>Ga0315282_10000376_pt1 | contig 89157 bp, 83 predicted proteins | sample YL17G07_20_MG_FD_203693 | JGI IMG/M metagenome (GOLD analysis project Ga0315282, IMG submission 203693) | Sediment microbial communities from Yellowstone Lake, YNP, Wyoming, USA - YL17G07_20 | ecosystem: Environmental > Aquatic > Freshwater > Lake > Sediment | place: USA: Wyoming | collected...
ACATGGTCAATTCCTGTCCCTTGTGGTATCCTTTTTCCATCGGTATATCCTCCCTTTTCGTTTAGTTGGCTTTCCTATAGGGTAGGATATGCCGATTCCTTTTTCCACCACATTCGGGACACTGCCTATAGGTTGGAAATAACCAGAATAACAGTAGTAAAAAAATAGTGGTAGCGGGTGGATTTGAACCGCCGACCAAGGGCTTATGAGGTAACCAGTAGAAAAGCAACCAGTGGCTTGTTAAGCCGACCGCTTGCCTCCTTTCTGAAGTTATTATAGAAAAAGGACTACATCAAGTCAACTAATGGAAAAGACAATCATACAATCCAAGTAAATATTACTCGAAAATCAATCTGGATTCTTATCAAGATTGAGCTGCCATTACACAATTTACTTCTTTGTTACGCGACAACTAATTTTCAGCGGTTACCTGACTTTGGTGTCCGTTAAATCCATCCTACCTTACTGTAACCTGACACGATGTACAACTAAGCGGTAACGTTAATATTTCCTGCAAATATTTAGCAGAATATCCGTTGCTTTCTCCAGGTACTCCTTCGTTATAATTAAGGACGGCATAAAACGCACCACATTATGATAACGCCCGCACGGCACGGCAATTACACCCTGGCTGAGAAGCTCGGATAGAATCTTCCCCATCGTCTCGGCAGGGAGGGGTTCTTTTGTTTCCTTGTTCTTCACCAGCTCAACGCCGATGAATAAACCCCGACCGCGTACATCGCCAATGATGCCAATTTTTCTTGATTCTTTTTGAAGTCTGGCTTTTGTTTCTTCGCCTAGCTGAGCGGTCCTGCTCATCAGGTCGTAACTCTTATCGGTCAATATATCGATATTTGTCATGCAGACAGCCGCGGAAAGGGCGTTACCGGCAAAAGTACCTGGCTGCGAAGACTCCACCAGCTTATCGGCGAAATTGTCTCTGAAGGTAAGCCCGGCCATAGGGAGGTCGCCGCCCATGCCTTTACCCCACGTCAGCATATCCGGCATCACATTGCTGTGCTCGATCGACCACATTTTACCGCTGCGTCCCGCCCCTGCCTGGATTTCATCAGCGATAAACAAAGCGCCGCATTTTTCACATGCTTTCTTTAATATCTCCAGGTAACCCGGTGGCGGTATCAAATAGCCGCCCTCTCCCTGCTGCGGCTCGATAATGAGGGCAGCCACATCGTCGGCAGCAGTATAAGGTGTATTAAGCACATAATCCACATACTTCGCGCATTGCAGGTTGCACCCGGGATACTCCAGTCCAAAGCAGCAGCGGTAACAATAGGCATATGGCACGTGGATAACATAGGGCATGAGAGGCCCATATCCATGACGGTAGTCGTCTCCGGTGGTCAGCGCTCCCGAACCGCACCAGACCCCGTGATAGGCGCCGTGAAAGGCTACGATCTGTGCTCTACCCGTTAAATGGCGGGCGAATTTTATGGCTGTTTCCACGGCGCCGCTACCGCTCTGGGTAAAATAGCTGACACAGTTGCCGCGCAAGCCCCCGGGCATGATACCGGATACACTCCTAGCCAGTTCTGTTCTGCGCGTGCTCACCGCTTCCGCGGCATGCATTATCTTACCCAGTTGCTTTTCTATTGCCTTCACTACCCTGGGGTGCCGGCGGCCTACCGCGCTTACGGCAACCCCCGCCGTCAAATCGATGAAAAGGTTACCGTCGGGGTCTTTAACGGTGGCGCCCATACCTTCATCATAAACCGGGGGAGACGCACCGCCCGGTCGGGTTAAAGACTCATACCTGGGTACATCTTCCAGCACTTTCAGGCTCTTGGGACCGGGAATCCTGGTTACAATCTTTGGTGCACTCAGGTAGGATAACTTGGCAAGTTCTGCTTCTGATATCATGATTAATACCTCCGTTATTTTTACACGATTTAATAATTGTCTGCTTATTCAAATTCTTGAGTACCGTATTGGTAGAATAAAATAAAAAGCCTCTAAAGATATATAATGCAAACCCAGTGATTTAGCTACGGCAATATCATCCTGACTTCAGGCGTACTTTCCGGTATTGATGCCGATAGCGATATTCAATATGGGTCTATCCACCCTCTTGAAAACAAGGGGTCCATGAACCAGTCCTTTGGGGACAAAAATCAGGGTGGTGGAGGTAATCAGGTAGGTCTCTGCGTCTTTGCCTTCGCCCATACCCCACTCTACCTCCCCGCCCAAATCTCTAAGGTTCTTGGCGTTGGAGCCAACCAGGAGGACAATCTCGTTAAATCTATGGGAATGGGCGCCGGGCAGCTCCCGGGGGGTAGTCCTGTCCCATATCCAAGTGATATCCACCCAGTGGTTGGCTTCCTCGAGGATATCTTTGTCCAGATATATTTCGTCGGGAAAGGTAAAGCCTGATATTTTTTTAAGGTCATGATGTGCCAGTTCGGTAACAAGCCTGGGATTAGAAATGATGTATTTGCTGTATTTACGTGTACTCATATTTTCAATCCTTTCGAGTGTATCCGACTTTGAAGAAAAACACGGGCAACGTTATTTGTCAGGAAATACCGTAATCGGTCCGTGAGACACCCTCTCCGGCTCTCGCCGACCTAAAAGTTGTATTTTTCATAGACTACCCGCCCGCCGACCACCGTCATCATTACGGGTATGTCCTTGATGCTGTGCGCCTCCACGCTTAGAATATCCTCCCCCAGGACGCACAGGTCGGCCAGCTTTCCCGATTCGATGGAGCCCTTCCGATTTTCCATGTGGTCCTGCCAGGCAGCGGATATGGTGTACATGCGGATAACCTGTTCCCTGTTGATGCATTGGCCAGGATTGGTTATCTTGCCGGTGGCTTTGGACTCCCTTAAAACCGCGGACTCTATGCCCTGCAGCCAGTGGGGGGCGATGCAGGGCGTATCGGAGCTGCCGGTGAGGCGCGCGCCGGCATCAAGAAGGGTCTTGTACGGCCACTGCCGTGCTGCCCGCTCGGGGCCGACCAGATAGGGGCTGGCGTCGGCAAGAGTCCACTGGATACCGGGCTGGGCACAGATAGCGATATTGTTTTTAGCCGCCTTATCAGCGTATTCGGGCGAGATGAAGTCTGCATGTACGATGTAATGCCTCAAACCTTTGGGTTCATTCTTTTCAGCTTTGATGAAGCTGTCGATGGTAGCGGCTATCGCCATATCACCAATGGCGTGGACGCCTACCTGGAAGTTATGATGATGAGCCAGATTTATCATCCTGTCAAGTTCTTCACGGCGTTCCTGTTCCGTGTTACCCGGCACCACCAGACTGCCGCGCCCCCCGTCAGCGTACTCCTCACTTAACCAGGCGGTCTTAGTGGGAGGAATACCGTCCGCGAATATCTTGACCCCGCCAATTTTTATCCACTCGTTGCCAAAGCCAGAGTGTACGCCCAGTGCGGGGATAATCCGTTGGAAATCTTTATAGGAGCAAGCCCCGTACTCGCCGAAAAGATAGAATATATTCACGCGGATGTCTAGTTTGCCTTCATCATAGAGGTCGTTATAGACCCCGATGCACTCTGAGTCGAGCAGCCCCCCCTGGTAGCCCACGCCTCCGGGCCCCAGAGCACCCTCGGTAATACTGGTAATGCCCAACTCGATGAAATTTTTGATGGCGGTAAGTATCGCTGCTCTCTTCTGTGCCCTGGTCCACGGTGGTATGACCTTCATGACCATACCCTGGGCGGCAAGCTCGTTGATTATCCCCGTGACCTCGCCTGTCCCGGAGTCCTTAACAATGTCCCCGCCCACCGGCACCGGCGTGTCCCTGGTGATACCCGCCAGTTCCAGCGCTTTGTTGTTCAGCCAGAGAGAGTGCACGGAAAAGTCCCCCAGGCAGACAGGGTTGTCCGGGGATATGGCATCCAGGTCCCACCGCGTGGGGTGGTGTGTCCTGTCCTGCAGGCATTCCTCTAAATACCCTTCGTCCCAGCCGAACCCTCTTATCCACTCCCCGGGAGCGGCCGTTTTGACTCTTTCCGCAACTAATTTGACGATGTCTTTGATTGATTTTACCGTCGGATAGGTGAGGTCAAGCATCAGCGGCGGTCTCGTACCACCGAATAAAGCCGCATGTGTGTGACAATCGTTAATACCAGGAAGCATCACCTTACTTTTAAGGTCGATAACCCGTGTGTTTTTACCTATCAGTGACCTGACATCGGTATTTCTCCCCGTGGCTATGATGATACCGTCCTTGGTGGCTACCGCCTGGCAGATTGAAAAATCTCTGTCTACTGTGATGACTTTCCCGTTCAAGAAAACGTTATCGGCATAGCGCATATCTATCTTCATGACACATTGCCTTTGTGCTTAGAGTATTTTTTAAGAGAACGTCTGTCTCCGGCAGTATAAGAGTTAATTAATATATAATTATCGTCTTCCTACCGTCAAGAAAAATGAGCGTAATGCTAGACAAATTGCACATATTGTGAAGCAGGCGATGGAACTTGAATGTCCGCCGGTCATATAAATGAAGGCAAATCCTCATAATTTGGATGGAATAGTGATACGTATTTGCGTTACCTGAAATTTATGCCTCGTTCCCTGAATAACACAATATGTGCAATTTTATCCCCAATATGCTTATTTCAATTGACAATGAACGAAGAGTGAGTGTAATTTAATTTTTAGTATCTGATAAGGCGTTATCTCTGGAAAACAACAGGTCTTTTCGGTCCAACCTGAGAGGTGATATTCATGGCGTCAAACAGGTCGCCGCTAGAACCGGCGCTATCGGATTTAATTATTTACAACGGAAAAGTCGTCACGGTAGATAAACATTTTTCTATCGCCCGCGCCATAGCGGTTAAAGACGGTAAAATCATGGCGGTTGGCAGCGATGAAGAGATTGCAACCCTGGCAGGCAAAAAGACTCGAAAAATCGACCTTCAAGGCAGTACCGTACTCCCGGGCATTAACGATGCTCATATCCATGCCTCTCTTTTTGGTGGCACGAGACCTCCGGTAGTGCTCGATGTCAGTTACCCGGCGATAAAATCCATCGATGACCTTGTTAACACTATCGGTGAGAAAGCGAAGTCGGCCAAACCCGGCGAGTGGATACGGGGTATGGGGCTCGACCCGGTATTGCTTAACGAGTGCCAGCAAAACTCGGGCCGGTACCCCACGCGCTGGGATTTAGACCGGATATCTCCGGATAACCCTGTCTACATCGGGGCTATTCCCTTTCGCGGCGAATGTATCGTTCTATTTAACACCAGGGCTTGGAACCTGGCAGGAATCCATAAAGACACCCCATTTGCCCGTGGTGGTGAGGTTGTCAAAGATCCGGTCACCGGCGAGTTTATCGGTTTAGTGCGGGGGATGCTCACGGACGATCTGGTGACCGGCACTGTGCCTCTTTTGACAAGGGAGCAAAAGAGACAGGCGCTCCTCACCGCCATGCATGACCTTAATGCTCTGGGGATAACCAGTATCACCGAGCCGAGTCTGGGTCTGGCAGGAGCTCTGGTTTATGGAGGGCTATGGGATTCTGAATGTATCAGCCTCTATAACGACCTGAATAATGAGGGCAAACTCACGGTAAGGGTTAGCATCTTGCTGCTCTTTACTCCCTACGGCGCCTACCATCCTGAGGAACTGCTCAAGGGTTTGCCGGTAATTGGGATACACACTGGTTTTGGCAATGAATGGCTGAGGATAGCCGGAATCAAGCTTTTTGCCGATGGCATACCGCCGATGAAAACTGCCTGGATGTATGAAGATTATGCGGGTGGCGGTAACGGGGCACTTATTTTTTCCGGGCAGACAGACGAGCAACGTTGCCAGGAGTTGAGGAATATCGTCGCCCATGCCCACAAACTCGGTTTTCAAATAGGTGTTCATGCTACCGGCGATAGGTCTATCGATGCCTGTATCGATGGTTTCGTCAGGGCGGAGCAGGAGCAGCCAAAGGGCCTCCGCCATTACATCATTCATGGTGACTTTGTTCCAGGGAAAAGCGCCAGACGCATGGCTGAATATCATATCGGTGTTTCGGTACAGCCGGCGTTGGCAAATATCATGTCCGGTCCTATAACTTTTTCCGTTGGCAAAGAACGTGCCACGAACCTGCTGCCCTTAAAAACGCTGATGGAGGCAGGCGTACATGTCTCCGGCGGTTCTGATGCTCCTGTCACCTTCCCGGACTGGAAACAGGGGATACAGGCAGCTGTTTTGAGGGAGTCCATACCCGGAGACTTGTCTGCTGACTCTGGCCAGCGTATTAGCCGCGAACAGGCAATCCGGATGTATACCATAGAAGGAGCCTGGCAGGACCACATGGAACAGGTCAAGGGCTCCATAGAGCCCGGTAAGGTGGCTGATTTCTGTATTCTTAATGAGGATATATTGAGTGTTGAGCCACACAAAATTATGGATATCCGGACATTGATGACCATTGCCGGCGGAAAAATTGTTTATGACGCCAGATAAAGGCGGGAAATACCTTGACGTAAAGATATTGAAGGGAAAGCAAATGAAAGATAGCAGGAAGTTACGGATATATGAATGCAGCGGCACTCCTTATGAAATCGGGAAGCAGTGCGGTGCGGCTTGCCGGGATAATATCGTCAAATCGATCAATGAGCTTATCGCCAGCATCGGCATGATGCGGAAAGTCAGCAAGGCGGATATTTTAGCCAACACTTGTAAGTACCTGCCGTCGGTAGAACGCTTTGACCCGGAGCTGATTGAGATGATGAAGGGACAGGCGGAGGGTGCCGGGGTCCTTTTTGATGAGATTTTAATGCTGATGTGCCGATTTGAGTTAGGCTTATATTACCAGCGTATAACATGTCTTTGTACGTCTTTTGCCGCCACCGGCAAGGCGACAAGGGGCGGCAAGACTATCATCGGCCAGAACTTCGACCTTAATGCCGGTTTATCTATAGACCTGGTAAGGAAAAAGTATAGTGACAATTTTGAACAGCTGTCTCTGGTCTTTGGCGGCGCCTGCGAGGTGCTGCTGAACTCCGCGGGTCTGGCGATGACTTTAAACGTGATGTTGAGTCCGGTCAATGACCAAATTCTTAACGTGCCCTGTTGCTGTGTCATTTCCAAGGCGATGAGACAGAAAAGAATCGGCGATGCTCTGGGGGTAGTTTGCGCCTCGGGGCGCAGTATCTTGAACTATACCTTCGGCAGCGCGGAAGGGGACATTATCGCCATAGAGACCAGGCCCGATGACTTTAGTGTGCTGCAACCCGAGGGCGATATGCTCGTTCACTCCAACCATTACCTCACGGAAAGACTGAAAAGGGGTGACGGCACCTTCGGTTTGATGGAAGGTGACAGCTATATTCGGGTGCAGCGGATAAAAAGACTCATGGAAAGGCACTATGGAGACCTTACGGTTGAATTGATGATGGAATTTATGGCTGACCATAATAACTACCCCAACTCAATTTGCGCCCATATGAACCCCCAAATGCCCCGGGGAGAGACGCTAGCCTCGTTAATCATGGTCCCGGAGGACAAGGTGATGTACGTAGCCTGGGGACAGCCTTGCCGATATGAATACGAAGAATACAGGCTATAAAAAATAGATATTCTATATGCGAGATAGTAAGAAAGCCCGGAATAACAAAGACAAAGGAGGGAACAATATGGATAACTTTAAGCGTACTTTCTATGGTGAAATGTCAATGGACATCAGCAAGACCTTGAGTGTAGGGAAAATTATCTTTCTTTCCGGTACAGAGGCGATGGATTTTGGCAAGGGCGGTGACGTGGATGATGATGTTTTTGTCCAGATAGAGGTGGTAGTGCGCAAGATGAATGCCGCCCTTGAAGAGCTCGGCTTAAATATTGGCGCCATGGTAAAGCATACCATTTACATGAAAAAAGGTTCCGCCGACCCGGTAAAGGCGATCCAGAAGTTCCATGATGAATGCTATAAATATGCGCCCGGTTTAAAAGAAAAACCCAGTACCGGAACCCTGGCTGTCGTAGAGGGGCTTGCCTCCAAGAATTTTAAGGTTGAAGTAGACGCTATCGCCGCCTACCCGGATTAACGGCGGATCGCTGCTTTCAACAGTTTGAATAGCCTAAAGTAACGGCGGGCTCTTTTTCTGACTTTGCCTGCTGTAAGCCCGGATATGTAACAGCGCGCGGCTTAAGCCGGGAAACCCCGCCTAGGTGTATTCCGGATTGAATAGTAGAGCCATCATCATTTGTGGTTTTTTCTTATCAACACTTTTATAAACGATGGGGCAATGCGTTAGTCCTGCCGGGATGAAAACGGCTGTTGTATGGCTGAAAGTGTGCTTTTCTCTGTCCTTGCCCTTGCCTATTGATATCTCAATTTCTCCGCCCAGGTTACCCTCTGGATTAATGGCGACAAAGAGAAGGATTTCATTTTGCTCGTGTTTATGCGGCTTGATCCAGTCTGGAACGGATGGTAGGTGAGTATCAAAAATCCAGTTTATATCGAACCACACCGGGCATCCCGGCACTATTTCACCATCCAGATACACTTCTGCCGGGAGCTTCCAGGGGTAAGCGGCTTCCTTGGAGTGATGTGCCAGTTGTTCCACTATCTTTGGTTTGGAAACAACATACTTCCCGTATTTGGTCTCTGCCATTTTTATAGGCTCCTTTCTATTTTCCGGTTATGGGGTTCTTATAGTGGAAGGGTATAACGTATCCGGACGGGTACGGTTTATAGACAGTGGTGGGTAAATCAGCGCTGCCTTTAGCCATGGAAAGCACCACCGGTGTCTTCACCCATCCCTCATCCAGCGGGGTCCGGAATACCAGGTAGAAATGCATTTTTTTAAATTTCCAGATGTTATTTTCTTTAATGTATTCATCCTCGTACACGCCATGACCCAGCCCTGCCGATAGTTTATTATTCAGGGGCGTAGCCAGCCAGATGACGCATTGCCATCTTCCCTTGGCGGTAACACCACCCGGGTCCAGGTTGACCACTCCCTGGAGCTGCATATGTGTACCTAGAGCTCCTGGCATGGGTGGCAGACCGCCTCTACCCAGGAATTCCTTGAAAAACCTCCTCACGCCTGCTTTCCCTAGGTAGACGCCGCTATCGCTTATCTCTAGAGATTCAGTGTTATCAGAAAATAAATCTACAACATCATCCCACATGCGGTTATCCAGGTAAAAACCGTAGACCCTTTGCAGCTTTTCTATCTCCTGTATATCATGTACGGCCGTAAGCTTCTCCTCCAGGGCTTTAACTTTCAACTCCAGGTTTTCTTTAGCCATAAAACATCCCCCTCCTTTTTTAGATTTTTTATTGAAGGCGATATCATCAGTTCACCGTGAATAAAACCATCAAATTATTGCGTTATTTTAAAACGCGGCGGCTTCTTAGTGATAAATAGCGGTGTCTCCCACCCGATGTCTTCAGGCTTCACCAGCGGCCGGAAACGGCCCAGTTCTTCAGCGAGCTTGAGAGCCGGGACAAATCTCTGTTCCACGATAACGTTGTGGGATTTGTGGAGCGGAGGGTAGTTGAATGATATGGCGCCCTCAGGGCAGGTCTGCTCGCACATCCAGCACTGATCGCATTTCTTAAAGACAGGCGGGTTTACCGAGAAATCGATACTGTTCGTGGGGCAAAGTTCTGTGCAGTAGTTGCAGCGGGTACACTTGTCCATGTCGATGCTGAATCCCTGGGCTCGTGCCTTCATGACATCAACGGGCAGGGCGCCTGTCATTTGAGCGCCGTAAATCCTATCGTATTCTTCACCTTCCGGCAGGCGCTGGATAAGGTCGCTCTCACCTTGATGTATTCTCCGACTACGCAACACCATTTCCCGCCCGAAGTCCTCGGCTTCTTTAAGGTCGATGTTATCCGGATGACCATCGGTGAAATACGGCTTGGGAACATAGGGGAGATATACAGCGCAGTACCAGTTTTTAAAACCGATGACAAATAATCCCTTCTCTTGCAAGGCGGTCACGCACTCTTTCATGAAGCCCACGGGTAGCGCTGCATGGGTATTGAAAACGAAGCAGTGTGTTCCTTGCGATGAATCCATCCTGGCGATAAATTCCTTGAGCTCGACGGGCATTTGACCAAGTCGTACCGGGCTGCCGATGCCTATCAGGTCGTAACCCGCCAGGTCCGCCGGGTTAGTCTGGCGTAACTTGACGATATAGCACCTGTCCATGAGCGGACTCATACCTTTGTATACTGCCTGAGCAATCTGCCCGGTGTTTCCGGTATAGGAAAGGTAAACAATTATCCCTTTTGGCATGCTAACCCCCTTTTAGCAATAGACTATCCCCGTCTTTTGCTTTAACTCCGGAGATAGCTGCCGGTATCATAATGAGTCAGGTCGTATCATCTCGATGGACCAAAGCCAGCCCCTGCTTGCGGCGGCCAGAGCTCTTTTGCCACGTCATCCAGCCCAAGTTTTAGCAGTTTCTTACGGCTGGGTTTGGTCGTCACCCGGTCCCAGTCTAAAGCGCCCAGGTTCCAGGCAGTTTCCTCCTCGATATCCAGAGATATGCCAGCCAGCGGGCCCTCTTTCTGCGGCGGCCTACCGATTATCCGGTTATGCACGAAGCGCTCCCGGGGATTGATACCTTCCCGTAGGGTAAAGACGTGCCGCATAGTTCCAATCCTCTCACCGGCTTCAAGCAGTTCATCCAGGGAACGGTCCCAGCCTGTCACAGCCTTCATCATGCTGGCGGCGAAGGGGAGGGGGGATGTGGGGTCCCTGGGCAACGGCGACAGGAAAAGGAACAGACAGGTGCCCATGGAGTTATTGAGGTGCCTTTCAAAGCCGTCAGTCCCGAATGCCCCGGTATGGCGGCCTGGTGTGGCATCCATCTTGTACACGGTAGCCGTCGGGTGACGGGGGAACTGGAAGGGGCGCCCGCTGAGCTTTGGGTCGTGCATACCCAGCTCCTGCCCGCCGATATGTACGGCGTATTGTTCAGCGCCCTTACCGATTTTCTCAGCAGCGATTTTAACGCCCTCGGCAAGGATATCCCCGATTGCTTCACGCTTTACCAACTTTTCCGTCATCGCAACGAGGGCATCGGGATCCCCCCATTTGAGGTCGATACCGCCGGTATCCTTTCTGGTGATGATACCATGCTCGTAGAGTTCCATGGCGAAAGCGATGATGCTTCCGGCTGATATGGTATCCATGCCGTAGCTATTGCAGAGATGGCTGGCCATAGCTATGGACTCGGCATTAGTGTTCTTACAGTTCGCCCCGAAAGCGCCTATAGTCTCGTACTCCAGTCTTTTAGTTCCCGCCGGATAGGGATACCGGATGCCGTTTTTTAAGACGGCTTTACAGGCTGACGGACATTGCCAGCAGCCCGTCCTGTGATCCAGATTAGCAATCATCTTATCTTTGTTGAGACCGGTGACATCAGGCAGTTCAATAACCCCGATGCCTCCCCAGTTTTTAATAGGGGTATCACCGCTCAGGGCTGATGTATCTCCATGTCCTGAGGTACCGTACATGTTCATTCCGCCACCCATCCCCATCTTTAAATATTCCCAGTGTTCTTTTCTCAACCTGTCGGCGGCTTCGCTATCGGCCAGGGGCACTTTTTGGTCGCCCATGGCAACCACAGCCTTTAATTTCTTCGAACCCATCACTGCCCCCAGCCCCGAGCGCGCGGCGGCATCTCCTTTACGCGTGATAATGCAGGCGACACGGGAGAGCTTCTCCCCGGCTGGACCGATACAGGCAACCTCAGCGGCGCTACCGTATTCCGCTTTCAGCGTGTCTTCCGTGTAATACGTATCTTTACCCCAGTATTCTCTGGCGTCTTTCAGCTCGGCTTTACCGTTGTTCAACAGCAGGTAAACCGGTTTATCCGCTATGCCGGTAAAAAACACACCGTCATAGCCGGCGAATTTGAGCCTGGGACCGAAATGCCCTCCGGAGTTAGCATCTCCCCAGCTCCCCGTTAGCGGCGACTTCCCTACAGCTGTATACCTGGTGCCGCTGATAGCCGGCGTGCCGGTAAGGGGCCCCGTAAGCAGACCCAGGATGTTATCCGGTCCCAGTGCATCCACGCCACCTTTCTGGCGGCTGTAAAGTACCCTGGCGCCGACACCATAACCACCGATAAAATCCCGGTAAAGACTCTCATCAGGTTGCTCAACTTTTATTTCTCCCGTGGAAAGATTTACCCACAGGAGCTTTCCCATATAGCCTCCAACCATCGCTTACTCCTTTAAATAAAATTTCCTTGTTAATATCAGTAATACCCCCGTAAGCAAATAGGGCAGAACGGGGTGGAAATAGCATCGCGGACTGGATTTAATTAGGAATTATGGACAGGCAGGATACCACTTGACCAATTGTGCATCAGGCTGCCAATGGTAGGGGCACTAGCACCAGACTTCACCTGATTCTCCCCTGGCAGAGCCCGCCTATCCAATAAATATGAAACCAGTAATAAACCATTCTCTGATCAGTTCTATTTCATTGTTCGACCGGCGAAATTGCTCCTTTCGCTCTTAACATTACACCCTAATACAGGCTACCTCGTGACCGTTCCCCACATCTCTCAGGGGTGGGTTTACAACGGTGCAATCGGATATTGCCAGATCGCAACGCGGATGGAAATGGCATCCGGTTGGTGGGTTAGCCGGGCTGGGCACTTCGCCTTTCAGCACCACGCGGTGGCGGGTCCTTTCCAGGGCGGGGTTCGGTATCGGTATCGCGGAGAGCAAAGCCTTGGTATATGGATGCAGCGGGTTTTCATAAAGCTCCCGCGAGGTAGATATCTCCACGATGCGCCCAAGGTACATCACCGCCACGCGGTGGGATATATGCTGGACGACAGCTAGGTCATGGGCGATAAAGAGGTAGGTTAAGCCCAGTCTTTCCTGCAGCTCTTCAAGGAGGTTGATTATCTGGGCTTGAATCGAAACATCCAGCGCGGAAATAGGCTCATCGCAGATAACGAGCGAGGGACTGCAGGCGAGGGCTCGAGCTATGCCCAGGCGCTGCCGCTGACCGCCGCTGAACTCATGGGGAACGCGGTCCATCATGCTGGGGTCAAGCCCGACCAGCTTAAAGCGCTCAGCAACTCTATCATCGTATTCGCTTTTGCTGTTGACCATATGATGGACTATTAAAGGCCTGCCTGCAATGGTGCCTGCTGTGTGCCGGGGGTTGAGTGAACCATAAGGGTCCTGAAAAATCGCACCGATATGACGGCGTAATGGCCTTATCCGGTTCTCCGGCAGGGTAGATATATCATGCCCGAGGAATATAATGGAGCCCACCGTAGGAGTATAAAGTCTTAAAATACAGCGGCCGGTGGTGGTCTTGCCGCAGCCACTTTCTCCCACCAGCCCCAGGGTCTCATTCTTCTTGATGGCAAAGCTGACATCGTCCACAGCTTTAATATCACCCACCTTGCGGCGCAAGAGCCCGCGGGTAATCGTAAAGTACATTTTTAAGTTCTTTACCTGTACTACGGTATCGTTCGGTTCTATTGTCATCTCTTCTCCTGGGTATCGACGAAACAAGATATATAATGCTGATTACCCACCTCTCGCAGGGCAGAAACTGGCTCCGTCTTGCACTTTTCAATTTTGTATGCGCATCTGGGCAGAAATGGGCAATATGGCGGCATGTCGATAAGCCTGGGGGGCAAACCCTTGATAGGTATCAGCTTCTTTTTTTCTGTTGTTTCGCCCAAGCGGGGTACGCATTTGAGCAGGCCAATGGTATACGGGTGGCGGGGATTTTCGAATATGTCATCGGAAAGGCCCGATTCAACGATACGCCCGGCGTACATGACATAGATTCTCTGAGCATAGCGGGCAACAACACCTAGATTATGTGTGACGATGACAAGCGAGGTGTTATAACGGTCCACCATTTCCTTCATCAGGTCCAGCAACTGCGCCTGTGTGGTGACATCCACTGCGGTGGTGGGCTCGTCAGCGATAATAATTCTGGGGTTACAGGAAATAGCCATAGCGATCATCACCCTCTGGCGCATGCCTCCACTGAACTGGTGAGGATAGGCATCGATGCGGTTTTCCGCCTCAGGGATGCCCACCAGCTTCAGAAGTTCGATGGCTCGCATTCTCGCCGTATGGGAGTTCATACTGAGATGGCATTCCAGCGTCTCGGTTAACTGCCGGCAAATAGTTAATACCGGGTTAAGCGAGGTCATCGGCTCCTGGAATATCATCCCTATCTTGCCGCCGCGGATGGAACTCATCTGGTCGCCTTTGGCTTTGTACTGGAGCAGGTCCTGCCCCTCAAAGATAACCTTACCGCCGACTATCTTGCCTGGCGGCGTGGGAATCAGTTGCATCACGGAGAGCATGGTTACGGACTTGCCGCAGCCGCTTTCACCCACCAGCCCGATTATTTCTTTATCATTAACGTGAAAGGAGACGTCGTCCACCGCTTTGACTATCCCCTGGTACGTTCGGAAATAGGTCTTGAGATTTTCGACTTGTAATAGAGTGTTCATGCCGTTTTCCTTATTGATGCGGGTTTCTTAGACCACACCTCTTAGCCTCGGGTCCAGAGCATCCCGGAGGCCATCCCCCATCATGTTGAAACCGAAGACTACCAGCATCACACCCAGGCCGGGGGCAAAAGACAGCTCGGGATTGGTAAGAAGAAATTTATAGCCGTCGTTTACCATGCGGCCCCAGACCGGTGTCGGTGGGGTGATACCTACCCCCAGGAAGCTTAGCCCCGCCTCTGCCAGGATAACGGACCCGATACCCATCGTCATCATCACCAGTATCGGGGCAAAGCAATTGGGTAAAATTTCACTCAGCATTATACGCATATTACTCGTACCTATAGTCCGCGAGGCTAAAACATAGTCATTTTCCTTGATAGACAGGGCCATGCCACATGTTATGCGGATCATTGGTGCTATCATACCAACGGTCAGAGCTATAATGATATTTTGCAGACCGCCGCCCAGCAACCCGGCGACAAGGAGAGCCAGTAATATACTGGGGAAGGCCATCAGGCCATCGGTAATTCTCATGATAATATGATGCATTGCTCCTTTGGAATTCGCTGCAATGAGGCCCAGTAATACACCAATAACTGTAGATACGACGATAACCGTGATGCCGATGAACATTGAAGTTCGCGCACCATAAATTAATCGACTCAGGGTATCCCGGCCGAGTTCGTCGGTGCCGAAGAGGTGAGCGCTGCTGGGATGCTTTAACGAGTTCATTACATCCATCTCAAGAGGGTCGTAGCGAGCTATCCAGGGGCCGAAAATAGTGATGATAATAAAGAAGATGATGATTACCAGGCCAACGATAGGCAGCGGGCGCCCGAAAAATACGTCTATAGTTCGCCTGAATTCCCTGTATTTTTTTACAGGCTTATCCCATTCGGTAGCTTCGTCAGGCGGGGCTCCGGGTAATGAACTATCTGCCATGCCGGGACTCCTTATTCATATCTTATCCTTGGGTCAAGCCAGCCGTAGGAAATGTCGACAGCGATGTTAGAAAATGTTATCAACACGACGAAAAGTAGAGTGCTGGCCTGGACAATCATGTAATCTTGACCGAGAAGGGCACTTGTCAGTAACCTGCCGACGCCGTTAATGTTAAATAAAGTCTCGATTATCACCGAGCCCCCAAACAAGCCGGCGACCAGGAAAGCCATATTAGCAATAATTGGTATTAGTCCGTTCTTAATAGTGTGCCTGAGGACGATAACCCGCTCTTTCAAGCCTTTAGCCCAGGCAGTGCGAATGTAGTCCTGGGCGATAACCTCGAGCATGCAGGAGCGCGTCAGGCGCGTGTTCGCCGCCAGGCCAAAAAGCGCCTCGCAGAAAACCGGCAATGCTATCTGGCGGGTGTTTAACCAGAAGTTCTCGAAGGGTGATGTGTAGCCCCCGATGGGTACCCAGTGCAACTTGAGGCCAAACAGATAAATAAGCAGGATGGCTGCCCAGAAGCTGGGGATGGTTATGCCTATATTTGCCAGGAAGGTAAGCACATTATCTAACCAGGTGGCTCGCCTTAGAGCGCAGATTATACCGAAACCTATGCCGAACACCGTCGCGAAAATAGCGCCAATGATGCTCAGGTGCAGGGTCACCGGCATACGTTCAAGAATCAGCTTCGATACCGGCTTCTGAAGACTAATTGATTCTCCAAAATCGCCGTGGAACATACCCGCTACCCAGGATATATACTGCATGGGCAGTGATTTGTCCACGCCAAACCGATGTTGCAACTCTGCTAGCTGGGCGGGGCTGAAAGCCACATCCCTGAATTGCTGCTGAGTTAGATACATTAAAAGCGGGTCGCCCGGCAAAAGCCGTATCAGCAGAAATACCAGGATCGTCACTACTATAATGACAATGAGTCCCATAAATAACCGGCGAATCACGTACCCTGCCAATTAAGACCTCCCATTCGTGCTATGCTTCCCACATGTCATCATACCGTGTGTTCAAAAATAGCCCCGCCGGTTAAATTACCCTGAGCAGGAAACTGACACCGTTTGACTTCAGGTAACTTTGCTTTTGAATACAGTTAGTGATATTTTAACTTACTGATATCCGACATGTTCACGCCAGTCAGAATACAAATAGAATCTATACCAAGCAGTTGCCTTTTTCGTTCGGTGGAGGAGCCTCATCTTGCCCCTCCACCGATACGAGTACTCTTCGACTAATTCTTATTTCTTCTTTTCCAGCCAGGTAGTTTCCGGCCACCACATGTCCATGGCACTACCTGAGTGCAGTACGAAGTTATGAACATTCCCAGCGTCTATAGCAAAAGGAGCATCTGCCCTCCAGGTAAAGGTTACTACCTCATTATAGTCGAGTCTGACTATTTCTTTCATCTTTTCCACGCGCTTGGCATCGTCAATCTCGGACATTACCGCAGCCCACTTGTCATGCCATCCGGCCGGCACGTACATGCTGGGCCAGGCGGTCGGGTCGCCCCAGCGGGAGTTAAGGCCCGGCATGGTATCGAAGGTCGGGTACCCCGGATGCTCCAGGCCTTCCCAACCGCCATACCATAGAGATACTGCCCTACCCATATCCGCAATGTCAAGAGTGGCATCGATGCCAATCTTTTTAAGCTCGGTTTGCAGGGCTTCTAAGAAGTTCATCTCCGCAAAGGTGTCCGAATGAAGCGTTGTCTTAAAGCCATTAGGGTAACCGGCTTCGGCAAGTAGCTGCTTGGCTTTGGCCAGATCGTATTTGCGGATTGGTAGCTCAGGGCAATACCACGGGTCGCCTGGCTCGCCCATCTGATACAGAGCCGTAAACCCTCTCCTGGCGCCACCTCCGATACCATTGATCAGAGTCTGCTTGTCAACACCATAGTGAACAGCCTCACGTACCTTTTGATTGGCAAAGGGGGAACTCGGGTTCGCGCTGTCCCACATCATGGCAAAATGGAACCGCAGCGGAGCTGATTTGATAAGGTAGCCCTGCGATTCCAGCATGTTCGATGTAGCAAGCTGGAGTCCCGTCACAAACTCGTCCACCTCGCCCGCCTGGAAAGCCATCACCGCAACGGTTCGGTCGGCGATGGTCCTTACGGTAACACTATCAAGATAGGGCTTACCTGCCTGCCAGTAATTCGGGTTCTTCGTATATTTAACAAAGTCATTCGTCTTAAAGCTATCGAAGATGAAAGGCCCGGTGCCTACCATGTGGAGTTTGGGTTTCGTCTCATCTGTAGCCGGTTTTTGTAGCGCTGTTGGCGATGCTATCAGGCCCATTTCTCCAGCCAGCGCGGTCATGAGATTATAATTGAACCCGTCAAGATTGATCCGCATAGTATAGTCGTCGATGATATCATAAGATTTCACTGATTGAAGGATAGCAGCGCCCCAGAGGCCTGATTTACCGGTTGCTTCCAGGTTATATTTAACGGCCTGGGCGTTAAGAGGAGTGCCATCGTGAAAATTGACTCCCTTACGTATATGGAAGGTGACGGATTTTCCGTCGGGGGAGATATCAAAGGATTCAGCCAGAAACCCCTTGAGTTTTCCATCCGTATCTATCCGGAGTAAGGGTTCCAGGCAGGGTTCAAGAGTCCTGGTCAGTATAGAGCCGGCATCGGCAGGGGGGTTCATATTGGTGAAACCTACGTCCGACAACAGGGTAAACTTGCCACCGTACTGTGGCTGGCCAGCTGCCGGTGCCGGTGCCGGAGCTGGGGCTGGAGCCGGGGCAGGCGCCGGTTTTGGTGCTGGAGCCGGACTCGGTGCCGGTGCAGGACTCGGGGCTGGCGCCGGAGCCGGACTCGGTGCTGGTGCTGGGGCCGGTGCCGCCTCTTGTTTGGCACAGCTGCCAAGAATCATGCTAGATGCAATCACCAGGATTAACGAGATTAGAAGTAGCTTTTTCATTTTTTCTCCTCCTTTTGTATTTTATTTAATTTTAACATTATCTTTTGTGTAATGCTATTATCGGTATCGCGCTCGTTTTCCATCCGCTGTTGGTTCTTTCACCGGATAATATAACTCCTTTCAGACTTCCGGTCTTACCATTGCCCGTGAAACTGAAAAAGGATTAATAAATATTAAAGATGCCTCACCAGCTATTGAAATCACTTTAAGTTATAACAGTTATCTTTTCAGTGTCAATAAAAATGAACATTGTGGGAACAAGATTGCACATAATGTGTGAGGTAAGACGATAAAAGCGGGTGCCCACACCGGTGAATATACAGTAACCTTAGTTCGGGGTAATGTCAAATCTTTTGTGTAAATTTGGATAAGGGCCTATCCTTCCAGTTTTTATTCAAATGGCTGATGACCCCAAAGATAATACGGTCAACGCTCCGGAAGAGGGTTGACAAAGGGCTGAAAGTGGTATATATTATTCTATCTCGAATATAAAATATTAATCATGAAATTATTCATGGCGGTGTTTGTTAAAGCTGTTGGTTGGGTGGAGTCATTATCGTGATAGATGAGCTAGATAGTCAGATAATCTCATTAATGATAAAGAATGGTCGCCTTACCAGTAAGGTACTGGCTAAGAAGCTCAACGTTAATTCTTCAACCATAAGGCGGAGAGTGCGCCATCTTATTAAAGACGGGGCGATTCATATTATTGCTCTCCCGGAATTTTTCAAGGCAGGTTTCCCTGTGCAGGCGATAATCGGTTTGGATATTGATAAGAAAGAATTAAATGCCGCTCTTCAGACTATCTGTGCCATCCCGGAATGCAAGTTTGTTTCAGTCACTGTGGGGATATTCAATGTCATGATTATTCTGTGGTGCCATTCTACCGCGGAAATACATGTGATGGTTCAGAAAATTACGTGTAACTTGAAGGGCTTAAAAAACTGCGAGACGTTTATCTGTATGAATATGGCTAAAAGTATTAATCCTATGGCTAACCGTATCTACCTCTCTCAAATTGAAGAAAAGCCCCGCAGTCCGCTCCCTGTTCCCAGGTAGTCCGTACATTTTAACTATCGCTCCTTTTATTTTTAGTGCTTACCGTTCTCGCTCACCGGTTTGCGCTATCTTTTCTTGCAATCCTTCGATGCCCTGTTATCGATATGCTTTATGCCATGAATAGCTTCTATAATTTGTATTCTTCATACTCATACTGGCAGGGATGCCCGGCCGTTACGTACATCGCATTATCCTCAGGTACCATAATTACAGAAGCCAGTGTCTCCGCGGTAGACCCCTCCAGGGCATGATTACAGATACCCCTGGGATGATTATTATGGTTGGACATGATTTCCATCATCCGCTCCAGGGTAATGTTCCCGTAATGTTTTTCAATGAGCCTTTTTATCTGCGGTTCGCGGATATAGGTGCTCGGGGCGCCCATGTAGACCAGCTCCCCATTCTTGAACCGCTCGGTGCGATAATGGTTGGCATGGACCAGGATGTCCCTTTCGGGTTGCAGCACGTTGAAATCATTAGGTTTTGTTTCGATACCGATAATATCGCCCTCTTTACTCGCCAGGCAGTAATGCGTCATGCTACGCCCGGCTACGCAGAAAACCCCTAGCGTATCGCCGATTCGCCTCTGTCTCATCGCTTTGGGTATGACACAGCAGGCGGGTAAAGTGAATAACTGTTCCTCCGTTGGGCTCACGACGACGTTTAAGACCATCCCCAGGCCCGCTGAGTTCAAGACCAGCTCACAGGCTCCCCAGAAAACCAGTGACAGCTGTTTCAACCCGTCCGCATGCATTGTTTTCACGAGATCTATTGACCTGCCGCAGGTAGCGTCAAAATTCTGCCCGATGATAGTCTTGCCGTCTCTGGTGGCTTGCCCGGTGACGGCAAAAGAGGTACAGAAGGTTTTCATTTGCTGGTAATAAAAACTGAGCTCGAAGTTGCATCTTAACAGGAAAACCTCTTCAAGGCTGACCCCTGCCCCCTCCGCCTGTCCTTGGAGCATCTCCACCAGCTCAGGGTCGAAACTCTTCACAAGTGAAAGATACTTCCGCATTGTCGTAATTATTTCTTCTCTGCTGGTTTTCTTTGATGTGATGTATTCTTTAAAAAGCGAGTTAATTGAAGTAACAAGACTATTCCGGCAGGCGGCTCCGTACTGCTTGCCTATTTTGTACATCGTGCCGCTGCATTCGATAATCTCAAGTCTCTTTCTCTTTTTCATTCGATTATCCTTGTTGTTTATCCAGAAATACTATTTTTATCTATGACAGCCCAGCCAACTACTAAGACGTACCTGATTTTACCCCCTCTGCCCCCTTTCCATCAATATCTCTGAAAGCATTGACTTGGATAATAAGAAAGTATAGGATAAAACTGCCATGGTTGGCATCTGGTTCAGGAGGCAGTTTTTAAGCTGGAACCACGGTGATTCTGTCAGAGGGTATTAGCGATGATAGATGCGTTGGATTACCAGATAATTGAGCAGCTCGTTAAAGATGGCCGTAAAAACAGTAAAGAGTTATCTAAAGAGCTCCACGTAGATTCTTCCACTATCAGACGCCGAGTGCATCGGCTCATCGAGGAAGGCGTTATTTACATTATTGCCCTGCCGGAGCCAAGCAAGGCTGGCTTTCCTACGCAGGCAATTATCGGTCTTAACGTTGACAATATGGAGCTGGATAACAGCCTTAAAATCATCAATGAGATACCAGAGTGCATGTTCGTTTCCGTCACTACTGGTAGATTTAATGTCATGATTATTATCTGGTGCCGTTCCACTGCAGAGATAGACAGGATAGTAAAGAAAATCCTGTCCAGCGTGAAAGGGGTCAAGAGTTACGAAACATTCATCTGTGCCAATATTGCTAAGGGTGTTGATAGCTCTGATTGAGGTGCCCCCGAATATCGGCTCTACTATTTAAGTCGGCATTTTCAATACTGGACTTACTTGCCAGCGACTTCTTCAACCATAGCAATCGGTCGCATCAACCGTATTTTTTATGTTGCCGGTTTCAATCATCAAATTTAATCCGGTGATTATCTCCAGGTGAATAACAAAATCAGTCCACTCTCTCTATTGAAGATATGTATTTGCCGCCGGTGCCTGCCGTAAAGTGGAAGATGGGACGGTCAACCCTGTTGAAGGATAGGGGGCAGTGTTCTGTCCCCTTCGGGACAAAGACCAAGCAACTCTTGGTGATGATATGCTTTTCACCACCCATCCATAGCTCCACCTCTCCCCCCAGGTCATGGATATCATCCGGGTTGGAGCCAAAAAACGCGATTACTTCATCAAAATCATGCGTGTGGGCACCAACAAAGCTTTTACGGGGCTTATAATACCAGACACACTCTGTATAAAATGCTCCTGGTATCTTATTGGTATCGAGCCAGGCTACGTGGGTATATATCCCGGCATTCTTAGCGGCGGTCTCCTGTTTACTCTCCGGGAGATTTGCCTCGGTCATGAAATATTTATCATACTTGCCCATTGCTGTTTTTCCTCCTTAAATATGATTCCGGCAACCTGCCGGTAACAGCCTTATATAATAAATGATAAAAGGCGGCCGGGGTTATCCACCATCATGGTATGAATTTGCGACTTTGTGATACCCTGATGGAGCATTACCGGCACGATGTTACGCAGGATATGCGCGTAGCCAAACCCTCCCCAGGAAGTCAGCAACACCTTAAGAAAGGTATCGTGGGAGAGGAGAATGTGCTTCAGGTAGCCATCGCTGATAAGCTGTCTCACGGCACTGATGCGTTGCATCTCGCTCGGGAAGCCCATCACGCTCTCCCCGAGCAAGAAAGGCGGGAACAGGTGTCCGAAGGTATCGAACTCGATAAAGCAGCCAGCATCAGCGATGCGGTGGATCGTATCCGGCATGAACCCCATGATGTCGATATGGCAGATGACCGTCTTTTCTGGTCGGCCGCCGTTTTCCCGCAGGATGCGCAATACCTCCTGTATCAGCCTAGCGTCTGGGCCGGGAGGGTGTATAGTAAGGGGAGCCCACGTCTCGCGCTGGGCTTCGGCGCAAGCGCGTAACAAACGGCGCTCATCCTCGCGCAGGGCAGGTGTCAATCCTATCTCGCCGATGATGCCGGCGCGCACTCCCGTATCACCGATGCCCACCGTTAGGTCCCGAACGATTTCGTGCCGGAGTTGTTCTTCGGTCATGGCAGTTACCTCCGGCGCATATAGTAGCCCTTGGTAGTAGCCAGTGCCCATGATAATGTTAAGGCCGGTGGCTTTAGCGAGCCGCTTGAGCCCTGCGGGATTGACGCCGCCGAAGGGTTTGGTGCTGACATCGACGACGGTATTGCCCCCAGCCTCCTTGTACGCCAGGAGCTCTTTAACCAGCACCGTCTCGCCCGGCATTTGCAGGCAGTCTGCGTTACTCAGGGCATGGGCGCGCACCCAGGCGAGGTTTTCAAATGTGACCGGGTCATAGGCTAGCCGTTTGTCAGACGGGTCGGCCGGCTCGGAGAAGAAAAAATCCCTGCCATCCGCGAAGATATGCTCGTGAGGAAGGGTAATACCCAGCAAGTCGGCATCGATTGGTCCCAGCACCGTCTGGGCCCTGGGGGAGTTTTTCGCCTTTGACATGGTTCCAGCCTTTCTCTTCTATCACCTCTTGTGCCTACTAACCTGCGGTCGTACTAATTGTACTTTATCCTATTCTTCTCAATCAATATCCTGGCTTCTGTAAAAGTCGAAAAGACCCCAAGATTCAGTAATTCACCTCTTAGACTGCTTTCGTTGAATGAATAAAAAGGACTATAATGAAACCAAGAAAGCGAAGATTCGTCAGTTATTTATTTAATGCAGAATTTGAGTGTCAGGCATTGGTTGAAGATGTGTGTTTAGAATTTAGAGATGTGGTACGTATGAGTATGGTAGACACCAAGGAGCAAGGTCTACTATCAAAGAAGATTAACGAACTTGACCTCAAGATTGATGGTACTCCTGTTGAAAGGCTAGTCTTCCAGCTCTACCAAGAGTTAGAAAGGGCTGGCATTTCTATAAAGCCAAAAACCTATCTATCGGATGGGTGGGGTTGCCCTAATCGAGTCCCTGTGATTGGTATACCATTCTACTTGGTCGATTCGAAGCTATGTAGCCTCAAAAGCCAGCTGACAGGTATCAAACCCGAAGACGATACGGAAGTGATGATGATACTCCGACACGAGGCTGGCCATGCATTCAACTACGCCTACCGCCTTTATAAAAGCCTAAAGTGGCGCAAGCTCTTCGGTCGATTCTCCTTGCCCTACAAAGAAAAGTATAAGGTAATACCTTTTAGCGCCCGATTTGTGCGTCACGTGCCGGGATGGTATGTTCAGAGGCATCCCGACGATGATTTTGCTGAAACCTTTGCAGTGTGGCTCACCCCCGGCTCAGATTGGCGGAAACGGTACGACGATACTCAAGCTATGATAAAACTATTATACGTTGACAAAATGGTGAAGAGGTATGGTAAAAAGCCAGCTTTGGTAACCAGTGGAAAGCTAGATATGCCCATAGAAGAGATAACGATGACCCTGGGCGCCTGGTACAGGAAACAGAAGAAACGCTGCCGGGTCGTCCTTCATCCTATTCTGAATGAAGATTTAAAAAGACTTTTTCCGGCAATAGAGGGAATACTCGCGGTAGATATACTTCGAGCCAATCGACAACAACTGATTCGAGATCTTCACTTGTGGACAGGTGTAGAACGACAAACTCTGATTGCCTTGGTCGATGAAATTCTGGAGCGCGTCCGACTCCTTGAGCTTAAAATAGAAAATGACCAAGCGGTGACGCTGATGGCGAGCATGTCGGTGTTTGTCACGACACTCGTCATGAATTATCTTGATAGGGGTCAGTTCATTGGAGTTTGACATCATCATAAGTGTTGCGTGGTTATTAGGGTAATATCATCAGGCCAATCATAATTGGTGATATACCACAGAAAGCCCTTAAGCTTATCAGAATAACATTCAATAGTGCCATAGGATTTGCCCTCTACTTTACATGACAACAGGAAGCCATCAATTGTTTGCTTTATAGTCGTCTTAGTTGTATTATCCGTGTGATTAGACATTGAACCTTTCCTCCTTCTCGTTTGGTGCGTGAGACGATAACAGAGAATTGGGGAAAGGTCAATAGGGATGTAGCACATATTTTACGAGGATACATATGAACGCATATTTGGAAAGAATAAGAATTGATATTACGCCAGAAAGTGGTAGATTCAATGCCCCCGAATGAGTCACGTGTTTACTGCCCCTTTTAAGAAACCAAACACAAACGGCTATATCCTGCCCTATAAAGCTTTCGTGGGCATCGTGGGAATTACTAGAGTCCAGCAGGTTATTACCTTAAGGGTTTTGTCAATTAAATAAATAATTCACCTTGCGCTATTTACGTGGAAAGATTTTCTTATCAACGGGATAGTCCACTTTCTCCCCGCCTATTATTGCCGAATATTCGGGAGTAATCGGACAATTCACGAAGAAAAAGGGAGTACCGACCCTCTTGTGTATAATTGGACAATGAACTAATCCCGCCGGGATATGCACAGCTGTGGTCTTGTTGATTATAATCTTTTCACCTTTTTCGCCTATAAAAAGCTCAGTTTCCGCATCATAAGCCCTTAAATCATCTGAACAGGGTACAAAGACGAAGACTTCGGCGAAGTCGTGTTTATGGGCATCCTCTTTCCCCTCGAAAGGTACGCTAACATGTGTAAATCTAATCTGGAAGTTCCCCTTGGCGAGGGCATAAAATATCATTCCCTTAAACGGCGGATAAATACTATCACGTACAATTTCTGTTGTCTTAAGATAATCGTATTTAGCTTTAGCCATATTTATTACATCCCCCTCGATATTTCTTATAACTTGGAATTGTTGTAGTTGTTCAACAATTTTCAGATCAAATGATGCAAGCTTGTACGTAATATTTGAAAACTTGGTGGTAGCGGGTGGATTTGAACCGCCGACCAAGGGCTTATGAGTCCCCTGCTCTACCACTGAGCTACGCTACCAGCATTGAAAAATATATCATCAATGCCATTAACTGTCAATGCCGCCTGATGACACGGATACTGACAGCTTTAAAATTGGCGCAAACCTGCGTCCCTTTTTTCAACCCCATTTCTTCGGTGGACCGCCGGGTGACCAGCGCCACCAGCGGAAAACCGCAGTCGATGGTAACTCTGACCTGAGAACCCATGGAAAATACTCTGACCACCTCACCTGACAAACGGTTACGGGCGCTGGTGGTTATTGTCTTCGATGACGGCATCGTAATGGTAATATCATCGTAAGGCAGTAAGGCAATAACATGAGTTCCTTCGGTAAACTCGGAGACCGCCTCAATCTGCTGCCCTCCAACTTTTATTGTTGCCAGTCCCTCGCTCTGTGTCCCAACCACCCCGTGCATAATATTTCCCGCTTCCACAAAGCCGGCCACCCCCTCGTTAACCGGAGAGGAAAATATTTCAGCCGGTGTGCCAATCTGGCTGATACGTCCGTTCATCAGCACCGCCACGCGGTCAGCCAGCACTAAAGCCTCATTGCGGTCATGCGTCACCATAACCGTGGTAACCCTGGTCTCCCTCAATACGCTCTCGAAGTCCTCCAGTAAAGCCTGTCTGGTGGGACTATCCAGCGCCGTGAAGGGTTCATCCAGAAAAAGCACCTCCGGCTGCAGGGCAAAAGCCCGTGCCAGGCTGGTGCGTTTCGCTTCACCGCTGGAGAGTGTCCGGGCGTGTCTCTTGGCCAGAGCCGCTACGCCAAAACGCTCCAGCCATTTTTTAGCCCTTTCCCTGACCTCGGTGCCATTCACGCCCCGTAACCGCAACCCGAGAGTCACATTGTCCCATACTGTGCTGTTGAGAAGCAGTGATTCCTGAAAGACTACGGCAAGTTTACGATGCAGTTGCAGTACAGATTTACTGCTCAGAACAGGTACACCACGGTAGGAGACGACCCCCGTCGGCGGTTTAAGAAGCCGGGTAAGGCAAAGAAGAAGTGTGGTCTTACCGGAACCGTTCGGACCAATAATCACCAGCACCTCATTACGGTAGACCTGGAGTGAAGGGACATCCAGGACTTTTTGCCCGCCATAGGCAACGATAAGGTCTTTAGCCTCAACCATCGGTTCCATGATTATATGGGCCTGGCTCACTTTACTCTAGCCCTCTGCTGAACCATGGTTAAAACAAAATTAACCAGATATACCAGTACTATGAGAATAGCACCGAGGGCAATGGCATAAGCAAAAGCGCCCTTGCTGTTCTCCCCCACGATAGCCGTGGTCAATACTCTGGTCTGTCCGAAGATGTTACCGCCAACCATCATCGAAGCACCCACTTCCGAAATAACGGCCCCAAAACCAGCCATGATAGCGGCCAGCAACGGCAAACGCGCTTCTTTTAAAAGTATCCAGACCAGCTGGACTCGTGAAGCCCCGAGCGATAAAATCTGGAGTCGTAATTTCGGGTCCAGACTCTGGGTAGCCGCCATGGTGAAACCGGCCACGATAGGAAACGCAATGATGAACTGAGCGATGACCATAGCTGAGGGTGTGTAGAGGATATGCAGTATTCCCAGAGGGCCGTTACGACAGAGAAATATACTGACAACAAGCCCGACCACGACGGGAGGCAGCCCCATACCGGTATTGACAAGACTGATAACAAACCGCCTCCCGGGAAAACGTACCAGACCGAGCACACTGCCCAATGGTATGCCAACACACAGACTTAGTAATGTGGCTGAACCAGAAACCAGCAGCGAAAGCAAAGCTATCTGTAAGACCTGCCGGTCGCCGTGCACCAGAAGCCAGAAAGCCTGTGTTATGCCATCAATAATCATGTCCATAGGCTTATATTAAAATGCTTCACCTGTAAATACAAGAAGCCTTTTGCGCGATGTTTTTATTTACGCCAACCAATTACATCCAATTACTTACTGCCCAGCTGGGCTTCCGTTTTATCGGCATCAGCGAAGAACAGCGGCTGGCCGTATTTATCTATCCCGTATTTCGCGATGATTGCCTGCGTTACCGTGTCTACCATAAAGTCGGAAAAGGCTTTGGCGCCGTCAGCATTAACTTTGGGGAATTTCTCCGGATTTACCTGGATGACATGGTAGACATTGAGTAAAACCGGGTCGCCCTGCACCAGAATATCCAGGGTCAAGACTTTCTGATTAGCGAGATAAGTGGAACGGTCGGTAATAGTATAACCTCCCTTTTCGGAGGCAATACGTAACAGGTCGAGCATACCCGTCCCGGTGCCACCTTCCATGTACCATTTTGGGTTTGAGGTGGAGTTATCCGCAACACTAATTCCTATCTTTTTCCAGAGCGATTTCTCTAGCGCATCGGTGCCGGAGTTATCACCGCGACTGTAAAAAATGATTTTAGCGTCAGATATTTTTTTCAGGGCATCAACTGCAACGGTCATTCCTTTCATACCCGCCGGGTCGGACGGCGGTCCCACGATGATATAATCGTTGTGCATTACCAGTCTTCGGTTAATACCATAGCCGCCCTGCATGAAAGTCAACTCGGCGGTTGGAGAATGTACCAGTAAAACATCGGCGTTACCTTGCTGTCCCATATTTATGGCAGCCCCCGAGCCAACGTATATAGGTTTAACCGTATAGCCCGTATTCTGCTGAAAGATGGGAATTAAAACATCTATAAGCCCGGAGTCACGGGTGCTGGTGGTGCTGGCCATGATTATTTCCGGGTTAGCCGGATTGGGGGGTGCAGGAGCCGGCGCCGGGGCGGGAGTCGGTGAAGGTTTTTCAGAGGTACAAGCAATCACCGAAACCAGTCCGACCAGCATTACCATTACCAATAATGCCTTGATTATTTTGCTTAGATTCTGTGGTTTCATAAATTGTATCCTCTTTCTATATAATTATAGTTTTGTATATTTTCAAAATGGCCTTACCGCCTTCTGGTAATCGTCTGAAAATTGCTAAATGGAGATATTTTGAATTAACACATAGCATTTTAACACAGTATTGTTATAATTACAATATAACAAGTGTATTATTCCAAATGACAGGAATATCGCAGTTTTGACGCAATAAAAGCCCTATGTTACAATTTAACTGGCACTTTTTCTGTTGATATTAGCTCCCCGAAAATTGATACCCAGGCGGATGAGAAGGTAACTACGCTCATGGAAATCAGAAAGGTAGGTGTGGTAGGCTGTGGGCAGATGGGCGGTGGCATCGCCCAGGTTTGCGCACAATCGGGATATGCGGTATTAGTCTCCGAAGCTAACAATGAACTTTTACAGAAAGGGCTGACTGCCATCAAATCCTCACTGGACAGAAGTGTGCAGAGAGAAAAAATAACACAGCAGGACAGGGATGCCGCTCTTGGCCGCATCAGGGGAACAATCAATGTCAGAGAGTTCGGTGATCGCGACCTGGTAATCGAAGCGGCCCTCGAGAACCTTGAATTGAAAAAGAAGATATTCGGCGAGATGGACAAGGTCTGCCCGAGGCATACGATACTGGCTACCAATACTTCCTGCCTCTCCGTCTTGGACATAGCCGCAGCCACCAAACGGCCGGACAAAGTAATGGGAATGCACTTCTTCAATCCCGCACCGACTATGAAACTGCTGGAGATAGTCAGGACAACCGCCACCTCCGAGGAAACTCTTGACATGGGCAAGGCTTTCGGACGGTCTCTGGGCAAGACCATTGTCATGATTCAGGACTCACCGGGCTTTATCGTCAACCGTCTCATGACGCCACAAATTCTCAGTGCTATTCGCATGGTTGAAGCCGGTATCGCCACGAAAGAAGACATCGATACCGGTATGACCCTGGGGCTAAATTACCCTATGGGGCCGCTGGCTCTGGCCGACCTTATCGGACTGGACACCCTTCTCTTTATCGCCAACGGTATCTACGAAAAGCTCCGGGAGGCACAGTACGCCCCGCCGCCTCTCTTGAAAAATATGGTGGCGGATGGTCGGCTCGGCCGAAAAACCGGCAGGGGGTTTTACGAATATAAATAAGGGAGAGAAATAATGAGCATGAAAGACAAAGTTGCCCTGGTCACGGGTGGCTCCAGGGGCCTGGGGATGACCCACTGTCTGTCTCTTGCCAAAGCCGGCTGTAACGTAGCGGTGACTGGCTATACTCATTTCAAAAAAGCAGCCGAGATAGCCAAACAAATCAAAGCCATGGGGAGAAAAGCGCTGGCTATAAAAATGGATGTGGCGGATTTCGAACAGGTCCGGGCAGGTGTGGAAAAAACGGAGAAGGAACTTGGCCCAATCGATATCCTCGTCAATAACGCCGCCTTCGGTATCGTGCGGGCGGTAACGATACCCAAGATGAATAAAGAAGACTGGGACCGCGACATGAGCGTTAACCTGACCGGCCCGTTTAACACCATCAAGTGCTGTCTGCAGGGCATGATGGAGAGGGGCTGGGGACGAATTATCAACATTTCTTCGATTGCTGGCACGATGGGCGGCGCCGGCCAGTGCAGCTATGCCGCCACCAAGGCAGGACTTATCGGCCTGACCAAGACAGTAGCCCTGGAGGCAGCCCGCAAAGGTGTGACCTGCAACGCTATCGTGCTCGGAGTAATTAATGGCGGCGCTTTCCACACCGTAGCGCAGGAATTCCAGGAACGTATTATTAAGACCCTGGCAATGCGTCGCCCGGGAACGCCCCAGGAACTCAGTAACGTGCTCGTTTTCCTGGCTTCCGAGGAATCGAGCTATATCACCGGTGAGGCTATCGAGGTCAGCGGCGGCGCCGGTTTGTTTACCTTTTAGGGTAGGGAGTGTCACTCTGGCCCCGTACTCGCCTGCCATAGTCACGGAGGGACGGAGAGCAGGTCGGGGGACGGGGTAAACTCCGTCCAGAATCCAAGCCACTCCTTATCCCCACCTCTGGATTCCAGCTGGAGTTCACCCCGATTTCATCGGGACTGGAATGACAAATAAATGAAAGGAGAAAATACATGAGCGAGGCAGTAATCGTTAGTGGTGTCAGAACGGCGATAGGTAATTTCGGGGGGGCGCTGCAGGATGTACCGGCCGTAAAACTGGGCAGCATCGTCATCCAGGGGGCACTGAAAAAAGCTGGCCTGAAACCGAAGGGAGACGCCGCCCATGCACCCGAAGCGCTCAAGGGCGAGGGGCTCATTGAGCTGGAAAAGAAATATTCAAGCTGGGACAACTCCCTCCAGGGAGTGCAGGTTGATGAAGTAATCATGGGGAATGTCCTCCAGGCCGGACAGGGACAGAACCCCGCCCGCCAGGCGGCCATCTATGCCGGTGTTCCCAAGGAAGTAAATGCCTTTACGGTCAATAAGATTTGCGCCTCCGGTATGAAAGCGGTGGCCCTGGCCGCCCAGTCGATAAAGGCTGGCGATGCCGAGGTCGTCGTGGCCGGCGGCATCGAAAATATGAGCGCCGTCCCCTACTATGTCCCTAGGATGCGATGGGGAGCCAGAATGTTCAACGCCGAGATGGTCGACGGCATGGTTCATGACGGGGTTTGGGAGATATTTTATAACTATCACATGGGCATGACCTCGGAAAATATCGCCGTAAAGTACGGTATCACCAGAAAAGAGCAGGACGAGTTCGCCTTGGAGAGCAACAACCGCGCCCTGGCGGCGATTAAGAACGGCACTTTCAAGGAAGAGATAGTGCCGGTAGAGATTAAAGTCAAGCGGGAAACCCGGATGTTCGATACCGATGAGCACCCCCGGGAGACCTCGATGGAGCTCCTGGGTAAGCTGCCCACGGTGTTCAAGGCGGACGGCAGCATTACGGCCGGTAGCGCCTCAGCCATCACCGATGCCGGCGCCGCCCTGGTGGTGATGTCCGCCAAAAAGGCGAAGGAACTGGGTGTTAAACCGATAGTGAACATCCGTGCCTATGCAACGGGAGGCGTCGACCCGGCTTATATGGGATTGGGCGTTGTGCCGGCCACCCGGAAAGCGCTCAAGTTGGCGCGACTTACTCTTAGAGACATCGACTATATCGAGCTGAATGAAGCCTTCGCCTCACAGTCTATCAGCTGCATCAGAGAGCTAAATATAGATATGAGCAAGACGAACCTCCACGGCGGCGGGATATCGCTGGGGCATCCCATCGGCTGCACCGGCGCCAGGATTATCGTGACACTCATGAATGAGATGAAGAGACGCAACCTTCAGCTGGGCCTGGCGACCCTCTGCATCGGCGGCGGCCAGGGTATGGCCATGATTATCGAGAGGAAATAAGCAAATTATTCGCACAATCAAGATATGCGAGACTGTCTGAAAATTCCTATAACGAGTTTCTCTCCCCTGGAGGGAGAGATTAAGTGAGGGGGATGCTCTCACCCTCACCTTACCTCTCCCATCAAGGGAGAGGTTGACTGCTGCTATTTTCGGACATCCTCTATTTTTACTAAAAATATCGCCTTAACTACTTTGCTGCCTTGATGGCCGCATCAAGAGCTGCCTTTAATGATTTGTCATCGTATTCAATCATTGGGTAACTCTCATAATTCATAAACCCGGCCGTGGCCATTGGCGACTGAATACTTTGATAATACTCCTCAAGACTGCCGAATTCACTAATACTGACGGAGCGATTCTAACCGGGTATCATGTAAAAAGAAAACTTGGCACCCATTTTCTTTTTCAAGTCAATTACCCACTGAACGCCCGGTACCATAAGCTTCATCTGTTCAGCCTGCGGAAGCGTGTAAAACGTGTCTTTGAATGTATCTATTGTCAAAAATTTCATCCTTCTCCTCCTTTAATTATATAAATAGCTTAAAAATAAGCAGTTCTGTTATTTACTTTTTATACTCGCACCACCTCCCCACAATTTATTCAGGATTTTTAAATAAAAAAGACACTGTCTACCACCAGAATAAATTCTGATGATTACCAGTGCCCTTTCTCACCCGCTTCATCCTCAAACCACCAGCCTCTATATGTTTTTTAGATAAGGACGCTTTATTATACCCTTTTCAGCGAGATTGTCAATATCCGTGATAACAAGGTATTTCTCTATGTACGTTATTATGTTAAAATACATTAAGATTTTCGCTGGATTTAAGAAATGAAAATTTCATATCGCCTGGTGATAATCATCGCTGTTTTTGTCACCTGCCTTATTACCGCCAACACCATTGCCGTTAAGATAATCAGCCTCGGTCCATTTACCCTGCCGGCGGCCATTTTCGTTTTCCCCTTGAGCTATATCTTCGGCGATGTCCTTACCGAGGTCTACGGTTATAAGGTAGCCAGAAGGGTCATCTGGCTCGGCTTCATCTGCAACCTGCTCTTCGTTTTCTTCGCCTGGATAGGTCAGATTTTACCCGCGGCTTCTTTCTGGGGGGACCAGGCAGCTTATAAGACTATCCTTGGCTACACACCACGCCTGCTAGCCGCCTCTTTCTGCGGCTACCTGGCCGGGGAATTCGCCAATTCTTTCGTCCTGGCCAGGATGAAAATCCTGACCAGAGGCCGCTGGCTGTGGAGCCGGACTATCGGCTCGACGATAGTGGGAGAGGGATTGGACACTGCCATATTCATTACCCTCGCCTTTATCGGCACCTCTTCTTTTACGCCGGTGATGATACTGAATCACTGGCTGGCAAAGGTCCTTATTGAAACCGTCTTTACCCCGGGCACCTATGCTATCGTGAACTCGTTGAAGAAAAGAGAAGGCATTGACACCTACGATTATCAGACAAAGTACAATCCTTTTATAATATCGGTAAAGGGGTAATTAAAGTGAATATCCGTATTCTCGGCGCACACAATATCGAATCGCAGAGCAGCCGGTGCATCAGCTTTTTAATCGATGATGTCCTGGCGGTAGATGCCGGCTCCTTAACCTCCGGACTGACCTTTCCGGAACAGCGGAAGCTCAAGGCCGTCTTGCTCACCCACCAGCATTACGACCATGTCAGAGATATTCCTGCCCTCGGTATGAATTTCCTCCTGTATGAAAAGACTATAGAAATTTATTCCACCCGGCCCGTCTTTGAAACCCTGTCGGCTCACCTGCTCAATAATGTCCTTTATCCTGACTTCATGGAAAAACCCCCGGAGAAACCGGCGATACAGTTTAAAATAATAGAACCCGGCAGGACAGAAACAATCGCTGGTTATACGGTTTTACCCGTACCGGTAAATCATGCCGTGCCTACCGTCGGTTATCAGATTACCTCGGCCGACGGTAAAAAAGTATTCATTACATCGGATACCGGGCCGGGCTTAGATAATTGTTGGAAGCAGATATCTCCTGACCTGCTCATCATCGAGCTTACCGCGCTCAATAAATATACAGACTTCGCCCGCCAATCGGGCCATCTTACCGCTGCCCTGCTCCGGCAGGAACTGGAGTCCTTCCGCGAGATAAGGGGCTACCTGCCGCACTTGGTCCTGGTACACATGAATCCCCTGGATGAGAAGGGAATAAAAACCGAACTCGCCGTAGTCGCCAGGGCGTTAAATACCAAAATTCGATTCGGTTACGAAGGGATGCGAATAGATATATAAAGATGGGTGGTTACAGTTCCGCCAACGAGATACGATTCATCGTCGACCATAATGTAGGCAAGCTGGCCAGGTGGCTGAGAATGATGGGCTTCGATAGCCTGTTCTTCAGCGGAGAAGATGACTCCCACATGGTTAAGCAAGCCATGGCCGAAGGCAGGGTAATCTTGACCCGTGACACCGAGATTATGAAGAGACGGGTTATCAATAACGGGCGTCTCAAGGCAGTCCTGATTGAAAGCGAGGAACCGGAACAGCAGATTCAACAGCTCTTGGCAGCTATGGACCTGATAAGACAGTCCCGCCCGTTTACAATCTGCCTGGAATGCAATCAGCCGCTTGTTGAAAGAAGCCTGGATGAAGTAAGGGAAAGAGTGCCCCCTTACGTTTATAAAACGCAGACCCAGTACATGGAGTGTCCTGAATGTCGCCGTATCTACTGGCGGGGCACCCACTGGGAAGCGATGATACGTAAGCTGGAAAAACTGGCCAGCACGAATAGCAGCTAACGATGTTCAGGAGGTGACACTATGACTGTTTACGAAGCGATATTAAAACGGCGGTCGATACGGAGATTCAAGAACAAGGCTGTTCCCTATGAAGCTCTGGAGAAGTGTATTGATGCCGGCAGACTGGCGCCGAGCGGCCGCAACCAGCAGGTATGCGAATATATCGTTATTAACGATGCCAGAGTTTTGCCGGGGATATTCGAGAACATAGGAGGTTCGGCTAAGATGCCGCCGGAAAAGGGTGGTCCTGCCCCGACCCAGACACCGAAAGCTTACACCCTCGTCCTGGCAAATAAGACTCTGGAGGGCGATGCCAACCGCAGGAGGATTACTCTTTATGATGTCGGCATGGCAGCGGAGAACATCATCCTTACCGCGCTAGAGCAGGGAATCGGCGCCTGCCCGATACTGATGTTCAATGAAAAAGACCTGAAGCTGATTCTCGAAATACCGGACGAATATGATATAGTCCTGGTAATCGCCATGGGTTACCCGGATGAAAGCCCGGTGGCTGATGTAGCTACCGACTCGGTGAATATTTGGGTGGACGATAAGGGTCTGCGCCATGTCCCCAAGAGGAAGCTGTCAGACATCATGCACCATAATAAGTTCGGCTAGCGATTGTCTCCAGCTTTAAACACATACCCGCGACAAGACCGAAATTTTTTTTAGGGAAACGAATCGAGACTGGGCAGCTTTGAATCGTTTTTTGAGTTATGTTAAGTGTTGCTGGCGAAAAGGAGATAATTTTTCCCTCACCCCCTGGCCCCCTTCCCTTAAGGATTGATGAAGGGAAGGGAAATACCAAGTAACAAGTAGCAAGGAAAGGGAGTAGAATAACGAAGCCCCCGTTCGGCAAGCTCAGGGTAAACCCTCTCGCTACGCACTCCCACTTTGGGAGGTGGTAGTATCTAATAGGAAAAGGCGAAGATTTAAATACGGATGTAAATAGAGATTGCTTCGCCTCCCGACTGCGTCGGTATGGTCTCGCAATGACAGTATAGGGGAGACGGATTCTTCGCTGCGTTCAGAATGACAGGGTGACATTGCTGGATTCTGGCCTTCGCCAGAATGACAATAAAAAAGTGGGAATGACAATTAGCGGAGGGCTGGAATGATACCAAACCATTACTAAACACTTTCGATAAAAACTCTTGACCATAGTCCCGAATATTGCTACACTCAATCCAACGGGAGTATATAAACAACATGAAAATCGTCACCGCCGAGCAGATGAGACAGATTGACCAGGAGTGCATCAAACGGGGCACGCCGGTCAGTACGCTCATGGAGAACGCCGGTAAAGCCGTGGCGGAGGAAACCCGTGCCTGCCTGGGCACTATAAAGAAACAGCATATCCTCTGCCTGATAGGCGCGGGCAATAACGGCGGCGACGGCCTGGTGGCCGCCCGCTACCTCCACGAGTGGGGGGCTAAAGTGAGCGCCTACCTGTGCAGTCCGCGACCAGCGAACGACGCTAATCTCAAGCTAATACTGGAACGCGGGATTAAATGCGTCGAAGCTGATGGGGATAAAAACCTGAAAAAGTTCGATAGCCTGCTGGCTTCGGCTACCGGTGTCATCGATGCGCTGCTGGGCACGGGGAAAATGCGTCCGCTGGAAGGCGTCTTTAAGAAAGTGCTGGAAAGAGTTAATACCGCCAGGAAGAACCGCAACTTCAGTATCATCGCGGTAGATTTACCTTCAGGAATGGATGCCGACACCGGCGCCGTCGACCCCGCCTGTCCCTGTGCTGACATTACCGTCACGCTCGCCTTTCCCAAAACAGGCCTGTTCAACTTTCCGGGGGCGGAAAGAGTTGGAAAAATGAAAATAGCCGATATCGGTATACCCGAATCGCTGGCGGAATCTATAACCACCGAGCTCATCACCACAGAATGGGCAAGAACCGCTCTCCCTAAGCGTCCGCTCAACGCCAACAAAGGCAGCTTCGGCAGGGTGCTGGTAACGGCCGGCTCCATCAACTACATCGGCGCCGCCTATCTCGCCTGCAGCAGCGCCCTGCGGGTGGGAGCCGGACTGGTAACCCTGGCTACCGCCAGCAGCCTGCAGCCGATTCTCGCATCCAAGCTGACCGAGACAACCTATCTGCCTTTGCCGGAATCGCGGCCGGGCATAATATCGGTTGAGGCTGCTGATATCGTCTACCGGCAGTGCGCTCAATTCAATGTCCTTCTCCTCGGCTGCGGCCTGGGGCAGAATCCGTCCACGGTAGAATTCGTAAGCTCCTTACTCCTGAAGAAAGAGATGCCGGTGATGGTACTCGACGCCGACGCCCTCAACATACTGGCCCGGATACCCAACTGGTGGCAACAGATTGGCGATAATGCTATACTTACCCCGCACCCTGGCGAAATGGCCCGTCTGTGCGGGCTATCGCTGGACGAAATACAGTCGGACCGACCGGGCATAGCCAGAAAATTTGCCGCAAAGTGGCAGAAAACGATTGTTTTGAAAGGGGCTTATACCGTTATCGCCGCCGCGGATGGTCGCTGCCGTATCAGTCCATTCGCCAACCCGGGGCTGGCTTCGGCGGGGACAGGGGATGTCCTGGCGGGAATCATTGCGGGCATGGCCGCCCAGGGACTAAAACTTTTCGAAGCTGCCTCTCTCGGCGTCTACCTGCACGGCGAGGCCGGCGAGACGGTAAGAAACGAACTGGGGGATGCCGGCACGATTGCCTCCGACCTCTTGCCGGCGCTGCCCGTGACCATAAAACAATTGAAAAACAGGGGTTGAACGGGGGTGAAATATGTTACTGGCTGTTGACATCGGCAATACCAACGTTACTCTGGGCGTCTTCGATGGAGAGAAACTCCACGCCACCTACCGTCTCGCCACACATGTCAGTCAGATGCCGGACGAATACGGGGTCTTTATACTCAGCCTGCTGCAACATCGAAGTATAGATATTTCCAGCATAACAGAAGGGGCGATAAGCTGTGTCGTCCCGCCTCTGATGACGATATTTAACGAGATGTTTCAAAGGTATTTCAATATCACGCCGCTGGCGGTCGGGCCCGGCGTGAAGACCGGGATACGCATCCGGTTTGACAACCCGCGCGAGTTAGGCGGCGACCGTATCTCCAACACCGCTGGTGCACTCAGTCTCTATAAAGCTCCGATAATCGTAGTGGCGCTGGGTACCGCCACCGTCTTCGACACCATATCAAAAGACGGGGAGTATCTCGGCGGGGCCGTCGCCCCGGGTATCGCTATCGCCGCCGAAGCCCTTTATACCCGCACTGCCGCCCTTCCCAGAGTGGAACTGGTGCGCCCGAAGAAAGCTATCGGCACCAATACCGTCGCGGCCATGCAGTCCGGCATCATCTTCGGCTACGCCGGGCTTATCGATGGCGTGGTAGCCCGGATACAGAAGGAACTGGGGGAAAAGGCAACGGTCGTGGCTACCGGCGGCTATGCCGGGCTCATCGCCAAAGAGACGAAGGTAATTAATAAGGTCAATCCCAACCTGACGCTAATCGGAATAAAAGCCATCCATGACATGAATCGGGAATAGCCAGTCGAGGAGACAACGATGCTGAACGATAAGACAATAGTTCTAGGCATAACCGGGGGCATCGCCGCTTACAAGGCGGCTGATATCGCCAGCAAGCTAACGCAAGCCGGCGCCAGGGTCGAAGTGGTCATGACCGAGGCCGCCACGAAGCTGATTACCCCGCTGACACTGCGCAATATTATCCACCGGCCGGTGGTTACCGACATGTTCGAGATGGCCTCTGAGTACAGCGTCGAGCACGTCGCCCTGGCCGAGGCCGCCGACGTGGTGCTCATTGCCCCGGCGACGGCCAATACCATCGCCAGGCTGGCGGCAGGCATCGCCGATAACATGCTCGGCTGCATCGTACTGGCGACCAAAGCGCCGGTTATCATCTCACCGTCCATGAACGATATCATGTACCAGAACTCCGTCACGCAGGAAAATCTGGCGAAGCTAAAGGCCAGGGGCTTTACCATCATCGAACCGGAGTACGGTCGGCTGGCCTCGGGGAAAATGGGGAAGGGACGGCTGCCGGAAACCGGCAAGATAATCGGGGTTATCGAGCGGGTGCTGGGGCAGAAAAAAGATTTGGATGGCAAGCACATCGTGGTGACGGCGGGCGGCACGCGAGAACCAATCGACCCGGTAAGGCACATCGGCAACCGTTCCTCGGGGAAGATGGGCTACGCTTTAGCCGAGGCGGCGCGCGATAGAGGGGCCGAGGTAACGTTAATTACCGCACCCGCTTCCCTGCCCGAACCGTCCGGCGTGAAGGTTATTAAAGTTAAGACGGCGGTGGAGATGAAGGAGGCGGTGGTCGGGGCGGTAAAGAAGGCGGACGCCCTGCTCATGGCGGCGGCGGTGGCGGATTACCAGCCTAAAGCCATCGCCAAATCCAAGATAAAAAAAGAGTCCAAGCAGGGTCTAACTCTGGAACTGGTGAAGACGCCGGATATTTTAAGCGAAGTGACGGGTAATTTTATCAAAGTAGGATTCGCCGCCGAGAGCGAAAACATGGTGGCCAACGCGAAAAAGAAGCTCCGGGAAAAACGGCTCGATATGATTGTGGCTAACGATATTACCCAGGCCGACAGCGGCTTCGATGTGGACACGAATAGAGTCACACTGATTGATAAAAAAGGCAAAGTGGAAGAGCTGCCCCTGATGAGCAAGCGCGAGGTGGCGGAAAAGATACTGGATAAGGTAAAGGGGATGATGGGGAAGAAGTGAGGGGTTAGGAGTTTATTTTACAATGCTGTTTAAGAAAAACCAGAAGACAAAAGAGGAGCTATTGAAAGATGCCTTGTCAGCTATAGACGGCAAAGTTGATATAAAGCGTATCGAAAAAACAGCAAAGCAATATCCCGATAGGATGATTTTTCAGAAAATAAGGAATCCTGAAGAGTTTCAAGCGAGATCTCGTGCGTTAAATTATTCGATGCTTGCGGATTATAACAAAGCAATAGAATATGCAAATAAAGGACTCAAGATAAATCCAGAAGGCGTATATTTGTTTTATATCAAGGGTCGGTCGGAAGGTGACATTGGCTTGTTTGCCGAAGGAATTAAAGATTTAACTGAAGCAATAAGACTTGAACCCAATTATGCTGATGCCTTCGTAGAGAGGGGATATATCAAAGAAAAAATGGGGGATGAAGGTGTTGGTGGGTGCTGGAATGATTATGACACAGCATTGACTATTGAACCTTCCATAGTGCTACCTAATGGATATCGCAGAGCTCGAGGTGTAAGAATTCTATACTATGTGAAACCACAGCCCAAAGAAGAAGATATGCAAAAATTAAGAGATGCTATAATTCAAAGCGGTTATTTCAAATTTTTCAAAGGCGGTGATATACATCTTTTATCTACAGGAGTAGGTGATACGAAGGAAATTAAGGTTTTCTATCCGGAGGCCCGCCTTCTAATTAACCCGAATGATTCACAAGGGTTCTATGAGGAACTCTTTGATAAAGTATTCGATTTGGTAAAGGAATTCCTGAATTCAAGAGGGTATAAACTAGTTGGTTATTCCCCTGAAATTCTTTTTAGGATTGGGCGAACAGAGGAAGACCTCATCCCAATGCCTGAGCTTAAATTAAGAGAAAAAAAGTTGGATTAGTAAGATAAAGAGACCTTTAAATCAGTTGTAAGGTTAGGTGCAAGGAGAGGGGGACACAGGGGTTCACCCTGAAGGGTTCTCCCTGAAGGGGTGAGGTTCTTAAAACGATAAAATGATTATTAAACCCTATTCACTGGAACATGAAAACGCTGTCATTGAGCTATGGAGTAAGTGCAACCTGACACGTCCCCAGAACAACCCGAACTTGGACATCGAGCGCAAATTAAAGGTCGAGCCGGAACTGTTTCTGGTCGGCCTGATGGATAATAAAGTAGTGGCGGCGGTGATGGGCGGTTATGACGGTCACCGGGGCTGGATTTATTACCTGGGCGTCGACCCGGCCTATCAAAGAAAAGGACTGGGGCGCCAGATGATGGAAGCCATCGAGAAAAAGATACGGGTTATGGGCTGTCCTAAAATCAACCTGATGATACGGAAGGATAACCTGGGAGCGGTAGAATTTTACAAGAGAATCGGCTATAAAATGGATGAAACCATCCAGATGGGGAAAAGGCTGGTGGAGGATTAGTCAAAACAGGCGTGAGGTCATAAATGGTCAAGGATAAAAAAATCAGAAAGCTTATTTCAGAAATCGTTGAAAAGATAAAGACAGAGTACCAGCCTGATAAAATCATCCTCTTCGGCTCGTACGCCTACGGTAAACCCACCGAGGATAGTGATATAGATTTGTTAATAATAAAAGAGACCAATAAGGAACGAATTTACCGATTTGCAGAAGTAAAAAAACTGATTTACAAGCCGGAACGGCGTATTCCTGTTTCACCGCTGGTTTATACTCCCAAAGAACTTGAAGAACGGATGGCTATTGGAGATGATTTCGTGGAGGAAATCTTAGAAAAAGGGGAGGTACTCTATGCCCGCTAAAACCAATAGCATTAAATACGAAGATTGGTACTTGCATGGAGGCCGAGACTTACAGAGTGCGAAGATTCTCTTAAAAAGCAAAGGCTCTACTGAAAATATTGCTTTTTTCCTTCAACAAGCGGCAGAAAAATATCTTAAAGGCTATCTGATAAAACAGGGTTGGAAACTCAAGAAAATTCATGACCTCGAGGTATTGTTAAGTGAAGCAAGCAGACATAATGAATCTTTTAAAGCCTATCTTGATTCTGCTCGTTTAATGTCGGCAGCGTACATCGAATCTAGATATCCCTTAGGCCCTCCTAAAGAATATTCGATTGAATTAGTATCTGAATGGTTGGAACAAACAGAAACGCTTATTGCACTCATTAAAATAGAAACTAAATAGTCCTTTTTCACGTTTTTCCATAACTAGAAAGGTCATCATGCCAAACACACCGGAAACTGAACAGGAAATGCCCAAGGCTTACGAGCCGGGCAGGGTCGAGGAAAAGTGGTATAAGTTCTGGATGGACAGGGGCTACTTCACGCCCAAAATCGATTGGAAGAAAAAACCCTTTGTCATCATTCATCCGCCGACCAACGTTACAGGAGAACTACACCTGGGCACCGCCCTGACGGCGACCGTAGAGGACATCATGATACGATGGCACCGCATGAAGGGCGAGCCGACCCTGTGGCTGCCCGGCGTCGACCATGCCAGTATCGCCACCCAGGTGGTCGTCGAAAGACTGCTGGCTAAAGAGGGCCTCGACCGCCACCAGCTTGGCCGCGAAAAATTCCTGGAGAGGGTCTGGGACTGGGCGAGAACCTACCGCCAAACCATCATCGAACAGCATAAAAGGCTCGGCGCTTCCCTTGACTGGACTCGACTGCGCTTTACCATGGACGAGGGACCGAGCCGGGCTGTGCGCACCGCCTTCGTCCGCCTTTATGAGAAGGGTCTGATATACCGCGGCGAACGCATCATCAACTGGTGCCCGCGCTGCGCCACGGCCCTCTCCGACCTGGAGACCGAGCATAAAGATGTAGCTGGACATCTGTATTATGTAAAATACCCGCTCGCCGACAGTGAAGGGGCATTCATTACCGTAGCCACCACCCGCCCGGAGACCATACTGGGCGATACGGCGGTTGCCGTCAACCCCGGGGATAAACGATTCAGGGGCATGGTGGGGAAAAGAGTGATTCTCCCTGCCATCAACAGGGAGATACCCATTATCACTGATGAAGCCGTCGACCCCGCCTTCGGCACCGGCGCTGTTAAAGTAACACCAGCGCATGACCCAGTAGACTTCGAGATAGCGCAGCGGCAAAAGCTGCCCCTTATTAACATTCTCAATAACGACGTGACCATGAACGAAAACGCCGGGCCGTATAAGGGCCTGGACCGCTTCGTCTGCCGTAAAGCCATCCTGGCCGACCTGGAAAAAACCGGGCAACTGGTGAAAACTGAGGATTACACCCATGCCGTGGGGCACTGCGAGCGCTGCCATACTATCGTCGAACCTATCGCCAGCCTGCAATGGTTCGTTAAAATCGAGCCCCTGGCAAAACCGGCTATCGAAGCCGTTAAAGACGGGCGCATAACAATTCTGCCGGAGCGCTTTTCCAAGGTCTATCTTAACTGGATGGAGAACATCCGAGACTGGTGTATCAGCCGGCAGCTCTGGTGGGGACACCGCATACCGATATGGTACTGCCGCGACTGCGAGGGGCTTACGGTGGCGGTGGAAACGTCGCAGGCTTGCGCCAAATGCGGCTCAAAGAACATCGAGCAAGACCCGGACACGCTGGACACCTGGTTCAGCTCCGGTTTATGGCCTCACTCCACGCTGGGATGGCCGGAGCAAACCGAAGACCTGCGCTACTTCTACCCCACCTCAGTGCTGGAGACAGGTTATGACATCCTTTTCTTCTGGGTGGCCAGAATGATTATGATGGGTCTGGAAGATACCGGCGATATCCCCTTTCACACCGTCTATCTTCATGGCCTCATACGCGACGAAAAGGGCGAAAAGATGAGCAAGACCAGGGGCAATGTCGTCGACCCGCTTGACCTGCTTGAGGAATACGGCACGGACGCCCTGCGCTTCGCCCTGCTGATGGGGACTTCACCGGGAAATGACAGTAAGATGTCTATTACCAAGCTGGAGGCCGGCCGCAACTTCGCCAACAAGCTATGGAACGCCACGCGCTTCGTCATCAAGAGCCTTGAATCGGGCGGCGCCATCGATAGAGAAATAAAACCGGACAAACTACCAGTGGAAGACCGATGGATTCTCTCAAGGCTGAACCGGACAGTGTCCAGCGCTATAAGCCTCATGGAAGACTTCCAGTTCGGCGAGGCGCAGCGGCAGATACATGACTTCCTCTGGGGCGAATACTGCGACTGGTATATCGAGTTAGCCAAGATAAGGTTGCAGGCAAACGACAGCTCGCCGCTGCCGGTGCTGGTGCACGTCCTGGAAAAATCGTTACGCCTCCTGCATCCCTATATGCCGTTCCTCACCGAGGAGCTGTGGCAGCACCTGAAAAAACACCTGAAGCTGCCCGGGACCGAGTCTATCATGGTCGCTGCTTACCCGGAGGTCGATGAAGCGATGTTCGACCCGGCCGCCGAGGGGGAAATCGAAACCGTCACCGAGATAATACGCTCCATCCGCAACATCCGCGCTCAATACAAAGTGGAGAACAGCCGCTGGATTGAGGCAAAAATACACACCGATGCCGCCAGGTACGCCACAATATCCGGCTATGCCGGGTCTATCAAGACGCTGGCGCGCGCCAATCCCATCACTTTCCTTAAAGGCGAGCCCGGCGAGAAAGCCGGAGACAATACCCTGGTACTATCTCTGGCACAGGCGACAGTCGTCATTCCGATGGCCAGCATGTTCGACCTGGATGCGGAGAGAAAAAGGATAGAGAAGGAGCTGGAACAGACACAGTCCGAAGTAAACCGCCTTGAAACCAGGCTGAAAGACAAGGCTTTTCTGACCAGAGCGCCGGCGGCTGTTGTTGAAAAGGAACAACAAAAACTCTATACTCTGAATGATAAGCTGGAAAAACTGAAGCAACAGAGCTCCAGATTATAGGAGGTGAGGCAATGTTCTCGAGAGTGCTGGTCCCGCTGGATGGCTCCAAAGTAGGTGAGGCAGCGCTGCCGGTTATCGAGCAACTCGTAGACAAACTAGCCCCCGAGGGAAAGGTAGAAATTACCCTCATCGGGGTAATAACACTGCTGAGGCATTGGGTGGTGGTGGGGGAAGCGAGCGCGCCGGTCTCTTACACGGAGGAGGAGTTGAAGATTATCAGGGAAAGGGTTATGGACTACCTCGCAAAAAGTGGAGAGTCTTTGAAGAGCAAGGGAGTCACCGTCAAGACCATCGTCAGCACCGGCAATGCCTCTGACGAAATCCTCCGAGCCGCCGACCAAATCAAGGCGGATTTAATCGCCATGTCCACGCACGGGAGGTCGGGGCTGCGCCGCCTGGCTTTCGGCAGTATTACCGATAAGGTACTGAGAGGGTCCCGCGTACCGGTACTCATGGTACGAGCGCCGGAGGGTACCACTAACGAATAGCAGGTGGATGTCATTCTGGCTTTTGTGGGAATGACGATAATGAGGTTCTGGATTCCCAATCAGGTTGGGAATGACGGGTTTATTTCGGCGGCCAGCACCTTAAAAACGCCTTTTAGCTGCCACTGCCGTTTCAGGTAATCCAGCGCTTTCCTGGTATCGCTGGCGATTCTGGCTTTTTCACACCGCTTGAGCCTGTATTTGAACAGCCAGTAGGTAAACTCTTTCAGCTCGTCGAGGGTAATTGACTTTAGCTGGGCGTGGCTCTTTTCCTGCCGGAACTGCGTTAAAAGCGCCTCCCCGGGGGCATCATATATCCTGAGGTAAGCCTCGTCGGAGGACTGGCTTTTACTCCGCAAACCCTGTAAACGCCTTTCTTTGTCTATCTCTTCCTGGGCAGCCAGGAGCAGGGCTTCCTCGACGGTAATGCCGTAGAAATAGTTGAGATATTGTCCGTATTTTTTGTCGCCGATAAGCTCTTTGACTTTAATTGCGGTCAGTTCGAGAGGAGGTATGCCGTGAAAGAGAAGGGCGTCCCGCTCATCTTCTGGCAGGAGACTATCCACCGCCTCGCAGAGTCGCTCCGCCAGCAGAAGCCAGTCGAAGGCTTCACCGTCAATGAGGTAGTGATAGGTACGGTCGTTATAAATTTCTTCGGCGCTGGTCCAGAGTCCGATAGCGCCGAGCAGGGCGAGATACCAGTGCCGGCCGCCGGCGATAGCCTGTTTGAGATGGTTGATAGCCTCAGCATCACCTAAAGGGATAGATTCCAGGGAAAACCGCCGACTACTTTCCTTTGCCATGCCACATCTTAACCCTTACGCCGAGCGGGCCCGCTCCGGGAACTCCGCCTTGAGTTTTTCATAAAAGGCGAGCTTGCCGGTGGTGACAAGCTCGGTAAGCTTTTTGGTAATGGCCTCCCCTGCCCCGGGGATTTCTTTCAGCCTGCCCTCAGCCACCAGTTTTTCCACCGGTTCCGTTAGCTCCCTGATGGCGCGGGCGACCTTCTCATAAGCCCGTATCTTGAAGATGTTATCCTTCTTGAGCTTGAGCATTTCCACGATATCATTAAATATGGAGGCTATTTCTGAGTTGGTCATAAAAATAAAATCATTTACTTATATTTAGCCCACTTGATTTTCTCGGAACTCTTCTTTTTTTCGTAAGGAATAGGCTTTCTCATAATAAAGAGATACTTGAATCCTCTTAGAAAGAAATTAAACTTCTTAGCCCTATAAGCCCATACACCAGTGTTTGAGCTTTGCCCTCTTCTCGCTACGCAAACAACATCGACAGTATCAAAAAACTTTGTTAGACGGTCAAATACTTTAAAACCTACTGGTGTAAAGTTCTTTTTTACCCATTGGTCACCGATTAACCATCCCATTACCTTACCAGGTTTGAGTATTCTATATATCTCTCTAGCAACCTTCTCTAATTCGTCATAGAAATGCTCATCTTCAGCAGAGATATTACCAATGTTCTCAGGGTCATCCGAGTATTTAACATTGTCACTGTATGGGGAATCTATAAAAACCATATCCACAGATTCATCAGGCAAAGGTATATTACGGGCATCATTTTGAATAACTTCTGGATGCTTAGGTGAAATATCGAATCCTTTTACCTCTCGCCCTTCTTCTTTACACACATCAACTGTCGTTCCACTGCCAGCCATCGGGTCAACAACTAAATCACCTGGTTTTGTATATCTCTGAATGAGATTCCAAATTATAAACGCCGGCGTTACACCTTGAAATTTATTATTTCCCTTAGGTGTTTTCCCGTAGCTTTGCCTTGGATAATCCCAAAGAGTAGTTGCTTCTAAAAACGGTTTTTCGTCCGCTTCATCATTGAGCGGTTTCGGCACCTCCTCAATGTCGGGAAATAAAGGCATGACGGCTGCACGCTCTTTAACCTTGCTGTTTTTGCTCATTTGCTAACTCCCTTAGGTCATCAATGAATTTATCAAACATCTTCACAACATGGCTCTCTTCTATTTGTGTTTCACTCATAATATAGCTTCCGTCTGTGTCCACTTCGACCATAGCTCGGTCCTTGCTCGCAGGAATCTTGACTGTCAGTATACCGTCCAAATCTGGAGTTACAAAATACACTTTGATATGTTCTGTTGCTCTATCGGCATATAGTTTTAGCTTCCAATAAGCAGTTTGAGCGATTCTTTCACGAAGCGAGGACTTGCTAGAAATAACCGCCAGCACTTTAGAAGTGTTTGGGTTATAAATAATGATGTCTACATCAGGTAAATGGGAGCCAAACTCCCCGTAATCAACTAAGAGATTCCTCTTTACCAAACTTAGTCCTTTAGAAAGATTTTGGCTCTTAATATTCCCAAGTCTCTTGCCGCTCACTATATTCAGACCCATAAGTACAACTTCGTCTTCCAATATGTGGATGATGAGCTTCTCAAGTATACTTCCCTTAACTGGCTTCCATGATTGCTCGAAATCTGCGCGAGGTGATGGGTTTTCAGCAAAATTCCTTCTGTGGAGTTCCTTTGCTGCAGCCAACAAATCAGAAATATGTTTATATGCATTTAAACCATATTTCCTCTTCAGTTCTTCGTACATTTTTATCGGGTCAATTGGTTCCATGTGTCACCCCCTTTTAGTGAGACTATTACCTATTCCCACCCCATATCAACGTTACCATCCCAGCAATCTTTATGGCATACATAATAAATTTGAGACCATTTTAACCCTAGTAGTTCATTGGAATCTATTATTTCTCCATCCGAAACAAAAAAGACCTCCTGCGTTTTTTCAATCATTTTCCCACATTTATCGCAGGTTTTGACACATAGATGAGCATCTATCATATTAGCCACCTCTTACTTTCCGCAACAGTGCTTGTATTTCTTGCCGCTGCCGCAGGGACAGGGGTCGTTGCGGCCAACTTTCTTACCGGCGGCCGCCGCGGCTTTAGGCTTGCTATTGCCCTTCGAGCCGAGACCCGCTTTAGCCATCGGCGATTCCGGCGCCCTGGCATCCTTCTGGACGAGAGCCACATGGAAGATGGTATTAGCCACATCGTGCCGGATGGTCTCCAGGAGAATCTGAAACCTCTCATACCCGGAACTCTTGTAAGCATCGGCGGACTTCATCTGGCGTAAGCCAGCCCATCCCGCCTGAAGTCGTTCACGTTCCATCTCCGTCAGGTGCTCCACCCAGAGCCGGTCGATAATCTGGAGCATCACCAGCCTCTCCAGCAGCCTCATCTTTTCAGCGCCCATTTCCTTCTCCCGCTGCTCGTAGAGACTCCCGGCCAGCTCAATCAGCTTCTCTTGAATCTCCTTCGCCCCTAAAGCGGCCAGGGCTTTATCGTTAAGGGTGGGGGGAACGGGTAAGATTCTATTGACATCAGCCAGCAGGTTAGCGATGTCCCAACCCTCACTGTACTGGCCAGCCAGACGGGAGGCGGCGATACCCTTAAGCTCATCGGTGACCATTTTCAAAATATTTGTCTTGAGGTCGGCGCCGCCGAGTATTTTATGCCTTTCTTCATAGATAAGCTCGCGGTGCTTGTTGACGACGTCATCATACTCGACGAGGTTTTTACGCACGTCAAAGTGATAGCCCTCGACGCGCTTCTGCACATCGGTGATAGCGTTGGTAATCAACTTATTCTCGATGGGCGTATCCTCATCCATACCCACCCAGCCCATGACGGTCTTGATGCGGTCGCCCCCGAAACGGCGCATGATATCGTCCTCCAGGGATATGTAGAAACGTGAGCAGCCGGGGTCGCCCTGACGACCGGCTCGACCGCGCAGCTGGTTATCGATACGCCGGGCCTCATGGCGCTCCGTGCCGACGATATGAAGTCCGCCAAGCTGGATGATTTTATCGTGCTTCTGCTGCCATTCCTTTTCGCCGGTCCCGTTCTGTCTGCCCCCCAGGATAATATCGACGCCGCGCCCGGCCATATTGGTAGCGACAGTTACCGCCCCCGGCTCTCCGGCGTGGGCGATGATATTCGCCTCCTTCTCATGCTGCTTGGCGTTGAGCACCTCGCAGGTGATGCCCTGCCTTTTGAGCAGGTCGCTCAGGTGCTCCGATTTTTCAATAGATACCGTACCGACCAGCACCGGCACTTCTTTGTCATGGAGTCGTTTAATTTCCTTGACCACAGCCCGGAACTTGCCTTCCTCGGTCTTATAAATCTGGTCGGACATATCCTCGCGAATCATCGGCTTATTGGTGGGAATCTCCGTGACCTCGAGCTTGTAAATCTTGTAAAACTCTTCGGCCTCGGTGAGCGCCGTGCCGGTCATACCCGCCAGCTTTTCGTACATACGGAAGTAGTTCTGAATGGTGATGGTAGCGTAGGTCATCGATTCACGCTGCACCTTGACATGCTCCTTGGCCTCGATAGCCTGGTGCAGCCCTTCGGAATACCGCCGGCCGTACATCTTGCGGCCGGTAAACTCGTCGACGATGACAACCTCGCCATTTTCGACGACATATTCACGGTCGCGCTGGTACAATGCGTGCGCCATCATAGAGTTACGGAATACCGAGAGGATATCATTCCTTTTTTTCGCTTCTTCGAAGCTCAGATGCTGGCCCTCCTCGCTATCTTCACCACCGAAAAGCGCCCCCACTTTGATGCCAAAGGCCCTGGCCAGTTTATCCTGGCCATGCGAAGTCGCTTCAGCATAGTGTTCTTTTTCATAAGCGATAAAGTCGAACTGCCTTCTAAGCTGCTCAATCTCCTCATGCTCCTCGTCCGTCTTAGGTTTGGTTTCATACGGCAGGATTTTCTTATTCATACGATTCACGACATCGTTGACGGCCTTATAAAGCTGGCCTGTCTCCTCCGCCGGACCGCTTATGATAAGCGGCGTGCGGGCTTCATCGATGAGGAGATTATCCACCTCGTCGACGATGGCATAGTATAAAGGACGCTGGACGCACAGCTTCAGGTCAGTCACCATGTTGTCGCGGAGATAATCGAAGCCGAATTCGCTGGAGGTGCCGTAGGTGATATCGGCTTTATAGGCTTCCTGACGGGAAATGGTGCGGAAGTGCTGCCAGGGGTCATTTTCTTTGCCGGAATCATAGGTTGGGTCATAAAGACGGGCGGGGGAATATTCATCAGGGGTCTGCATAGGATAGATGCTGGCTACGCTCACCCCCAGCATGTAATAGATAGGCCCCATCCAGTAAGGGTCGCGCCGCGCCAAGTAGTCATTGACGGTAGCCAGGTGGACCCCCCGGCCGGTGAGGGCGTTGAGGTAGAGGGGTAAAGTAGCCACCAGCGTCTTGCCTTCGCCGGTCTTCATCTCGGCGATTTTGCCCTGGTGCAGGGTAACGCCGCCCAGCAGCTGCACATCGTAATGACGCTGGCCTATGGTACGTTTGGCGGCCTCGCGGACGGCGGCAAAAGCCTCGGGGAGTATTTCGTCCAGGGCTTCACGCTCTAATTTCTGGCGTTCTTTATCAATCTGTTTGATTCTATCCTCGGCACGCTTAAACTCCTTGTCTGCCTCGTCCCTTTCCACGTCCCATGTCGCTTTAGCGGAATGCTGCCTGGCCTCCTCCAGTTCCCGCTGCGCCTCCGCCAATCGCGGCTTAATACTGGCAGAGGCTTCAGCTATTCGTGCTTTAAACTCATCGGTCTTTGCTTTAAGCTCGGCATCGGTGAGCTTGGCAAACTCAGGCTCCAGTTCGTTGGTGCGGTCAACCTTCGACTGGAGCCTTTTTAACTCTTTCTCATTGGAATCAACCAGTCCACTCAGAAATTTAAACATTTTTATCACCCACAATCAGGTCTTTAGCCTCTTCAACCATCGAGTCCAGGACCATCACCCTGACCTCAGCCATGCCGTCCATCGTAAACATATGCACGGAAGGCGCCGCATTGGACTTCAGGACACAGGGTATGTCATAACTTTCCAGCAGGCTCCGGATAACCTGCGCCTCCATTGAGTTGCGGGCATGATAGACTTCCACCATTTTCTCGTTTTTACTCAAACATAGCCCCCACGGACTGCCCGGTATGAATGCGCCTGATGGCTTCGCCCAGCAGCGGTGCGATGGGTAAAACAGTAATTTTATCTATTCGCTTACCAGGCGGAACTGGAACGGTATCGGTAACGACCACCTCTTTCACCTGGCATCCGGCTATCCGCTCTATGGCCGTCCCGGAGAATACCGCATGGGTGGCGCAAGTATAGACCTCTTTGGCACCCCGCTCCAGCAGAGCATTAACGACCCCCACCAGAGAGCCGGCGGTATCAATTTCTTCATCCACGGCGAGAGCTACCTTGCCTTTCACGTCGCCGATGACATTGAGCGTCTCGGTCTTATCTTCATTGCCGAGTCGCCTCTTTTCCATAATGGCCAGAGGCGTATGCAATTTTTCGGCGATGTCCCGGGCTTGCTTGGAAATACCGAAATCAGTGGCAACCAGTACCAAGTTCTTTAGTTTTTTCTCTTTAAAATAGCCGCTCAGCAGGTAAAAGGCGGTGAGTTCATCAACGGGGATGTTAAAGAAGCCCTGTATCTGGGCTTTGTGCAGGTCAACTGTCAGCACCCGATTGGCGCCAGCCACCGTAAGCAGGTCAGCCACCAGCCTGGCGGTAATCGGCACGCGGGGCTGGTCTTTCTTGTCGCTGCGACCATAAGCGTAATAGGGCATGACCGCCGTGATGCGCTTGGCGGAAGCCCTCTTCATGGCGTCAATCATGATGAGCAGTTCCATGAGATGGCTGTTGACGGGAGAGGAGATGGGCTGGACGATAAAGATGTCCCGTTCTCTGACATTTTCCAGGATGCGGACAAAGGTGTTTTCATTGCTGAACTCCATTACCTCGCAGTTGCCCAGGGGAATACCCAGATAGTCCGTGACTGCCCTAGCCAGAGCCGGGTGGGCGTTACCGCTGAATACCTTTAGCTCATCCATCTGTTGAATTCTCCTCTCGATACTCACTTTTCCGCATTTTTATTATAGCACTAAAAAACAGCAAGCTCACCATGCCCTCTCCTGTAGAGGGAGTAGAGAAAATAACAAGTAACAAGTAACAAGTATCAAGGAAAGAGAAATAGACACAGTGAAAAAAGCTAGAAAGCCGTATAATAACACCCCTGAGATTTTCTCTGCAATCTAGTGTGGTGCATCTAGCGCTTCGTTAGCACGTTCGATAACCATACCGACGAAAGTCGGTATCCAGAGACAATGGAATGGACTGGATTCCGGCTTCTGCCGGAATGGAATGAGAAGTGTGGGGCTAACGATATTTAGGAAGCACAACACTAGAGCAGCATGTCCTTCAGGGTCTTGAGATTTATGACGTCTTCTTTGTTATACTCAAGGAGGGTGTTCAGGGCATCCAGGTCAAAACTGTCAACGTATTTCCACCAAAGCCTGACAGCCTCATAGCCGTTCATGACCGGCAATTTTCTCTTCAGTCCCAGCTGCCGTTCGACGGCTTTCAATCCGCCGAATAAGTTTTTTCTCCAGCAGCGATACATAAGGTCGTGGTGCGTGAGTCGTTCTGCCAGGTTTATGCCGAGCTTTGAGTGAATGAAGGGTAAATCGAACCGGCTGCCGTTGTAGGTGTAAAGAACTTTTACCCCTTTAAGGGCTTCCTGTACGCTATCAGCAGTGACATCCCTGCCGACAAATTGAACGAATTCGGTATCATCTCCATGACAGAGATAAATACCGATTACGGTGATTTCACAGCCGGAAGGAGCGAGACCGGTGGTCTCAATATCTAAATATGCTTCGGTGTGAGATGGCAATTGATTAACCTTTAAGATATTGACTTTTTCCCTAATATGTACTATGCTATATAGTAAAGGTTCCCCCCTAGTGAACGTGCCCATGGGGCACTGCTTTAGGCTAGCTAGGGGGGTCAATTTTTTATACCATTAAGTTTATCCATTGGCAAGAAAAGAAAATTCACTAGCAATTAATCCTTTTATTTTATTGTAGGGTCGTAATTCAGCTCTTTCATTCTTAACATATATTGCCCAGCAGCAATAATCTACTATCTGTAAATAAGTGTGAGAAATTGATGAATGCATGCAAATTACATACGGTATGTTCACCAAATGCTGTGCCAGAGAGAGTTTCAAGGCCTTTGTTAGAGCATCTCTTTCCTTAGTACGAGATGATTCCCTGTCTACAAAAATGAAAACCTTATCAAAATGACTAACATCTACTTCTCTTGGATTAAAGGGATATTTAAGGAGATTCTCCACCATTGTCGGATAGAAACGGTTTAACGGTCTAAGAGACGGAACGGTTCTACTTTTATCAATAATAAGACTGTCAATTCTTATATGGCCTAAGCCAGATATAATATCAAATACTCTATCCCTTACAATTTGTTTGTCCTCAGAAGCGTGAAAATATTCAAGATTGATACCATTATCAATTAATTTGTGTTTAAGTGCGTGAAGTTCTAATATCCCAAGATTAACGTCCGTGCATATCAAACTAGTGAGTACAAGATATTTCGTGCCTTTTACTGAGAAGTCGTGATTACCTGATACATCTATAAAAACATATAGATAATTCATAAAATCTCAGCTATTGAAATTAGCCCAATTATTTAAGGCGGACACTTGGCGCAGATAGAGCGGAACAGCGTGGTACTCAGGTAGCGGTCACCGCGGTCGGGCAGGATAACCACGATAGTCCCCTTTTTCATTTTGGCGGCAACTTGCAGGGCTCCCGCTACGGCGGCACCGCTGGACATACCCGTGAAAAGTCCTTCTTTTACGGCCAGCATCCGGGCCGTCTCAAAAGCATCACCGTCTTCGATGGTAACCTTTTCATCGAAAGCTCTGGGGTCGTAAATACCGGGGATAGCGCTTTCCTTCATATTTTTCAGTCCCTGGATGGTGTGCCCTACCGTAGGTTCAACGCCAACGATTTTGATACCGGGTATCTTTTCCCTCAGATATTTACCGGTACCGATTAGAGTGCCCGTTGTTCCCATGCTGGCAACGAATACGTCAACTCTGCCCTTAGTCTGATTATATATCTCCGGGCCGGTGGTCTCGTAATGAGATAGTATATTGTTAGGGTTATCGAACTGGTTGGGCATAAAATATCTGCCCGGTTCAGTTTCTAAGGCCTGATGGGCACGCCGGATAGCCCCGTCGACGGCCTCTTTAGCTGGCGTAAGCACGACTTCGGCGCCGAAAGCCTGGAGAACAAGTTGCCTCTCGACACTGACACATTCCGGCATAAACAGCTTAACTTTATAGCCTTTGGCGGCGCCTATCATAGCCAGGGCGATACCCGTATTCCCGGAGGTCGGCTCAATTATCGTCTTGTCCCTGGTTAGCTCACCGGATACCTCCGCCATTGAAATCATGTAGAAAGCCGGGCGGTCTTTTACGGAACCTCCGGGGTTGTTGCCTTCCAGCTTGGCGAGAATCTTGACGTCAATGCTACCGTTCAGGTTTGACAACTGTACCAGCGGGGTGTTCCCGATGGCGCCTAAAACATTTAAATTACCATTTTTCATATTTCACCACTCCTCCCCCGGATTCTCAGGCTGAAGCTTTCAGGCTGAAGCCCGATAATGACATTATTAAATGGCTTGAAATTACATCTCTCCTCTGTTCAGTCCCACCAGGAACTCGGCGTTGTTCTTGGTCTTGCGCATACGCTCCAGCACACGCTCCGTTCCCTCGACAAAGTTATTGGAGTCGGAGGCGATTATCCCCACCATACGCCGCAGCAGCCACACCTGCTTCACGGTCTCCTCGCCGAGTAAAAGCTCTTCACGCCGGGTGCCGCTACGCTGGATATCCATGGCCGGGAAGATGCGCCTCTCGGAAAGCCTGCGGTCGAGGTGAAGCTCCATATTCCCGGTCCCTTTGAACTCCTCGTAGATGAGGTCGTCCATGCGACTGCCGGTATCGATGAGACAGGTGGCGATAATGGTAAGACTACCGCCCTCGGCAGTATTGCGGGCGGCGCCGAAGAAACGCTTGGCCGGGTGCAGCGCGGCGGGGTCGATACCGCCGGATAATGTGCGGCCGCTGGAGGGCATGGCCAGGTTATAGGCGCGGGTGAGACGGGTGATACCATCGAGCAGGATGACCACATCCTTGCCGCTTTCCACTATGCGTTTAGCCCTTTCAAGACCGAGTTCCGCGACGCGTGTCTGGTTCTCCACCATCTCGTCGAAAGTGGCTGCGACTACTTCTCCCTTGACCGAGCGCCTCATGTCTGTAACCTCTTCCGGGCGCTCGCCGATGAGGCACACCATTAAATGAATGTCCTCATAGGTGGTAGAAATGGAGTTGGCAATAGATTTAAGCAGCAGCGTCTTGCCGGCCTTGGGGGGTGAAACAATCAGGCCGCGCTGCCCGCGTCCGATGGGGGCGATGAGATTGATAAGGCGGGTGGAGAGGTCGGTCGGGGATTGCTCCAGGTTAATGAGCCTGTCGGGGAAGGTGGGGGTGAGTGAGCCAAACGGCTGCCGACTCTTAATAGTCTCGGGGTCGAGGCTATTGATAGCCACGACCTGAAGAAGGCTGAAGTATTTTTCATTGCTTTTCGGCGGGCGGCCCTGTCCTGTGACCATGTCCCCGTTGCGCAGGCCGAAGCGCCGAATCTGAGATGGTGAAATATAGACATCCGTCTGGCTGGGCAGCAGGGTTTCCTGCCTGAGAAAGCCGTAGCCATCGGCCATGATTTCCAGGATACCGCTACAGAATATATTACCCTGCTCCTCGGTATGTGTCTCGAGCAGGAGCATGATGATGTCATGCTTTTTCTGGGTGGCCGCGGTGACGATGCCCTTCTCCTTGGCCATTTCCATCAGCTCTTCTTTAGTCTTGAGTTCAAGTTCCGCAATATTCATGTTCATGGTTCCACCTCGCTCTGGTCCCATCTCCCCGGGGGGAAGGGGTATTATTTCCTTTCTTGATTTTTATTTTTTAGATACGCTTTTCCAGTCGGCCAGGAAGCGTTTGATGCCGACATCGGTCAAAGGGTGTTGTATCATCTGCATCAGCACGCTATAGGGCACCGTGGCGATATCGACTCCCGCCATGGCGGCATAGGTGACGTGCAAAGGATTGCGGATACTGGCGGCAATCACCTGGGCGTCCAGCTCCGGATAGTTACCCAGTATTGTCAGGGTATCCTCCACCACCTGCATGCCATCATGGCCAGCATCATCCAGCCGACCGACAAATATACTGACATAGGTTGCTCCGGCTAACGCTCCGAGGAGTGTCTGGTTCGCCGAGAAACAGAGGGTTATATTTACCTTGATATTCTCCTGGCTCAGCACCGAGGTTGCCCGCAGACCTTCCGCCGTAATGGGTATCTTGACGTTCACATTGGGTGCCCAGGAGGCTTTGACGCGGGCTTCTTTAATCATGGAATCGGCGTCTTCCGCCAGCACTTCTACAGACACAGGCCCGTCAATAATGGCGCAGATTTTTTTAGTCACGGCTTCGTAGTCGGATGTTGCCTCTTTGGATAAAAGCGAAGGATTGGTGGTGACCCCGCTGATAATACCCAGCCGGGCGGCCTGTTTTATCTGGTCGATATTGGCGGTATCCAGAAAGATTTGCATTCGCTTTTCCTCCTCAATTAGTCGCCAAGGGCAGCGGGGGTTGAGCCCCTTCTCGCAGTACGCCTTTAGCCACGCCGATAAATTCCCGGAAGAGGGGTTGAGGGCGGCCGGGGCGGGACAGGAATTCGGGATGAAACTGGCAGCCCAGCATCCAGCGGTGGTCGGCCAGTTCGCATATCTCAACCAGCATATCATCGGGGGAAACTCCGCTGAAAACCATGCCTGCCTTTTGCAGCGGTTCACGGTATTTGTTATTGAATTCCAGGCGGTGCCGGTGGCGTTCCATAACAAGGGGTTGGCCATAGGCTTTGGCGGCCAGGCTGCCCTCCAGGAGTTTGCACGGGTAATTGCCCAAACGCATCGTGGCGCCTTTGGTTTCCAGCTTTTTCTGCTCGTCCATATAGTCGATGACGGGGTAGCTGGTGTTATGGTTGAACTCGGTGGAGTTCGGTTCGTCCGTATTAAAGACATGACGGGCGAACTCAACTACCATTACCTGCATCCCCAGGCACAGCCCGAAATAGGGAATCTGGTTCTCACGGGCGTATCTGGCCGTTTTTATCATGCCTTCGATGCCTCTGATGCCGAAACCGCCGGGGACGATAATACCCTGGGCGGTGCGCAGCAGAATATCCGCCCCGTTTTTTTCGAGGTCTTCGGAGTGGACCCAGAAAAGGTTAAGCGACCGGTCGTTGTAAAGTGACGCGTGGTAAAGCGCCTCGCGGACCGAGTAATAGGCGTCGTTAAGCTCAACGTATTTGCCGACGAGAGCGATTTTTACCGGTTCGTGGGGCGTCTTGATACGTTCCACGAGCTCCCGCCACTGCCGCAGGTCGGCAGGATGCGCTGTAATACCGAGTCTTTCGACAATCAGCTGACCCATCCCGCAGTCTTCGAGCATTAGCGGGATTTCATATATCGTGCTTACGGTGGGGAGAGGAATCACGGCCTGTTTCTCCACGTCGCAGAACAGGGATATTTTATCTCTGAGGTTTTCCGCGATGGGGTAATCGCTGCGGCAGATGATAATATCCGGCTGTATACCGATACGGCGCAGCTCGTTGACGCTGTGCTGGGTGGGCTTGGTCTTTAGCTCCTGGGTGGAGTTGAGGTAGGGGAGAAAGGTGACGTGAATATAGAGCACGTTATTTCTGCCGACGTCGTTACGCATCTGGCGGATAGCTTCGAGGAAAGGCTGCCCTTCGATATCGCCTACCGTGCCCCCCACCTCGATGAGAATCACTTCGGCCTGGGACTTGCTGGCAAGCTTCTTGAAGCGGTCTTTAATCTCGTTGGTCAGGTGGGGCACAATCTGGATGGTGCCGCCGAGGAAGTCGCCGCGCCTTTCCCGGGTAATGAGGGTGCTGTAGATTTGCCCGGACGTGACATTGGAGTCGGCGGTGACCTCGGCATCGATAAAGCGTTCGTAGTTGCCCAGGTCGAGGTCGGTTTCGGCCCCGTCCCGGGTGACGTATACCTCGCCGTGCTGGTAGGGGGACATCGTGCCCGGGTCGACATTCAGGTAGGGGTCGAGCTTCTGGACGGCCACGCTGACCCCGCGGCTTTTGAGGATGGTACCTATGGAGGCGACGGTGATGCCTTTCCCTACGGAACTGACCACGCCACCGGTTACAAAGATATACTTTGGCATATATAACGGACTATCACAAATCTGGAATAATTCCAGTCCTGCCCTTGGAAATTAACAGGGAATCAATTCAGGATTCGGTAATAGAGTGCCTCTGGAATAAACATTTGCACTATTTTTAATAGAAATAGGAATAGACAGTCAAATCAAGTGGGGGTTTCTTTATATTATAGAGAGATAGCTTTGATTTGTCAAGCCTTTTTAGTACTATGACGCTGCAGGAAGTCCAGCATTATGCGGTTGGACTCGTCTTCAGCTTCAAACATGAAACCGTGTCCCATGTTCTTCAATATCACCAACTCTGCCCCGGGTATCCTTGATGCCATTATTTTGGAGTTTTCCGCAGAACCAAACATATCAGCATCACCGGTGATTACCAGGGTAGGCGCTTTTATCTCCGGCAGGCGCTCGTAAGTGTTGTGGCCCATTACTGCTTGTCCCTGCCTTATCAGTCCCTGGGGTGGGGCAGGGTGTTCCATCGTTTTAGCAATATATTCTTTCATTAAACCTGGTTCTTTATCGATGAACTCCTGGCTGAACATTAAATGAAGTCCTTCTACCATGCTTTCTTTTAAAGGCAAGCTTGGCATACGCTCAAAAAAACGTGTCACTTCTGGGTTGTTGATTTTGACGGCGTGCGGGCCTCCGAAACCGGTAGAAGCTAAAATAAGACTTCTTAACCTTCTCGGATAGCATAGAGCAAATTGCTGGGCTACCGCACCCCCCAATGAATGCCCGAGAATATGGGCTGAATCGATGCCGATAACATCAAGCAATCCTGCCAGGTCGTCCGCCATCATCTCAATGGTGTAAGGAATATCGGGTGCGTCGCTCCGGCCGGCCCCTCTGTTATCAAAGACGACTAACCGGTATTCCCGCGAAAATACTGGTATTGCCTTAAACCAAAACGCTATGCTACAAATAATCCCCGCTATCATGACAAATGGTTCGCCTTTACCGTGGACCTCATAATACATATTGATGTCGCCGACTTTTACTTTGGGCATTTTACCCCTCCTTATCCGGTGTCACTGCTTTCAGTGGACATAAAAGTATCTTAGTTTAGTCATTTGCCAATTTTTTGTCAAGGGATGCGTTAAGCTCTGATTGACAGCCCCAGAGCACCATTGTAGACTAATAAGGTATTTGATTATCCCCTCAGGAGAGAATTTTTATGAGTTTCTTGGATAGGGCCGACCCGGAAATAAGCCGTGCCATTGAATGTGAAATGCAGCGGCAGAAGGAAATAGCGAACCTTGTCGCTTCCGAGAACTATGCCAGCCGGGCGGTGCTCGAAGCCCAGGGCTCTTTTTTGAACTATAAATACGCCGAGGGCTATCCCGGCAAACGCTACTACGGCGGCTGTGAAAACGTGGATACCATCGAGGAGCTGGCCATCAAGCGCGCCAGGGAGCTTTTTCACGCCGGTCATGCCAACGTCCAGTCGCACAGCGGCTCCCAGGCTAATATGGCCGCTTACTTTGCCCTGCTGGAACATGGCGATACGGTCATGGCGATGAACCTGACCCATGGTGGGCACCTTACCCACGGCGATAAAGTGAATTTTTCCGGCAGGTCGTATAAGTTCATACCGTACGGCGTCAATAGAGAAACGGAGCGGATTGATTTCCCTGAGGTAGAGAGGCTGGCCAGGGAGCATAAGCCGAAGCTAATCCTGGCAGGGTATACGGCTTACCCGCGGATTATCGACTTCGAACGGTTCCGCCGTATTGCCGACTCGGTCGGGGCAAAGCTCATGGTCGACATGGCTCACATCGCCGGGCAGGTGGCCGTCGGCTTACATCCCACCCCCGTCCCCTACGCCGACGTGGTAACCGCGACCACGCACAAGACGCTACGCGGCCCCAGTGGTGGTTTAATATTATGCCGGTCGGAACTGGCTAAAGCTATCGATGCCGCCGTCTTCCCGGAAACGCAGGGTAAACCCCTTATGCATGCCGTGGCTGCCAAGGCGGTGGCGCTCTACGAAGCTATGCAGCCGGAATTTACCGATTACCAGAGAGCTATCCTGGAAAATGCGCTGGCCCTGGCTATTGAGCTACAGAAGCTGGGCATGCGGCTAGTATCGGGTGGCACCGATAACCACCTTATTTTAGTAGACCTCACCGATACCGGAGTAACCGGTCGGCAGGCTGAGGAGTCTCTGGGTGCTGCCGGCATTATCGTCAACCGGAATACCATCCCCTTCGATACCCGCCCGCCCCGCGTGTGCAGCGGCATCAGGCTGGGGACACCGGCCGTGACCACGCGTGGCTTCGGGAAGGGAGAGATGAAGCTCATTGCGTCATCGATTGTTAAAGTAATCAATCATATCGATAACACGAAACTCCGGGATGAAGTGAGGCAGGAGATAGGGCAGATGTGCCGTCGCTTCCCCATACCCGGAATCGATGATAATTAAATAGTGTCATTCTCTGGCTTCAGCCTGAACGCTTCAGCCTGAAGGCTTGACCCGTCCTTCTCAGGAAGGACCAGACCCCCTTATACCCCCTCTGTCCCGATTTCATCGGGGCGGGAATGACACTATTAAACACACTCTATTAAATTTTTGGCTACTCTACGTTTCAGAAAGCTTCTTAGCTAATTCCCCGCTCCTTTTCCCCACCTCTTTTATAAATCCCTCTCTACCCAGCTTAAACCAGTAAGGCTCCCATTCCATTTCCTTCAGATTCTCTATCAGGGGAGAAATCGTATCGAAGGGGAAGGCAATGATAAACAGACCATCGGGTAAGACCTCTCTGGCTTTCATGCTGAAGCCGAGGCCGCTGACGGTGTAGTTCATTTCGCCGCTCAAGTACGGATGAGCATATATCCAGGCACAGGCCAGGCAGGTTGTTCCCCTGGCGTTCCACATCTTCCCGTCGGAATAGCTGCTGGCCCTGAGTATGATTTCCGCCTGAGTTGTGCTGGCTGTAATAATCAATAAATCAGGGTCAAATGTCATCTGGTCTATGGAGGCGTGAGTGATGTATTTGACAGAGTCCTTCGGCAGATGGGGTACATAGTCATAGATTCTTCTATTGGCGCCAGGGTTTTTGAACATGGAGAACATTGGTCCCAGTTGCCCGCTATACATAATTGGCGGATATTCTACCATGCCCAGTACCTGCTCTCCGCACTGTACGTTTTCTTTCGTCACGTAAAACGGTTTACTGTTCTGCGCTTCTTTGAACATCTCGCAAAGGGCAAGCTTCTTATTCGTCTGTTTAATTCCCTTCGGCTTCTCCATCGAGTATTTGACGCCTACGGGCTTACGTTCGAAATTGAACTTGTCGAATATGGCATAATCCGGTCTTTTTGCACTCATGATAACCTCCTCTTATGAATTCGATTATATTATCTATTATGGGTTGATATCGGCACCGCTCAGCCTAACCGCCGACCTTTTCCACTTTAAGCATGTTCGTAGAACCTGCCCGACCGATGGGTATGCCGGCGGCGATGATTATCAAATCGCCCGGTCTGGCTACTCCCAGGTCTCTTGATAACTTTGCCGCCAGATTAAATAGCTCGTCGACAGATGCTGGCTCGACTATCTGGTGAGGGCGTACCCCCCAGTATAATAGCAGCTTCCCCGCGACAGTGCTGCTCGGAGTCAGCGCCAGGGTGGGCACGCTAGGCCGGTATTTAGATACCCTTATCGCGGTACTGCCCGACTGCGTAAAGGCTACAATAGCCGCGGCACGCAGACTGTGCGCGGTTTGACAGGCGCTATAGCTGATGAGTTCATCTGTCTCACGCTCCAGCCAGTTGCGCCTTTCTGCCAGAATCTGTTCATAGAGCAGCTTTTTCTCTGCCGCTCTGGCGATTCTTGCCATCATTCTCACGGATTGTACCGGATATTTACCTATGGACGTCTCGGCAGAAAGCATGACGGCATCGGTGCCGTCGAAGATGGCATTAGCGACATCAGTAGTCTCGGCGCGTGTCGGGCGTACTGAGTCTATCATCGACTCCAGCATTTCGGTGGCGGTGATAACGGGCTTGCCGGCCCGGTTGCATTTCTTGATGATTTCCTTCTGTATTAACGGCACTCTTTCCAGGGGGATTTCCACGCCGAGGTCGCCTCTCGCAATCATGATTCCGTCGCAGGCAGTCAGGATGCTGTTAAAATTCCTGACCGCCTCACCGCGCTCTATTTTCGCAATGATAGGTATATTCGCATCGTTCTCACGCAGTATGGCCTTAACGCCGGCGATATCGCTGGCGCTGGTAACGAAGGACAGAGCCAGGAAATCAGGCTGCTGCTTGACGGCGAAGAGGATATCTTTTCGGAGCTGGTCGGTGATGAAGGGGACAGAAATTTTCATTCCCGGTACCACCAGTCCGCGTCCCTGCCGGAGCAGGCCGCCAGCGGTTACCCGGCACTTTACCCCGGTGCTATCTATTCCCTGGACTTTCAGTTGCATCGCGCCATCATCGAGGATAACGGTATCTCCCACTTTAATGTCCCTGGAAAGATTGGGTAGGGTCACCGGGAGCAGGGAGTCGTCGCCCTCAATGTCTTCAGTCGTTAGCCGTACCTGTCTACCTTTTTTCAGTACCGTCTGGCCTCCTTTGAGTCGGCCGATGCGATACTTGGGTCCCTGCAGGTCGATAAGTACGGCCACATTTATCCCCGTGCGACGGCTCAGTTTTTTGACGTTTTTAATATAGTTGGCATGTTCATCGAGCGTACCGTGAGACAGATTCAGGCGAGCGATATCCATCCCCGCTTTTATCAACTGCTGCATTACGTTGACCGGGCCGGAGGCCGGCCCGATGGTGCATACTATTTTTGTCCGCCGAAGGTAGTATCCGGGGCTTTTCATACTGTTATATTATACCGTTTTTTGGCACCATTTGTAATTTTGCCGGTTCTGTTTGCATTTGGTTGGCGGGTGATAACCTCACCCCTTTATCCCCTCTCCAGCCAGAATCACTTATAAGAAACCACAGATATTGATTGCTGGAGAGGGGAGTTCGGGAGAGAGGGGGCTTCGCCCCCTCTCAAATTCTTTCCCCCTTTCAAACAAAGTAAAAATAGAGCACTAAAAATAAATCTGTTTGAGAGGGGGTTCACCCTGAAGGTTCTCCCTGAAGGGACAAAGGGGGTGAGTTTATAAAACCAACTATACGTAAACAGTACTATTCCGTCTGGATTTTTATTATTGTACGGATAGACGGTGGCAGTGGAGTGGCAACAGACCGCTAACTATATCTTTTTCTTCTTCCAGCGGCCTGACCTGAAATAGATGATGAAGATAATCGCTGAGGATACGGTATCGGCAACCAGCGCCCAGCGGACGCCGTAAACGCCGAGATTGGCAACATGCGGCAGAAGGACAGCCAGGGGCACCCGTATTCCCCACATCGTCACAAGGTCTATAATGAAGGCTATCAGCGTATCACCCACGCTATTCATGACGTTCATCATGACCATCATCAGACCGTTGCACATATAGCTGGCTATCTGTATCTTCAGGAACTTGCCAGCTATGTCTATCAGTTCCGGTTCGGGATTGAAGATGCGGACGATATAATTGGCCCAGAACCAGATTGCTATCGAAAAGATGAACATGATTCCGGTAAACCAACCTATAGCCGTCCAGGCTGTCCTGGATGAACGTCCCGGTTGTTGTGCCCCGAGATTTTGGGCGGCCAATATCCCGGCCGCCGAACCCAGTCCCATGGCGGGCATCAACACGAACATATCCACCCTGGAGACGAGGTTATGGCCGGCGATGGCGAGAGTGCCGAATGGGGCAATAAACCACATGAAAACCATACTGCCGACATTCATGTGTATACCGCCCAGCGAAGATGGGATGCCAATTTTGACCGTACGCCAGATAATACTCCAATCGAAGCTGAACTTACGCAGGGTTATATGCAACCGCGTATGTCCGCTAAAGAGTACCCAGAGTCCGATGGCCCCGCCGATACCCTGTGAAATAACACCGGTAAGAGCGGCTCCTCTAACGCCGAGTTCGGGGAAAATCCACCAGCCGAAGATAAGGAAAGGGCAAAGCAAGATGTGGAAAATCCTGGTGCCGATGCTTATTTTCATTGGTGTCTTGGCATCGCCGGATGCCTGCATGATGCTCTGAGCCAGCATTCCGAAGGACATGGTGAACGTGCCTATAAGCTCGATACGCATATAGGTCGCCCCGGCGACGATGACATCGGGTTCAAGCTTCCAGAGTCCCAGTATCGACGTGGCAAAGAACTGGCCTATTGCTGCCATGAGTAGAGATAGCGCGATACCAATGACAAATGCCTGTTGTGAAACATGGTTGGCCTGTTTGTTATCGCCGGCCCCCACGAAGCGGGCAACCATAGCCCGGAGGCCGGTGAACAGGCCCATTATCAAAGAGTTTATCAGCATGACCACGATGCTGGAAATACCTACCCCGGCCATGGACGCCGACCCCAGCTTGCCTATCCATATCATGTCGATGAAAGGGCCGAGCATCATGATGCTGGTGCTGATGGTCATAGGCCAGGCCAGAGACCATAGATTCCTGGTTATGCTACCTTTTGTCCAGTCCCGTTCGACTGGGTTCTTTCTGTCCGTGGAATTTTCAGTATTTGCCGGTTCGTTCCTGTTGTGGTCAGGCTCTTCTCTCTTTTCCACTACAAATAACTACTCCTTTATAGCTTCTCATCCTTCCCGTATGACGGCAGCACATAATTTCCGTCTTTAGCATAATCAGGATACTCCGGCGGTATATAGGCCGTCCAGTTCCCCACGGTGTTGGGGTCGAGCATCTTTTTTATCTGCCTGAGCCATTTATCATAATTATCGTAAAGGGGCCCCCAGTTCTGATGGATATGGGTGACCGGCTCAATCTGGAGGCAGCCGCCTCGTGAGGGAACTCCATACCGGTTGAAAGGGCTACGCGGGTCGAATAACTCGTTAATAAAATCACGGGCAGCTTTAAGTGAAACCGGGTCATAGGGGTCATACTGGGCGGTTGAAATACCCTGTGCCCCTATGGAAAGATTTTCCTCCGGGTGCCACGATACCATTCTCATACCAGAACCCATTGATAGGAATGCCCCGGCCTCCTCGTAACGTTTCTTGACTTCTCCTTCCTGTAGAGCCAGTTTTTTCAGCATAGCCGGCGAGCCGTCAGGGCTCGAAGAGGACGGCAGGAAGTCGCCGGTAGACCGCAGGCTAACACCGGAAGACCACATAATATCGGCGAAAGCGCGTGCCAGCCCCCTTGGTTCATTGAGCATAGGAGAAAAGCGGCCGCCCCATTTCTCCGTAATCGCCCGGAGGTATTTCTCCTTATAATCCAGCTCTCGGGTGGATTGCCCGCCGATGACGGCCACCACCGAGTTGCCTATCGACATTCCTCCGGCGGGGTCGATATTCCGCGTCATTTTCTGCATCATCGCCCATTCTTCATCGTTGCCTTCCTGTATCTGAGTATTGCCGATGATGCCGACATCGACGCCGGCATTCATAAGCAACTGGAGTCCGCCTCTGGCTACCGGCCAGAGCTCCTGGTCGAAGGAATACCGGCAGCCGACGTGATAGACGACCTCGGCGCTTTCTCCAGTGAGGTTTTTTACTTTCAACCCCTCGGCCCATTTGCCCCGGTCCTCTTTAGAGGACTGCATCATATTGTCTTCTTTCCTGAGGTCCTCGATGACGAGCATGTGGGCGGGGACCAGCTGGCCGTCCTCAACGCATTTTATCCTAAGTTCCTGCATCAACTGCAATGGCTCGATATCCTGTTGGACTTTGCACGAGATGTCGCAGCTGCCGTCCATATGGCATTTATAGAGCACGTCCAGGAATGTATCATCTATTTCTATTCTGTTTTGAAGAAGAGAATATGCCATATTGAATTTCCCGCTGGCGGCATATGCGTGCCATAAATAACGGGAGATGGAGGGGCAGCCCTGGGCGAAATCGGTATTCCGCATATATCTGTAAGGTATCCACTTGCAGTAGGAACACCTGGTGCATCTCTGCATATCATGCACATAATCTTGCCATGCCATTCTGTTACCTCCTCGGCTTTCAAATTCTTAGAAGCAGAGTTTCCCGGGATTGAGGACTCCGTTGGGGTCGAAAATTTCCTTGACCTTCTTCTGCATATTTATCGTGCCTTCAGCGCGGCGGTAGGCTATATCCTTCCACGTTCCGTAGGGTCGGGAGAAGAATCCGCCTAAAGCGGCTATTTTTTCGCTACCAATGTTAATAAGCTTTCTGGTCGCTTCTACCTCGGAGTTCTCAGCCGGGTTATAATACAGGTTGAACTCGCAGTGGCAGCTGGTGCCCTGTACTATCGGCTGAATGTAAACGCCGATATTTTCCAGCGGGAAATTTTGCTGCCGTGCCAGGTCAGAAATGGCTGTTGTGAAGCCATGGGCCTTATCGAGGGTGGTCAGGAAAAAGATATCCTGAACGCCGCCTTTGAATCTCGTCTTCCAGTACGGCTCGGCGGATGGCTGTGATAATAACTTTGATAAATCCTCAGCGCCGGCACCGGGAATTTCACTGGCTGGCGTGAGGTTAAACGACCTTGCCATGACTCTAAAGTCGACTTCCTCGTAGGCGACTTTTTCCTCGGGAAGAACACCGTAGCCTTCGAAGCTAACGAACAGGACCCAAGGGGGTATACTGTTTTTAAGTTCCTGAATCTCCTTGGGGTTTTTACCGAGCAGACAGGCCAGGTTAAGACCGTTCAGGATAAAGAGTTTACCGCCTAACCTGAATTTTAACGGTCGATAGATAAGGTCAATCAGTGGCTCGAGACTGGCTGACGGCACCAGAAGCGCCCGGCTCAACCTCGAAATGTAACAGCATTTCAGTGACGCCCAGGTAACTATGCCGATAGTACCCTGAGCCCCGGCTATCAATCTCTGGAAGTCTACGTGGCTGTGGCCGAAGGGATTCATCTGGACTCTCCCCATTTCCCACTGTTCCTCGACCGTATCAGGTCCGGAAGCCTCTCCGGTCCTGAATTTGTCCCCGGTCCCGAAGACGACCTCGGCGCAGAGCAGGGGGTCGGTGCTGTCCCAGTGGTGAGAAGGCATGGTAATCGGTTCTCTCTCCAGCACGCTGCCTATTACCGATTTCGTCCGGCGGGGAGCTAAAGGCATATAGGCGCAGAGGTCTGACTTTGCCAGTTCCGTCTGCAGTTCGCCGAAAGTCACGCCGGGTTCGACCATGACAACTTTATTTTTAGCGTCTACCCTGATAATTTTTTTCATTCTGCTCAGGTCGACGATAACGGCACCGGTTGCGCCGGGAACGGTGTCCCCCCGGAAGTGAGGTGCTCCCGAGCTTACCGGTACCAGAGGTGTTCTAGTCTCATTCGCCCACTTCACGATTTCCTGTACTTCTGCAACGTTCGCAGGCCTGACAACGCATCTGGGCTTTACTTTGGGAGTAAAACCGGAGTCCTGAGAATACTCTTCCAGAACTCCCGGCTTGTAGATGACATTGCTGCCGCCAATAATTTTTACCAGTTCTTTTTCAGCCATCCACAGCCTCCTTTCTCAGTTAACATAACAATGGTTAAATTGCTGCAACATCGTAGTACGATTATCAGACATTATGCCATTGACCCCTGAATGTTGTCAACCCATATACTGGATATTGACCCATAAAATGTTGACGGGACTACCCGTTAGGTCTATTATCTGATGGTACAGAGTTTTCTGTTCAACAAACAGGATATAAATATCACTTATACATGTTGAGGAGTGTATGAGAGGGGGCAAGGAGAATATGGGCGAAAAGCCGGTTTTCGACGATTATTATAGCTTGTGGTTGTTACTTTCACAGACAAGGTCGGCTATATTCAAGGTCAGGCATAAAAAAGTGGGTCAATATCTTCATCCCAATCAGGCGGCGGCTCTGATATCTATCTGGGCACTGGATGGGCAGGTAACGCCGGCGGCATTATCACGCCGCCTTTTCCTGGAACCTCACTCGGTGTCTGAACTTATTATCAGAATGCAGAAGAAAGGGCTTGTCACGAAAAAGAAGGACAAAGTAAGAGGCAATGTCGTCAGGATTTCAATAACGAAAAAGGGACGAGAAGTTTGCAAGCAGGTAATAGGGCAGGATTTAATCCACCGCATTCTGTCTTCATTATCTGACGAACAGCGAGAGCAGCTGCGGGAATGCCTGTCAATATTATATGCCGAGGCGCTTAAAGAGCTTGGCATAGAAGGGGAACTGCCGCTTCTGCCTGAAACATAGGAATTTAAAAGTTTATAATAATAGCACTTTATTCCTGAAGGATATATAATTCGGCCATATGCACCGCTTTTATCTCGACCATATCGACGGCGATAAGGTTTTTCTTTCGGATTCCGAACAGCTGCACCATCTCAAGGATGTTCTGCGTTTAAAAGTTGATGATGAGGTCATCGTCTTCGATAGTAAAGGGAAGGAGTATGCTGGTGTGATTACCAAGATAGAAAGAAAGCAGGCCGAGCTGAAAGTCACACCCAAAAAGTCGTCCCGCCATCATAAAATAAGTCTTACGTTGGCCTGTGCTATCCCGAAAGGCAGCCGGATGGACGATATTATCGACTATCTAACACAGCTCGGGGTAGAGCGCATTATTCCCATGTGGACAGAGAGGGTGGTGGTAAAGCTAGATGACGTTAGGACAGAGTCCAGGCTGAAACGGTGGAGGAAAATCGCTCAAAATGCCGCCAGTCAAAGCCAGAGAAGCAGTATCCCATTTATCGAGCCGGTGACCCACCTGGAAGACGTAATCTCAGGTTCTCATGATTACGACCTTAAGCTGATACCCACCCTGGCCGGTGAGAGAAGGTTAATAAAAGATATCGTTGCCGAGGCCAGGCCGAATGACATCATCGTGCTGGTAGGCCCGGAAGGTGATTTTACATCAGAAGAAATCGAACTGGCCCAGAGAGAAGGTTTTATCATGGTGTCTCTGGGAGATACCGTTTTACGGGTGGCTACGGCGGCGGTTGCGGTGGCGAGCTATATCAAGTTCACCCTCGGCGATTAAAGTAGTTCATCTCCAGTCCTTGGACTGCGGGACCTTGTCCAGAGCGCTGAAAGGTTTCACCTGGGTAACGACCACGTTGTGGGTCCCCTCGCGCCTGGTGAGCCTTCCCTTTACCACCAGGAAGGGCGCTTTGAATTTATGCTCATGGCGCTCGTACACCTTCGAAAAGACCATACACGGAATATGGCCGAACTCGTCCTCCAGGGTGATATAGACCACTTTACCCTGCGGCCTCTGCCGGCGGATGACCAGTCCGGCGGTCGTCACCGCGGCGCCGTCGCCCATTTTGTCGATGTCCTGGCTGGTGCAGAAACCGCCGTTGAAGCGCGGCCGGAGCCGTGCCATGATGTGACCGGCGGGAAAGAGGCTAAGCACGTTGTATTCCTCCTTCATGCGCTCCCAGTCGCTCGGGGTAGCTAATTCCACGATGTCCTGCTCCACGGGGAGCGGGAGGGGCAGTTGAGAGTTTATGGGCCGGTATCTGAGCCCGATTTCCCACTTTACTTTTCGGCGGTTCGGCTCAAGGCTATCGAAGGCCCCGGCCCCCGCCAGGTTGAGGGCTACCTCCTCCAGTACGCCGGTGCGCTCCAGGAATTCCCCGATGCTTCTGAACGCCCCCGGTTTTCCCCTCCCTTCTTCTATCGCCCGGGCGGAGACCTCCCCCAGCCTCAGGACGTTCAGGAACCCGAGGCGCAGAGCGCCGCCCTCTCGATGTTGTTTATCAACTTCTGAGGCTGTCCGAACATGCCGTCCTCTCTCCCCACCGTGGGAGAGAGTTAGAGTGAGGGGGATATTCATCCCTGTTTCACCCTCATCTAACCTCTCCCGTCGAGGGAGAGGTAAATAATGGGGATTCTCTTTGGGTTGAGTGACGTCTTCTATAATACATCTAGCCTGACTCTTATTTATGTCGGGATTCAAGACAGTTATGCCATGTCTTTTAGCGTCCTCTTTCAACGTTTCCAGGTTATAAAATCCCATGGGCTGCTGGTTGAATATAGCCACGAAGAACTCCAGGGGGTAGTGATACTTCAGCCAGGACGCCTGGTAAGCCGTCACCCCGAAGGCGAAAGCGTGCGACTCCGGGAACATGTACAGGCCGTTGAACTTTTTAAAGACTTTTTCCGCGGCTTCTTCGCTGACACCTTTGCTTTTGGCCCCGGCGAGGAACTTCTGATGGTACTGCTCGATGAGTTCTTCGTTGTGCTTCCTGCCGAAGGCGCGGCGCAGGCGGTCGGCCTCGCTGGGGGCCAACCCGGCCACGTCTATCGCCAGCTGGTTGACCTGGTCCTGGAAAAGCACCACGCCCAGGGTGCGCTCCAGAGCCCGCTGTTCCAGGGGATGGTCGTAGGTAACTGGCTTTATCCGGCAGCGTCGCGCCAGGTATTCCTGCACGCCGTGATTGACCCCCACCCCCGGCCTTACCGCGCCCACTTCATGCGCCATGTCCAGTAAATTACGGGGGCGGAGGCGGGTTATCGTCTGCATCTGGGCGGCCGACTCCACCTGGAAGATGCCGATGGTGTCACCCCGGCAGAGCATATCGTAGACGGCACTATCCTCGAAGTCGATGCGGGACATATCGATTCTTTCGCCGGTGCGGCGCTTGATGAGTTCAATCGCTTCTTGTAGTTGAGAAAGAGCGCCCAGTGCCAGAAAATCTATCTTGACGAAGCCGGCGTCGTCGATGCTGTCCTTGTCCCACTGGCAAACGTAGCGCCCCTCAATAGCGCCCCGCTGCACCGGCACGATGTCGATGAGGGGGGTGGAGGATAATATCATGCCGCCCGGGTGCTGCCCGGCATACTTGGGGAAACCGTCCAGTTCCGCGGCCAGCCTTATAAGGTCGCGCCATACCGGGGCGTCAGTCTTATCTTTGAAATTAGGCATTTTCTGCATCTTTGCCTCGAGCTTTTTAGCGCTGCCCCAGTCCGCCTGCTTGGCCAGCTGGTCGATTTCTACTTCCGGCAGGCCCAGAGCCTTGCCCAGGTCTCTCACAGCCCCTTTAATCTGGTAGGTGGCGATGGTGCCGGTCAGGGCGGCGTGCTCCCAGCCCCATTTTTCGTGCGTGCGCAGGATGAGGTCTTCCCTTATGCTGCGGGGAAAATCGAGGTCGATATCCGGCACGTTGGTCATGGTGTCGGCGGGGAGGAAACGTTCCAGCGAGAGGTCGTATTTGAGCGGGTCGATGTGCGAGAGGCCGACGAGGTATCCCACCAGTAAAGCCACCGATGAGCCGCGGCCTCTCCCCGGCGGGTTCTCCTCCAGTGTTAGAGACGGGTCACTCAGCCCCTGGTCGAGCATCACCTCCCGCCCGAGCTTGATAACCTCGTGGTACATGAGCAGGAAGCCCGCCAGGTTATATTTTCTTATCAGCCGGAACTCCTGCTCCAGCCGCTCACGCACTTGAGATGTGATAGTCCCGTAACGCCGTATCGCCGCCTCATGGCACAGCTTTTCCAGGTAGCTCTCCGGCGTATGCCCCTCCGGCGCAGGGTAATCGGGGAACATATAGCTGAGGTCTTCCGTTAAGTCCAGAGTACATCTCTCAGCAATTTCAATGGTATTGGTTAGAGCATCGGGACAATCACGGAAAAGGCTCTCAAGCTCTAGCACCGGCCGCAGGTAGAACTCGGAGTTGGGCCGCCTTTCCCGGTGGGTCTCCTCCAGGCTCTGGTTGTTCCTGATAGCCACCAGGCAGTCCTGTAGCTGGTGCCTTTCGCGGACATGGTAGTGAACGTTGCCGGTGACCACCACTCTGGCGCCCGTTTCCTGAGCCAGTTTCAGCAGGCTGATATTACGCGCCGTATCGCCGAACACCAGGTTCTGCTGGAGTTCCAGGTAATAGTTTTCCGTACCGAACCAGTCGAGATATTGCCTTATCAGGTTTTTTGCCCCGGCAGAGGGCGGTTTAGCCAAAAGCTGTGCCAGCTCTCCGCGGGGGCACCCGGACAGGGCAATCAAACCTGACGCATGCTCCGGCAGGAGTTCCGGAGGTAGCTCGGGGACATTACGCTCGCCGGAGGCATGGGCGGCGGTAATAAGGCGGCACAGGTTGCGGTAGCCCTGCCTATCCTTCGCCAGCAGGGTAAGGTGATAGCCCGCTCCCGTATCAGGTACGGGACAAGCTTTGAGCGTTACCTCGGCGCCGATGATACCCTGTATCTCTAGGGAGCGGGTGAGTTGAGCGAAGCGCATCGCCCCGCACAGGTTATCGTGGTCGGTAATGGCCAGGGCGCGGTAGCCCAGCTCTTTTGCCCGCAGCATCAGCTCCTCCAGCGAGGAGGCGCCGTCATGGAAAGAGTAGTAGCTATGGCAGTGAAGTTCAGCGTAGTTCATAAGTCAAATAACCAATAACCAAGACCCGTCCTGAGCGAAGCCGAAGGATACAAGCACCAAACAAATTCCAATATTCAATAATCAAACCCTCTGTCATTCTGAGCAAAGCGAAGAATCCGTCCCCCAACCTCCGCCCCTGGATTCCAGCCTTCGCTGGAATGACATGTTGATTTTATATTTTCCCCCGTTTAGTATTTAGAGTTTAGGATTTCGGATTTCGTGCTTGGAATTTTCCCCTAATAATCCTGCTGATACCAGCCGCCGGTGACCAGGTCTTTATAGAGCACCAGGCGCTGCCCCGAGGCGAGCAGGACATTGTAGTAGAGGCGCGCTACCGGTTCTTTACGCCACCACTCGTCGTCGATACGCCATTTATCCTCGATAGCGGTGACGGCCTGCCGCCGCTTGAGCCTGACGGCCAGCGGTCCGCCGGAGGCATCTTCTTCTATCTTCACCGGTTCCGGCGTGTTTACCGGTTTGTAGGTGTCAGCGCGTAGCGCCTTTCCGGCATTCTCGACCATGGTTCGACCTCCTTTACCCTGTATACCTGCGGATTGCCCAGTTTGAGCTCCAGTTGCTGGATATCATCCATCAGGTGGTCTTTAGCCCTGACCTCGGAGAAAAGGCTTTTCTGCCGACCGCGCGGGTAGCCCAGCCCGTTCCGCCCGAGGCGGATGCCTGCCTGCTCGACCGGGCCGGGCTGAGGGAAGCTCTCCAGGACTCGCTTTATCCGGGAGGCGGTGCTTCTTGTATCCATCGCCGGCTCTTTGAAATTGATGTTGCGCTCCCAGTGCTCTGAATTCCAGCTACGGGTCCACACGGTAAGGCTGCGGATGCCCCTTCCCTTAAGGGTATTGCTGGCAAAGAGCCGGGCCAGCAGTGACTCTAAAGCTACCAGTATGGCTTCCAGGGAGACGGTTACCGAAGGCAGCGTGGCGCTCTCCTCGATAACTTCCTCCATAAACCTGGGGTACAGTGGCGTATCGTCATGTCCTCTGGCGAGTTCCCATATTATCTTGCCTTCCGGGCCGAACTGGGACTGGAAGGGACCCGGCGGCATGGTTGCCACCTGCCCGAGGGTAGCCAGCCCAAAATCATGCAATTTGCTCTTGCTCTTTACCGATACCGGCAGAACGTCACAGGAAAGGTCTCTGAGAAAAGAGTCGATGGCGACGCTCAATATCTGATAGCTGCCCGGAGGGCTGCCCCGTGCCGCCAGATAGGCCAGGAACTTGTTTTCCGCTATCCCCATCCGGGGGGCAAAGTCCTCAGGTATGGCTCCCCGTATGCCATCGATGATGGCATTATCGTCCGGGTAAATCAGCTGCAGACCGTCCACGCCGATATAAGCATACCCCAGGTCGGTGCCTTCAACCAGCGGTCCGCCGGAGGCGGATTCCAGCATGTCCAGTATCTCATTGAAGACAGACCAGTAGTAGGGGATATCGGCAAGAAGCAGCTCGACCTCCCCATGGCGGGCAAGGGCTTCTTGAAGAGACATATCAGGCTGTAAACCTTCGAGCCCGGGAGAATAGTCCAGGACCAGCTTCTGCGAACCAGCAGCATCCTTCAGTTGAAGGACTATCGCCGGTCGGTCCTTGATAGCCGGATGCCTCCGGACCTCGCAACTCCAGGGAAAATGCGGCAGCAATACACAAAGCACTTTCATGGTTCACCTTGGCAAATATCTATTATATAGAACAATTGTTCTATTGTCAAGTCCTTATCCGTATTGGGATGGTAAGAAATAAATGGATTTGTAAGTCTGATTCCTTCGGAAAATAGCAGGGCGCGACATTTCGTCGCGCCCTGCTGACCTTACTTAGTCCCGATTACCTGCAAATTGCCGGCTTTCTCAGTTATTCATTCGGGAGAATCTGGCGGAAATGCCGCCAGCCGGGCCAGGGTATATCGGGTTGCGGTTGGGGCTGCGGCTGCGGAATAATCCTGGGTGAGCCGCCGGGGGTAAGGCTGGTCGGCCATGTTCCCAGCGTTACCTGAACGTCCGTGTTACTGCCGTTGCGCAGTACGGATAAGGTGATATTATCGCCGACATTCTTGGTATTGATGTAGCTTGAGATGTCCTGGACACTGCTCACGGCGTTGCCATCGACGGCTGTGATAATATCTCCCCCTGGAGCGGGAGCGCCGGTGGTATCCAGATTGCCGCCCTTGAGGCCGGCTTTCTCAGCCGGACTGCCCGGGTTGACGGAGACAACGTAGACACCCTGGTTGATAGAGAGTCCAAGTTGCTGGGCAAGCGTCTGCGTTAAAGCTACGCCGCGGATTCCTATCCATGGGCGAACCACCTGCTTACCCGCTTTAAGCTCCGGTAAAGCTTTCTGGGCAACGTTGGAGGGTACGGCAAAGCCGATACCTACGGCACCGGTAGCTGACGATTCAATAGCAGTATTAATGCCAATCACCAGACCATTAGCATCCAGTAACGGGCCGCCGGAGTTCCCCGGATTAATGGCGGCATCGGTCTGTAGCATCCCGGTCATGCCACCGATGTTGCGGTTTAATCCGCTGATAACACCGACGGTAACAGTGCTATCCAGACCGTAAGGGTTGCCAATAGCTATAGCCATCTGTCCCGGCTTCACGGCGGTGGAATCGCTGAATTGAAGCGGGGTAATCCCCGTCACGGCCGAGGAGTCAACACTGATTACAGCCAGATCATCAATGGCATCGGTAGCGACCACTTTAGCATCGACGGTATTCCCGCCTTTTAGAGTTACTTTGACATTCGTAGCACCATCAACGACATGGTTGTTGGTAAGGATATAGCCATCGGTATCTACCAGAAAACCGGACCCTATCCCTTCCATAGTCGGGTTGAAAAAACCTGGAGCTTGTTGCGTGGTGTCTATCTCCACCACCGCGGGGCTGGCATTCTCGTAGATAGAAGTTACCGTATCCGCACTATACAGAACGGGGTCGGCTACCGCTTTTTGAGGGACGAATATCTGTGTTGCCCCTACAACGTAGGCCAAGGCAACAATAATCATCACTACGATTGCGGTAATTAGCTTGTTTTTAGTTAAATTCATTTTTTACCTCCTGATTTGAATTTCGAAAACTGATAGAACAGATTTTTTGTTTGTGGTAGTTTATCCTTTATTTTCCTGATTCGACCTCCTCGCATTAATTTTACTTTTAGTGCATCTATATAAATGCTATAAAGACTTTGTTAGGAAATTATTAAGATATCTGGTAATACTAAATTTTCATATGAAAGAAGCCAGCAACAGGTATGATTAAACACATAGCAGCGATGAAAATGACACAGTTTTGTAACGTTTGCCGTTATAATTTTATGACTGTTACACGCTGATTCTGATATCCTCTATCGTGTATGAAGACGCGCTTGATTATTTTTAAAGGAACCATTGAACAGGACAGGTCAATGGAACTATTAGTTAAACATTTTTTAACATAATTATGATATAATTGTGACCATTAGAATGGATATGATAAGTATAGTTATCCCGGCTCTGAATGAAGAAAAGCTATTGTCTGACTGCCTCCGGTCGTTAAGGAATCAGGAGTACCGGGGCGACTTCGAGATTGTGGTCGTCGATAACGGCAGTACTGATAGAACGGCTGATATTGCCCGGGATTATGGGGCGAGGGTAATACGCGCCGACGAGGAAAAGAGCGTTTTTTATGCCCGTCAGGTAGGCACTAATGCTGCTCGCGGGGATATCATTGCCCAGGCCGATGCCGATTCTATCTACCCGAAGGATTGGCTAAAGAGGATATCCGACCGGTTAGATGCTCATCCGGAAGCTGTGGCCGTGGCTGGCCGGTTTTTCTATCGGGAGAAATTTATCTGGTCGTGGTTTGAGTTAGTCTTCAGGCATCTTGTCAACTTGTTAACGGTGACTTTCTTCGGACGGCCGCTGTTCATCTCCGGGGCAACTTTCGCCTTTCGCCGAAGGACGTTCGTCTCCCTGGATGGCTATAAAGATTTAATCTATTCTGCGGACCAGTACGGTATTGCCAGTCGATTAGGTCAGTTCGGGAAAATTCTGTATGATAAAGACCTATATGTCATGACCTCTGCCCGGAGCGTGCAAAAACCCTCCGCTGTTCTTTTACTGGCTGTTTTTATCAATTTTTACCAGTGGGGCATATATTACATTAAGAATTTTATAAGAGCCCGGCATGAAGACAGTATCAAAATACCAATAAGGCGATGGGCTATCAGGCTGGTCCCGGTGCCATTGATTATTGTCTCTCTGGCGGCTTATGGCTACTTCATACCGGCCTCGCCTGTTTTCGGCAAGGTCTATTATAAAGTACACTCGGCGGAAAAAGTCGTTGCCCTGACCTTTGACGATGGTCCGAACGAACCCTATACATCACAAATCCTAGATATTCTTAAAGACTATAATATCAAGGCGACTTTCTTTGTCGTCGGCCGTAACGTTGAGCTTTATCCGGAAACCGCCCAGCGTATTTTGAGTGAAGGGCATGTCCTGGGTAATCATTCCTACAGTCACAATGCTAACCATGCCCTTACCGAATATGGCTCCCGGGACCTGCAGCGGGCACAGGAAGTCATTTTCAATATCACCGGGGCCATGCCCCATCTCTACCGTCCGCCGCATGGCAGAAAAACTCCATGGGAGCTTCACAGTGTCAAGGATAATCAATTGATTGAGGTGGCCTGGAGCGCATCGGCCAATGACCAGCATGTCCTGGCTTTTTTTGGCAAACCAACGCCGGAAACATTCGCTAAAGAGATTGTTCGCGTCACTCGACCCGGGGAAATCATTCTGCTGCATGATGGCTTCGGGACCCTGCATGACACGGCCAAATCGGATAGAAGCCTTACCGTCAAGGCATTACCGTTAATCATTGAACAGTTACAGTCTGAAGGGTATAAAATCGTCACGGTTCCCGAACTTCTTAATGTGCCAGCCTACAATGAGGTACTCTAGTGAATCTCGAGAGTGTTCTACAGCAAATCGTGTCTTTTACCGCTACTCTGGACCCCAGAATGGCAGTCCTCCTCTTTGTTATATGTGCCATCGGAGAATTCGGTTTATCTATTCCGTATGTACTGGAGAGTATCTGGTTGATGGTGGGTTATCAACTCGGTCACGGAGTTTTATCACCGCTTCACCTGGCGGGCCTGTGGCTGGCTGCCCAGTGTGGCAGGCAGGTGGGGTCGATAGGGCTCTATCGCGTGGCCAGATTCGGTATGCCGTCCCTGACTAGATTTTATAACAAACTGCGCCTGTCACGATTGTTCTCCAGGATTGCGAATAAATCCTCCGCGATAAACCACGTCAACCTTTCCTCGCCGTTTTCGGTGGCTTACGGCAGATTGTTCGGCATGAGGATTCCCATGGTCCTGGTGCTGGCGGTTAAGAGGCGGCTGGGGATGTTATCACTGGGCGTCCTGCTTTCCAGTCTTGTCTGGGACGCGATATATATTTCTCTGGGCATAATTTTTGGTACGACGGTAGCCATCAAACCGACTTACATGTTCCTGGCTGCTTTAGCCGGAATAACCATCATTTATCTGGTCACTTTCATCGTACGGATATTGATAAGACGCGCCCGAGCGGTAAATAATACGGTGGCCCATCTGCCCACCCTGCCAACGCAGGATAAAATCGCTTGAGCGGCGATATTCAACGCTGAAGGACATTTATCTCTTCTAAGGCCAATGCCTTACCAATACCACGCGAAGAACGATTTTTCTACAATTGACGCTGTCTACAACCGTAGTTGTCATTCCCGCTTTATCTAAAGTCATATTACTAAATATTTTCTTCAATTCCTTCGTAGCGCTTCATGTTATGTTTACCTTCCCGACCGCAATATTTATGTGTTGTTTATTACTTTTGTTGTATTTTATACAGTACCAAAGTAAATAGCGGGGGTTAGGCTAAGCTGAAAAATCGAATAGGTATAAGTTTTGCATCTATCATCCTCATTGCCATCGTGATATTTCTGGCCGTCGATATTGGCTTTTCTCTATACAATCCAGCACGGCTTAATATCACGTTGCCTTTCAGCACTTTGAAAATCATCGGGGGTAAAATTCAGGTGCAGACAAAGGACTCCTTAGCCTGGGAGAAAGCCGAGGACGGCACAGTATTAGAGCCGGGTAGTCGGGTGAGAACTGCCCCCGATTCGTATGCCTCAATTAGCTTTGCTCAGGGTACCACGACCAAGCTTGAACCCGGCACCGACCTGATTGTCGCTAAACTGGAAAGCAATCAGGATAAACAACTTGATACCATTGTATTGAAACAGCAATCAGGCAAGACGTGGAATCAGGTGGCAAAACGAGACGATGATAACTATTACTTTCAATTACAAACGTCATCAGCCGATGTCAAGGTCCACGGCACCCTGTTCGCAACCGAGGTCGATGAGTCCGGTAAAACAATCGTGCAAACAACCGAAGGTGCCGTAAGCGTGAGTGCCCAGGGGAAGGAAGTGCAGGTTCCGGCCGGACAGCAGACCATGGTTAAACCTGGCGCCGCACCGTCCCTGCCAGCGCCGGTGCCACCGGCCAGGAATGAACTCGTTTTTACTCTTGGCAGACCGGCCATCGGTCTGGTCATCGACCCGAGCGGCTCAAGCACCGGTTATCTTCCCGGCGGAGCGCCATTGAATCAAATATCAGGTTCCCAGGTATCCTCACCCGAGGGCTTATCTCAGACCGTCCGAATCCGGGAACCATCTACAGGGGAATACACCATTATCCTGAATGGCATTGCTGATGGCAAAACATCTCTCAATGTTGAAGGATTTGTCGAAGGTAAAAAGACCTTCGTTTATAGTGAATCGTGCAACATCACTTCAATAAATGCAACAGTTCTCAAACTCCATGTCGATGTCCTCAATGGCCTGATGGCAGGAGCTACTTTGCTCAGTCCCAGGTCGCCAGAAAGCCAGACAGGGGAAACCGTTGCTACATTAAAGGTAGCCTCCGGAGAAAAAGTAAGTCAAGAGAAATCGACTCCGTCAGAAAAGGAAGAGGCACCGGGTCAAAAGGAATCCGGGTTCCAGTTATTGGGCGGCTATAAAGTCGATAAGTGGGCTGTTATTACAGGCATCGTTGTCCTTCTTGCCGGAATATTGATAATAGTATGGAGGAAGAGCTAGGGACAAGTCTGGCTTTATTAGAGGAAATTTATGTTTGAATTGACCAGCCATAATATTGTTCAATTTTCCAGCTTTATCATATACACCATTCTTATCTCTTTTATCCTGTATTCCAGGCAGGTAAGGCTGAAGAGACTATTTTCATTTTTCCTCATTGCGGCAGCCGGCACGAGCTTATCCAGTCTGTTTATTAATTTACGCCTGCCTTACCAGCAGTTGTTGTGGTTGAAGATGCTAGTGCCACTGTTTACCACATGGTTGGTCATCGCCTACGCGCACTTCATAGCTGCTTTCCTTAATCAAAATACCAGGAAAATCATGAAGCTCGGATATAGCTGGCTGGCCATTACCTTTGCCCTGGTTGCCTTCGGTTATTTCACTCAGGGCTTATCCCTCCTCGATTATGATTTTATTACCACCTACTATGGATATGTAATCAATTCTCTTACTATTATCAATGAATTAATCGCGCTAACGATGGTCTTCTTCCTCGTTAGAAACCTGAGAAACGCGGCTGACCCTGAAGAACGAAATAGAACGGCTTATTTATTGGCTGGTCTCAGTTTCATGATTCTTGCCGGTATCCTGGGGAATGTCATACAGGATACAAATTACATTTTCTCTCACATTGGCTATGCCGGAAACGCCATTATCATTACCTATACCCTGCTCAGATACCGGTTACTTGATATCCAGATACTGATGAAGAAGTGGATGGTATATACCGTCATCACCATCTGCATTACCCTCGCCTACCTGGCCCTGTTGCTGGTTTTGAGTAATCTGCTTCGCCTTTTACCTCCGCAATTTGGTATTCCGGCCACCATCATCATGGTCATTTTGTTCGCATGCCTTTTCAACTGGGTGAAAGTAGCCCTGGACAAAGGTGTCGACAGGCTTTTTTACGGGGGTCGTTACCTGCACCGAAAAATGTTGCTCGACTTCGCCGGTAAAACCAGCACCTTTATTAACATAGAAGAAATAGCGAATGCGCTGTTAGGACCTCTGGTAAAAGTAATCAGAGCCAGGCAGGTGGACTTGCTCCTGCCTGCTAACGAAATCTACAGCACCAGATATATTGCCAGACTTGCCGAGGAAGAGCCAATCGTTCCCCTCATCCTGCCACAAAAGAGCCTGTTAATCCAGTGGCTTGAGGATAACGGGAACCTCTTACGGGGCAATTTAGAAAATGACCCCAGATTTAGTGCTCTGTCAACCGAAGAAAAAAGCGTCATCGACGCATCTAAATTTGAACTCCTCTGTCCTATAATAAGCAAACACAATCTTGTGGGAATACTGGCATTAGGCCAGAGACAACCTCACGGTCATTTTACCCGTGATGATATCGACCTGGTCGCCATGCTGGCTAAAGAGTCCGCCGTCGCTGTGGAAAATGCACAAATTTACGCCAGTGCCCGAGAAAAAGCGGATACCGATGAGCTAACCGGTTTATATAATCACCGCTATTTTCAGGAGCGCCTTAATCTGGAGATTGAAAGAAGTGCTCTCTCCGGCGATGATTTTTCCCTGTTATTTATTGACCTGGATTTCTTTAAGACATATAACGATATCTACGGACATGTCCTGGGCGATGAAATTTTAAAGGAGTTTGGCCAGCTTATAAAGAGTTCTATCAGGGCTACGGATATAGGCGCACGGTACGGCGGTGATGAGTTTGCCGCCATCCTGCTACATACGTCCTTAGAAGGCACTGAGATGGTAGCGGAAAGGATTCGCCAGGGACTGGAAAGCTCCATGGACCAGAAGGGTATTATGCTAACCTGTAGCATTGGTATCGCCTGCTGGCGGGTTAATGGCATCATGCGGGGAACGCTTATCCAGGCCGCCGATAAAGCCGTGTATGCCGCTAAGGCGGCCGGGAGGAACCGGGTATGCGTAGCCAGTAAACTCGATGCCGCGGAACCGGTGGGACCGGTACAGACGGAGGCCACGATAAAAACAGACGACAATTTCGCTATTGATAACATAGTATACGCACTGGCCGCCACGGTTGACACGCGGGACCATTATACCTATGGTCACTCCAAGGCAGTGAGTAAATACGCTACGGAACTTGCTGCGGCCATCGGTTATACAAGAGGAGGAATTAAAAGAATCAGGGCAGCGGCATTACTCCATGATATCGGAAAACTCAGTATCCCCGATAGTATTCTTTCCAAGCGCGGGCCACTCACTAATGAAGAATGGGAAATGATAAAAAATCACCCCGATCTGGGAGTAGGAATTCTCAAATATATCGTCGGCCTGCGAGGTTGTGTGGACGCGGTGCTCTTTCATCACGAACGTTATGACGGCAATGGTTATCCTCGCGGGCTGAAGGAGAACAACATACCCCTCGATGCGCGCATTTTAGCCATCGCCGATTCCTATGATGCCATGACATCCGAGCGCAGTTACAAGGAAAGAAGACTCTCTGAGGAAGAAGCCATCCAGGAACTGGCGAAATGCGCTGGCACGCAGTTTGACCCGAAACTCGTGGAAACTTTCATCAACCTGCGCAAGAAATCGCAATCAATGCTTTTTGGTCTGGAGAAAGACTTAATTAAAAATCCAATTAAGTAATAATTATGGCCTGCAAATCGTCAGGGGCTGGCTTTTTTCATCTTTAAATAGCCGTCTTTCCGAAATAAATCAGTAAGATGACGATAATGAAGAGAATCCAGTAGAATGATGGAACCGGCCCCCACCAATTTTTGTGCCACCAGATTTTCCCCTTGCGGAAGCTCTTAATTCCATAATACGGATTGAGGACAAACCATAGGAAGTCTTCCAGCAAGACCATTCCCAGGTAAAACCCAATCAAAATACTTTCCAACCGCCAGCTCCACGAGATAAAGAAAAGCGGCAGGTGAATCATGGCAATTAAGAACAGCGTCATAAAGACGTGGTATCCGGTTATCGGACGTCCGCCCGTCAACTTCACAGCCCACCCCTTTTCTATGCGCCAGCCAGGAGACTTTGCCGCCCATCCATCATTACCCTCAATCTGGATTTCCCATAAGGCAAGGATAAAGGCCAGGAAGACCATAAAAGCTAAAAATCCAGCAATCATTAAGTTCCTCTTTGTCTATATTAAATGTTAAGGGTTAAGACAGAGTAGCCGATTAAATCAAACAGCACCAGCATTCTCACTAGGTCTTTGAGGCAGGTCATTTAGATACAGGCGATTTGTAGTATTTTGATGCGAGCGTGCAATGCACAAATAGAATAGGTTTATCGACCCTCTTAAATTCAAGCGGACAATGGACCATCCCTTTCGGAATATAGACCGTGGTGGGAGTGGTGATTATATGTCTTTCCTGTTCCTTGCCTAAACCAATTTCAATTTCGGCTCCCAGGTCTCCCATATTATCAGGGTCAAATGAAAGAAAATACAGGTACATGTCGAAATCATGTGAATGTGCGGATTCCTCCATCAGTGTGGGTTCCGTAATACGCAGGAACATAATCGTAAAATTAGATTTATAATCGGTTTCACCGGTGTATATCAGTTCAGGCCCATATCCACCCTTTGCCACAGGACGTTTTATTACATATTTCCCATATTTTGTTGCCGTCATTTGTTTATGCCTCCTCTCTATCTAATCTTTATTTAAGCTGGTTTACTCTGATATGTCATCATATGATGAGTTGGTGGGGCACGTCAACAGAGAAAAAGGACTAATACCTGAAAATAATAGTAATAAGGTTTAATGAATGAGCTTCGACCGGTCAATTTTGGGCCTCTGTTGAAGATGTCATCTTGTAGTCAATCTGCTGTACCACGGGCGAGCCTGTAATTTCCGGTAACTCCCGCCAGAACACGGAATACAGCAGGATACATAGGGTCACCACAAGTATGATACAACTGCTCGAAACGAGATGCCGCTTCGCAGTGCTATCTTAGTATTGCTATTGACAACGATGTTATAATATATGGAATGTTCAGACTATTTGAAAAGTTTGACCATTCCGATACTATTTATTATTACCTGATGAATCCCGGGGTGATATGGCGATTTTAAGGGGTTACTATCGGTTTTATTGAGTAGTACCAGGAAGAATTTAAACTTAGTATTCATGTTGCGTAGAAAATCGCTTCCTTATTTGGATAAAGTCCAGCTATTGTATGTGGCTGATGAAACTACCCGGGAAACATTAATGAAGTCAGGCGGAGCCGAGATGTTAAATTCGTCCACCAAGCAGGCTTCACGGTTCCAGGGCACGGATTTTACCATCCTTACGCGAAGCGGCGGCCCCACCATGCTGGCCCCGGATAGTAAGAACCCCGAATCTCCTTATGCTAATCTGAATGTACGTCTGGCCGTCGAATTTGCCATAGACAGGGAATCACTTGCCAAGAGCTTTGGCTATGGTTTTGATAAACCTGCTTACCAGATGTCTTCCTCGGCTACCAAAGCCTACGACCCCAACCTCAAACCCCGTTTATTCGATGTAGAGCCAAACAGCTAATGAAAGACGCTGGCTATGCTAACGGCTTCAAGACAACGATTTTTGTGGGGCCGGGGGCAAACCGGGACCCGGTAATCGCTATCCAGGCGATGTTGAGCAAAATCAACATCACTGCAGATTTGCAGTTCCCAGAACCGGCAGGCTGGCAGGCCATTACCACTCAACCGACGCCGGTCAGCTCCATGGTTGATATACCGATAAACGAATGGTCGAACTACAATACGACTCTTAATGTCTTCTTCTCCGGTCTGGGATTCTATCTTCCGAGCAATAAAAAACCGGATGGCTATGTTGATTTATTCAACAAATCGTTAGCCGCACCCGGCCCGGACCAGGCGATTTTGCAGCAAATATCCGATGCCTTCTATAATGATTGCACGATAATACCACTGGTTTACAACACCTTCGTTTTCATTGTTACACCTAACGTTCAGGACTCCGGACTCCTTAAATTCGGAACGTTTAATGCCTGGGATTACGGCAAAATCTGGTTAAAGAAATAATTAATTGGGCACATTTGACAGGAGGTTGGGAGCAATCTCAGCCTCCTGTTATTGTAACCATAAATAAGTTGTTCAGCGTTCGCGGCTGAGATTTGAATCGAAGTTTATTACGCCTGGAGCTTCATTTCATACCTGGCATTCACATGCCTCAATATTACTTCAATTACCTTTGAAGTGGTTCCGACGTAAGCTAACACATTTTTGAATTATGCGGTGTGAATTGGACAACACCAAAAAAGGCCCGACATGATATCTTATCTGGTGCGTAGATTTATCCAGTCACTGGTAGTCCTGGTCATAGTCAGTATTCTTGTTTTCGTGGCAATGCGCTTATTGCCCGGTGACCCGATTCGCATGATAATTACGGCGAGTAATACAGAGAGCTTCACCGAAGAGCAAATAGCGCAGGTCAGACATGAATATGGTCTGGATAAACCGCTGTTCATCCAGTACTTCGACTGGGTAGGAGGTTTACTTCATGGAGACATGGGGGACTCCATCCTCCAGAAGGTGCCGGTGTCCGACGAAGTCGTGCGACGTATCCCCATAACTTTCCATCTCGGTATCCTGGCTTTTATCCTTGGCCTGTTGATAGGCATTCCCACCGGGATAATCAGTGCTGTCAGGCGAGGGACATGGTTAGATACTCTGGTGACCACGCTATCTAATCTGGGAATTACCGTCCCTGTTTTCTGGTTGGGTATCCTGCTCATGTATCTCTTTGGTTTGTATTTAAACTGGCTGCCGGTGATGGGTTACACTTTGCCTTTTACTGACTTCTGGTTGAATATCAGACAACTCATCATGCCGGTTTTTTGTCTGGCGGTTTTCCCAATTGCTTCTACAGCACGCCAGACCCGTTCCAGTATGCTCGATGTGATGCATCAAGACTATATCCGCACTGCCTGGTCTAAAGGCGTAAAAGAACAGGCAGTGATTATGCGGCATGCCCTTAAAAACGGCCTGATACCTGTAGTCACCCTGGCCGGAATGGGCGTTCCCATGATAGTGGGCGGGACGGTATTAATTGAGACGGTATTCAACATTCCCGGAATGGGCAGATTGGCGGTTACCTCTGTTCTTAATCAGGACTATCCCTATGTGCAGGGAATCGTCTTGATTGTCTCCGCCGCAGTATTATTAGTAAATTTGATAGTGGAATTGGTATATGGCTGGCTGGACCCCCGGATTCGGTACGATTGAAGGCGGTTGCAAATGGCAAATCAAGCTATATCTAATGTAGTTGATGGAGTAGGGGAGCTTGCACCCAGGGTAAGCGAGTGGCGCCGCTTTAGAAGAGTATTTTTCAGCCGGGGCGTGGTGGTCTTCGGCATAATAATTTTATTTTTATTTATCATAGTGGCAATTTTCGCACCATCGATTGCGCCTTATGGTCCTTATGAGCCGGACCTGGGGCATACTCTCCAGAGCCCCAGTGCTGCCCACTGGTTGGGGACCGATGCGTTGGGAAGGGATACCTTGAGCCGGATTATTTATGGCACCCGTACATCATTAGAAATAGGCTTAATCGTAGTTTCTGTTGCCTGTCTCGTTGGAATAATTCTGGGTACATTAGCCGGGTATTACGGAGGGTGGGTTTATATAATTATTATGAGATTCATCGATGCCCTCATGTCTTTCCCGATGATACTACTGGCTCTGGTGGTCGCGGCTTTATCGGGTGGGGGCATGAGAAATGTGATTATCGCCCTAGGTGTTGCTCTGATGCCCAATTATGCTCGTTTAATGTGCGGGCAGGTACTTTCCGTCAAACAGAATGATTATATCCTGGCCGGACGGGCTATGGGCGCTGGTAATCTGCGCTTAATGCGCCATGTTGTCCTTAATTGCTTATCACCTCTTATTGTACTCATCACCATGATGCTGGGAGTTACCATACTGGCAGAGGCCGGGTTAAGTTTCCTGGGTATCGGTATTACACCGCCGACAGCAGCCTGGGGTAGCATGGTCAGTGATGCGCGAGAGTATCTATTAGTCCTGCCCATTCTTTCTTTTGCCCCGGGATTGGCATTGATGCTGGTGGTATTCGCTTTTAACATGGTAGGAGATGGGCTGAGAGACGCCCTGGACCCCAGACTCAGGGGTCTTTTATAACGGACTTGTCTTCACTGCCCCAAATTACTGCAAATAATCCCGCTCGAGATAACAAATTATCAGTAGTTTCCGGTTAATAAAAATGGCTGAAAATATGTTTAAATAAATAATAAAAGAAAGTCGATATGGGACTGAGGCTTGTTGGTGGGCCAAACAAGACTTTTGCAAAACCAATAGAGAGCTTTTTTGAACTTTCGATAGGCACTGTTCCCTCTCTAAGTGAGAGGGACTGTCATGCCAAGAAAGAAAGCTGAAAAGTCTGCTGCAAGTGTAAACGAACTTGGTATAAAAGCCTATTTGGAGCCCTATGAGGTAGCTCGACTTGAGAAGGCTGCCAATAATCTCCGGGACCGTCTGCTCATCAGCTTACTCTTTCATATCGGATGCCGCATTTCCGAAGCACTTGGTATTACAGTAGAAGATATTAACCTTCCCCAAGGCTCTGTTACTATTCAGCATCTGAAATTGAGGATGAAACTCTGCTGTCCAAATTGTAGCACTCGGCTTGGTAAAAATCATGTCTATTGTCCCGGGTGTGGAGCGAAAGTGGAAAAGGTGGTCGCTGAGGAGAAGGAGCATCGCCGGCTGAGAACACTGCCGATTGATCAGGATACGCTCACAATGCTCAAGAATTATATTTCGCGAGGAGGCCCGGTTGTTAAAGGGGAAAAACAGCTCATCTTTGGTATTAACCGTCACCGGGCATGGCAGGTAGTACGTGAGTGTGCTGAAAAAGCGGGGCTGCCAAAGCTCATTAATCCTGAAACGGGTCGGGTCCACAATGTTAGTCCCCACAAATTAAGGGACGCCTTCTCTGTGATGGCGGTAAAACTTGATGATTCTGGAGACGGATTAAGGATGCTGCAGGAGCACCTGGGTCACGCCAGCTTCAATACCACCGCGAAATATCGAAAAGTGGCTGGCGAAGAACTAAAAGACTGGTACCAGAAGCTTTGGCAGCAGCCTGACATAAAAACTGATAATAGGAAAACGAATTAATGGTTGAGTTATTAAGGCCAATTAGAGGCGGGTTCCTCCGTCCTTTCGGCTGTGGTTGGTTTATCCGTGAGTTTCTGATGGGAAGCGGCCCCTACGGTTCGCCCAAAATAGATTCGGATATCGGCTCGCCTCAGGCCGAGATTTTTCATTGTTATAAATTAGCCCTGATGAGAGTCACTGCACTGGACAGGGCAACGAGAGTGGAAGAGAAGAGAGCCAAGCGGGACAAACGACCCATCAACCCCGACAACATCGACAGGCTTGCTGAGAGATATCTGGCCAGTATGCCTTATAAGGCACAGGGCTGCCGTTCCCACAGCTTCGTCACTTACTTTTCAACCATCCAGAAACTAGGCTGGGTGGAAGCTACCGGCAGGGAAGAGCCTTCAGCCTTCCAGGAGCATTACCCAAGGGGCCAGCCCCGCAAGTATTTCAGGCTCACTCAAGCTGGGTTAAATGCGAGTGACGATGACTGGGCGAATCCTCATCGTGCTCTCTACGGCGAGGGCTAGCGGCAGAGCCTAGCAGGTTCGGCTGGGGCGAGCCACAAATTTGAATCGCTAGAATTCCTCATTTTTCTATTCATTCATTTTCTTCATGAAAATATAGGTTCATTTTGAAATATCACTTTCCTTCCTTTTGTTCAATACTGAATGGGGAATATCTGCGTACCTTAACAACTGAATATCGTCAAACCCGACCTGAACACTTGCCCTGAAAGGGGGTGAGCGTGAGTTCAAACGTAGCAGTACCAGCAGCACCAAACGGCGATAATGGTAATCATCAAGGGCATTGTAGCCGATGCGGTAAGGTCTGGATACTAAATGAGAGGCAGGGCGTTTGTCAGTGGTGTGGAAAGCCCGCAAGCTGTCAAACCACAATGGCAAAGCCCCGCCACATCAAGTCTAGGTCAAACAGAAGGCGAAAACAAGCTAACGGCAACGGTAACGACTATGACCACCTACAGGGCGAATGGCTAACCTATTATAAGGTAGCTTCACGTTTTGCTCACAAGGCAAAGGCAGGGGATAGAGAGGACTTACTCCATGACATCATCTTGACCCTTGCCACAGCCGAGCGGAATAACGGTCATAAGCCCTTCACGGAAGCTGCCATGTATCGGATAGCCAGCCGAGCCAAAGACCAGTATTGGCGAATCTACTACAAGGCGAATAATGGCTTAACTTGCGGTAACTGTAGCCAGACACAACGGCGAAAGTGTAAAGAGAGTTGGCTATACGGCGATTGTCCTAAGGCTATCAAACTGGACTACCTATCAAAGCCTGTCATTGGGGAAGATGGAGAGCTAACCGAACTTGGAGAGATGATAGCTGATGACAAGGCGATTGACCTTGACGCTTGGGTTAGCAGTAATACTTGGGAGATAGGCTATCCGAAACGCCTTGTAGCGATAGCTTACAAGCTCAAAGCGGGGATACCGCTTACTAAGACAGATAGACAATACCTGTGGCGATTTCGGAAGGCAGAGCAAAAAACCCTGCTCCCGATGTAGACGTTTTAAGCCCCAATCCGCAACATATATAGTGGCAGCACCGTTAAGGCTAGCGTCTCGCAGCTTGACGGAGGCTGACTACTAGGTGAAGCTGGCAGATTTGCCCACTAGCCAGATAGCCAATAAGGGGGTTAAGTGGAAAAACTGAATATTGTGGGCAAGCGTTCAGGTAACGGCTTTGTAGCTCACAAGGCTACGCTGGTAAACGCTCTATCAAGGGCATTGGCTGAAAGGCTGATGCTGGTGGACTTCACCATAGGGCGTAAAGGGTTACTGGCATACCTTAAGGCGATTGCAGGGTCAAACGTGGTCAAGGTTG
>Ga0315282_10000377_pt1 | contig 89132 bp, 83 predicted proteins | sample YL17G07_20_MG_FD_203693 | JGI IMG/M metagenome (GOLD analysis project Ga0315282, IMG submission 203693) | Sediment microbial communities from Yellowstone Lake, YNP, Wyoming, USA - YL17G07_20 | ecosystem: Environmental > Aquatic > Freshwater > Lake > Sediment | place: USA: Wyoming | collected...
TTTCTTGTGAATAATGCCGGTGTTTGGTATTTTAAACCATTGCATAAATCCACTATCGAAGAAATTAATGAACAAATTGATACAAATTTGAAAGGTCTGGTTTATTGTACAAGATTTGTTTTGCCTTACATGATAAAACAAAGGAATGGGATAATCGTTAATATAAGTTCAGGGGCGGGGCATTACGCTTTTACAGATTTAGCAGTCTATTGTGCAACTAAATTTGGAGTTAATGCTATAACTAAATCTGTAGCAAAGGAAGTTGAAAGATTTGAAATAAAGGTTTATTCTGTTTGTCCAGGATTCGTTGCAACACCTGGACAAGAAAAGTTTATGGGAAAAGCAAAATTTACGGTTGCTAAACATGTTATGATTAAACCTGAAAAAATTGCAAAAAAAGTTCTTGAACTGTGCACAGAAAAAATTAAGAGTTCATCTGGAAGTTGTACAGATGTTTATTTCTGAATAATGTAATTTATTTCTTTTTTCTCTTTCTGGTCTCATAATAAATGAAAATTATAATAAGAGCAATTGCAATACCTATGAGCAACCTATCATCAAACATAAACACATTTTCTTTCTCAATCTTTAGGAATCCTTGGGCAAACTTGGAATAATGCAAGCTATCATCATACTCAATAGAAGCTAGAACAACATAATTACTGCCAACTAAAGCACCGAAGTTTTCTGTCTCAAACTCTACTGATTTTTCTTCTTTCGAATTTATTATTACTGATTTCGCATTGTCAGAACTTTTGATTTCTTTTGGCAAGAACATGTTTATTGTTAATGAATGTTCTTTTGTATCAAAGTTTTTCAATTCTATTTTCAAATTCTTTTTTTCTTTACCATACAGAGTTAATTCAGGAATAGTTCCAAAAACATTTGACTCTTGATAATTTTTGTTGTTTATAAATGATGGAGTTATTGCTGAAAATGGATATCCATTTGCATCAGCATATTCAACAAAAACGACAATTGGATATTTTCCATCTTTCAGTTTATCTGCAGTTGTGATATTGAATGTGTAGTTGAAAGTTGAATTAGGATCTAATCTCTTTAAAGATGCTTTCGAGCTTTGAAAGTTTTCTGGCGAGATTAAAGAGACTTGTAAATTGAAAGCCGCTTCATCACCAAAATTTTGTATTTTTACATTCAATTCTGAAAAATTACCTTCCAAGGTTCCTACATCTGCTGTAGTTGTCAAAGAAATAAAGGTGGCATAAACCGGGCTAACAAAGATAGAGAAGAAAACTGCTATAACAAAAATCAAACCTATTATTTTCATTTACTTCACAATGCTTTTTTGTTTTACAAGCTTTATAAATTTCTAATTCACTTCCTATTTATGGTTACCAAGAAAGATGTTATGAAAGTTTTAAAAGATTGCTATGATCCTGAGTTGCCAGTTAACATAGTTGATTTAGGTTTGATTTATGGTGTAAATGTGCAAAAAAACAATGTTCATGTAAAAATGACATTGACTTCTTTGGGTTGTCCTGCTGCTTCAATGCTGAGAGACCAGGTTTTGGAAAAAATAAAAACTCTGAAAGGATCAAAGAGTGCGAAGGTTGAAATTGTTTGGGATCCGCCTTGGACTCCTAAAAAAATGAGTAAATCAGCTAAATCACGGTTAGGATTTGGTTGATCTTCACTTCTTCATCCAAGCTTCAAGCTTTTTCTGAATTTTTCCTTCAAGCACCTCATCATCAGAATAACCCAATGCTTTCAAAACTCTCATTGATGCAGGCAGAATTTGATTGTTTATGTAATAATCAGGATCGTATTGATTTGGTTTAACGTCTTCAGCCGGTTCAGCTCTATCTGATATGCTTCCCTTACCTTTTGTTATGATAAAGGCGATAACAGTCCCCTCACCAACTGGTCTCCCTCTTTGGACAGCTTTCATAGCAGCCTTCACATGTGGTCCCATTTGTTCATATTGCGATAGAGGTCTGGTGATTTGTTCTAGAATAAAAAGGTCATCAAGTGGAACCTTCCCTTCTTTCAATTTTTTCACTGTATCTCTTACTAACTTTATTGCCTTTTCTGGATCTTTTTCTCTCAAAATTATTTTCATAACTTCCTTTTGAATTCTTTTCGATAGTTCACACCAATCTCTTCTTACTGTTTCAAAACCTCTTACTTCTAGATTGCCCTTGTAATCGATGAGAGCATATCTCTTCTTAGCTCCAACTTCTCCTTCATGTCTTGCGACGAAAATTCCACCTTGATACAAATCTCTAAACTCAAGTTCGATTATACCAGGAAGTTTATCTGTAACAATTTTAGCGAATTTCTCTCCCATTTCTCGTAGTTTCGATTGTGGTAATTCTTCTGGATATCTTGCCATCAAAGAATCTGTATCACCATAGATAATTTCAAAGCCAAATTTTTTCGCTTCCTCAACGACAGAAGTTATATAATATCTCCCCCATGCGGCTGCAGAAGCCCCAGCCTCTAGCCTATACCACTTCGCACCAAAATAAGCAAGATAGCCATAAGTAGCATTCGCCAAAATCTTCAGTGCATACTGCTCATTATCCAACAGTTTTTGTTGCTCACTACCTTCTTTAACATTTTTCATGCTCACCTTCACTTGCTTCCTTCTTTCGATTATCTCTTCCAAATGTTTTGGGATGAAACCTTTTTTATCAGAGCAGAAATACCAATTATGTTCTGGAACTTGTTCTTTCTTTTTGCATGGTTTGAAGTTGAAAGTCCAAGGATCAATGTTGTGCGTAACAATTATTGTTGGATATAGAGAACGAAAATCGAAGACTAGGACATTTGAATGAATCCCTTTCTTGGGTTCAATCACAACAGCTCCTTTGTATGCTGGCTCTTCTCTTCTTTCTTCTATCTCTTCAGTTTTAGGTCTGTTCGGAATCAAAACTTTATCCAAAAAAGCCTTCCTCATGAAAAATCCCTCAACAAACTGAGAGTATGTGTATCTTGCAGCGTCAAAAGGCAATTGCCCTGTTAATCTGCTGAGGGCAAACACTTGAGGCAGGATGTGATTAGCAAGTTTAAGCGTGAGTTCAGAATCCCACATCGAATATTCAGCCAATCTCTCAAGCTGCTGCTTTTTATTCCACATCTCAACCATCTCTTCATACTTCACATCTTTTTTACCCATACCTAAAAGTTCCTGAGCAACTTCATCCAATGTGAATACTTCACTCTTCATAGATGGAGCTAAGACGTGGGAAATGAAGTCAAACAAATCAATGTGAACTCTTCCCCTGCTTTTTGCAGAACTTATTCTTCCTCTTCTCACAACAAAAATGGGAGCATTGTCCCGTCCAACTTTGAGAGGAATCTTTAATTCTGCAGACTTGTCTTTCAAGGCAGGAAAATCAAATCCATCAGAATTGTATCCGACAATAAAGTCCGGATCTCTTTCCTGTACAATTTTCATGAATCTTTCAACAATTCCTTTCTCATCTTTCACAACCTCAACATAAGAAGGTTTTTTATTCCAATCATAACTTGTCAGAACTTTTTTAAAATCATCATTTGTAGCGATACTCAGCATTATCAGTTTTGATTTACCATTTTCCTCGACCCATTCAGTATCAAACGCAAGAACTCTAAACCTCATTTCTTTTTTCGCATCTAATGTTTTGACAGAAAAAGCCTTTATGATGTGGTCTACTTGGAAATTTCCTTTCTCTTTCACCTCTTCTCCAGAAACTTCAATCCAACCCATCGGTTCTATTTGTTTATCGATTATGTATCTTTTGTAAAAAGAAATGTCATATTCAAATGTATCTTCAACATCTTTCCAACTTTTCACAACATCTCGTAAATCTTGTATTCTTCTTGGATTGTCGATAATTACTTTGATCAATTTTGTATTTCGATTCTCCCAATTCCTTTCAACAATTTCAGCAGAGAGTTGACTTATTTCAAGTTTTTTCAAATCAATCTCTTCAATTTTTTTCTTAACTTGATTTTCTTTACCTTTTTTTGACAGGATGTAGAAATACGGTTGAAAGCTTGAATCTAGTATCAAAAAAGTTTTCCCTTTAGAATCTGTGCAGTATAGTTTGACTACTCCTTTAGTTCCCTCTAAGCTATAATCCGCATCAATAATAACGAGATTTTCGTTCATACTCATTACATAATTGATAGTCAAAATAAACCTTATTGACCTTTTACTTCTTCAGAAGTCTGACTTTGCATCAATGCATCCTCAAAGACTCTAGGATCAAATTTCATTTCTTTTGTCGTTATATCCTTAATTTGTTCTAGACTAAGGGATTTGCGCCATTCAGGAAGTCGATCAGCTATAACTTCACGCCTTTCCCACGAAAACACAACCCAATCTTCTGCATCAACCACAACAGCATAAAAATTTGGCCAATGGGATGTTTTATTTTTCACAACCCATGTTGCTGTGTCAATATCATGAAAACCGTTCTCATTGAGGTGTTCAATGGCTGTCTTTGGGGTTTCTCCTGTATCACTTATGTCATCAACCACCAGAATGGGTTCCATAATACTTTCGGCACTACTTAGAGGTTGATAAATATTTGGCTTTGCTTTAGTGATGTCTTTAGATTGTAAATCTCTTACTTTTCTGTAGAAATCTATTCCTATAGTTCTATAAAAAGGAGTATGCACTTTATCTCGCAGATATCTTGCGTATGCTGCCCCGCCACTCATCAGGGCGACTATGGTAGCATATTTTTTTCCAGTGCGTTGAATATCTTGGCCTATTTTATGAACAGATGAATGGAGGTCTGAATCTTCCATCACGATATAATTTACGCCGAGAACAGTGACTGTATACATACATAATTTATTTTGTAAAAGATATTTATTTCAATAAATTTTTTCTATTTAAAGACATGTCTAATTTCCTAAGACCAAAACAAGATTTTCTTAAAATATCACTCTTTATTAACTTATTTTATAAAAATTATAGTCAGACCGTAGGTTGATGATATGGTAGTTGATTGGAACAAATTTGACAGGGGGGTATTCTTAGTAAATGTTTTAGGAATAATTTTTAAAGACGGAAAGATTCTAATTGGAAAAAGATCACCAAATCATTATATTGAAAAATTAACTTGGGGTTTTCCTGGTGGCAGGCTTCATTACGGTAAAACTGTAGAACAATCATTACAAGAAGAAATCAAAGTAAAAACGAATCTGAAAATTAATATAAAAAAACTTATTTTTGCAAGAATTGCATCAGAAAAAGAGGAATTCCTGAATATATATTATTTTTGTTCTCCAATAGGCTCAATTGAAAAATCAAAAGCTGGTGAGAAATTTACTGAATTAAAATGGATTAAACCAACTGAAATTGAAAAATATTTTACAACTTCCATTGACCCCTTTATTTTGAAGTTCCTTTCAAAACTAGAGAAGAAATCTATTTGAAAACATGTCCTGTCTCTTTAGACCAAAACAATAAATCTAGTTCAGTAAATGGGATTTTAATTTTCTCAGCAAATTCTTTCATCTTCTGTTCAATCTCAAGATAAATCTTCACTGTCAGGGTTTTTGGTATTTCACTTATCACGTCATATTCAATTAAATTTTTCAATATATGCCTATCAAGGATTGCAATATCTTCAAAAAGTCCAATATTTCTCATGAAATGACTGGCTTCTTTCATTCCAAGACCCATCACATTTTTCACCAACCATTCTCTCAATTGAGAAGAATTCTCGAATTGACTCAGTTTCTCCTTTATTTTCAGCCTTCCATTCTCTGAAAAAAAGTTCCTAGCGCTAATGATATGTTTTGCCTTATTATCGGCAAATCTGATTGGATTCAAAAAGGGTCTTATCTCTTTTTCAGTCCCAACGTACAAAAATTTATTTTTAACCAGAGAGCTTATTGAATTCCAACAAACAGTTGCTTTACTCTGAGGTGTACAAATGCAAAAAGCTAGTTCAGCAAATATTCTTTCCTCAGATTCTTTCATGACTTGTTTGAATTCTTGAAGTCTTTTCTTAATTTCATCTTTCCTTTTTTCGTACGACTGTAAAAGTTGTTCCAAATCTTTTGCCATAAACTTAACTGCTCTTAATAAAATTTAAAATTTTGTTCACAGATTCGCTTACACTCAAGTTCGAAGTATCAATGATAAGATCTGCCTGTTTTTTCAAATCAAAATAATCGAATCCGTATAATTTTTTCCAACCTTCTCTTTCCAGCCTTTGTCTTTTCTTGATTTCATTCAACGCTTCATCATAAGGAATGTTATCTCTTCTTGATGTTCTTTTAGCTCGGACTGTTATTGGGACATCCAACCAAATTTTGTGAGTTGCCAAATCTTTTATGAAATGGATTGATAGTTTGCCACAAATTACAATGTTTCCTTCTTTAGCTGCTTTGACTTGATCAGAATCCAACAGTTCATGCAGTTTTTTACTTTTGCCAAAATTCGTATGCCAGAAATCAAGAGCCGCTTTTGATTCATAAGTGTCCAGATAATCTTTGTAAGTTTTTCCTGGGGAAAGAAATTTTAGATGTAATTTTTTTGCAATTTCTTTAGCTATTGTGCTACTTCCTGCCCCTGGCGGTCCAGAGATGATAATAACGAGTTTTTTCATAAAATTATCAGTCTTTTATTTTTATTTCAATATGAATTCCTTCAGGGATGTTCACACGCATTATCTGCCTTAATGCTCTATCATCAGCTTGAACATCTATCATTCTCTTGTGAATTCTCATTTCCCATCTGTCAAAAGTAGCATTTCCATGTCCAGTCCCATCACCGCAGGGTGTTTTTAGTGTAACAACTTTCAAAATTTTTGTTGGCAACGGTACAGGTCCTCTAAATGTGACTCCAAACTTTTTTGCAATCTCTCTGATCTCATTGCTAATTGAATCTAGATCTCTTGGATCTTTTCCAGACAATCGAATTCTTGCAACTTGCATCACAAATCACTCATATTTGTTGTATTACTCTATGATTTAAAGGTTACTGTTGATTAATTTTATCGAAACCTTTTTCTTTTTTGAAGCGAAAATAAAGATTAATGGTAAAAAAGTATATTTCATACATAGCTCATCCCAAAAGGTTAAAAAAATTTATCGACTGGCTTGCTTATGGTTCGCTTGTTCTTGATATTTGCATAACAATCATAACTTTATCTTCAATTTTTTATTCACTTGATTTTCAAAAATATTTAGGATCTGTCAATGCTGTTCTATCGATTGTTGTCATTCTCTCTATAGCTTCGGCATTGATGATTGTCGGTATTAGGATTTATGAAGAATTGCTTTTCAGAACTTACAAAATAAGAACTCATGTCAAGAATCATATGTACAGGTTAAGGAAATTTGACTGGGTTAGGAAAAGATTTTTTGACATACATTTGTGGAGGAAAAAAATTGGGAAATTTTTTGGTGTAGAATACTAATCCATCTTGCTTTACTTCCTAAAACTAATCAGTTTTGTTCTCGTACAAAGTACAAACATTATTAATCTTATTTTTCTAATTTTATTCTATGGATGAAATTCATTATCTAACAGTTGCCGGAGCAATTGTAGAAAAAGACGGGAAAATTCTTCTCGTTCAAGAAGGGCAACCCAAGGCTTATGGTCTATGGAATACGCCAGCAGGATGGCTTGACCAGGGAGAAAATGTTTTAGAAGGAGCAAAAAGAGAGGTAAAAGAAGAAACAGGATTTGATGTGAAAATCAATGGTTTACTCGGTGTATATGTTGGACCTAGTTTAAAGGACCCAAACTTAATTGTTATCAAAATTATATTTAGGAGTTCTATTGTTGGTGGAGAATTACAATTCTCTAAAGACGAACTTTTGGATGTAAAGTGGTTTAAGCCTTCTGAAATCCTTGCTATGAAAGATTCTCAGTTAAGAGGTATAAGAAAAGAAATAGAAGATTTTGTTGCAAACAAGAGTTATTCTATCGATGTTATCAGGTACAAGTAAGTCGCTAGTAAAAAGTATAGCGACAAGGTTTAAATTTCTAGAAAACTATTAAGAATTAACAGTTGGTAAACTCAACAAATCATTTGGCCTTAACTACATCTAAGCAAACGCCAGCTGCAACTGTCATTGCCATGTCTCTGATTGCAAATCTTGCCAATTCTGGAAAATCAGCATTCTTCTCAATGACAAATGGTTTTGTTGGAGTTGCTTTTATTTTTGCAGCATCTCCAGTTTTTATGAAGTCAGGATGCTCTTGAACAACAGCTCCCGTTCTTGGATCAATCTTTGCTATAATCTCTGTAATCGTGCATGCAACAGAAGATGTGTGGCAGTGGAATACAGGAGTGTATCCTTTAGTCATTACAGTTGGATGATTCAAAACAATTATCTGTGCTGTAAATTCTTTTGCAACTGTTGGTGGATTGTTAACATGACCTGCAACGTCTCCTCTTTTGATTTGTTCTTTTGCAACTCCCCTCACATTGAAACCAACATTGTCTCCTGGTTTTGCTTCAAGAATCTTCTGATGATGAATTTCTATATCTTTAACTTCACCTTTCACACCAGCAGGCTCAAAAACAATTGTATCGTTTACTTTCAAAATACCAGTTTCAACTCTTCCAACTGGAACTGTTCCAACTCCAGTGATTGAATAAACATCTTGGACTGGTAATCTAAGTGGTTTTTGTGTTGGCTTTTCAGGTTCTTTGATGAATTGATCAAAAGCTTCAATCAAAGTTGGTCCTTTGTACCAAGGCATGTTTGGAGATTTCTTTGCAATATTGTCTCCTACAAATGCTGAAACAGGAATAAATGGAATCTCATCAACTTTGTATCCAATGGGTTTCAAAAGTTTGTTAATTATTTCTTGCTTCAATTGATTGTATCTTTGTTCTGAATAGTTAGCAGCATCCATCTTGTTCATAGCGATCAAAATTTGACCTATTCCAAGAACTTTTAGCAACCATGCATGTTCTTTTGTCTGTTCTTGAATACCTTCTCCTTCCTTTGCAGAAATAACAAGGATTGCAACATCAGCTTGCGCAGCTCCAGTTATCATGTTCTTTACAAAATCTCTGTGACCTGGACAATCAATAATTGTGAAAAACCATTTATTTGTTTCGAATGGCCTGTGCATGATATCAATTGTCAATCCTCTCTCTCTCTCTTCTTTGACAGTGTCCATGACAAATGCAAACTCGAAAGTCTCTTTTTTCAATTCTTTTGCCAGATCTTTCAATTTCCTCATTTCTTCGTCTCTGATAGCTCCTGTATCGTATAGCAATCTACCTATCAAAGTTGATTTTCCGGCATCAACGTGCCCAGCTGTCATCATGTTTATGTGTGGTTTTGCTGGCATTCTATATCCCTCAAATTTCTTACACTCTTAATTAAGCATAAAGGTTTATAAATATTATTGTTTCCCTACTATCACAACAAAATTGCCAGTAGCTGTGTTCAGTGCCTTTTCCGGACCTGCAATTTGTATCTCAGTAGTTCCTGGATTTAGGACTTTCAGCTTAGAAGTTCCTGGTTGTAAAGGTATTCCACTAGTCGGTTGTGCAGGTGGAAGATTTTTTTGGAGTATGGACGTAAACAAAAGGCTTATTATTAAAGCGATTGTAACCAGCAATAAATTCAGATCCTTCATGATTCTATTTAAGAACACTGTTTCTTAAATATTTGTTCAAGTTTCTGGTTTAGGTATCTCTTCAGACAATCCTTTTCTCTTCCTTATATCTTTCACAACCTTTTCAAAAAGATCTTGCGGTAACTTCTCAAAAGATATCTCAATTAGGCTGTAGAATCCTCTCCCAGATGTTGCAGATTTGAGTGAAGCATCAAAACCAAACATGTCAGAAACAGGAACTTTGGCTGTAACTACTGATGCTCCTCTATCTTCTTTCATGCCAAGTATCTGTCCTCTTCGATTCTCAACTTCTCTTATAACTACACCAACCATTTCAGTCGGCACATCAATTCTTATGATTTGTTTTGGCTCTAGCACTGTTGCGTTTACTCGCAGCATGCCTTCTTTTATTGCAAATCTTATTGCAGGCATTACTTGTCCGGGCCCCCTGTGAACAGGATCTTCGTGTAAATCAGCATCTTTGAGCACAGCTTTAATAGCCGTGCAAGGCTCTTTTGATAATGGACCTTCATCCATCAAATTTCTGAATGCATCTTTCACCAATTCAATCACTTCATTCATGAACTGAACTCCTTTTGTTTGATCCATCAAAACATTCTTGTTATGAATCAAAACAATTGATTTTGCTTCATCATAATCCATCCCATATTTTTCCAACTTTTTGAACAACTCTAATTTTTTTGATTTCACTTCGACTGTTGCTGGGATGTCACCTTCAACCATTGCCTTGTATACTCCTTGCTCGAGAGGCTCGACATAAATATAGAATTTGTTGTGCTTGTTTGGTGATTTTCCTTCAATCTCAGGAGATTTGTCAAAAATAGTTTCCCTGTAAACAACAAGTGGTTTGCTCATCTCAACATCTATTCCTAAATCTTTGAGTTTATGTTCAACTTTTATTTCAAGATGCAATTCTCCAAGACCTGAAACTAAATATTCACCAGTTTCTTGATTTATTTTTACTTGCAAAGTTGTGTCTTCCCTTCCAAGTTTTTTTAACGTGTCAACAAGCTTTGGCAGGTCCATTGCGTTCTTTGGTTCTACGGCCTTTGTAACAACGGGTTCAAAGATATGCTTAATTTCTTCAAACGGTTCAATAATGTGATCAATGTCACAAACAGTTTCACCAGAAAAAGCATCTTGGATTCCAACTATTGCAGCAATATTCCCTGCAGTGACTTCATCAACAGGAATCCTATTAATACCTTTGTAAACAGCAACCTGTTGAATCTTTTCATTTTTGTGCTGGCCTATCAGATGAACATCCTTTCCTTTGTATATTCTACCAGAGAAAAGTCTCCCAGTTGCTACAAAGCCAACATGCGTATCTGGAACCATCTTTGTGATAATCATAGCAAGTTTACCATCTTTATCACAAGCAACCATGCTTTTTCCAATCTCACCTTCCATGTCGCCTTTCCAAACCTTTGGCAACCTATATCGCTGAGCTTCAATCGGGGATGGCAGATGTTTGATTATCATATCTAAAACAACTTGATGCATTGGTGCTAACTTTGCCAACTCATCTTCTTTACCAGCATTTGTCAATTCAATTATCTGTTTGAAAGTCATTCCAGTTTTTTTCATGTAAGGAATTGATGTGGCCCATCTCCTGTATGCAGAACCAATTGCAACAGTCCCCTCATTAACACTAACCAACCACTTGTTTTTGTATTCCTCTTCAGCATATTTCTGAATTAAAATGTTTACATCACGAACAACATCTTCAAACCTCTTTATCATCATCTCTGGCGTCATCTTCAGCTCTCTAATCAATCTATCTGACTTGTTGATGAACAAAAGTGGTTTAACTCTTTCTCTCAATGCTTGACGAAAAACAGTTTCTGTTTGTGGCATGATTCCTTCAACAGGATCAACTAAAACAATTGTTCCATCAACTGCTCTCATGGCTCTTGTAACGTCACCACCAAAATCAACGTGCCCAGGAGTATCAACTAGATTAATCAAATAGTCATTTCCCTCAAACTCGTGAACCATCGAGACATTTGCACCATAAACTGTTAATTGTCTTCTTCTTTCTTCAGGATCAAACCACGTATACATTACTTTTCCAGCCATCTCTTCAGCAATCATTCCTGCTCCAGCCATCAGATTGTCTGTTAGAGTAGTTTTACCATGGTGAACGTGTGAAGAAGTAGCAATATTCCTAATCCTATCAGGAACATTCATTATTTCCATGATTCTTTCAGTCATGTCCTTTTTTGGCATCTCTATCCCCGTTAAAGTAAATTACATTTTGTTACTTAATTCTTTTAAAGCTTTTAGCTAAAAAAACCCAGTTCTTTTAATGCTTTTATTAACTAGCTTTAAAAAAACACTTGAAGAAAGAATTAAAGACAAAATCTTTGTAATATGTATTATCTTTGCTATCGGCTATTTTATTTTTCAGCTAACCCTTCCAGAAATTCACAACTACTTGAGTACATTTTATTTTGATAAAATATCACATGCAGCTTTCGGATATGTTATAGGCAGCTTTGGATATGTTTTTTCTTCGCATTATTTTAAAAAGAATTCAATGAACCTACTTTTTGCAATCATAACTGTCGGTTTAATAGGATCTCTGAAAGAATTGTTTGACATTTATTATTCACACAAATATTTCTCAAACTCTGATTTTGCGGCAAATTACATAGGACTTTTAATTTTCTACATAAGAAAGTCTAAAAAGTAGATTTTATCTTGCTCCTTCTGATTCCCTCTCTACTCTCTCCCTTTCTTTAATGGCCTCTGACTTTGATGAGTCATTCGCATAAGCACCAAGAAGTTCATCTGTCAACGCACTAACCATATTCGCCTTTTTTCCAAATCCTTTTTTGTAAGACGCTTGAACAATATTACTCAAAGCAAGATCGACTCTCCTCTGTGGTGATGTGATAACCGCTCTTCTCAATATAATTCCACCAACCTGATAAGCAGTTATTTCCTCACGCAGAGCAGAATTTTCAATTGCCTTCACCAAGACCTCAATCGGATTCTTTTTTGTCTCTTTTTCTATTTTTTCAAAAGCTTTTTTCACAATCTTATAATGAATCATCGTTTTTCCAGTTGCTCGACCTGATGTCAGAACATGTTTCTTGCTCTTATGCCCAGGAACTTGCAACTTGTTCATCAGCCTTTCAACAATATTCATCTTGCTCTTGTGGAATTGTTGTTGTGCATATCTTCCTCCAGATTTAGGAATGATTCTTGGCTCAAGGTTGATGTATTTTTTTAGTCCAATATCTTTGACCTCAATGCCTTCTGTCGGCCACTTACCAAAAATTTTCATTTCAGTCACTTAATTACCTCGCTGGCTTCTGTTTCTTTCCAGAAAGAATTTCGCTCAAAGCAACACCATTGACCTTCGTAACTTTATATTTAACACCTTGCATGCTTCCCTTAGGTCCACCCTGAGCTCCACCAATACTTTCAACAATCACTTCATCATGTTCATTGATCTGATCAATTGCTCCTTCACCAGGGACATGAGCAGTAACTTGAATATTATTTTTGATGAGCTGAACACGGACACATTTTACCAAACCAGAAGCAGGTTTTTTCTGTTCCATACCTCTTTTATCAATAACAATTCCTCTTCCTTGGGGAGCTCCTTCTAAAGGATCTCTATCCCACAAGTGCTCCATTCTTCTTCTGTAATGGATATCGCTCCATCTAAAATCTTTTCTAGATTTCCTAATTTTTCTGCCTGAAAATTCTCCTCTTGCCATTTTTTCACCTTATGATTAAATCATTAACTGTATAATTCCTTTGTAAAAGTTCTTTTAATAGTTTCAAGTTTTTTCCATCCCTGCCTATTACAATCGCTCTATCTGCTTTATCAACCCTAATTTCAACAATTACTTTCTCATTCTCATTCCTAATTTTCACATCAGTTGTTTGAGGAATCAAATTTTTAACAAATTGTGCAATATCTTTGGAATATTCAAAAAGTTTGATCATTTTCCCTATCTTTTTTTCTGCATACTGAACAGAGGCACCATTCTTCCCAATAGCAACCCCTATTTCACCTTCATCGACAACAATGTAAATTACACCATTATCCAGGATGCAATCTTTCACACTAGCTCCAGTCAAATTCTCAAAAAGCGCCATTAAGCGAATAGTCTCTGTGTCAAATTTCATTGTCATAACAATCATTTAATCGCTAAAGCTGAAACAGAAAATGGTTTTCCGCATATCACTCCCAATTTTTTGCTACTCCCATCAAATACCTCAATTTTTATCTTGCTAACTTTTGCATTGTGCTCTATTTCCTTTTTGTAATTCTCAGGAATGTTCTGAGCAATCACAATTAGTTTAGGTGAGTTAACCTTTAAAAACCTAAGTGATTCTTTGTATCCTATGATTGCTTTATTTTCCTTCAAGGCATTCTGTATCTCGTCAATCAACACCATATTTAATCACTTTTCATTTATCACATAAATTCTTTAGTGCTTAAATAGTTTAAGAAAAAGTTATTTTTCCTCTTCTTCAAACTTCGCAATTAAATCAAACATCCCAGTTCCTGATGGTATTACTTGCCCGACCATCACGTTCTCAAAAATTCCTTGGAAGTTATCAACCTCATTTCTTATCGATGCCCTCACTAAATGCTTGATTGTTTCTTCAAACGCAGCTCTTGCAAGGATTGATGTCTGCGATCCTGCTACACCATATCTTCCAATAGATTTTACAGTTCCATTCATCGTCATTATATCACCAACTAACATTACATGTCTCTTGTCAACATCTAGACCTTGTTCTTGCATTGTCTCAGATGCTTCACTGATTATGAGATTTCTTGCTGCTTCAATTCCAAGGATGTTCGAAACTTCGTGTATGTCATTAGTAATTGTCTTGTGTTTGTTCACTTCTTTTATATTTAGGATTTCTTCCAAGTTGCTTCCAATGGTAGTGATAATCCAATTTTCACCTTCTCGTCTCACAACCGCATTGTTTATTCCTTTAATTCCGGAAAAATGCAGTTTCAATATTTTTTCTCTCATCTTTTGCAGTTCTTTTATCTCAATTTTGTTCTTCATCGAAACTGTAACTTTTTTCGACTTCACTTTTATATTCACGTCCTTGAAGTTCTCCTTAACAGCTTTTATTATTGTTCCAATCCTCTTCAAATCTGTTGGTTCCAATTCAAGCGAGCTTTCATTCAAGTTCAACGAAACTTTTTTAATAACATCATCAATGGTCTTTTCAACGATTTCCTCTGCTATCTTTCTCGCAGTTTCTCTGCTGTCAAATTGTTTTTCCAAATAGATTGTCATAACAGGAGTTTCAAGTTCTTTTTTCGCATCAAAAATTTCAATCAATCTAGGCAAACCATAAGTGATCTTAATTCCAGCAGAACCAGCAAAATGGTAAGTTCTCATTGTCATCTGTGTTGCAGGTTCAGAAATACTTTGGGCAGCAAGAATGCCAACAGTTTCTCCAGGTTCAAACTTGTTATTCCAGCAAACTCGTTTAACTTCTTGTTCAAGTTTCTCTCTCTGTTCTTTGTTCAATTTCATACTTTTGACTACTCTTTCTATTTCTTCTTCCAAATCCTTTGAAATCTCAAAAGTATTAGAAGAGTTTTTCGGCAATTCTTCTGACATTGATACCTCCTCTTTCAACTTTTGATGGATCCAAACCATCTTCTCCCGGGACAAATTGAACAATTCTTTCTGCTGAATCTCTAACTGTTCCGTCGTATTCAACTTTCAAATCTTGTAAAGCTCCAACAAGTCTTCTTTCCATATAACCAGAATGCCTTGTTTTCAATGACTTGTCCATCAGGCTTTCTCGTGAATTGATTGAATCGAAGAAGAATTCAAATGGCGTTAATCCATCTTTGAATCCTCTTGCAACAAAACCCTTTGCCTCCAGGCTTATATCCCCTCGCCTAAAGTGCGGGAATGTTCTTTCATAATAACCTCTTTCCATTCTTTCTCCCATGATCATTTCTTGCCCGATAATTGCTGCAGTCTGAACAAGATTAACCAAACTTCCTCTTGCACCACTTTTGACCATCGTGAGTGTATAATTATCTTTTAAATGTTTCACCAAAATTTCTTCAACATTTTCCAAAGTTTTCCTGAGTTTAATTTTTATCAGATGCTCAAGACTTTGTTTTGGTGTTCTTCCGATTAAAACTTTTAACTCACCCTTCTCATAAGTCTTGATTAATTCATTAACTTCTTTTCTCACATTTTCTATCGTCTCTTTGATATCATTTTTTGCTTTCTCTGGCAGGTCTTGATCTGATATGCTTATGGAAAAACCAAGTCTTCTCAGATATTCAGTGGAAAGCCTTGTTACATTATGCAAGAATTTTTTGGTGGTTTCGACTCCGTATTCAGAGAAAATCTTGTCGAGTACTTTTCCTTCTTCAGCTCCAACTGCAGCTTTATCTATAGTTCCAGATATTAATTTTCCATTCTCAATAACAACATTGTCTCCTGCTCTTGATCTATGTTCAATGGAAAAACTTTTTGGCAAGAAGAGACTAAATATTTCTTTTCCTGTCATACTTTGTTTATCTGGAATTTCAATATCAGGATTTATAGCTCTAATTAGGCCAACAAATTCCTCTCTATTGAATCTCTTTTCTCCTGATGTCAACAAATACAATCCACTTATCTGGTCAGTTCTCGCACCAATTATCGGGCCTGAAAATCTAGGGCTTCGAATGTGCTTAGGGACTGCCATAAGTATTGAAGCTTCAGCTTGAGCTTCTTCTGTTTGTGGAATATGCAAGTTCATTTCATCTCCATCAAAATCTGCATTGTATGGTGGAGCAACACATAGGTTTAATCTAAAAGTTTTGAATGGCATAACTCTTACTTTATGCGCCATTATGCTCATCCTATGGAGACTTGGTTGCCTGTTGAACAGAGCAACATCACCATTTTGCAAATGTCTTTCAATAAGATATCCAGGAGTTATTTCTTTAGCAATCTCTTCTTTATTAGTTTCAGTAATCTTTTTTCTTCTTCCGTCAGGTCTGATTACATAATTTGCACCAGGCCAATGTTCAGACCCATTCAAAACAATCTTTCTCAATTCTTCTACATTTTTTTCGTTGACCCTAATTGGAATTGTTAATTCTTTTGCAATCTGTATAGGAACACCAACTTCATCAATATCAATCATTGAATCTGGCGAGATTACAGTTCTCGCAGAAAAGTTAACTCTTTTCCCTGCAAGGTTCCCTCTAAACCTCCCTTCCTTTGTCTTCAATCTTTGCGACAACGTTTTCAAAATTCTTCCACTTCTATGCCTTGCTGGTGGTACTCCAGAAATTTCATTATCAAAATATGTTCCAATGTGATACTGTAGCAATTCCCACAAGTCCTCAATGATAAAATCTGGAGCCCCAAGATCAATGTTTTCTTTCAACCTCTCATTTATTCTAACAATGTCAACCAATTTGTGAGTGAGATCATCTTCAGATCTCTCTCCAGTTTCTAGAGTAATCGATGGCCTAACGGTAACTGGTGGAATAGGCAATAATGTCAAGATCAGCCATTCAGGTCTTAGTTTCCTCAAGCCTATTGCTTCCAAATCTTCTGTCGGTATTTTTTCCATTCTCTCTCTTATTTTTACAGGATTCAAAACATCATTGTCTTCGGTAAAGCTGTAAGGTTTGATGAATTTCAATTTGCCTTGCTCGCTTGCACAATAAGGACATTTTTTCTTTGTCATCTTGACTAGTTCTTTGAAAGTCAGTCTCCTTTCTTTTATTTTTTCCATATCTTTTGGATCAATCAAGACTCGACTACATTTTCTGCAGAACAGTTTCAACAACGTGAATATGAACTTTGAATAATGAACATGAGTGATTGATCTTGTTAATTCAAGAATACCAAAATGTCCTTGACATTCACCAATCGAACCACCACAAGTTCTGCATCTCACACCAGGATCAACAACACCAAGTCTTGGATCCATGAGTCCTCCTTCAATTGGATAACCTTCTTGATCATACAACTCTGTTTTTGTAATTTTTGCTACAGAAAGTTCTTTTATCAGCTCAGGGCTTATGACACCAAATTCAATTTTATTTATTAACATTTTCTATTCCTCTTTCAAAATTATCTTCGGATATATCAACATGCTCTTAAGCTCATCGAGCATGAGTTTGAACGCATAACTCATATCAACATCTATAACTTTTGACTCTTTGCAAACAGGGCAGTATTTTGTGTTTTTTACTCTGTCCCAAACCGCAGCCAAACCACATTCATTGCATATAGGAACTGTTGTCTTGTCTGAGTCAAATCTTTCTTTCAAAACCAAAGCCGCTCCATGAGAAATTAAAACATCCTTTTCCATTTCCCCTAATCTCAACCCACCCTCTTTGCTTCTACCTTCTGTTGGTTGTCTAGTCAACAAAGTAACAGGACCTCTTGATCTAGCATGGATTTTATTCGAAACTAGGTGATCAAGTTTCTGATAGAATCCAGAACCAATAAACAGTTCGCCATCAAATTTCTTGCCAGTTCTTCCATCATACATAACTTCTTTTCCATCATCTTTGAATCCATGAGATGCAAGCATGCTACGAATTTCTTTTTCTGGTGTTGGATTGAAAGCTGGAGAATAAATGTATTTTCCTGACAATGCTGCAACCTTTCCTGCTATCAATTCAAGTAACTGTCCCATTGTCATTCTGGATGGAATACCGTGAGGATTGAAAACTATGTCAGGAACAATTCCATCTTCTGTGAACGGCATATCTTCCTGTGGAACAATTAATCCGATAACACCCTTTTGTCCATGTCTTGAGGCAAACTTATCTCCTATCTCAGGAATTTTTAGATCTCTGATTAAGACTTTGATTAATCTCGTTCCGTCAATAGTCTCTGAAATAAAAACTCTGTCAACAATTCCTTCATCTCCGTGCCTCAATCTTATTGAAGTCTCACGAATATTTTCGATTCCAGTTATAAACTGATCCATTGTTCCAAGGAATCTTAATGGAGAAACTCTTCCGATTAAAACATTATCTGAAGTAACTTTTATTTCCGGATTTGTGATTCCATCTTCTGGTAGATTTTTGTAAGCAGCTTCACCTGCATAACCTCTAACTCCGGGTTCAGGAATTCCAATTATATCTTCTTGGCCTCCCATGTATCTCTTTTGCTCGGCCTCATAACTTCTAAACATATAGCTCCAGAACAGGCCTCTTTGAATTGAACTAGCATTGATTACAATTGCATCTTCTGTATTGAATCCATCAAAACAAGCGACAGCTACTATGACATTCGTCCCATTCGGATGCTTTCCATAATTAATTATTTTATGAGCATGAGTTTGTACAAGCGGAGTTTGCAAATATGTCAGGACATTTGATTTTGTGTCAACTCTGTTTAGATAATTTGTTGCAAACAGACCGATGCTTTGGCCAATCATCTTTGCTCCATAGTTGACTCTGTCTCCTCTGTTAAATTCTGGATATGGAATGAATGATGCTGATAACCCAAGAATCACAGAAGGATCAAGTTCAAGATGAGTGTGTTCTGATGTAACATTCTCAGGTCTTAAAGCTATGAATGTGTTTTCTTCTTCCTCTGCGTCAAGATATTCAATAATTCCATTTTTGAGTAGATCATCCCAAGTTATTTCACCTTTCTTCAATCTTTCTACTGTTTCTTCTGTTAATTTTGGTTTTCCATTCTCAACTATAATTACTGGTCTTCTTACTCTTCCAGAATCTGTCAAAACTTTTACTTCATCAAGATGTTTATGATAAGCAATATTGATCTGATTTGATATCAACCCGCTCCTTCTTTTTTGTTTTATTTCAGCTACAAGTTTCTCAGGCTCTTTGGTTGTTCCTATAAATTTGCCATCAATAAAAACATCAATCATATTTCCACCATCTTTTGGATTGAATTTATTAGAGCTTTATTTTCTTTTTCGGGCATGCCTTTACTAATCTCAGCCATTATTGCAAGATATTTTCTCAATCCGATTGTTGCCCCTTCTGGTGTCTCACTGGTGCAGAGCTTGCCCCAGTGTGTCGGATGAAGTTCTCTTGCTTCAAAATGCTCTTGAGTTGATGTCAATGGCGATAAAACGTTTCTCATATGAGAGATTGTTTTTATGAAACTGCCTCTTTCTAATCTTTGGCTGACTCCAGTTCTTCCACCGACCCAACTGCCAATTGCAAGAGCTGAGACGAGTTGATTCGTCAGGACATTCGATTCAACAATTGCTTGAAGAGGTGGAAGTCTTCCTCTTTTTGTAAGTTTCTGATAGTTGTAAGTTATTCTTGTTATCAATCCCCATTTACCAAGAAGAATTGATCTCAAAAGTATTTCCAGCAAATCTCCTGAAAGCCTCAATCTCTTGTTTGAATAATGATCCAAATCATCTTCTTCTATTTTTCCAACATGCAACTTGAGTAATTTTGCTATGGCCTTCGTCAAGAATAGAGCTTTCTCAATTCTATTCTCCGGACTTTGTCCAAGATGCGGAAGCAAATATCTGTCAACCAGTTTTACTGCTCTGTCGATTCTGTATTCTTTTTGTGGGATTTTTATGTGTTTCCCGATTTCATCAAGGCCTTCATGCTTTGTTGATGCTTCGACCTCATATAAGTTGGCATAAAATTCTTCCTGTATCTCAGGATCAACTGATATAGCATTAATTATATCTTTGTCTGACTCTAATCCAAGAGCTTTTAGTAAAATAGCAACAGGAAGCTTGTTAACATTGGCAAAACTAATTGTTATAGTTCCATCAATCTTTCTCTCAAGAAGATGTCTTTGAATATAGCCATCTTTTTCTGAATGTATCCTTGCAACTTCAGTTATATTTCCAGTGTTCACTTTTGCTGTGATGACTCTGTTTGGAGCAATTTCTTCAACCAAAACAAGAATCCTTTCAGTTCCATTAATGATGAAATATCCACCTGGATCATCAGGGTCTTCACCCGCCTCAATTAATTCTTGATCAGTCATTGTCGCGAGAGAACAAATTTTAGATTTTACCATTACTGGCAGATCTCCAAAATTGACAACAATTGTATCACTTTCGATGTTGTTTAGAACAGGTGTCATCTCAATAAACATTGGTGCTGAATATGTGAGGCTTCTTGTTCTCGCCTCCAAAGGAAGTATGCTTCTTACAGAGCCATCTGCTTCCTTCACAGACGGTTCGCCTATTTTGAATTCACCAAGTTTTATTTTAAACTCGCCTAATTCTGGAACTTCAGGTTTTATAACACCAATTTCATTCAAAACTTTTGGAATCCTTCTTGTAATAAAATCATTATACGAATCAATCTGGAACCTGACTAAACCTTTTTCTTTTTGATACGTGTTTAGCAATGTCAAAAACATGTCATTCATGATATCAACCTTTTATCACAACTCTGTAATACACAGTTTCACCAGCAGTAGGGCTTTTTCTAACGATTTTTATAACATCTCCAGGCTTTGTATTAAAAAGTTTGATTGCTGGATCTGTGGCTAGCATTCTTGGTAACTGCCTTAAAGATATTCCATACTGCTTAAGGACTTCTTCTTTTTCCTGATCATTTAGCAATATATGCTTTGGCACTAACTCATGATCTTGAATATCGAACTTACTCAATTATTCACCTTTGTGGCATATAGAGAAGTGTCGACAATTTTAATAATTGCCAAATCGACACCAGCTACAGTATCACTAATCTATAATTTGTAACTTAAAAAGTTTATCCTTTTGTCTATGGAATAGGAAAAGGCGCCCAAGACGGGATTTGAACCCGTGTTTCCTGCCAATCATCAGATTGGTCGCAGGCGTGACAGGCTTGCATCCTAGGCCGCTAGACGACTTGGGCTTGCTTTCTATTAACACCTTTATTATATAAATAATTAAAATGTTCCGGTTTTATTATTTTAATGAGTTTCTCAAAATCTTTCCATACAACTATCCTTGTAATTGGTTTTCTATTTTTTCTTTTATCCGTTTGGATATATTTTCTATAGTTTATCTTAAGTTTTCTCAATGATAATTCAACATTCTTTGATAGGTTGTTTGAGATAGTTGAAAATTTCACAGTACCTCTCTTATCTATATAACCATCAGTATCAATCAGTCCTCTGAGAAATCCGATTAAAAACGATTTCTTATAACCATTGAGAGGCTTTCTTAAATGCACTGTCTCAGTTTTTCTTTTATTCCATTTCAAATATTTGGTTATAAAATTATACAGTTCTACAGAGATAATTCTTATTACTGCAACATTTTCTGATTTTCTGTAATAAATTGAAGGTTTTTTATTGCAGATGAAGGTAAAAAGGTCAGCGACATGTTGAATGTAAAGTGAATCTCTAGCAGTCAAAAATATTCTTATTTGATGGTGATATCTTCTATCAACGGTATAATTTCCATCTCCAGCAAATACACCAACAAATTCTCCAATTTTTTCTTGAGAACTAGTATTGAATTCCATAATGTTTAATTGTCTTCTAGCTGTAAATACTTGACACGGGTATATCAAGATTACAATAAAATTTATTTTAAAAGTTTTTTTGGCAAGAATAAGGGAGCATTCTATGTTTCAGCATGAATGCGTGAAGAATGCGTGATTAATGAATATACTCATTTATTCCGCGTTTTTCACGCATTTCTTTTTTTAGCTGTAAAAATCATGCGGGAGGTGGGATTTGAACTAAAAGAAATAAATGTGGTTGGCAACGCACTGAAGTTCCCGTGCTTTCGCATAGTACAACTCAGCACGCTGGAAGGCTTAATTACCGAGTTCGGGATGGGATCGGATGTTTCCCTTCCGCTTTGGTCGCCAACCGATTATTATAATGAATGTTTCTTCTTTTAAACTTTTGCAAAGTCCCCTGAGGGAGAGTTGAACTCCCAACCTTACGCTTGCTATACGAGCAGATCCTACTAAAAAGCACGAATGTGCTCTTCTACAGGCGTCTGCTCTACCATTGAGCTATCAGGGGTAATAAACAATAACATTTTGTCAGAGTATAAAAATCTTTCTATTCCGACTTTATGACTATGTTCTTAGAAACTTTCTTTTTCAGTTCTTTCTTCTTGTCCAAGAACTTCATATAAGCTTTAGGTAACTTCAAAGTTCCCATGATTTCCAGACGTGGTTTTATTTTGTATGTGATTACTCTCTCTTCTCCTGGTCTCAGATAATCCAATCTCCAAATCAATTCCGTCCCGCCTGGAATCTTCCTTAAAGTTGGCCTTAGTGTATCGAACTTTTCAACAACTGTTGTTAGTGATGGAACAAAATCTCTGACAATAATGTCTTTAATTTCATGCCTAGAGTGATTCTTTACTTCAAGTAAAATTGGGATTTCTTTTTCTTTTGTCAAAGCGCCAACATGTCGATGCTTTTTAGTGATCTTTAGTGTGAAAACATATTTGAAACTGACATAGACAATAGCACCTATTACTATGACCAATATCCACGCATTCCAAACACTCACATCATAAATTATATCCCTTTCTTCTCCAGGATCCAATTTTGGAATAATCCAAGTATACACAATTCTGTTATCTTTAACTTCTTCCAAGTCTGGTTCAGTTCTTGGAAAGAAAAATGGTCTCATGAATTTTACTATAGACTCACTAACCGGATAATCAAAAATAGGTGTGTTGCCTTCATTTTTAACCGTAACCATGATAGTTTGAGCTAACAAACCATACTTCAAACTTCTGTTTGTAGTCACTGTTTCAACAGAGCTTATTCTGAAAGGTTTTGTTAACCTGTTAATCTCTTTGCCGTTCTCATCTCTTAACACAACCTCGGCTAAATAAGAACCTGCTTTTGCATATTTGTCGAATGTATATGTATTTTTTACACTTTTTGTTGTCTTCCCATCAATGGTTTCAATTCTGTTAACAAATGACTGTACAGTTTGACCTTCTTCATTTTTTATAGTTGCTTCGAGTGTCAATGGCAAAGATGCAGATTCAGTGGGATTTGTTATCGATGTTATTATCGAAACACTTTCACCAGGAGAAATGACTTGAGAGCTTAGTTTCAAATCAGAAAGGCAAATGTAAAATTTTCTCATCACACTCAAGATGACTGAAGATGAAGCTTGAACTGTTTCATCAGTTATTGATTTGGCTGTTACAAAAAAGAATGGCGTAGCTTCTTCAGCGCATTCTGGAATGATAAAGGTTAGCTGAATTGTCTGCTTAGAATTTGGAGCCATATTTAATACACTTTCACTTAAACTAGCCGAGATTTTAAAGGCATAAGGTGGAAAAATTGTCATTGAGTAAGTATCAGAAACATTACGATTATTTTCTATTGTTGCATTAATGCTTTGAGTAGTTCCAGAATATGCTGTTAATGATTTCTGAGAAATTTTAACATCAAGTTCAGCAAGAGTAACAACTGGAATAAATAGCAAAATGCTTACAGCCAAACTTACAAGGAGATTCTGCCTGTTCACCCTTACCATCTATTTATAATTTAGCTTTTTTACGTTTTAAACTTAGACTGGCTCATTTTTCTTTCTAAATAGATTAGATATCTTCAACTTTTCTTTCAAACCAGGCTTCTTTTTCTTTATTTCATCTTGGATGATATTTCCAATTGGTTTGATTCCAGATTCGTCTCTAATGCCAGGTTGAGTGGCAAACGAAATTTGATATTTTTTCCCATAATTTTCAACATGAGTTATATCTTCGAACGATATTCTTCTTTCTTTTTCTTGTTCAAGTGGATAACCAATTGGAATTATCCCGACTGGTCTTACTGTTTCCGGAAGTAGAAGAATGTCTTTAACTCTTTCTTCATCAAAAGCTCTTACCCACTCAGATCCTAGCCCTAAAGCAGTTGCAGTGAGCAAAATTATTTCAGCCGCTGCCGCTGTGTCTTGGATAGAATAGAATAATTCCCCCCTCTTCCCATATTTCAAACTTGCTCTCTCCAGATTCGCACATACGATAATGTCAACAGGAGCATCTTTTACTAGTTCTTGATGTAGAGCAGCAATCGCAAGTTTTTCTTTTAATTTTTCATCCCTTACAACAACAAATTCCCAGCATTGTATGTTGCCAGCTGAACTTGCATTAATAGCCATATGTAGCAATACACCTATCATCCTGTCATCGATAGGATCAGGTTTAAACTTTCTAGTTGACTTCCAAGATTCTATTGCATCAAAAATATTCATCTTTACCTAATAAAAGTTTCTTTTTGTAGTTTAAAGTTTTTTTGTTGCTCCACATTTAGGGCAGACTTGCATCTCTTCGTAAATGTTAGAGCTAGTAGAATAAACAAACTCTTTGATCATCTTCACTTCTTCATGTGCGTTTTTGAGGCATGCCTCGCATAAACCGAAGTTCCATGTCCTTCTTCTGATCATCTTATCTCAACTGTATTTCTCTTGTGGCTTAAAGCGAATTGTGAAACGCTTTTCTGAATTTCTGTTTCACTTTTTTCCTTTTATTAAATTTTAATCTATATATACTTAAAATTAATTTGATTGTATGGATTATTTGGTTCTTGTTGAAACTTATGAGAGGCTAGAAGAAGTTTCATCAAAATTGAAAAAAACTGATATTCTAGCAGAATTGTTTTCAAAAACACCAACTGGAGATTTGGAAAAGGTTGTTCTACTTGTTACCGGAAGAGTTTTCCCAATTTATTCTCAGAATGAACTAGGAATTGCAACACAAATGATGTTGAGAGCAATATCAAAGGCATCTGGCTTCAGGGCAGAAGAAATTGAACAAAAGTTTAAAAAAACTGGAGATTTGGGTCTAACAGCCGAGGAATGTATAAAATCTAAAAAACAAGCAACACTTTTTAAAAAGAGACTTGAGATTGATTTTGTTTTTGATAATTTACAAAAATTAGCTTTTGTTACAGGTACTGGTTCTCAAGATAGAAAATTGAATCTGATTGCTGAACTGCTTGCTTCTTCTAAACCAAAGGAAGCTCGATACATAGTTAGAACAATTTTGGAAGAACTGAGAGTTGGAGCAGCTGAAGGTTTGATTAGAGATGCAATCGTTCAAGCATTTTTGTTAAATCCCCATATGCGCAAAGAGGAAAAGGAAGAGCTAACTGCAGCAGTTGATTATGCTTGGAATATACTTTCAGATTTTGGAGAGATTGCTAAGATCGCAAAGCAAAAAGGATTGAGTGGGTTGAAGAAAGTTAGGGTGGAATTAGGAAAGCCCATACAAGTCATGCTTGCAGAAAAAGCTGAAAACATGAAAGATGTTTTTGATGAATTCAAAAAACTTGCTGTTGAGTGGAAGTATGATGGGATGCGGGCCCAAATACATAAAAAAGGAAATCAGATTTGGGTTTACACAAGAAGACTTGAAGATGTTACAAAACAGTTTCCTGATTTGGTTGATTTATGCAAGCAGGGATTGAAATCAAAAGAATGCATAGTTGAAGGTGAAGTTCTCGGAATCAGTAGCAAAACAAAACTGCCGTTACCATTTCAAGTTTTGTCTCAAAGAATTCATAGAAAGTATGAAATTGAGGAAATGATCAAGCAAATTCCTATTCAAATCAATTTGTTTGATGTCATTTATGTCGAAGGTAAGATGTGTGTTGCTTCTCCTTTAACTGAGAGAAGAAAACTTTTGGAGAAAATTGTTAAACCAATTCCAGGAAAATTCCAACTTGCAGAACAATTCATAACTGATGATTTGAAAAAAGCAGAAAAATTTTATAAAGTAGCTCTTGATGCTAAACAAGAGGGAGTTATGCTCAAAGTTTTAGATTCTAATTATATTTTCGGAAGACATGTTGGTGGCTGGTATAAAATTAAGCCTATCATGGAGACACTCGATTTAGTTATTATTGGTGCGACATGGGGCGAAGGTAAAAGAGTTAAATGGTTGAGCTCTTATGTTCTTGGTTGCAGAGATCCTAACACTGGAGAATTCTTGGAATGTGGGATGATGAGTACAGGATTGACAGAAGAAGAATATGAAAACATGACGAATGTATTGAAGCCATTAATTGAATTTGAAAAAGGAAGAGATGTAAAAATAAAACCAAAAGTTGTCATTGAAGTTGGCTATCAAGAGATACAAAAGTCACCAAATTACAAATCAGGATTTGCATTGAGGTTTCCAAGATTAGTTAGAATCAGACAAGATAGAAGCACTGATGATGCTGACACTATTGAAAGACTAGAATCACTGTTCAAAACACAAGGACGAGCTGGTTAGCGCTTCTATTTGAGTATCTAATACAAATGAGTCAATTCATTCCGAGTAAACAGAAAAAAATTTTATTGATGAGGTGAATAGAAAAATTTTATAAAATTTTAATGTATCACTGAGAAGATATAAAAGCTTATATAGTAAATTACTACTTAGTTAAAACATAGAGGAAATTTTATGTTGGTCTCGGTAAAAGTCATGGATGCACTGAGAGGGCTAGGATTAAATCTTTATGAAAGAAGATTGTGGGTTGCACTTCTTGCAAGAGGAACTTCAACTGCTGGTGAGCTTTCTGAAATTGCAAATGTGCCTAGATCAAGAGCGTATGATGTTTTACAAAGTCTAGCAGACAAAGGATTTTTGATTGTTCAAACTGCTAAACCGATAAGATATGTTGCAATTCCCCCTGTTGAAGCATTGGAAAGAGCAAAGAAAAAATTAGAAGAGAATTTGGAAGAGACGATGCAAAGAATTACTGAATTAAAAGAATCTCACATAATGAAAGAATTGAATGAAGTTTATTCACAAGGATTGAAGATTATATCTCCTGAGGAAATAACCGGATCTCTGAGAGGAAAATATTCTTTCCATCAGCAGCTAGGAACAATGTTTAGAGATGCAACAAAAAATATAAATATCGTAACAACACCTGAGGGTTTGAACGAACTTTACAATAATCATTTTGATGTTTTGAAAAAAGCAAAGGATAAAGGAGTGAACATAAAAATTTTAGCAACTGGAAAAGAAGGAGCTTCCGAATCTGTAAAGGCAATGGGTTCTTTGGCAGAAGTGAGACTTCTTGATGACAAGGAAATTGACATGACTGGAAGATTTGCAATTATTGACAGCAAACAATTTGTTTTTTCTTTGACAGATGCCAAAGCTCATTCAACGCAGGACATGGCATTTTGGTCCAAATCAGAACATGCTGCTGGAGATGTTCTCGCACCACTTTTCAAGTTAGTTTGGACTCGTTCTAAATCCGTAAGCTAAATTTAGCCAACAAAACTTGGTCTTTGAGATAATTTCTTTGGAAGACTTGATTCTTTGAACGGCTTTTCTTCAATTTGTTTTTTAATTTTTTTCACCAAAGCATCAAGAGTTGAGGACTTAACTTTTCCACTTTCTCTTTCACGAACAGAAAGTTTCTTAGATTTGATTTCTTTTTCGCCGATAACAAGTGAATAAGGTATCCATTCCAATTCAGCATCTCTTATCTTTTTCTCAACTGTCTCCCTTCTGTCGTCAATATCAACTCTTATTCTATGACCTTCTATTTCTTCAGCAATTTTTTCAGCATACTTGTTGAATTTTTCTGAGAGCGGAATGATTCTCACTTGAGTTGGTGAAAGCCACAAAGGAAAAGAAGCAACTTTTTTATTTTTCTGTCGCTCATATGCTTTTTCTAATAGTGCATATATCAACCTTTCAATCGCACCAGAAGGCGAACAATGCAAAATTATTGGATATTTTCTTTCTCCTTTTTCATCAATATAAGTTATGCCAAATCTTTCTCCATTTTCAACATCAATTTGATCTGTTGAAAGTGCTGCAGCTTTATCAAGATTATCAACAAAATTGAACTCATATTTCAAAATAAAGTAAAAGAACCTTTCATCCCACATTTCAACTAAAGCAGGTTTTCCATGCATCTTTATTAGTGAAATGATAAATTCTTTGTTCTTTTCATAGAAATCTTTAGTGAATCTTATCCCAAGTTCATAATCATCTTTATTCAATCCAACTCCTTCCAAAACATCTTGAGATAGTTTGAATCGAACAACAAATTCTTTCATTCCCTGCTCTATATCAGCACACAAAGCATGAACATCAGGCATTGTGAATGCTCGTAATCTTCTCAAACCTGCAAGCTCCCCACTCTGCTCTCTTCTGAAACTGTACCTAGTCAATTCGTAAATCTTATAAGGAAGATTTTTGTAAGATATTTGTGAATCATGTGCAATCAAAAATTGTCCGAAGCATGCTGAGAATCGAAGGAAAAACTCTCTATTTTCTGATTTTATGGAATATTGTCTTGCTGGGAATCTATTCAAATATTTGACAAGAGATGGATGTTGAAAATCATACATGATTGGTGTCTCGACTTCCATTCCTCCGTATTCAATAACTTTTTTTGTGACAAACATTTCGAGCAAAGATTTAATCAATCTTCCTTTTGGATAATATCTTAAATTTCCAGGATCACTTCCCGGTTCATTATCAGCAATTTCTAATTTTTTCATCAAAATTACATGCGGTGGAATTTGCTGAACTGCTCTAGACTTGTTAATTTCGTAATTTTTAAACTTTTCCAACTTTTTGAATTTCGAAAAACCAAATTTTTCTACAGAAATCAAATTTCCTTTCAAATCTATTATGAACCAATGAGGTTTCAAAGTTTTCTCAGCTTTCAACGCCTCAGGTACTTCTTCTGGCTTTTCTGCAGAAGTAAAAACCTTCGATTGCTCTGCCAGAGGATGCCCTTTCACTTTTATGTTCAGAGCCTTGGTCCAACCAAATGGTGCACGATAAACATCTATTCCAACTTCTTTTGCATATTTTTGCATCGCTTTTACAATTCTCAGAGCATCAGATGGTTTGGCTAAATCACTGCTCAGGTGCGCGAATGGATAGATGAGTAATTTGTTTGCCTTCAAATTTTCCATGAAAGCTCTCACTTCATCTATGGCCTTCTTTCCAATATTTTCATTATCTTTATCTTCAACAGCAGTAAAAATAACAAGAACATCATCAAATCTATAAACTTTTTTTTCAGCTTCTTCTGCCAGAGGAATTTCTTTTTTTATTGGTTCGAATTCAACGTAGTCAGAATGCATTTGTAGAATTCTCATTTCTTCACCTCTGCTATATCTGCAAGTATAGCATTATTTAGTTTTTGTATATCTTCAGGCTTTAATTCAACAAGTTTTTTTTTCGATCCTCCGCCACCGAAGACAGTTGAATGCAACATTACTTTTTGATCTATAACAACTTTCTTGATGTTTTTATGATATACAGGTGGAGTTGCTCCAGGTTCATAACCCGAATATTTTTCTGCTTGTTCAAATGGAACTAATTCTACATTCTTAACATCCAGCACACTTTTTAATTTTCCCTTGTTCACAATGCAATTGCCAGGAATTATCGCAAGAATAGGGTTTTTGTTTTCGTCAAGAAAAACTAAAGATTTTGTTACTCTTTCCAATGGTATACCTGTAGCCGCAGCTGCATCAGCAGTATGCACAGTTTCAGTTTTTTCTATAATTTTGAACCAAACTTTATTATTTTTGAGGTATGCAACCAGGTTCATTCTACTACCAACTAAATCTTTAGAATTCAGACTAAAATCAAATTCCTGTTTGGCAGTCACCTTTCAACTTTAACACCTTTAGTTAATTATGAAGACAAGTTTAAATATATTTTAGCAAGCAATCTATGAACTATAGCCCCGTCGTCTAGCGGTCAAGGATGTCAGCCTCTGGAGCTGAAGACGGCAGTTCGAAATCTTAGGACGAAATTCTGCCCGGGGCTACTCTTTTTATTATGAAATCAGATCAAAGTACCTATCATCTTATATCCTGTGAATGATATGCCCAGACCAACCAAGAAAATTTCAATGATTAAAATAAACCTATTAGGTTCTGTCACATTGACAATTCCAAACTGATCAATTAGTAAAAGTGTATACCCTGTGGTAATCAATACAGCTAAAATTACTGAATATGATACAATATCAACGAGTTTCATTTTTCTACCTCTCCGATTTTTTCAGAAAGGTACTTGATTTTGTTTTGTAAAAACTTGACCTCTCTCACTGTTGTTGCTGAGAAAAGTGCTTGCTTAGCTTCAAACAACTGTTCTTCTATGAATCGAATATCATCAATACCTTTGTGATTCATAATGTTACTATGTAGTAGTGATACTATATAAAGATTACTATTCTATAGTAGTTAAATAACTCATATAATATAGAATTGCTTCTTCGCTATTTTAAGAGTTCACCTAAACGTTTATAGAAAATTAACTAATAACTTAATATGCCAAAGAATTATCAGAACATTTTTAAACAAGTTCTTCAACAAGTAAGGCCAAAACCTGAAGAGAAGAAGAAAATTCATGCATTAGCAAACAAAGTCCTCAAAGTAGCAAAGCTAGAAGCAAAGAGGTACAAGGCAAAACCACTTTTGGCAGGAAGTCTTACAAGGGATACTTGGTTGCCAGGAAAGATGGAGTTTGATATCTTCATCCAATTTCCTTCAAAATTGACTGAAAAGAAGCTAGAGGAATATGGATTGAAAGCTGGAAAAGCAATTTTTGCAAAAATGAATGGCAATTATAGAATTGCTTATGCACAACACCCATATGTTTCTGGGGAGATAGATGGAATTAGGACAGACATTGTCCCATGTTTTGACGTTAAAGATCCATCGAAATTGAAATCAGCTGTGGATAGGACACCATTTCATGTGAAATACATAGAAAAGCATCTGCCACTCAAATTATCAGACGAAGTTAGGTTGCTAAAGCAGTTCATGACAGCAAATGGCATTTACGGTGCTGATACAAAAACGCAAGGGTTTTCTGGCTATGTTTGTGAGCTTCTCATAATCAAATATAAAAAATTCCTCGAAGTCTTGAGAGCATCAACAAAATGGTCTTCTGGTGAGAAAATAGATTTGGAGAAATTTTACACTAAAAAAGATTATCCACATCTGAAAAAACAATTCCCAAATCAAATCTTAATTCTAATTGATCCGACTGACAAGAGCAGAAATACAGCCGCTGCAGTTTCATCTTTCAATTTTTTCAAGTTTATAAAATTGGCAAAAACATTCCTTTCTTCACCCTCGTCTGAAATGTTTTCTAAAAGAAAAATGAACCCAATAAATGAAAATGAATTGATCCAACAGCAAGTGAGAAGGAGAACAGAACTTATACTTGTCAAATTCAATCCCCCAGATGTCGTTCCAGACATTTTATGGCCTCAATTAAGAAAGTTTGCAGATAGATTGCAAAGCATCCTTGAAGAAATCCAGTATGAGTTCAAAGTTTTGAGGAAAGATTGCTATACAAATGAAAAAGATCTTGCAGTTGTTCTGCTTGAGATGGAGGTTTCCAAGCTTCCACTAATCCAAAAAAGAGTCGGGCCAAAAGTTTTTGATCTAGATGACTCAAAAAGATTCCTTGAAAAATATCAGAAAGTTGCATTAAACGGACCATTTGTTGAGGATAACTTTTGGGTTGCTGAGGTTAAGAGAAAATTCATTTCTGCAAGAGAGAAGATACAAGATAGTTTGAAGGATGATGTTGGAACATTGAAAGCAAAAGGCGTTCCAAATAAAATTGCAGAACAACTTGTAAAAGGGGTTGAAATTATTTCAGAAAATTCCAAGATAATGGAATTATCTAAGAATGATATGAATTTTGGAATTTTCATAAAGCAATATTTTGAGCAAGAAAGTCTAATATAGAAATTAGTGTTTGTATGACTGCGATATTTTCAGATGCTTTTAATGTGATTAAAAAAAGATCAAGAATTTTGATTTTTGCTGTGACCCTAGTCTACGTGCTTTCTTTTTCATTAGGATTCTTAACCGGTTCTTTTTTTGAATTTTTTTCCCAAGAAAGGCAAGAACAAATCAAAGTCTTAGTTAACCAGACAGTAGCTTATTTAGGCCCTTTAAGAGGATTGACCAAATCTAATCAATATCCTGTTCTTGGAACTTTAATTTTCTTGAATAATCTCAAAACATCTTTTTTAATTTCTATTGCAGGAATTTTAATAATTCCAACATTCTTTTTCATCTTTTCAAATGCAATGATAAGCGGATTGTTCTTGGGGTTGGCATACAAAGGCATTATTGTGATATATTCGCCTATTGAGATTTTTGGTTTAATTCTTGTTTTTGCTTTAGAACTTCTCTCATTGATTTTTGCATCTGTTGAAGGAGTATATCTTGGTATTTCATTCCTGTTCACGAAAAAACTGTATAGGAGAAAAATGAGTAGGGCTCAAGCTTTGAAAATGACTGCACGAGAAACTTGGAAGGTTTATAAGATGATAATAGTTATGCTAGTGATAGCTGCTTTGCTTGAGACAATTATTATTTACAGTTTAACTATACGTCAGGTAGGTATTCTAGTAACTTAAGATATTAGTTCTTACCCACTAATTTTCTTTTATGATTGAAGTAACTTTTTTAGGAACAGTTTCCGGAATACCGAGTAAAGATAGGAACCATCCAGCAATTGCTTTAGAATATTACGGTGAGGAAAAAGACACAGTTCTTTTCGATTGTGGAGAAGGAACACAGAAGCAGCTGATGCTTTCAGGAATCAGTTTCATGAAAATCAACAAAATCTTCATCACTCACTGGCATGCAGATCATTTTGCTGGATTAATTCCGTTACTAGCTACAATGAATCTTGAAAAGAGGACTAATGAGCTAAAAATTTTTGCTCCAGAAGCTGAAAAATTTATCTCCAATATTCTAGACATGGGATATTTCGGAAGCAGATTTCCAATAGAGGCGATTAATGTTCCGTTTGAGGGGGAAGAAATAACTTTGATTGATAAGGCAAGTGAATATGAAATTTATTCCATTCCAGTCTTACATACAATTCCTTCAGTTGCATTTTGTTTCAAAGAAAAAGACAGATGGAATATCGATGCGACAAAACTGAAGAAGTTTGGTTTGCGAAGTGGGAGATGGTTGAAGGTTTTGAAGGAAGAAGGAAAGGCTGAATACAAAGGAAAAGAAATAGACATAAAGGATGTTGCAAAAGTTACATCGGGATTGAAAGTAATTTATACTGGAGACACAAAACCCTGCGAGAATGTTGTGAAAATTTCTGCGAATGCAGATTTGCTTATACATGATGGAACTTTTCTTGAGGCAGATGAAGTTAATGGAAAGGCTCATGCAGATGTGACAGAAGCTGCGAAGATTGCCAAGAAAGCAAAAGTTAAACAACTGATTCTGACGAACATAAGCAGAAGATACACAGATCCGAAAGAGATTGAAACTGCAGCAAAGAAGGTTTTTAGAAGCACAAAAATTGCTCATGATTTGATGAGAATAAAGATAAAGAGTTGATGGGCCTACGGGGATTTGAACCCCGATTACAAGCTTTTTACCAATCGACCGCAAGCTCGCGTTCTATCCAAGTTGAACTATAAGCCCAATAGTAACCTATAAAAGGTATTAGTTATAAAGCTAATTAATTTGAGAGGGATAGAATGAGTTCAAAATGTTCAACATGCAGCGTAGATATTCTTGCTAAGGATAATTTTGTCAAATTCGACTGCCCTTCATGCGGTGAAGAATTGATGGTCAGATGCAAGAATTGTAAGGCTTTAAGCAACAAATACACATGCTCTAAATGCAATTTTACAGGACCGTGAACAAATGGGAGACGTGCTTGTTGCATTCAGAGTCATGCCAAAAGATGTTAATGTGAATATTGATTCTTTAGTTGAGAAAATTCGTGCTGCAATAAAACCAGATAGGGTTCAACCTAAACCGATAGCATTTGGAATTGTTGCGATTGAAGTAATCAAGTTTATTCCTGATGCTGAAGGAGAGCTTGAAAAAGTTGAAAAGAAATTAAAAACGATTGAAAATGTCGGTGAAGTTGAGATAACAGAAGTAACGAGAACTATCTAATCATATTCTGCTGCTTGCAATAAAGAGTTTGTATCTATCTTTTCCTTCCAACTCTTCCATTATTCGTTTTATAACCATTCTTTTTGGATCTGGCAACATCTCTACCCTCTGTTGCAGTTCTTGAAAACTTTCAAATTGCTTTTTCTTCCTTTCATTAATGATATCCCACATGTGCTTCTTTCCAATTCCTGGCAAAAGTTCGAGGCTGTGTAGTCTAGTTGTTATCGGTCCTGCAAGATTGAAGAAATTGACAAATCTTTTTTCATCTTGAGATATCAATACAGTGATAGTCCTTTCTAACTCATCCTTAGCAACTATAGTTAAATCTGAAAAATTAATTCTTCCTCTTATGTATTTTACCTTGTCTCTTTTGTCATCACCAATATACAATTTTTCTCCTGGCTTGACTGCAAGACCATCTTTCAAAATAATTTCTAACAAGTTGAAGAATTTTTCTCCTATTGCTTGCACTAAAGGTTCTGATTTTCTGTCTTGAGCCTTTCCATGTGGAAGAAAATCCAATATTATCGCATAATCATCTTTCATTATGAGAATCACCTAATGGCTTAGATGTTAGATTTTATAATCTGAAGGATCTTATCGATCTCTTCGGGTGCAAATGAAGTGTATTCTTTGTGAAGAACAGCCCTTAAATCATCTTTATCCTCAGGAAGAAAATTAACAATGGCAACTATATGCTTGTCTCTAAGCCTTTCAACAGTCTTTAATTCTTCCATCAATCTCTTTACCTTTTCAGGATCAGCCTTTGAGAACTTTCGCAATACCTCTAAAGAGTTCTTTTGTTCATACTTCAGTTCACTAGATTTCTCTCTTTCTTCAAGTATTTTCTTTGCTTCTAAATCTGTGATAACTTCTTCTTTTTGTATCTCCATTTTTATCACTCGTTGTCAACATTAGATAAGTTAAAGAAATATATAAAGTATTCTAAAGACCTTTAAGATGTTCAGGTCTGGAAATGATTTTCTTGGTCTTATTCCCATCTTTTATCTCAATAACATAACTATTGCCTCTTTTTTCAATAATCCTGCCAAATTTCCCCTTAAAACGTGGATGAGGCATGCCTTTCTGAGAAGCAGGCTCTTGAACGATTGTAACTTTTTGATTTTTCCTAAATTCCTGCAAAAACTTGGTTATAGCTGGCCTATAGGCAGGCTTCTGCTTCAGCTTTCTTCTTGTCTTTGATCTGAATCCTCTGTATTTCTGAACCATTCAACTCCCCTTAGTATGTATTTTAATTACATCTAAACTTATCTTCTTAACTTTATTGCTTATCAAATCTGCTACATTAGGATTAGTCCTTCCTTCATCCCCTGTTATTAATTCTTTTATATAAAGTCCAGCTTCAGTTTTAATCCTGATTTCAAGTTTTTTCTTTCCTTTCAATTCCCAAGAAATTTTCTTAACGTCTCTTTTCCTGATAATATCAGCTCTCCTATGTACTACTCTTGTTGGAGTTTTTTGGATGATTGTCGCTTTTTCTAATTTCTTCAATTCCTTTATCTTTTGCTTGTCTATATTTTTCTCAAACTCAACTTCGGCAAGATAACTCTTATCAAGTCTTTCAGATTTTATCTTCTCTATTAGATCCTTTTCAACTATTCTTAAATTTTTAGCTTTCACCTTTCTAGATTTGTTTATTTTATTCTGAATTTTCTTCAAATCAATTTTTCTTTTGTTTGGCTTAACTAATTCGATAACAAAAGGTCTCCAATCCAAATTTCTCGCATCAATATCTTCTCTCCCAGAATTTGAAACCAAAAAACCATTTGCAAAAAATGTATGAGCTGAATCTTTTGTAGTTAAATCGTAGGTTTCTTCGTTGTTCACCTCTTTAATATTCCTAATAGTTTCCCAAACCAAACCATTTTTAAGATTTTTGGTAGACATTCTTTTCCATGCTAGGAAATCAACAAAATCGTTTGGAATCTTTATATTTTGGAATTCATGATTTTTCGGAGATAACCACATCGCCAAATCTTTATAGTTTACGAAAGTAGTATTAAGTGTTCTATAAATTTGTACAGGAGTTAAACCGCTTTTCTTCAATTCCAAGGATTTTTTGTATAATTCTTTTCTAAAGTCCACAGCATGCTTTTTCATGAGTAAATACTCATAAGCATATCGGGCCAATGTATCTTTTTCCTTAGCATATTTAAACCCAATTTTACCCCATAAATTCAAGAGATTTTCAAATCTATTTGAAATATCCAAACAAATTTTGATAGTTTTACTACCATCTTTTCTTGTTGTGTAGGGAACCAGTCTTGGTTTGTATGTATTTACACCAAAATTTTTAAGCAAAATACTCAAGTCTTCGATAAATTTAAGTTCATTTCCAATCAACGTTTCTGTTTTATTTATTGAAAAACGAGGACAATTAAAACTTTTCTTATTATATTTTCTTTTATCTAATCTAGGTTTATCAATTTCTGTTCCCAGCAGAGAAGCTAAAAATTCTCTTTTTACATTCAACATTTCTATATTTTTTATCCAATCTGGAATTAAAATTTCTTTACTGACTTTATTACCAACAGGTGCACCTAGTGCAACCAACAAAACCCATAAACTCTTTGAGTAGCATAATAAAACATGCTGCTTTCTTTTACTTTCAATAATTTTTTGCTTACCATAGTAATCCATAAATATAGATTTTTTAGGCAAAGTTTTTTTCCATGAAATTTTAAAGCCAAGCTTTTTTATATCAGAAGCTATGTCATTTAAGTCTACCTTATTACCATAAAACTCAAGACCAACATCTCTATTTCTAGACAAACGAACTGTGCCATCACCAAATAAAAATGCAACAATTCTTGATAAAACACAAAGGTGTTTATTTTTTGAACTTAGTGGTAATAAGTCTCTTTCTTTAAGTTCGTTAATGACTTTTGATAAATTAGTTATTGGTACATGGTTTTGAATTGCATGGATTATATCATTCTTGTTAATTATAATTTTATCATTAGTTTCATGATATGATTGCAAATCGATTGGATAAACTGCAACTTTCCAGCCTTCTTTAATTTTTCTTAATGGAACCATACCATATGATGTAAAAAATGGATGATCTTCTGTAGCAATAACTTTTCTTCCAGTCTCTTCAGTAGTTATCTCATAAGTTTTTACTTCAATATCTTTACTATTGATTGCCAAAAAATCAGCTATCTGTGAACTTCTAATCTCATTTTTATCAACATTAAATGTTATAACCTCATGATTCTTCCAGCAATTTTCAAGTTTTTTGATTTCTAATTGACACTCATTAAGTAAAATTCTAGTATTACCAGCGACACAACCATGAAATTTTGATTTTTTGCTTTCCGCAGCTTTCAAAAAGTTCTTTTCAATCTCTTCCTGAACTGAAGTTTTATACAATTTGCCAGTTCCTTTGCACTTTATACAGCCTTTTCCATTGCAATCAGGACAAATCCATTTTGTTTGAGGAATTCCTCTTTTCAATTTCTGATACTTTCCGAAAATATACAAACTGCGAACCTCGGTTTTTATTCTATTATTTTGCAAATCGAGAATAATTGTGACATCAGGATTTTTTGAAGAAAATATTTTACTAGTTTTCTTTTCGATTATTTTTCCAATTTCCCTGTTGATTTCAGTCTTGATTGGTTCTGTAAAATCGCCGCCAATTTCATCAACTAATTTTTCTTCCTCGTTTGCCATTTCATCTGAAGGAATAGTTCCGAGTTGAAAAGTATCAAATTCAATTCCTTTTAATTTTTTTATTATTTCATTAGCTTTTTCTTCTAGCTTTTCACGAAAAAAATTTTTGCAGATTTTGCATTTTTCTGGCTTTTGTAGCGTAACCTTCAGATTTCTGAATTTGAACCCATAAAAATTATTCATGTAAACATCAATTTTTTCTTCAGAATCAAGAAGAAAAGCAACAAAAGTTCTGACGATTTTTCCTCTTTCTTCGTTGGAATAACCAGAAAGAAGACCTGCCCAAGATCTACCTAAACAATTGTCACATATAGGATCTTTCAAAATTTCAATTGCCTTTTCTTCAATTTTCATACAATACAGTTCTACTTCAGAATTTAAAACCGAATTGTTTTGCTAAATTTTTCAGTTGTCCTCTCTGTAAACCAGCCATCCCACCCAAACTTTTCATCAGTTTTTTAGTTTTATTATATTGATCTAAAAGTTCTCTAACCTCTGATTCAGGCCTTCCGCTCCCTTTAGCAATTCTCTTTATTCTACTAGCATTAATCAAATCAGGATTATTTCTCTCTTGCATAGTCATTGATTGAATGATTATTTTGAAGCTTTTCATCTTCTTCTCTTGCATCTCCATCATTCCCTCAGGAAGTTGGCCTCCAAGACCTGGTATCATCTTGGCTATCTGCCCAAGCGGTCCCATCTTTTGCATAGCCTCAATTTGTTCCATGAAATCTTGCAGAGTAAACTTTCCTTCAATCATTTTCTCTGCAACTTCTGGCTTTATTTCAGCCTCCTTTGCCTTCTCAAGCAATGTCTGCAAATCTCCCAAACCAAGCAATCTTGAAACAAATCTTTCAGGATTATAGACTTCAAAATTATCTAGATGTTCTCCAACACCAATGAATTTGACTTTTGCTCCAGTTACTGATGTAGCAGCCAAGGCCCCACCTGCTTTTGCTGTCCCATCCATTTTTGTTATAATCACTCCAGTAACTCCAACAAGTTTGTGGAATTCTTCTGACTGAACTCTTGCTACTTTACCTAAATCAGCAGGAATTACAAGCAAAACTTCATCTGGTTTAATTATCTCTCCAAGTTTTTTCAATTCATCTGCAAGTTCCTTATCTAATGCATTCCTTCCGGCTGTGTCAAAAATTAGAACATCATACTTTGAAAACTTCTGCATGCCATCCTTTGCAGCATTGAATGGATTTTTATGTTCATCAACATAAACAGGCGCACTTATTTGCTGACCTATCTGTTGCAACTGTTCTGGAGCTGCTGGTCTGTGGTAATCTAATACAATCAATCCAGGCTTTAACCCCTGTTTTTGGAAATATTTCCCAAGTTTTCCTATTGTCGTTGTTTTTCCAGAGCCAAACAAACCAACAAGTATTATTCTCTTCTTTCCCATCAATCCAGCTGGCTTCCCTCCTAGCAGTACAACAAGTTCTTCGTAAATTGATTTCAAAACATGCTCTCTCAGAGTCAACCCAGCAGGAATTTTTTCCTCAAGCGTCTTTTTCCTGATTTTATTTATCAATTCATCCGCAAGTTTCATATCAACATCAGACTGTAAAAGAATTTTTTTCAATTCTTGAAGTATCTCTTCTACAGCTTTTTTATCAATGCTAGCTCCAGTAGTCAATCTTCTGATTAAACTGCTCAATCCTTGGCTCAAAACATCAAACATTTACATCCCCACTATTTTCTCAACAAAATCTTTGGCATCAAATATTATAAAGTCTTTGTATTCCTGCCCTAGGCCGAGGAATAAAATTGGTTTCTTCAGTTCATGTGTGACAGAAAGAATTGCCCCCCCTTTCTCATTCACATCAACCTTAGTAAAAATCAATCCATCAATCCCAACTTCATTGAAGAATCTTGCCTGAAGGATGGCATCATTTCCAGTCAAAGAATCTATCACCAAAATTTTCATGTCCGGTTTGTTCACTTTGATTATTTTCTGCAATTGATCCATCAGGTTTCTGTTTGTGTGAGCTCTTCCTGCAGAATCTGCAAGTACAAAATCAATTCCATTCGCCTCAGCATGCTTTACCGCATCAAAAATTACAGCAGCAGGATCAGCTCCGTATCTGTGTTTGATAACTTTAACTCCAATCCTCTTAGCATGTTCTTCTAACTGCTCTTCAGCAGCTGCTCTGAATGTATCCGCAGCAGCAAAAACGACTGAGTGACCTGAGTCGATCAACCACTTTCCAACTTTTGCTAATGAAGTAGTTTTACCAGAACCATTGAATCCGAGAAACAAAACAACAAAAGGCTTCTTTTGTTTTAATCGCTCAGTCAAATCAATGTTCGAAACCGATAAAATCTCAAGCAAACTATTTTTGATTGAATTCAAAACAACTTCTTTCTCTGTTCCTCTTCTTATCTCTCTATCAACTAAGTTATTTTTCAAATCATTTTTTATTTTTTCAGCAACTTCAACAGCAACATCTGCTTCAATCAATCCGATTTCTAAATCATTGAGAATTGGCATTACGTCTTCTTCAGAAAGTTTTTTCTCAACAACCTTCTTAACAACTTTCTCCACAACTTTTTTGACAATCCCTCTCTTCTCTTCTTTGACTTCAACTTTTGGTTTAAACAACCTTTTCAAGAAACTTTCTTTCTTTATTATCTCAACTGGAGCTTCAATCTCCTCTTCAACCTTTTCTTCTTTTTCAACCGGAAGTTCTACAGCTGGAATTTCTTTCTCTTCTTCAACTTTAATTTTTTCAATCTTTTCAATCGGTTTTTCTTCAACGATTTCTGGTTTTACTTCCTCAACCTTCTTCTCTTCTTTGACAATTGGCTCTTTCTTTTCGAATTTTTCTGCTATAGATTGAACTACTTTTTTCAATTTGTCCTTCAGAATTCCAAACATCTTATCTAGCCTCTGATTTTTTGTTCATCTCATCTGCTATTTGTTGTATTTCTGGCTCAAGTCTTTCCAATTCACTAGATATTTCACTGATTTCTCTCTGAATCTTCATTAAAACCCTCTGAATCTCATTAGCTCTACTGCTTAGAATCTGTTTAGCTTCATCCAAACCTTTCTCCAATACAACTCCTGCTCCAACTTCAACGATTATCTTGTTTTTATCAGACAGTTTTCCTTTTGCATATGCTGAAGAACCCAAAGAAAATAGCACATCATCCCCAGTTTTCATCTCATCAATGGTATTCAAAGTAGTCTGAAGCTCTACGATTTTAGACGCTAGAACATCTCTTTGTTTGACCATGTTTTCAAATCTAGATTCAAGTAGCCTAAATACCAGTATTTTCTCTTGAAGTTCCTTTTCTTCTACCATTGAACCACAATTTATTTTCAGTAAGCTTATTTATTAGTATGAAATTAATACTGTTTTTTGCTTTGATTACTTTTATAGTATTTGTTGCTTTAACCTATGCTCAATTAGGAGGCTCAGTTTCTATTACTTTATCGAGCTCAAAGATCTGGTGGAATGATTCTGTTACTGCTAGTGGTGTGGCAAAATTTTCAAATGGTGATCCCATAGGTAACAGTGACCTAAACATAACTCTTAATTCAATCAGATATTGCACAAACACGACTGATGTTTCTGGAAATTATGCTTGTACTTTTACAGCTCCAAATGTGATTGGTGATTATGCATTAGTTGTAAATGTGACAACACTAAGCTCTACTTATACGAACACAACAACTCTTTCCGTTAATCCGATTTATGGAAAGACACCAGCATCATCTACTGAAAAAGTTGTCTATGAAGTGCCTATGCTTATACTAGACCAAGATGGCAGCATTAAAACAATCTGGATCAAAGTTACTGTTTGGAAGGGCTAATTACCACTGCTTGAAGTTCTAAACCTATATCAAAAGTCCTTTTTCATCTTTGAATTGATGCCAATCATATCAGTCTTTGCATTTGAAGAATTGCCCGATGTTCCTGCCATTTGTAAAGCGTTGAATGGCAAAAAAATTCAAGACAGCTGGTTCAATGCTAAACCAGGCAATTACAATTCAGACGAGGCCTTCATCCAGTTCTGGTATTATGAGGATTTGGAGGACAGTTTAAGAAAACTCATATCAGAAGACGATGCTCATGAAATCATCACTTTTCTGAAAAAGGATGGAAAAGGCAAAGTACTAAAAAGAACTTATTGTTTTATCAATCTATTCTCAAAAACCCTTGAAATTTATAGAGGAGACGATGCAAGAACAGGTGAAATTGTTTCATATATGGAAAAATTCCTTAATATCAAGTTCAAGAAACTCTCTTTTGCTTCAGAAGATCTTCAAAAAATTTACAAGAACCATGGTCTCGAGCTGAAACAAGTGATGTTCAAAAATGTTGAAGGTTTGATTTATGACATTCTCAAGGCAAACAACTTGGAAAGCAATGTACGATTTAAGGAATACTTGCAACTTTTTCCTGAATCATTGCGGATTATTAGTTTCAGACCGAGGATTAGGTTCCTTGATGGACATAACAAATATCAGGTTACTTTGAACGGTGATAGAGGAACGATGAGATTATCTTCTAATGAAGTATTCAAATGGAGACCAAGATATGAGATTAGGCAACTCGTTTACATTCTAGCATCAACTGCTGGGTTGATTAAATCTTAAACACTTAATCCGAATTCTTTTCTTGCAACATCTCTCAAAATTCTTATTATATTGACCAACTGACTTTTCTTCACTGATATTGCACCGACAGATCTGAATTTACTACTTGATCTGATTAAGTGGTCATGTTTTGTCTGATTCAACCTCACAGCTTCCTCTTCGCCTCTATATCTAGGCCTTATCGTATCAATCCAAATCTTGTCCCACTTTCCTTGATCAATTCTTCCGACAAATTTGCTTTTTCCAGTTGAGAAAAATATCTTCGCAGGTCCTTTCTCATCGTAATCAACCTTTTTCTCTATCAGCATTCTTTCTAGAAGTTTCGTCACCGTGTGTCTGTTCAATCCTAATTCAACAGCAATATCAGTTATCGTCAACCCCCGTTCGCTTTCAGCCATCAGTTTCAATACTCTCTGGGCATTCTTAGTATCATATTCAACCTCTTCAGTTGTTTTATATTCTTTTAATGGCATCGAGAGACACCGAATTAATTATTCTGTCTATACATTTAAATCTATTTATTTAGATGACTATCTCAATCCAAGTTTTAGTTCAAAAACAAGTCTTATTATCCTCAAGAGTTCGGATATTCCTGATAACGAAAATACTTTTACTTTAGTCTCACCATATCTTCTTCTCAAAAAAACTATCGGTACTTCCGAAATTTTGAATCCTTTCTTTCTTGCTTTGTATACAATCTCCAAAACAATTTTGTATCCAAGTGGATTCAATTTGATTTTGTCAAATACGTTTCTCTTTACTGCTGCAAATCCTGACATAGAATCTTTTAGAGGAAGATTGAGAATAAAGGAGGCAAATTTTCTTGTTACAAAACTAACGAGTTTTCTATGTTCAACATCAAGGGTTTTACCTCCGAGGACAAACCTAGATCCAACCGCTATGTCAGATTTCTTGAGTTCTGCAACGAGTTTTGAAATGTCTTCAGGCATGTGGCTGCCATCACCATCCATTATCACAATTATGTTTCCCTTTGCTTGCGGTAATCCTTCTTTTATTGCATTACCTAATCCATGTGATTTCTGAATTAGAATTTTTGCATTTCTCACAACAGGACAGTTACCACTCTCATCAACAATTATGATTTCATGCTTCTGCTCGAGTTTCTTGTGTATCTCTTGAACTAAACCATCAATTCCCGGTTCATTTTTTGTCGGAATTATTATTGAGATCATTTTATCACTTAAAATATTAACAACTCATTCAAATATATGAAAAAATAACCCGCAAATATCAAAAACATGGTTTATAAATGAGTTTACTACAATATAGAAAAGCTTTATAAGAGGCCAATTCGTAACTTATTTTAGATAATTATTATGGCATCTCCCAAAGTTCTTGTCTTAATAGCAATAGTACTTTTAATAGTAATAATCGCATTCGTTTATTATTTCGTAAACCTTAGACGTTCAAGTTTGCCACCTACTTTTGCTGCTACGCTTTTAGATACAAAACCTACACTTTCTGGACAGTTTATTAAAAATCCAGATATTGTTTATCCCTCATCTGGATGGCTTTCTGCAACGCCAGAAAATTTAGCAACGGGTGATACAGTCCTTAATGTCAGTAGTGATTGGGAAGGAGATGCTTGGATAGATTGGGGTATTACTCCTTTAGGTGGTAGACTCGGTGGAGCAGGTATTGGTCCTTTTAATTCTTCATGCTCATGTGGAAGACATTTAGAGCAATCTACATATTTGCCAGCAGGAGATAAATATATGTTGTATTTAGGAATAGTTGATGCTGCAGATATGTTGCAAGCCTTGTGCAACATTACAAAAAACTGCACTTCTGGCACAGGCAATTTTAGTGGGAGTTGTGCAGATGTGGGATTTAGAGTTACTATTTTTGATAATACAAAAAATAAGGTTTATACGGTTTTTAATAAAACAATACGAAATAGTAGATGGTATGACTATTCTATAGACTTGGAATCTACTTTTAGTGGAGATAGTATTACAGCAAGAGTTGAAGGTTATGCTGCTGATGCTGGTTGTGGTTTGTGGAATGGAGAATGGGCAACTGTAGATTATTTAAGCATCGTTAAAGTTTAACTTAGTAAGCAAAATTTTTAACAAGTTATTTAAATAAGGTTTTCCAACTCATGCTCATTGAATATTCAACAAGATTAAGCCTCTTATCTTAAAAAATCAAAAAAGAGTTATGGAAAAATTCTCAATTTTAATTTCAAGTTATGGGGAGAAGGAGCGACTGTATGCTCTAATTAAAACAATTCTTCAAGATAATTTAAAATCGAAAATAGAAAAAATAGTTATAGTAACTCCTGACAAAGACCTACTCTTGCCAAGATCTAAAAAAATACTTTTAATAAGAGAAAAATTTAGAAAGGGTAAATATTATGCCATTCGATTGGGTTTGAAATTCATAAAAACAAAAATTGTTGTGATGGTTAGTTCTGATTTAAAAATGCGAAAAAATTTTTTACCTTTTTTAGTTAAATACTTCAATAATAAAAAAATTGGAATGGTAGTAGGTAGACCACTGGCAGAGAAAAGCAGTAGAATTTATCCATTTTCAAAAATTATTTGGGAATTGCATCATCTACTTTGCATGAAAGATCCCAAAGGTACAGAAATTTGTGCTTTCAGGAAAATTTTTAATTATTTTCCAAAAGTTAGTGCAGATGAGGTTTTTATTGAGTATAAAATAAAGAAAGCTAATTTTTCGGTTGTTTATGAACCAAGAGCATATGGATATACTAGAATACCTTATGGATTAACTCATTTTTTTGAGCAAAGGAAGAGATGTTTTATAGGTCATATTTTTATTTGGCAAAAATACAGATTTACTACTTCAAGTGTTAAGTTGAGAAATTTGTTGTATTTACTTGCTCACTATATAAAGGATATTAAAAATGTGAATGAATTATTGAAAATCATAATTATTCTTCAGTTGGAATTGGTTGCCAGAATATATGCTTTACTTGAGTTTTTACTTTTAAATAAAAGGGAAATTATATGGAAAAAATTTTATGATTAGTTGGTTAGAATTTAAAGCATATTTTTATTTTTATACCAGGCAATTGTTTCTCTCAAACTTTCTTCGAGCGAATAAGAATCTTTATAATGAAATTTCTGTTTGAATTTTTTAGTAGAATATCTGACATTATTTGTTCCATAAATAAATTTTCCTGTTGTTATCGAAACAAGCCTTGTGAATATTTTAGGTACACAAACTCTGATTGAGAATTTAGGTTTAATTATTTTTTCTACTGTATTTGCTATTTCCTTTGCAGTATATGTATTTTCATTAGAAATTATGAAAGTTTCATTTTTAGAACGAAGAGATAAAAAAATGCCATGAGTTAAATTTTTAATATAAACTAAGCTTATGGGTAAATTGCCTAAAACTATTGTAATACCCATCTTAACTAATTTTATGTAATTGAGAAATGTTTTCTGCCAATCCTGTGGACCATATATTCTCGGGGATCTGATTATGATGTAAGCTATTTTGTACTTTGTACAAAACTTTTTGACTAATTCTTCGGTTTTATATTTACTAATTTCATAATTTGTTCTAGGTTTGCATAACGAGTTTTCATCTAAATCTTTATCAGATTTTTGAGGGCCATAAACGCCAGTTGTACTCATGTATAGAATTCTTTTTATTTTTATTTCTTTTATAGCTTTAAATAAGTTTTTAGTTCCTATGACATCAACAACAAAATTTTTATTTGAGTTATTCTGGGTCACCGATGCTAGATGAAAGATAATGTCATAATCTTCATTTAAAGCCCCCTTTACATCGTCAAAGCTAGTGATATCTCCATATCTAACTCTAACTCCTTTTTTAACAAATTCTGATATAATATTTTTTTTCTTTTCCAAGTTTTCCTTATGCACAAAAGCAGTGATTTTGTATTTTCTTTTCATGCATTCCTTTACTATATAATCACCTAAAAAACCTGTAGAACCAGTTACAAATACTTTCATACTTATTACGATTTAATTTTTAAAATATATAATTTAGTCATGTTAAATTTGATAAATAATATAATTAGTTATAATCTTTTCAAGAAATTCGGCTTTCCTAAAGTGTTGCCCTCAATCTTAACTTTAAATGTAAATAACTGGTGCAATTCTAAATGTAAAACTTGCAATATATGGATGAACAATCCTGTTGAAAAAATTAAGGAAGAACTTGCTCTGAAAGAATTTCAAAAAATATTCGCACATTATGGGAAAACTTATTGGATTACAGTAACTGGTGGAGAACCATTTTTGAGAAAAGATTTAACTGATATAATTAAAACAGTTTATGAAAAAACCGGACCTAAACTGATGACAATTACAACTAATGGTACAATTCCAGAAAAGATAGCTTCTCTGACTTCACAGATTTTAGGATCTTGTAAAAAATTAAATTTGATAGTTAATGTTTCTTTAGATGGGATAGGTAAACAGCATGATGGCATAAGAGGTTTTAAGGGAAATTATGAAAGAGTAGTGCAAACTGTTAATGGATTAAAGGCTTTAAATCAGGATAGACTCACAGTAGGAATAAATTCCATAATTTCTGTGTTCAATGTTTCCGATTTTCTAAAAATTTATAAACATATAACAGAAGATCTTAAACCTGATTCTTATATCGCAGAGATAGCAGAAAATAGAGCTAAACTTTCTAATATGAAATTAAAAATAACACCAGAAACAAATGACTATCAGAAAGTACTGCTTTTTTTAATAGATTCTCTTAAAAGAGAAAATAGAGAAAAAAGTGTGCCTGAGATTGTCAGAATTCTGAGAATAGAATTTTATAGATACCTCATGAAGGCGTACACCTTGAAGAATTTTGAAGGTATAGCATCTGCGTACATCATGCACAATGGAGATATCTCGGTTAGTGATAGTAGACCTTACGTTATTGGAAATTTAAGAGAAGTAGACTATGATTTTAAGAAATTGTGGTTTAATGAAAATGCAGAAAATTTCAGAAAAACAATGGACAATGAGTATAGCACTCTAGCAGTGAATGCTTTTTATACAAATTTTATATGTAATCCAAAAAATGTACTCGGGTTAGTATTATCATCATGAGAAAATCACTTGATGTAAATTTAAAATTTTATTGAACATAATTTAAGAAAGAAGTTTAGAACTATTTATCACTTACATTGTTCATTATAAACGGGCACGCAGCCAATTATCCACGGTCCTTCGGTGTTGGTTCCCATGTCTTTAAGATGTTTGAGAAGTTTCTGTTCTAATTCATACGCTATTCTTGGCTCTGAATTTATCAAATTGCTAGTTTCCTTAGGATTGTTATTTAAATTGTACAATTCTTTTATATTTGTTTTATTTGGAGATTCTGCGAGAGTTAGAATAAACTTCCAACCATCTTTTGTTATTATTGATCTTTTATGCGTGAACAGCCTATAATCAGTTTCTGAATAAACATCACGACTCATATCTTTTTCTTGCAATGCTGAAGCCAGACTAATTCCTTTCATTTGAGAACTAGCCGTTGTATTCGGTTTAATATTCACAAAATCTAATACTGTTGGCATTATATCTAATGTCGACACTTGGCTTGCGATTGTTTTACCACCCAGTATTTTAGGGTTCCAAATTATTAGTGGAACATGAATTAGTTCTTGATATAATGTGTGCCCATGATCGAATCTATTGTGCTCATAAAATTCTGTTCCATGATCGGCTGCAACGATAATTATAGTTTTATTTAAAAGTCCGATTTCTTTTAATTGTTTTATAAAATCACCAAATTTTGTATCCGCGCTATTAATTTTTTCGTCATACAAGGCTCGCCAAAATCTAACATCATCATTAGTAATATTGACAAAACCATTAGCTAAACCTTCTTCTCTAAGTTGTGCTTGTTCTTGAACAGTTCCTTTGAACTTTCCTGTATAGTTGAAATCAACAAATTTTTTTGTGAAATTCTGAAGATCATACTGACCATGCGAATCATAGCCATGGACAAACATGAAAAACTTTTTGTCAGTATTGTTCTTGATCCAGCTTAGTGCAAGTGGCATGCTGTAATCAAAACCATTAAAACCAGCAGGAGTATCTATATAGATATCAAAACCAATTGAATTTCCTTGTGCGCCTCTTGCTCCAGCATCTCCGGTGAAACCTACGGTCGTATAACCATTTTGTTTCATTATCTCAGCAAGTGTTATAGCACTGGGTGTAAGATTTCTCAAGTTTGCAACTATCGCAACTGGTGGGTTATAAACTGAAAATTTATTAACTACTTTATGTTCAGATGGGTAGAGAGACGTAAACCACGAGACATATATTGGTACAGTCCAAGAAGCTGGACTTATTGCATCTTTGAACAGAAAAGATTGTGATGCAAAATCATCGAGATTTGGGGTTGTTTTTATAGAATAACCATAAGCAGAAACATGCGATGCCTGCATTGCATCAAAAGCTACAATTATGACATTGCAATTTGTGCATTCTACAGCGTTAGATTTTTCAGTAGAAGTAAATACTAGAAAAATTAGTCCTATTAACAATATGGCGAAAATTAAATAAAAAATAAATTTTGACTTTATATTAGTCATATTTCTAAATAGGTATTAATAATATATTAATTAATGACTAAAGAAAAATAAAAATTCTATAAGATTAATATATAAGATTTGAAATAATTTCTTCAGTTGTAGAAAGTGACGCATAATATTAAAGAATAAAGATTTTTTCCTTCTTAATTTTAATTTATTTTAAAATTTTTATGAATTTAAATAATTTATCTAATTTTTTATTTTCAGTAAAATGTGGACATTGGTGGCATTCACAACCAGCCTTCTCTCTCCTCTTTTGATTGAAAACGTTTTTCCTAAAAGCTGAATATTTTTTTGATTTCCATATTTTTTCAAAACTTTTGTTATTAGATATCTTTCCTATCGGATTTGTGTAACAACCACAGCATGGCACTACATATTTGCTATCTTTTATTCGGCTAAATACATATCCCATATAGCAAGGTGTTTCTTCGACTGCTTTTTCATGATTTAAACAAAATTGCATGAATTCATTCAAATTATTTTTCATATTTTTCATTTTGAATTTATCAATTTTCATTATAGAATCTATCATTTCCATTTTTTGTTCATCATTTAAAGTTAGTTTTTCTATTTCACTAAAAGTATCCAAAATCTTAAAATAAATTCTATCGGCTTTACATTCGATACCAAAATCTAACATTTTTTCTATTTCTAAATAATTAATGTTGGAAATAACATTTGAAAAGGTAATTATTGGCCTATTTTCATATTGAGAAAATAAAATTATATTTTCTCTCAATTTTTCGAAAATTCTTTTTGGCGATTTCGGGTTGACCTTATAAAAGGTGGAGGCGGTTCCAGCGTTAATGCTTATATTAATTTCATCAACTCCAATGTTAGCCAACTCATGAATTTTTTTGTCAGTTAGTAAAGTTCCATTAGTAATCACCTTACATTTCATCTTAGATTCCTTTATGTAGGATAACATTTCCATAATATTTTTGTGAAGAAATGGTTCACCTTCACCAATAATTGATATTTGGGTCGTTCTAATTTTTTTTATTGAATCAACCAGACTTTTGAAACTTTCAAAATCTAATGTTTGTTCAACCCATTTTTTACTAATTTTTTTCTTTCTGTATGGTGAATAAAACCAACATGTTACACAACTTGCTAGATTACATTTGTGGATGATGTCTAATTGAACCTCGTATGGCCCTATCAAAGTATTAGAAAACAGTATTCCTAATGGATATCTAAAATTTTTCAACATATTGAAACCAATTTCTTTAGGGTATAAATTTAAAAATGGCATTTCCCATTCTGTATTAAATTTATGTTATTGAAATTTAAATCGTTGAAAAATAGAAATTTCGAAACTAATAGAGATGATATGCTATTGGATGAACTGCAGTTTAAGGATATCCAAGAAGGGTTGAATTACTAAATGTGACATTGATATAAGTGCTATTCATTACTTTTTCCCAATTTTCCAGATTATCTTTCACTTCTTTTTCTTTACCCAGATAAATACTGCTTTCATTTCCATATAGATTAGTTTTTTCACTTGGATCATTTTTTAAATCAAAAAATTCATACGAAACTACTGACTGGTTAACTGTCTTTATTAGTTTCCATTCTGGAGTTCTTACAGCTCTTTGATAGAAGAATTCGGAATACAATAACTGGTTTGGATCTATAATATTTGGATTTTCCATTAAAAATTTCAAACTTCTTCCGTCTATATCTTGTGGTTCTGTCAAACCAAGGATTGAAAGAATAGTAGGTACTATGTCAATACTGGCAACTTGATTTGTTATAGTCTTTGGTCTTGAATTAGGAACATATATCAGTAAAGGAACATGAATCGTTTCGTCATAGAGTTTTTCATGAAGAAATCCACCGTGTTCGTTAAATTCTTCACCATGATCTGCTGTTATGATTATTATTGTGTTGTTTAGGAACCCTTGAGAGTAAAGATAGTTAAATAATTTTCCAAAACATGAATCTACCTCACTTATTTTACTATCATATAATGCTATCAGATGTCTTATGTCTTGAGGATCAGATTTATTAACTCTACTCCAAAATAGATCTGTCATTTTATTAAACTCACTCAAGACACTTGTATCTTTTACATTATTTGCAGCCAGCAAGGCTTCAAATTTTTCGGCATTTCCGATTATGGCTCCATGATAATTTTTATCAAACATCGTATCGAAAGGAGTAGTTGTAACATAAGGTTCATGAGGTCCCTCATTATGCAAGAAAAGGAAGAATCTGTCATTTTTACTCGAATTTAAAAAATTATAAAAATTTTCGCCTTGAAAACACCAATCTCCAGCTTCATATTTGTCAAAACCTCTACCAAACCCAAATTTAGGATTTAAAAAGTTTGGATCCATGTGGAACCCCGCTGTTTTATATCCATAAAGTTTTAAAATTTCCGCAATTGTTTTTTGTTCTTTTGATAAGGACTCGTTATTATCCAAAGCTTCGGTAATAGAAATTAATTTGTGATGAGAAGGATAGAGACCGGTCAACATCGACATGTGACTCGGCAAGGTATTTGGTGCTTGAGCAAAGGCATTTTTAAAAACAAACCCATTCTTGAAAAGCTCATCTATATTTGGACTTGTGTTTCGCTCGTAACCGTCAATACCTAGATGATCAGCACGTAATGTATCTATTGAAATTAAGATAACATTACAATTTTTACATTCTACAACTTTTGATTGTCCGTTATAAGCAAGTACTAGCATGATTAATATAAATGGCAATGCAACTACAATTTCTTGCCAGTGATTCTTAAAAAATCTATTCAAATTCATTTATTATAATTTAATTGTTCATTGATAAATTACTTGCCTAACCCTCTGACTGCATTTTTGTATTTAATTAAAGAGAATTAAATCTTTTAATTGGAGAATATATGCTAACAAGACTTCGAGCAAAGATTCTGAAAGTGTTGCATCGGCCAGTGTATTTTGATAGTGATTTTTCAGATAGACAGAGCCAAGATCAAAAAAACATATTGTTATTTCTGACTCCTCACTTGTTTACAGGCAAATCAATATTACATGTCGGTATAAGAAATTCAGAAATTGCGAAGCGGTTTTCGTCTTATGCGACTTTTATCGATGGTATAACAATAGTAAAGCGAGAAAAAAGGAAAGCAGAGAAACTGAATCTGTCGAACTACAAAGTGTACATAAAAAATAAATACAGAAAGTTCTCGTTAGGGAAGAAGTATGATATAATTATTGATAATAACCTTGCCAGCTATGGTTGTTGTGAGAAACATATTAGGGATATCTTTGAGTCTTATGCCAATATGCTTAACAACAAGGAAATGATAATAACTGAAATACATGGACTTCAACATCATTTTGAAGGAGTGACAAAAGGTTTTGATTATCAAAAGTTGAAGAAAATTTCTTCAGAATTCAGCCTTTTTGTAAATCGTATTGGTTCTATGTATGTTATTAAAAAAATATGAATTAATAACTGAAGCTCTGCTGCGTAATGAATAATTTGATGGACTAGACAAAATTTAGAATATGAAAGTATTGCCAGATGTTAATATCATTTTTTTAAAATCAAAAAATGATGGGAAATATAGGAGGTATGCTAGCTCTCTGGACTATAATGCAACCGTACTTTAATATTTGAGAAAATATTAATTAATTCAATGATAGAATGAAAAGGTTGATTAATCATTCGAAATTTTTATTAAACAACTTAATTGGAAGAAAAAGACCAGTTCTGGCTTCTCTGAACTTAACAGAATTATGCAACCATAATTGTGCGATGTGTCCTGTATCAGAAAAAAAGACTTTTGAAGGGGACTTGTCAACAGAACAATGGAAAAAAATCATTGACAAATTATCTGAATATGTGACGTTCTACTACTTGGAAGGGGGTGAACCCACTCTAAGAAAAGATATAGTAGAATTGATACAATACGCACATGATATAGGGTTGCCTACACAATTGAACACTAACGGTACGTTATTACATAGAGTTTTACCAAAATGTATAGGAAAGATAGATACAGTAATGGTTTCTCTTGACTCCGGAAACAAATCTACTTACATAAAACAAAGAGGTGTTGATACATTTGAAAGAGTTGTAGAAAATATAAGATTAGCATCTGATATGGAATTTAACACAATGGTGAATTGTGTCATAACAAAACATAACGTAAATGAAATAGCAAGTGAAAAATACTTTGATTTTGTGAAAAGGACAAAAGCTAAAACTATCGGAATATCATTAGTTGAAAGTTATCCAGGAATTCCATATTTATTACCTGGCAAAAAACAAATAGATGCTGCCATGGAAACAATTTTAAATTATATAAAAAACGATAATGATCCTCCAGTCATAATAGCTCCTTCATACTTTGAATCTATAAAAAAATATGGCAGGCCGGTATACGATGAGTGCCAAGTTTTTAACTCGGCGAATATAGACAATAAAGGAAATGTAATTGTTCCTTATTGGAAATGTATGAAAGCGAAATATCCTTTACTTAAACATGGTATATCTGAGATTTGGGACAATACAAACTGGATAAAATGCAATGATTGCGTTATGCATTGTGTATATATGAACTCTAGAATATTCAAACTGTTTCCAAATTTGGCAGATTTGATGTATTCAATTAAGGTTGGGAGAAAAATATTTGGAAGTTTTCCTATCTGGTTAAATTCAAAATTAAGTTAAAAATAAAAAGTTCACTGAAATTTACACCTACATAATGAAAAACCCAAAGTCAGATTCTTATGACGGATGAGTGCAGAGTAACTGAATATCATTAAAGCATGATTTCAATTAAAAATACTTGTTATTTTACATTCCTAAACTTTGGATCGCTCGTTATTGTCTTTTGTATTTCTGTTGCAATTATTTTATTGCCCAAACTATTTTGATGCCATATATCCCCATCGTTTTCTTTTACTACCATCACATCATATTTTTTAAATATTTCAAGTAAATTTATACAAATTATCCCTGATTTTGAGCACTCAGTATATACTACATCATTCATGTAAGTGATGTCTTTATTTTCAAAATCATAAAAAATGGGAATTATTACAAAGATTACTTCAATTCCTCTTTCTTCTTTAATCTGATTTAGTTCATTAAGACTATCTCTTAACAAGTTTCTCAGCTCTGTGTCATTATAAAGTGCAGCATAAAATTCCAATATATCTGTTTTATTCTCATAAAGTTTTGTTATGTTGCTAAATTTATTCTGAATTGACAAATATTCGATTGCCAAGGGTGTGATAATTCTGAATTCAGAGATACTTTGTTTAAGTTTCAATGAGGCAATCGCATTTTCTGGGTTGTTTAAATCGAGATCGTTGAATACACAACCAACAACTATAATATCAGGATTATAGTTTAGAGCCTTATTTTTTAGCAAATTCATCTCTTCTGGTAATGAGTAATAGTCAGCACCTGTGTTGATTATTTCAAAAGAATGATTCAAATCTGAATCTAACACTTCTGGATAAGTCGTATTATCTTGCCAACTTCTATGAATGCTTATGTAGTCTCCCAAAACAATAATTCTTGGTTTTGTTTTGTTTATCGTATAATCACTGAAGTTTACTTGTAAGTATGGAACACCTTCAATATCCGATTCTAGATAACGTAGAGGATTTTGTATAAAAAAATTATGAAAATAAATCCTGAAGTATATTTCGGGGATAGCTATAATGATTATAAGGAACAATAAAATTTTTACAATTAATTTTTTCATACTATTCTTTTAAAATGCTTGAAAGAAATACTTATAAACAATGTAACAATAAAACTACATAAATTGTAGGGTTTTTTTCAATCAAATTGTTGTAGGTTCAAATTTTTTATTGATAGTACTACATATTTTATCAAAAAATTCAGGATAGGATTTTATTCCCCATTTGTATGTTGGATGTAAATCCAAAACAGCTATGTTTTTGAAAAATGTCTGGAAATTAAAAAAAGAATTTACCAGTTTAAAGGCACTTTGTTCATGTAGTTTGCATCTTACAAACAAATCATAATCTGAGGGTATATTAACAAAAAACTCCTTAATCCCATGAAACTTTCCAGGATTTTTACAAACATATTTTACCACACTTGAATCATAATGATAATTGTTTTTCTTAAGGATAAAAAAAAGCCGTGAATCACTTTTGGTAAAGGGTGCTCGAAATATTTTCTTATTTGAATTTCTTGCTAGACGATTCAATAATTTATCACATTTTTGAATTTCTGCTTCCTGTTGTTTAGCATGAAGATTTTTAAAATAGAGATGGGAATATGAATGATTTCCTATTAAAAATTTTTTAGAAATCTGCCTAGCATCTTTTGGGAATCTTTCAATCCATCGACCCTCAAGGAAAAAAATAGCAGGCAAATCATATTTTTCTAAAATCCTAAGAATAACCCGATCAATCTTTAAATCACCCTCAACATCGAATGTTAAAATTACTTTCATAAATAAGAATAATAATTTTATAATAGTTAAATTTATAGTATTACTCTGCTAAAAAGTTATCATATTCTACTCTATTGACATTGTAACCTAAATTTTCAAGAAATTTTTTAACCTCTTGATAATTCTCTTTCAAACACTCAAATATAATTTTTTTTTATTATCTTTCTTTTTAAAGAATTTTTCGCACCTTTAAATACATCTAATTCTGCTCCCTCAACATCAACTTTAATCAAATCTACTTTTTTATTTTTAACATTTTTATAATCGTATCTAGTTTCCTTGTTCTAACAATACTAAATTTACCTATTTTTTCATCTTTTTTTTGCAAGTGTCATCGTAGATAAAAATGAAACTCTCATAAATATTTTCGCACGAGAATTTTCATCACTTAGTGCAACATTCAATGAATAAATATTTTCCAAGTTATTCAATTTTATATTTTTTCTTAAAGTAATAAAATTTTGTTTATCAGGTTCAATGGCAATTACTTTACTACCACTGTGCAATTTCTATTGCAAAATTTTTTGAAAAACTTGACTGTATTTGGTTCATAAATTTCCGTTATTTGAAGTATATCATCTTGCTTTTTTCTACAAAAAAATGAACCACAAGAATTTGCAACAATTAAATTCTTGGATAAGTAGTAGAGCAAAGACATTCTTAATAGTTTGAATATTTTCATTATTGTTAAAGTAAAAAAATAAAATCTAAAAAAGGTAAGAAGAAAGGTGTTTTTATAATCTATCCCCATGAATTCTGGGGGCGATTAGAAAATTAAAAATTGTTTTCGGATAAAATCGTGTCATACATTTTTCAATAATTAACTTTTAAATCTTTAAGTGAATAAATGAATTATGCGTATTTTAATAACCAATCCTCCTTGGAAAGATGGGGATAAAATCTTTAAAACAGGAATTAAAAACAGAACTCCGCAAATTGGATCACCAGATATCTATTATGCTGCATTTCCATTTTTTCAAGCTTACACAGCGGCAGTCTTGCAAAAAAACGGACATGATGTTTTTATGATTGATTCTCTAGTTGAAAAAATTGACGAGAAAAAATTCTTAAAAAAGATACAAAAAATTAATCCAGAAGTGGTATTGATAGAAACATCCACCCCAACAGTTAATAGCGATCTAAAAGTTGCTGAAGAAATCAAAAAGATCACTGATGCAAAAATAATTTTTTGTGGGGCACATGCCACAGTATATCCAGAAAAAATCTTACAACAGAAAAATATTGACATAGTTTTAAGAGGCGAGTATGAATATAGCATGTTGGATGTTGTAAATTCTCTTAGTAATGGAAACAATTTAACCGCAATAAAAGGAATTACATTCAAAAGAGGAAAACAAACTGTGAATACTGAGGAGAGAGAATTTATATCTGACTTAGATTTATTGCCTTACCCTGAACGAGATTTATTACCTCTGGAAAAATATTATGATGGCCTAGTTGGAATGCCTCAAGTACAAATGATTTCAATGAGAGGTTGCCCATTCAAATGTGGATATTGCTTGTGGACACATGTAATCTACAAAAACTTATTCAGAGTTAGAGATTCAAAAAAAATTGTTGATGAAATGGAGTTTATAAAAGAGAACTATTCTCCAAAATACATTTACTTTGATGATGATGTTTTCACTTTAGGGCCTGAAAGAGTTATCGATCTATGCAATGAAATAATAAAAAGAAATATAGACATAAAATGGGGAGCAATGACTCGCCCAGACTTGTTGAATGAAACAATAATGAAAAAAATGTGTGATGCAGGTTGTGTTGCATTAAAAATCGGTGTTGAAAGCGCTAACCCACTTATATTGAAAAGTATACCAAAGCCTGCCAACATTAATAAGATAAGAGATGTCTTTCAGGCTGCAAAAAAAATTGGAATTAGGACTCAGGCCCTGTACACATTAGGCTTACCTGGAGACACAAAAAAAACTATTAAAAAAACAATCGAGTTTGCTAAGAATTTGAGTGATAAAGCACAGTTTCTACTCATAACACCTTACCCTGGAACACCCTATTATGAGATGTATAAAAAAAATGGGTGGTTAATAGATCCAGAAAAATGGGATATTTTTCAGCCATATTCAGCATCGATAAAACTTCCAAATCTTAGTCCTGAAGATCTGAAAGAGCTTCAGAGGGAGGCATACCGTCAATTTTATACAGGAAAAGTTAGAATTGACTCCTTACTTTACAGCCTAAAAAAAGATGGTATAAAAAGGACATTTTTGAGAAGCATCTTTTGGTCATTGACAAAATTAAAGATCGTCAGAGATCCCATACTTTAAAGTTATCAAAAATTAATTTTTAATTAAATGTAATTATAGTATGAAAAGATTGAAAGTATTGTTTTATTCTCCTAGGTTTTACCCCATGGTAGAAGGGGGAAGCCTAATGCCTTATGAATTGGCAATTCATTTATCTAAAATGGGTGTGGAAGTAGAAGTTTTAACTTATAATTTTGATGTAAGTAAAGGAGTCTTCATAAACAAGTTCAAAAAAGAAGAGAATTTTAATAATCTTAAAATAAAAAGATACACTCCAATGATTTTAAAAATTTTCAACCCAGAACCTTTTTCATTTAAATTATTGTATGACTTTTATAAAAAAGCATTGAGGACAGACATAGTTCATCTCTTTAATTTCTACCATTTTCCCACCCTCGTGCCTCTAATTCTCATATGCAGAATTATCAAAAAGCCAATAATATTTACACCAGCTACAATTCACGAATGTATTAGACTTTTGAAAGAAAAGCGAAGATATTTTTTACTTGTTCCAATATTATTTTTGATAAGAAAATTAGTTAAAAACTTAGTAGTAACGACTAAAACCCACATAAAATTTTTGAGAAAATTAGGTTTTACAAAAAATAATTTATATATTGTCCCTTGCGGCATAGAAGTTTCTAGATTCAGATGTAATATTCAAAGAAAAAATCCAAACTTATTGCTCTCTGTTGGGAGATTTGAGTGGAATAAAGGACAGGACATATTATTGAAGGCTTTTAGAAGAGTTGTTACAAAAAGGCCAGAAGCAAAGCTAATTATAGCAGGCCATATCACAAATTATAATATTTTCAAAGAAGTTCTATTGTTGAAAGGCAAATTGAACCTCAATAAAAATGTAAAAGTTTTACCAGACATCTCAAATAAAAAATTAGTGAATCTATACAAGAAGTCATCGATTTTTATATTATCATCAATAATCGAAGATTTTGGGATTGTAAACTTGGAAGCTATGGCAGCAGGTTTGCCTGTGATTGCAAGTGATGTTGGTGGTGTTTCTTCTGTCGTTCAAAACAAAAAGACAGGCTTTCTCTTTGAGTCAGGAAATGTAGAAAAATTATCGAATCTGATTTTAAAACTTTTAGAAGATTATAAGCTTAGGGAGAGAATGGCAAAGAATTCGATTAAATATGTGCGAAGATTCGATTGGAAATTGGTATCTAAAAAAATGGTAAAAACATATCAGTCGGTTATTCAAGAAATTTTGTAGTGGGAATAAATTGTTCCTAAAGCGAAACAAAACCTTGCAATCAATGTTGCAAAAAAAATTATTGGTATTAGTTCAAGTTTCATGTCTTTCTTATTTAAAATGAGATACCTCATTGTAACTAGAAAAGGGAAAAAAGCAGCAACTAAAAACGACTTCTCAATGTTAGTCATAAATCTTCTTAGATTTTTATCTCTTCTATGCTTCACATAGGACAGATATTCGTAAAATCCGTAAGAGAAATATTGTTTTACTATTCCTGAAAGAGTATTTTTATAATAGTGGTCAATTCTGAACGGTAAAAGAACCATTTTGATATTATTCTTTAGCATTCGCAGTTGAAAGTCAAATTCTTCAACATGAGCAAAATTCTCATCAAATAATCCAATTTTTTCAAAGACATCTCTTTTCATAGCCATTGTCGTCGTTCCAGTGAAGTTAACCTGAGAATGAAAAAAATCTTTTATTTGTGTTTTTAGAAAAGCTTTCAATTTGCTCAACATGCCAATCGAATTAGCAAACTTATTTGCCATAACAAATATCGATTCTGTGATATTGCGATTAGCTTCTGTCAAGTAATCTTTTTTTATCACGCCAAGGTATCCACATACGCAATCAACGGTTCTATTGCCATTAAAATAATTTTTCAAGTTATATATCCATTCTCTGGAAACTCTGGTATCATCATCTAAGAATGCAATTATTTTTCCCTTGGATAATTTTATGCCAAGATTCCTGAGGACAGCAAGGTTGTTTCTTTTTTCCGACACATATTTGATTGGTAATTTTTTTCCAAAATCATAAATTACATCTTTTGTTTTGTCTGTAGAAAAATTATCGACAACGATTACTTCGAATGGCTTAATCGTTTGTCTAGCTAAACATTCTAAGGTATTTTTTAAAATATTTGCTCTATTGTATGTGATAATTATTACTGAAATTTTCATTTTCCCTACATCCAACCAATCTCAAATTCATCAATGTTCTATTGTTTTTTATAATCCTTAAAATTAGAAGGTAAGTGAAAACAGATTTCATAAAGTTGAAAATTAACCTCTATGGCTTTTATGAGCCTGTTATTTGATTTTTTATCTCTTGCTTTATTTAGTTGAATGAAAAAGATATAGTAAGATTATCCTATATTATTTGTGATGAGGACAAAAGAGTTCTTGATATGTGTAATTGTTATAGAAATTTTCACATTAGCTTTGATTTTTGTTTTTTACAATTCCTTGCCTCTTATTTATAATAAAAATCTTCCCCTTGTGAACGAAAGTAATCTAATAGAGGAAATTATTTTTGATGATTATTGGTATCGGTGGGAAAATATATCAACAAATGAAACGATGAGGTGGATGCCGAAAAAAGCAAGCATATATATATTTTCACAAGATAATGATACCGTGAAATTGAATTTTACCCTTACACCATATAAAGAAGGGCCACTCAAAATATTTGTGAATGATAAAATTTTTATTGACACCTACTTGAATACCAGCAGTTCAATTTCGATTGAATCCATTGATATAGTGAAAGGAATGAACAAAATCACTATAGAAGGTGAATGCAAAGTTCCTGCTTTAATTGAAAATTCAACAGATAATAGATGCTTGAGTTTTGCTTTGACCAACTTTAGAAGATAAAACTTAATTATGGCAGAGCTGTTTATCTTATTATAGACTCTTAAAAAGGAACTGTTATGTTCATCAAAAAGAATGAAATAAAGTTATTTCTAACTTTTTTAATCATCTATGTACTTTTCGCTCATTGGATTGGATGGAACGAATACTCAAGTTTTGATGTGACAAGAGCAATTGTTGACGAAGGAAGATTGGAAATCGATAATTACATCAATGAAACAGGTGACAGATCTTTTTTCAATAATAGATATTATATCGCAGCATCCCCAACCCTTGGTTTTGTTTCATTGCCGATTTATTCAGCACTCAAGTTTTTGTTTAATGTATTCAATATACCCAATCAGTATTCTGGTGAATTTGTCGAATACATTCTTTTTGGCGGTAAATTTCTTGCATATGCCAATCCCGGATCTCTGATTTTGACTTCTATGATTTTTTTAACTATTTTTACTTCAGGCATTTTTGGTGCTCTTTCGGTATTAATTTTTTATCGCATACTTGGATTCTACACTAATGTGGAGAAATATAAAATCCTTTTAGTCTTGGTTTATGGCCTAGGTAGCTTGGTTTTTCCTTTGAGTTTAGTTTTTTATAGAAGCGCTATTTTAATGTTTTTTACTTTGTTTTCTTTCTATTTTTTAAAAAAAGGTGGAAATTCATCAAGATTTTTATATTCTGGGATTTTTTTAGGTTTTTCCATTTCCATTGAATACTCAGCTCTTATAGTAGGAATTTTATTAACTATTATATCTTTCAAATATTCAGTAAAGCGTTCAAAATGGTTTTTAGTTGGAATTATACTTGGTCTTCTCCCACTTTTCTTATATAATTTTGTAGTTTTTAAAAATCCATTTGACATTTCTTTAAAATATTTAGATATAAACGTTTGGCCTGATCCATATGGAACAAAAGCATATATTATTTTCGAACCCGATATTTCTGTTTTTTTGAAAGTCATTTGGTCTTTACCGTTCGGTACTTATAGAGGCTTGTTTTTTTACTATCCAATATTTCTATTTTCTTTAATCGGATTTTATTATTTTTGGAAGAAATATAAATTAGAATCACTAATTTTCCTCTCAATTTTCATAGGTTTACTTATTGCCAATTCATTCCTGTTCGAATGGTGGGGTGGGGGAATATTTGGTCCAAGATACTTGATTATAGCACTTCCATTTTTACTTATACCTTTAATAATTTTATTTGAGAATAAATGGAATAAAACATTTCTTTTAATATTTCTTATTTTACTTGTAATTTCAATTTTCCACAACTTTCTAGGATTACAGGATATCGAAGATATTCGCCTAATATTTAACTATAAAATAAATAAATACGAAATTTCGAGCTATGACCCAAATCCCATATATCAACATTATTTTCCTCTTTTTCTTAAGAACGGTCCAAGAAGTAGAATTCTCGAAGAATTATTACTAAATCTGACAAAAATCGATATAAGAGATTTTGTGCAACAACAACCAACTAGTGGGATTAAATTCATTGTAACTCCCATAGGTTTTCTGGCGTTTAATCTGCAAATTTTACCAATGGTTCTTGTAATTTTGGCTGTGTTTTTTATTTGGAAAAAAGAAATTATACATTTAATTCCAAAGAAGTATGTATATTTGCTGTACTTGATTTTATTTGTAACTTTTTTATTAGGTTTAGATTTGCGAACAATAAATTATAGCGAGAATTGGTACCCTATTTACAAAAATGAAACATTTACTGATCCTTACAGATGGATGAGCCAGAACGGAACGATTTATATTTTTTCTAATCAAGATCAATCTTTATTTTTAAATTCTACAATTATTCCATTCAACAAATCTAGGAAATTAGATCTTTATTTAAATGGAAACTTTGCTAATCAGTATTTTATTCCGTACGAGAGTTTAGAATTGAAGATAAATGTAAAGAATGGAGAAAATGTGATTACTCTATATTCTGAAAACGGTTGTGATTATCATAATAACACAAGTTGCTTAAGCTTTGCGATTAGCAACTTTACATTATTTGATTCCGAGAAGTTGGAAAAAAATAATGAGATATTTTTTGGAGAAAACTGGTATAATATTTATGGAAACGAAAGATGGATGAGCCAGAACGGAACGATTTATATTTTTTCTAATCAAGATCAATCTTTATTTTTAAATTCTACAATTATTCCATTCAACAAATCTAGGAAATTAGATCTTTATTTAAATGGAAACTTTGCTAATCAGTATTTTATTCCGTACGAGAGTTTAGAATTGAAGATAAATGTAAAGAATGGAGAAAATGTGATTACTCTATATTCTGAAAACGGTTGTGATTATCATAATAACACAAGTTGCTTAAGCTTTGCGATTAGCAACTTTACATTATTTGATTCCGAGAAGTTGGAAAAAAATAATGAGATATTTTTTGGAGAAAACTGGTATAATATTTATGGAAACGAAAGATGGATGAGCCAGAACGGAACGATTTACATATTTTCACAAAAGAAGCAAGATTTCATTTTTAACATATCTGGTGTATCTTACAACAAAACTAGAAACATAGAAATATTTTTGAATGGTAATCTTATCGATACTTTCAATACATCCTATTTTGCAAAGAAAGTTAGTCTAAACTCTGGTGAAAACACATTTGTGCTGCATTCTAGGGAAGAATGTGAATTAGCTAAAACCGTGAACTCTTCTGACCTTATTTGCCTAAGTTTTGGCATTGAATATTTTAAACTGCATTCTGTTAGTGAGTTGCAAAAACAGAATGCAGTTATATTTGGTGAAAATTGGTATCCTATTTACAAAAATGAAACTTACACAGATCCTTACAGATGGATGAGTCAAAATGGGACAATTTACATATTCTCAAAAGGAAACAATCAAACAATTCTTTCATTCTCCTTTAAAGGATATGGAGATCAAACTTTTGACCTAATCCTTAATAATAAAACAATTAATTTCTATTCAAACAATTTGACTTACTCAGAGCTTGTTCAACTAAATCCTGGAGAAAATGTTTTGTTGATACACTCACATGAAGGATGTCATCCACTTCCAGAATTAACAGATGTGTGTTTAAGTGTTGGTATTAGCAATTTTCAGGTGTTGACAAAGGAAAACCTTAAAGTCAATGCAATGATTTGGGATCAAAATTGGTATAATGAGGACATCATTGGAAATCTCACTTGCAGGTGGATGGGTCAGAATTCTACGATATATTTAATTGATTCTGGAAACGAATCAAAACAAATAAATTTAACATTTATTGGATGGAGTTATTATAAGCCAAGGACTCTACAAATTTCGTTTGGTAACGATTCGAAAGAAATGGCATTTTCTACTGCACCACAAGAATTTTCTATTAAGCTACGTAATTTAAAGACAAATGTTTTAAAATTTGCATCGAAAGAAGGATGTGATGTTCCAGCTAGAATTGAGAATTCTAGTGATGATAGGTGTTTGAGTATTGCCTTTTGCCAAAGTATAGTCCATAACAAGACATAATGCTTTTATTTACAATTGTTTTCATATTGATATTATGAGCGAAAAGGGTTTTTTGAATAGGATAGGTTTCACTATGTGGGAAATTCTAGGTTATGTTCTTGCATTCATCGATCCTATTCCATTAGGAATAGTTGTCGGTATTTTTATGTATGGATATGAGACCAGGAGGTATGTAGCAGGTGGTAAAAGGGTTATCATATTTTCATTATTATGGACTGCTCTAGTTCTTGGATGGAATTGGAGCCTCATCAGCAGATGGGACTTGGTCATATATCAGGCTATAGGATTTATAGCAGTTGCTATCTTTCTGGTTTTATACTGGAAGGGAAAGTTGTCTGCAAAAGTCTTGAAAAGAAAGTAAATTCCTCATTTGTCCGAATTGATTCATTTAGTTTGGAACAAATCGTAAAATCTCAATGGGCAAAATTGCATATTCTTGGATAAACACCAATTTATATAATCTCCCAATAGCCTGCTCATTTTCCTTCCAGTATTTCTTGTTATATAAAAAGGCAAATCGAATGAATCCAATTTAACAAATTCCCAAGGATGGAAATATAGATTAATGAAATTTTGCTTTTTAAAGATCAAAAATGTGCATAATTTCATATAATCTATTCCAAAATTTCTAGACCACACAAAAGATATTGGCAATCTTAAGAAAGGAGTAACTGAAATTGGAATTTCTGAAATATGGTTTGTCATAAATGGTTTCAGTGAATATCTCAAATTATTATATCTTCCCGGAACATATGTGGGATGAAGTGAAGTGTCATATTTTATTCCAATTTTCCTTAAAATTTTGAAGTCAGGAAGTGTAAGCTTGTGCATTCTGAATCCTAAGATTTTGCTCTTAGAAACATTTTCTAAAAGCTTCTTCTCCCCTAAAAGCGTTCTAAAATTGCAAGCATCACTATGCAGAGCAATCTCATGCCCTTCTTTTGAAAATTTTTTAATTAGATGTGGAAAACTACGGACAAAGAGTTTACTCGTGAAAAGGGTTACCTTGATATTAAATTTATCCAACAGCTTCCCGAGTTCTTTACATCCTTTATAGCTTATCATAAGCATTTCATCTGTTCCTATTTCTTTACCATAATCAAGGGGCAGAGAAAACTCTTCTAAGTCAAAGGTTAATGAAATAATCCTCTTCATCGAATCCCTCTTACTTTTAACTTCATGATTCCTATAAACATGGGAATTATTGCTGACGTTCGGAACTTGCTTTCCTTTCTATAGATGGATGGCATGAAAACTTCTTTAATTGTATATCCTGCTTTCGAAATTCTCACCAAAAGTTCCACATCAATCTCAAATCCTTGGCAATGAAAAACTGTGCCAATATTTCTCAATACCTTTCTTTTAAGAAATTTTGATCCACCTTGTGTATCTTCAAAATTCAAGTGAAATAACAGCTTTACTAATATGTTCCACACTCTACTCAGAATCTTTTTAAAAAATCTATCATCAACTTGAGAGAATTTTACTCCTTTCCATTTAGATGCGATTACACAGTCGCAACTTTCTGATTTCAGTAAATTAATCATTTTTTTGACACTTGTTATTTTGAAAGCATCATCAGCATCTAAAAATCCGATTATACTTCCCCTTGCAATCTCAAATCCCTTTAATATAGCTGCTCCCTTTCCACATCTACTCTTGAGTTCTATAATTTTCAAATTTCTGATTTTATTCTGCAAACCTTTAACAATATTAGCAGTATTATCTATGCTGCCATCGGAAACAACTATTATTTCACTTTCAGGAAGATTTCTGTAAATTTGCATTATATTTTCTCTAATAAAATTTTCTTCATTATAAGCAGGAATTACTACGGAAATATTCATTAATTGTATTATATGCTTACTGTTTTTTACTGTTTATGACACAGGATAGTGATGTGGGGTTCTTCATTTCTATAATTTGTAGCCCGTTTGACAGTAGCATTCTTTTCATTTCATTGACTTCAAAAAGTCTAATTTTTATTCCATGGAATTGGTGATACAATTTATATAAGTAGTCTGGAAAAGATTTTTTTGGAAACAAAATAATAAAGTCCCCGCCTTTCTTTAAGTGATTATTCAGGTTTTTTATCACAACCTCAGGTTTTTGGCAAAATTCCAAGACCCCTATGCATAAAATCTTGTCAAATTTTTGTTTCAAAGCAAAACTATGCAAATCTACAACAAGTGCCTTTATGCCATTCTTCTTTGCCACCTTAACCATTTTTGGTGAGATATCTATTCCTAAGCTTTCTCCACCCAATGAGTTTATTATTTTAGAGTAAAACCCTATTCCGCAGCCAGCATCTAACACCTTATCTCTTTTTTTGATGTCAAGGAATTTCAGTATGCAACACTTTTCTTTTTCCTTTAGCCTATGAAGCAGGGGCTGTGACAACAATCGCTCATAATTATATGCAACTTTGTCAAAATACTTCCTCACATTTTTCAATGTTCGTCACCAGATTTATCTCAATTTTCATCAATTAGTTATTTCTTTATAGGTTGGTTAATTTATTTAAGATGAAAAAGGAAGAATTTTTGAAATATATAATTGTTATAGAAGTTTACACTTTTCTTGCAATCCTTGCTTTCCAGGGCTTGTTCTCTATAGGCCTTGATAAAGCTATAATCGGAGACGGAGGAGATGCATATTCTTATGTATGGGATTTATGGTGGGTAAACAAAGCTGTCGCAGAAGGAAAGGACATTTTTTATACAACATATTTGTTCTTCCCAACCGGTTTAGACTTACATCTTCATACCCTAACTCTTTTTTGGACACTAACCTCGATCCCTATCTCTCATTTTATTGGATTTATATCAACATACAATATTTTGGTGCTAGTTAATTTTGTTTTGTCTTCCTTTTCCATGTTTGTAGTAAGTAAATCTTTAACAAAAAATTATTTGATTTCTTCAGCGCTAGGATATTTTTATGGGTTCTCTGCTTATAATTTTGGGAAGGCAGCTGGCCATTTGGATTTGCAAACAACTTTCATATTTCCGTTGATTTTATTCACGCTCTACAAACTAACTAACGAGAATAAAAGGAAATGGTTGTTATTAACAGGGGGTTTAATTGGTCTAACAGCTTATATCGCTCAATATTATTTTCTTTTCGTTTTCATTTTGTTCATTTTTTATTTGCTGGTTAGTTTTACTTTCAAAAAAATTGATTTGAGACAATTTCTTATTTTTTCTTTAACAATAACTTTTTTGGCATCAATTATAGCTTTTCCATATGTTTGGTATTTCTTGACTGAAATGTCTTCAAATAAAATTATTTATGATGAAGTTAGCTTAGTAGGAATCACACACTGCGTGGAAGACATATCACTGATCGATTACTTTCTGCCAATACCATTCGGTTTGCTAGGCAATCTATATAATTTTAATTTATTAAGAACAAATGTAAATTGGACAATGCTCCCTGAAATAACAATTTCGTTTGTTGTCTTAATAGTTTTCTTAGTCAATAGGCTGAAAGTACACACGTTAAAAAAGAAAGTTGAGGTAAAAATCTATCTGATTCTTATAATTTTGTTTTTACTTTTATCACTGGGCCCTGAAGTGAAACTAACTAAGCAGATTAAACTAGTTCCAAATTATGTTTATGCGATATTTTATTATTGTTTCCCAGCATTTAATGCAGTTTTGTCGCCTGCCAGATTTTCCATACTAGTTTTTACTGTTTTGATTTTTTTACTCATTACTATTTTGAACCAAGTTAAAATACGAAAAAATATCTATTTAGTTTTTCTAGTAATTCTTGTTGCCTACTTCCTTGAAACATATCCTATTTATTTCTTTTATTCACCAAGTTTTATAGAAATTGGAAAAAAGATCGAATATGCTGTAAAGAACAGCAATACTTCTTCTGTGATAGATATTCCGCCTAGCAGGTTTGCCATGTATTTTCAAATATTTCATGAAAAACCAATAGAAGATGTCGAGGCTGAATATGTGGGAAGGGTCAATCCTGATTATATAAAAGGAACCTATGAAAAAATAGATAGATTAATTTCTTGTGAAGAGTGTGACGATATATTTAAAATTTATTATTTTGATATATCTCCAGTCCCCGTTCTTATTGAAAACTCAAAAGATTATGAAATCTTTAGTTTTGATAACAAGAGTCTTACTTTTGTGAAAGTAAACATCCCCAACAAGTATTTTATTTTCGGAGGCAGTTGGTATAGTTGGGAACAAACAAAAACAAATGAAACAATGAGATGGATGTCAAAAAAAGCAAACATATATTTATTTTCTAGAAGCGATGATACTGTAAGTTTAAACTTCACTCTCGTTCCATATAAAGAAAGTCCACTCAAAATATCTTTAAATGACAAGGTTTTCATCAATACATACCTAAATGAAAGTAAGTCAATTTTAATTGAATCTGTTGATCTAAAGAAAGGAGTCAACAAAATCACTATTGAAGGAGATTGCAAAGTTCCTGCTCTTGTTGAAAACTCAATAGATCGGAGATGTTTGAGTTTTGCTTTAATCAATTTTAGAGAATAAACGAGTTCTGTCATCAAGTATTTAAGTTTTACTTTTAGAGGTATTTTCAGGCATAAGAAGCCGTGATTAGAATCAGAATAGTGGATAGTGGTAAAATGGATAGAAGAGATGTGATAAGAGGGCAAGGAAAATTGGAAGACAGATTACAGTATATTAGTTTTAATACTGTAAATTCTGATCCATTGACACCAGAAGGCAGATCAAAACGTAATTTCTTAAAATATGCGATCCCTTCAGCACTAGTACTAGCAGTTGGAGGTGCAGCTGCCTGGTATCATTTTTGTTACAAACCTGGTCAAAATCCTCCACCAGGTACTACTACACAAAGAACTACAGGAGTTAATCATCCACCTGTGGTTCCTGAGATTAAAATTTGGCCAAAATACATCAATCCAACTACTGAATATTTGATAAAATTAAGTAGTGATGCTTACGATCCTGATAATGATCCATTGACATATATATGGTATGTTGATCACAAAGAAGTTAGCCGTGAACCTAATTGTTCTATTAAATTACCTGAAGGTGACCATTGGATAGATTTGGATGTGTCAGACGGTATTGAAACGAGACCTGCGCTTGGGGGAAACAGAGTAACTGTTGATCCTGATCAAATCTATCCAGTAAAAACGTTAAATGTAAAATACAAAGGAATAACTTATTTTGCTGGACCTGTGACATCAGAATGGTCGAGTGCTCCTAGCCCAAGCATCGAAGAGATGAACGAGCAGTTAGACACAATCCACGAGGACCTTGGGTGCAATGCCATAATAGTATGTGGTGGTAAAGATGATGAGAATAAAGTTATAGAATGTGGTAAACTAGCTATTGGAAAAAAATTTGACCGTATATATATACAACCAAGATACGTGAATTCAACCGTTGAGGAAACCATTGAAAATATAGAGAAATTTGCTCCCAAGGTAAGAGAGCTAAGAGAGATGTCTGAAGCCATAGTTTATTCAGTAGGCCATGAATTTACTCTCGAGACCGCCATAATAGGAAAGACTTTCTGGGAACGCTATAATTACCAAGTTAAAGGAGGTGGTTGGGACAAGATTAGAAGCACGCTTCCAGGTATGTTCAAAAAGATTGTCCAAGTTTGTAAAGAGAATTATGGTTATGCTATTACATATGCTTCTATTCCGGTCTGGGAACATGACTTAGTTCCATGGTCTGATCCTATTTTTGAATCAGTAGGTGTGGACATCAATATACTACCATCTGTTGGCTGGACTGAAGATTGGAATCTAAGTTTTCTAGACCAAATGAAAAGGTTAGGAAAGCCGGTTATTGCTACTGACTGGGGAGTATTCTCATATGAAGGTGCAGATGAATTCGGTGGAATCAGCCCATTACATCTAGAGGATCGCCCATATGATGAAGAAGCCCAAGTAAGATATATAGAAAAATTTTGTAACATGTTGAACAAGACAAAAATCGATGGATGTTTTTGGGTCCAATATAATGAAGAAAGATTTGAAAAAGGTCATGCTCTTTACAACCCTATTACTCTCAAAAGAAAAAAAGGATTCTATACTTACAAAAGCTTTGTTGTTGTCTAATAATTAGCTTTTTATTAAAATATATTAGGCGAAGATTTTAACATATAAAATATGCTTTCTATTAGTAAAAACGAATTGAAAATATTTTTTACATTTTTTATTATTTATTTTATTTTAATACATTGGACGGGATGGAATGAATATAGTTCTTTTGCATTGATAAAATCGGTTTTTGATGAGGGAAAATTTCAAATCGATAATTATTTTAACTATACAGTTGATCGATCTTATTATAATGGACATTATTATTCTAACAAAGCCCCAGGATTATCTTTCATTTCAGCTCCTATCTACACCACATGGAAATTCATATACAAAAACCTTTTGTTTTCTTCCAGTTATTCAATTAATAATTCATCAATCTATTATGAAACAATTAATAATCAAAAAGTAATACTTTATATTGAAAATTTTAATGTGTTTGATCTTATTTCCCAATTTTTATTAACTGCATTTACAAGTCCTTTATATTCAGCTTTGTTAATATTATTAATCTATAAATTTTCAAAATTCTTTATTAAGAAAGAAAATCAAAGATTAATACCAGTTATAATTTTTTCTTCTGGAACTTTAATACTTCCATATGCAGTTGTGTTTTTTACCCACAATATTTCTCTATTTTTCGTTTCTCTCTCTTTTTTCATTTTATTTATATCATTAAGAATAAAAACTTGTAATAAAAAAATAATTCTAGCTGGTCTATTAGCCGGGTTATCATTTTTTATTGACAATTTATCAATAATTATTTTATTTAGTTTGGTCATTTATTTGATTCTATTTAAGAAAAAGATTTTTTTAATTTCATTTTTGTTAGGTGCTTTCTTAGGAATTCTCCCACAATTACTTTATAATTTTGCTATTTTCGGTAACCCCTTAGAATTTACATACAAATATCTAGATCTTTCTATTTGGTCAACTACAGATTTTGTTAAAGAAAAAAACACACTTGGATTTAGTTTATTTCCTAATCCATATGTGATACTTGAATTGCTAATATACCCTTTTAGAGGCTTGTTTTTTTATTCCCCAATTTTATTAATTGCATTAATCGGATTTTTTAATAAGAAAACGAATTATAAAAATGAATTAATTTTTATTTTAATTTCAGTTGTTCTATTAATTTATGTCGTCTCTGGTTTTTGGGCTTGGTGGGGAGGCGCTGGACTTTTTGGACCAAGGTATTTAATATTCATAATGCCTTTTTTACTTTTGCCTTTAATTTTTTCAATAAAAAAAATTAATTTAAAAATATTAAAAATTTTAATTGTGATTTCTATTTTAATTAATTTATCAGGCCTCCAAAAATGGGTAGCTATTAATGAAAACCCTGCGACTCTAGTTTTAGATTATAATGCGAAAGAAAAAGTTGCATCATTAAAAATAATCTCAAGTCCAATTCAAGAATATTATTTTCCGTTATTTTTAACTAATGGACCCAGGTCTAAAATTTTAGAAAGTGTTTTAGATGGAAAAATTGATATTAGAGACAAATACTACTTATTTGATGATTCTAAAATGCCATTTTTCTCATTACTTCCTGTAGGTTTATTCTTATTTTTTGTATGGCGGAAAAATATTTCCATAGTTAAATTCAAGAATTTTATAACAAACAATAAAGAAATTTTTATAGTAACCATATTTCTTATTTTTCTATTGAATGTGCCTGGGATGCAATATAAGTTTCTTTTTATTAACTGGTATGCTGAAGAAAGGGATGAATCTAGCAGTTTCAGATGGATGAGCAATAATGCTTCTATTCAAATCTATTCCGATAGAGAAAAGATCATGAAGCTTGAAACAACAAGTTATCACAAAAATCGAACGTTGAATGTATATGTGAATAATGAGCTCGTTGAAAAATTGGAAGTTGCACCTCATTGGAATAAAACAACAACCGAATTTCGACTGCAAAAAGGTGAAAATATAATAAGATTTGTTTCGAAAGAAGGGTGTGATGTACCTAAAGAAGTTGAAAATTCTACTGATACGAGATGTCTTTCATTTGCTTTCAGGAATATCTAAAATATATTAATCTTTATTCTAATTATAAATTAATGAACTTTCATAAAAATGAATTGAAGATATTTCTAACATTTTTTCTTATTTATTTTATTTTCGCAGTATGGGTTGGCTATTATGAAAATAGCTTATTTGATTTGATTAAAGCTATAGTCGATGAAGGCAGATTAGAAATAGATAGTTATTTCAATGACACAGCTGATAGATCTTTATATAAAGGTCATTACTATTCAAACAAAGTCATAGGTGCCCCAATACAAGCTATTCCTATATATGCTTCTTGGAAATTCATTTATCACAATTTTTTCCCACAATCATTTATAAATTCTGATGCGCAATCATCTGATAAAATAATAGTTAGTGAGGGAAACAATGCAGAAATATGGTGGTGGCGTAATCTTAATTTTTTAACAAGAACATCTATGATTTTTATCACAAGTTTAACATCTAGTTTATTTTCAGCATTAACTCTTTTATTGCTTTATAAAATATCTAAGCATTTCATAAAAGGTGAAAAAAATAAATTTTTATTGGTGACGGTATATGGTCTAGGTACTTTAGCCTTCCCTTTTGCAACTGCTTTCTGGTCCACCTCAATTGGTACTTTCTTTTCTTTTCTTTCTTTTTATATTTTGTTTAAAACAAAAATTAGCAGTTCATATAATAAAATTATTTTTGCAGGTTTAGCATCAGGATTTGCTATAATAACAGAAAATTTTTCTATTTTAGTTAGTTTGTTTTTGATATTTTATATTTTAACATATAGCAGAAGTAAAAAAACAATTTTTGCGTTTCTAATTGCTAATCTTTTAGCCATATCTCCACTACTTGTTTATAACTTTTATATTTTTGGTATTCCTTTTGAGAGTATTTATAAATATTATGACCCTATTACCGTACGCTATTATCAATCCTGGTTGCTAAATCGAGAAACTTTAGGATTTAATTTTTCGTTTGAACCATTTAGAATTCTAAGATTACTATTTTTTCCATTTGTAGGTCTATTTTTTTATTATCCTATTTTACTTCTTTCTTTCTACGGCTTGATAAAAATGGATAAAAAATATAAAGTTGAAAAATTTTTAATTCTTTTAGTATTTTTATCGATGATTATTTTAATCTCGATGTTTAGATATTGGTGGGGCAGTAGTTTTGGAGCAAGATTTCTATTGGTTGTACTACCATTTTTTGTTTTACCAGTAATTTATTCATTTGAAAAAGTTAGTCTAAAAATTGTATCAATTCTTTTGATTATTTCTGTGTTTATAAACCTTTTGAGCACAGTAGGTTGGGGTGTTGTAATATCTTCAGTTTGGACGTATTGTTGCGATATGGACTTGGAATATCTTAATAAGATTAATACTTTTGAAATACTGATAAATCCTCTTTTTGAAAAAAATAGCTTTGACTTCCTTGAGTATGGTCCACGAAGTAAAATTATCGAAAGTTTACTAGTGAAAGATTATATTTTTGATATAAGAGATGCACGATATTTTGCAAAACTTGAAGAACCCAGAGTTTTTGATATTAAATTATTTACCTTGAATCCATTTGGGTTTGGTTATATGAAAGTGTCTTTTGTTAGTACCCTGTTTGTTATTATCATGATTATCTTGATTTGGAGGAAAAGGTCAATTGAATTTATTTTACGTTACAGATATTTGTTTGTTATTATTTGTTTGTTATCATTATTTTATTTTTTCAACATCAAAAATATAGCATATGGTAAGCACTGGTTCAGCCAGGAATTCGTTAACGGTATGTCATATCGCTGGATGTCTGATAATGCCACATTAAACATCTATAGTCCTGAACAAGAAAAGGTGAAATTACAACTTAATTTTTGGAATTTTTATAAAAATAGAACCATGGAAATATATTTAAATGATGAATTAGTGTCGAGATTTGATGTAAGGGTTAATGAAAGCAGTATTTTTTATACACCTATAATTGAATTGCAAAAAGGTGAAAATATAATAAGATTTATTTCGAAAGAAGGATGTGATGTTCCAAACGAAATAGGTGTTTGGGAAAAGGATTATAGGTGTTTGTCTCTCCAGTTTTGGGATATTCGTAAAATGGCAATAGATGATTTAATAAAGGCTGGATTTATTTATGAAAGCAATTGGTACTATGAAGAGAAAGATAATAAACAAACCTTTAGATGGATGCTCAATAATGCAACAATAAGCATATATTCTGAAAAAGACCAGCAAATGGATTTGAAAGTAGATGTTATGAGTTATTATAAAAATAGGACCATGGAAGTGTATTTAAACGATAAGTTGATTGAATCATTTAATGTTATGTCTACTTGGAGTAATAAAATAATAAAAGTGAAACTGAATATAGGAGAAAATATTATTAGATTTCATTCCTTAGAAGGATGTGATATACCTGCTAAAATTGAAAATTCTACTGATGAAAGATGTCTAAGTTTTGTTTTTAAGAATATAATAATTAAAAAGTAATTTATAAAATATGTTTGTTTTTACTAAAACAGAACTGAAGATATTTTTGACTATTTTCTTAGTAAGTTTTATTTTTATTCACTGGATGGATTGGAATTCAAACTCTAGGCTTGATTTGACAAGAGCCATTTTGGAGGAAGGTAGACTGGAGATAGATAGCTATGCTAACAATACTGGGGACAGGGCATATATTAACGGTCACTACTATATAGAGAAGTCGCCAAGCACTTCTTTAATAATAATTCCTGGTTATGGCTCTTTGAGATTTATATATCATAATTTCCTTGAAAATTTAATCGGATATAATACTTCTTTGGAGTATTTTACACTAAAATGGGGTAATACAAGTATCCTTGAACCGATTTATCTAGATTCCCTCAATCTATTTTCTTATATATTGATAATACTTTCTATTTCAGTACTTTTTACTTCATTAACAACTATATTGATTTATAAGTTTTCATCGTTTTTTTTGAATAAAGAATGGCAAAGATTATTTGTTAGTTTTGCTTATTGGTTAGGTACACTCGCATTTTTTTATTCTCTAATTTTTTACAATCAACCCTTTCCAAACTTTTTGGCATTTTTATCTTTTTATATTCTATTCAAAATGAAACACTCTAATAAGAAAAAGACTCTAATTTTCATAGCTGGGATGCTGCTTGGCTTGGCCATTCTTTCAGAATATGCGGCAGTATTGTTTTCTATTCCATTTTTATTATATGTCATATACTTAACAGACAAATCTAAAACTTTACTATTTTTAATTGCTTTAATTATCGGTGTTTTACCATTGTTAATTTATAATTACATAATTTTGGGTAGTCCGTTAAGATTGACATTCGAATACATAGATCCCGCCGGATGGGAGGGATCGGGTTTGGGTGGTGGAACTTTAGGTTTAAACCCATTACCTAATTGTTACGTTTTTCTAAGATTACTTATGTATCCAGAAAAGGGGCTTCTTTTTTACTTTCCTTTTTTAATTCTTTCTATTTTTGGATTCTATTTCATGCTGAAGAAATATAGAGCAGAGGGTTTGATGATACTATCCATGTTTATTTTGATTTTAACCTTCTTTTCAGCTTATAAATCATGGTGGGAATATACTAGTTTTGGACCAAGAAGAATTTTTCTAATTACACCGTTTTTAATGTTACCAGTAATTTTCTCTCTCAAGAAAATAAGATTTAGTTTCATACTGATATTGTTTTTTGTATCGTTATTCATAAACACTGCTAGTCTCAATCAGGATGTAGCCACATTCAGAGATGTTTTTATATTGCCTAATTCACAGGCAGTGAACCCTGAGGTAATGAAAAAAGTGAGTTCTTTAGAGATTATTGATTATTTGTTACTTAATCATCATTTTCCAAATTTCTTGGAGATAGGCCCTAGGAGTAGGCTTATAGAAAGCCTTTTAGTAGAAAATCGTATGTTTGATATACGAGATTATTGGCCTTATAATAATCTTATGGAAGAACCTAGAATCTTAAATATTAAATTATTTACAAGTCAGTTTGGTTTTGTTTTTATGAAAACTTCATTCATTACAACTGTGATAACCATATCCATGGTCTTTTTAGTTTGGAAAAAGGAACTGCTTAAATTTGTTTTAAATCATAAATACCTATTTTCTATTTTATTTTTGTTATTTCTGCTTTTCTTTTTCACTATAACTAAAACCCTGTATGAAAACAATTGGTTTGTGGACAAATTCTATGGTGAACGGACATATCATTGGATGTCAGATAATGCTACTCTTAGGATTTATAGTCCTAATGAGGAAGAAGTCGCATTGAAGTTTAATGCATGGACTTTCTACAAAGATAGAACTATGGAGATATATCTAAACAATGAGTTAATTAGAACATTCAAAACAAAAGTTAATGAGACCAGAGAGTTTATTACCCCCATACTAAAACTAAGATCCGAAGATAATATCATTCGCTTTCATTCAGTTCAAGGATGTGATATGCCAGCCGAAGTTGGTGCTTGGTTAAATGATTTCAAATGTCTAAGTTTCTATTTCTATGGTATAGAGAAATTGAATGCAAAAGATTTATATGGAAAATTAATTTTTATCGATTGGTATCTTGAAGAAAAAGATAAATCAGGCAATTTCAGATGGATGAGCAATGAATCAAATATCAATTATTATGTATCTGATGTAACCAAAATAAATCTAACATTCTCTACTAGAAGTTATCATGAAAATAGAAGTCTGGATATATACATTAATGATAAATTTATTAAAAAAGTTATAGTCAATGTATCATGGGTTGATGAAAAAATAATGTTAAATCTGAATAAAGGAGATAATGTGATTAGTTTCAATTCTGTCAGTGGATGTGATGTGCCAAAAGAAATAGAAGGAACAAACGATAACAGATGCTTAAGTTTTGCTTTTAAGGACATTAAAATTGAATAGCAATTTTTACAAAACAAAAATACTTATTATCATTCCTAACAAGGCTCCACTTGTGACGTCAATCAAATAGTGGTCTTTCATATATATTCTCGAATAGCAAACCAGTAAAGCAATTAACCAAAATCCCACTATGAAAATGATATTAAAGTATATTTTTGAGAAAAAATAAGCCAGAATAATTGCCCTTGCAGCATGTACACTTGGGAAAGACGAATTATAAAGTCTTTGAAATAGATTTTTGTATTTTTTCTTGTTTGGCCGTTGCTTAAAATAAAAGAATCTTATTGAAAAGACTATTACCAAAGTTATAGTTAACGATAAAAATAATTTTATCGAATAATCCGGATTTATGAAAAAGAAAGTAAGTATGATTATTGAAAGAAAAAAATAAAGGCTACCCAAGAATGCAATTGCTTGAAAAAATAATTTCATAAAACACCTGTGTTTAATATAATTACAACCAATATCAAGCCCAATAAGGCATACAGTGCCATAGCAATGTTAAGTGATCTTTTTGAGTAGTATTTGAAAACATTTCTATAACGAAATGTTTTTTGCTTAAATTCATTTAATTCATCTAATCTTTTCTTGGTCATTAAGAAGGATGCTGAAAACCAAATTAAAAGTAAGATTAGGATGTTAGGAAGTTGACCTATTATTATCGACCACCCAATCAAAAACCTAATCGGATTGTTTATAGATTCTGATAAAACATCTACGTAAGGCAAGTCTTTCAACCTAAACGGTCTAACGTTATAGAACAAGGCAGCTATGAACAAGAAAAACAAGAGAACCGTCGTTTCTGGATTAAGCAACAAATAAGAAATAGGCAAACTTATGGCGATTAGAATAATCATTATTATAAAAGCTTCTTTAGGTTGTATTCTTTTTGATGGCAAAGGTCTTAATCTTTTGACAGGATGTTTTTTATCAAATGGCATATCTATTATGGCATTAAGACAATAGTTTGCTGCAGAAATTAAGCATGCAAGTAAGGTTACTATGATCGAATCTATCAGTATACTTTGATTAAAGTTTAATCTAAAGATAAAAACGGCAAAAATGACTCCTATTACGACTGTTATATTTCTATACCAATAATTCAGTCTTAAAATCTCAAGATAGGGATTCATTATATTTAATTGAATTAGCTGTATTAAAATTCTTGTTTTTACTCATTCTGATGTATCTATACCAATTAGAAATTACATCAAGGTGCAATGAGAACATTAAATTAAACTCTATTAAACAAGAAGCAGTGCAAGCACTACATTCAAGAGAAGCCAAATTATCAAAAGCCTTTTTGAATCCAACATCAAGAAAATTCAACGCTTTCATCTGTTCTATTAGAACAACACACGGATAAACATTGCCATCTGTATCTACATTACAAAAGAGTTTTCCTGCCCAACAAGGGATATCTCCTTTTTGCTTTTCAACTCTGTATGACTCTGCGTAGTCCTGCCATTTCAAAAGATGTTTTAGATATTTAACAGTGGAAACAATTGGCGCTCCATTTTTCTTAGCCTCAATCAATTTTTTAATGACCTCCCTATATTCTTCAGGTGAAGGCAACATTGATTGCGTATCTCCAGCAATGCTAGAAGTGTGATGTAATATTTGAAAAGTAGTATAAAAACCCATCTTTTCTGCCAAATCTAAAAGATAATCTATTTCATTCAGATTATTTTTAGTCAATACTGTGATAGTCCAAACAGGCATTCTTTTGGTTGCAATCTCTAATGCCCTGATTACTTTTTTATGACTTCCTTTCTCTCTATTTTGATCATGCACTTCTTCTTGGCCATCGATACTTAAAATCAGTATATCAAGATTTTTCAATTCATCTATTTTTTGAGGAAGCAAATAACCATTTGAGTCTAATGTAGTGAACATTCCTTTATCCTTTGCATAATCTATTATTTTTCCAATATCTGGCCTTACTAATGGCTCACCACCCCAAAAAGCAATTCTCTGTGTTCCTAAATCTGACAACTGATCTATAAGAGAGAATATTTGTTCTGTTGTTAATTCTTTCTGTTTCCTTAACGGAATCCTACAGTAGTTACATCTTGATGGGCAATGGTTAGTAACAGAAAGCATAACATTTACTGGCGTCCTTCTATTGACTAGATTGGCCATTAACGTTGAGCTGCCTATATAAACCAAATTTTTCAAATTCATTTTAGCACTTTATACAAATATGGCCGCTCAAATATATTAGATAACTATTATTTTAATTAATGAAAATTTCTAAAATAGAGCTCAAGATATTTCTAACGTTTTTTGTAATTTATTTCATTTTTATATCTTGGATTGGGTCGAATGAAGATAGCTCACTCGATCTAACCAGGGTTATTGTCGATGAAGGAAGATTAGAAATAGACAATTATTTTAACAATACCGTTGACAGATCTGTTTACAACAATCATTACTATTCAAACAAAGCTATCGGTATGCCACTTCTAGCTGCTCCGATATATACCTCTTGGAAATTTATTTACTACAATTTTTTCCCTCAATCATTCATTAATTCTAACAAACCACTGCCTGATTATCAGACATTTCCTGCTGGAGATAAGGTCGAAATAATTGAACAGGTGAACCCGGGGTTCTTAATAAAGCTCTCAAGAATTCTAGTTGATGAATTTACTTCCTGCCTATTTTCAGCATTAACAGTTTTGTTGCTATACAAGATATCTAACTTTTTTACAAAAAATGAACTACACAGAATACTACTAATAATAATTTATGGTTTGGCTACTCTAGCATTCCCTTACGCAACAGTTTTTTTCTTCCATTCTACTTCTGCTTTCTTTATCTTCCTGTCATTTTATCTTCTGTTTCAAACGAAAATGGGAGAAATTAAAAGATATATTATTTTTTCTGGTTTAGCATCGGGATACGCTTTTACAATAGATCATTTAACTTTTGCGATTAATTTATTTTTACTGTTTTATCTTTTGACATTTAATCGAAATAAAAAAGCAATTATTGGATTTTTAGTAGCCAATCTGGTAGTGATATCTCCATTACTTATTTATAATTTCTATATTTTTGGCACTCCTTTCGATGATACTTTCAGATATTCAGACACTGCTATATGGTATTCACAAGCATGGCTTTCAAGTAGGAATACAGCAGGGTTTACTCTATCATTTCAGCCATTTATAATTTTGAGATTATTGATTTTTCCACATCTAGGATTATTTTTCTACTATCCTATTTTAATTCTTTCATTCTATGGATTGGTACAGATGAATAAAAAGTATAGAGCTGAAAAGTTATTGATTTTACTATCCTTCCTATTAGTAACAATTTTAGTTTCAATGTTCTTTTACTGGTATAGCGGTAATTTTGGAGCAAGATTCTTATTAATCGCATTACCATTTTTCGTTATACCTATTGTTTATTCATTGGAAAAAATTGATTTAAAAATTGTATTAATTTTCTTAATAATTTCAGTGATGGTCAACCTTTTCAGCACTGCAAATTGGGGTTATATTTCTACGGATGCATTTAAAAAAGCTTGTTGTGAAATGGATGCAGACTATTCTAATAACATTAATACACTTAAGATAATAGCAAATCCACTTTTTGAAAAAAGTATTTTTTATTTTTTCGATACAGGCTCAAGAAGCAGGTTGATAGAGAGCCTTTTTGTTCAAAAATGGGCATTTGACATACGAGACGCATGGCCTTATATAAAATCGATGGGTGAACCTAGAATTTTGAATATCAAATTGTTTGCTACCCCACTTGGTTTTGTTTTCATGAAGCTTTCATTCATTACTACATTAGTTCTTCTGGCTTTGATCTTCTTGATTTGGAGAAAGAATGTGATTGGTTTCATTTCACATTACAAGTATTTGTTTGTAATAATCTTTTTGTTATTTTTGCTTTACTTCTTCAATGTCGATGATGTGGCATATGAAAAAGGATGGTATAATGAAGAAAAAAACAATACTCAAACATTTAGATGGATGGCAGACGCTGCAACATTAGATATCTATAGTCCTTCACCCACACTGATTAAATTAAAAGTTACTGTTGGAAGCTTCTTTAAGAACCGAACCATGGAAGTTTATTTGAATAATAAATTGATAGCGAGTTTTAATATGGAAGTTAATGAAAGTAAAGAGTTTATTACACCATTATTCGAACTGAATGAAGGAAAAAATACTATAACATTTCATTCTGCAGAAGGATGTGATGTACCTGCTAAAGTAAATGCTTGGTTGAATGACTATAGATGCTTATCATTCCAATTTGTTAGTCTAGAGAAACTGAATTTAAAAGATATATCTAATAAACTTATTTTTGAAAATTGGTATGTTGAAGAGAAGGATAAATTGGGTAATTTCAGATGGATGGGTAAGGAAGCAAACATAACTTATTATGTTACCAATGAAACTACTGCAAGCATAACATTTTTTGTTAATAGCTATCATACAGATAGGAATCTAAACCTGTATGTGAATGATAAATTTGTCAAAAGAATACTAGTCACAACATCCTGGAATCAAATAACAATTAATGTAACACTTCACTCTAGAGAAAACACTATCACTTTCCGATCTTCAGAAGGATGTGGGATACCAAGAGAAGTAGAAGGATTAAATGATACAAGATGTCTATCTTTTGCAGTTAGAGGTTTGAACATCAAGAACTGAAATAAATCATTTGCCAAATTTGATTGATAAAGCTATAGCAATAACAATCAAGGCATAACCAGAGAATAGCGATATGGTATCATAAGGATATGTAAAAATAGCTGTGCCCACATATAGAAAGAACAGGCCAATAATGAGGATTGCTAAATATGCAACTTCTTTTGGCGTTATGTACTTTTTTAAATCAAATTCCATAATAAAATTATTGTTTTTATCCTTAAAAATAAATGACTAATTAATGGTAAAGCCAAATCTTAGAACAACCATATATATTGCTCTAATGATTCTTGCAATTTTTTCTTTAATTACCTACCTAACTTCAATCCAATTCATCATTTCATTGATAATAATTCTAATACCAGGATTCGTAATAACCAAGTTTTTATGGAGAACTGAACTCAAAGAAAGCTTAATAGTTTCAATTGGTGTTGGGCTTGTTTTAATTCCAATTATAACATATTTGCTTAAAATATTTTTCATACCGCTGAATTCAATCACCATCTCAATAATATTGATTTTTTTCTCAATTATGTTTTTGAAAATCCTTTACGATGAAAGAAAGAGATTTGAGCTAAGAATAAATTTTTTGACTCTTGTTCTGTTTTTTATACTAGTTTTGGGATTACTAACAAGGCTTTATCCGATAAGGAATTCTTATGCATCCCCATTTACTGATGCTATCGTCGAAGGGACTATTACTAAACTAATAATCGATAATCAAGGAATACCATCGACATGGCAGCCTCTATTGCCAATAGAACTCAAGCATCAAACAGGATTGGCTTCTGTGGTGGCTTGGATGAGGATTCTATCAGGAATGGAAATACCAAAAATAATCTTGTTGATTACAAATCTGTTTTATGTGCTATTACCATTTGCAGTTTACTTACTTGCATACAAACTTCTAAAAAATCAAACACAAGCTGTTGTTGCGTCAATATTAACTTTAGTTGCCTCACTTCCAACAATTACGTTCATAGCCGGCATGAACAGCACGATTATCATATATTTCTTAATTCCTATTTCAATAGCTCTAGCAATAGACTCGTTCAATGACATGAATAAGAAAAAAATATTTTTGCTCTTCTTATTCTTTCTGGGATCTTTATTAATCCATCCACTGTTCCTATTTTTCTTCCCTCTCCTCTTTTTGCCATACATAGCAATTCAAAAACCAAGGGAAATCTTTTCTAAAAAATCAATCATTATAGTCATTTGTTTACTGCTATCATTTCTACTGATTTTACCTCGTTACAACATAAATCCCAAGAATAATCTACAAGAAGAGTGGTCAATTCAGAATGGACTGATGAATAATGCATTATCAGTGACATTCTTCATCGATCCATTTTTTGTAGTTTTCGAAAACCCATATGGTGTATGGTCTGTATATGCAGACAAAATACTCATCAGCCATGTTGAATCATACTTTTTCACATTCGCGTTTATTGCAATACTCTTCTACAGTCTGTATGTGATAATAAAAACAAAGAATAGTTTGGGATACATCGCAATAGCCTGGTATCTATTATTTTTAATGTTCAGTAGTTTGCAAAATTATTTTCAAATTCATTTTCCTTTCTGGCAGTTCGTATATCCGACAAGAGTATTGTTTCTAATATTCTTGCCAATATCAATCCTACTTTCATTCGCTTTCTATAATCTGAAAATAACTAATCTGAAAAAAATAATGAGCATACCACTTCCATTATTCTTATTTCTCCTCATATTGATCTCATACATACCAATAGGATTATTCCAAATTACAGATTATCTGACAGGTATATCAAAAAGAGCACCTATTAACGAAAATGTCATGAAAAGTATGGATTGGATAAATGAAAATGTTCCTAAAAAATCTATAGTGTTGAATTTTATAGGCGATGTAGAGGCTGGAGTTTTTGTAGGAGATGAAGGACAATGGATACCTGCTATGACAGGAAGAATAGTAGTCTTTCCATCCACTTCTGTTACAGACGATGTCAACAACAAAGAAGTGAAAGACAGATTACTGATAATGGATTATGTTAATAAGAGCGATACAAGCAGTGACAAGTTCATCTCTCTATTGAAAGGCTATAATGTCAGTTATATTTTCATTTCCAAACTACAGACATCATCCAGGCAAAGTTTTAATCAAGTCTCGCCGGACATTTTTAAAAATAGTCATTATCAGTTAGTATTCAACAATTCAGATGTCTCCATCTTTAAAACAAATTATTGAAAAGCCTGTACAACTGGGAACTATTATAAAATCTTACCTGTAGATAATAAAAATTATGATAGCTGATATCTTAGGTTTTATTTTTTCTTTAGGCTTAATTTTATTTTCTGGCTATCTCATATCACTTCTTCTTTTCCGCAAAACAAACATTACTAAGAGATTAATTCTTTCCTTCGGTTTAGGCACCGGAACAAATTCAATCTTGATGATTTTATTAGGCTCCCTCTATAATTTTCAATTAGTAACAGTTCTCACAAGTTATTCTATTTTAACTCTAAGTCTTCTTTACCTGAACAGAAAAAACCTCTCAAGATCACTTTTCAAGGTGAAAATGCCAAGAATCAATAAAAAAGCATTCTTAATCGTCATTCCATTTGTTCTATTCTCCCTTTTTCATGCAGCATTCTTACCTGAACTTTACTCTGACGCACTGCTTTATGGTCAACTTGCAAGGATTCATTACAACAATAAAGACTTGTCATATTTTGAGGGAGGACCTTCAATAGCTTTAGGCTATGCTTCTGGTTATCCATCTGGATTTCAATTGATTCAAGTATTCATTTACCTTTTCACAGGCGAAAGTCTTCTTTTCATAAGAGCATTTTCTTGTTTTGTATTTGCTCTTTTCATTTTGTTGATTTACAACTGGGCAAAGGAATTTTTCAAGCAAGAAAGGGCAATTCTTATTTCTTTAGCTTTATTTGTAACTTTACCAATAATTATTCTGTTTTCCAGAATTTCCTCTCAATATATGTATCTTGCTTTTCAATTCTCCTTGGCCTGTTATTTCCTTCACAAATTCTTGATCCAGAATGAAAAACAGCAGCTTTTCTTTTCATCAATTTTTGCCGGCTTTGCTTCTTTAACAAGTTATCTAGGACTAACATTCCTTCCAATTCTATTTTTGTCAATTAGTCCAGACAAAAAAAGCTACAAGTATATACTTTTTTCTCTGATAATTTTTTCTTTAGTAATATCTCCATGGTATCTAAGAAATTTTATATTGCTTGATAATCCCTTATGGCCATTTGGAGGTGGAAAATATGTTGATGAAGCTATCCTCAAAGAAAATAGCATTATACTCGAGGACGCCTCACAAGCTTCAGGATTCAGTTATAGTGATTTTGATACTCTAGAAAATTCACTTTATCGTTTGCTTTCTCCTTCTGTTAATCTATTTTCCAGCTATATCAACGGACTGCGACCGGTTTTCACAATATTTGCTGTTCCTGCCCTGGTTTACTGGGTCAAAGATAGGAATAAACACATGAAACTTTTTGTTACATGGTTTTTAGTAGTTCTTCTTGCCTATGTGTTGTTCATAAGAATTTCTGAAAGATATCTCATACTAATATCAATTCCAACTGTTTTCCTTTCTGTTTATTTCCTAGAATTTTTATTTAAGCAAAAACTTTTATCAAAAGGAAAATTTTTGATCATCATTTTACTAGCTATAATATACGCATATGGATTTCTGATCTCAGTCTTTTGGGATGGTTGCTATGCTGATGTTGATCAAAAAATGTCGTTCAAATTCTTCGAGATTTTGGGTGACAAGTGGAAGGCCATTGATTTATGCTACGGCAATGGAACCAAAATCTGGAAACACATAAACAACAACCTTCCGCAAGATGCAGTCATCGCGACAACTGAGTTGAAAATGTACTATATAGACAGAAAGGTTGTTGCTATGGATAGCTGGGCACTCAGGGAAATTTACCACAATAAAACTGCAGATACACTGCATTCAGTTTTGGCTGCAAACAATGTAGATTATATAATAGTTGAGGATATTACCAACCTACTGAAGAAATATCCGGACTATTTTTCAGTCGAGTACGAAGAAGGCAATTGGAAAATTTACAAAGTTAACAAGTAAAAGCAAGCTTTTTTACCAGGCTCATTTAATAATAAATTAGCACGGTATGAGCAGAAGCATCAAAAAACAGGGAAGAAAGGTGGAAATTCGTAACTTTCTTTACATTTTTTTCCTATTAGTTTTCATAGGCATTGTTGGTTTCAGAATGTCTCAAAGTATTTATTTTGGCAACTGGTTTTATGGATCTGATGGCAAACATGCTTCTGATAGTTCATTTACGAGGATTTTGAGGTTACAATATGGAACGACAATGCCACCAACAACTACAACTCTCCCACCAACAACTACAACTCTCCCACCAACAACTACAACTCTCCCACCAACAACTACAACTCTATCCACTTGCACACATAACAATGTGTGCCAGTTAACAAGTGGTTCTTATGGTGATGATGCTGACGAAAATCAGGCAAGATGTCCTTCAGATTGTAAAACAACAGTTTCCCTCATTCCACAGCAATCATCTCCAAATCAACAAGTTACAATAACAATTGCTTTCAATGATTCAAGATACGCAACTGGAGGAAAGACTTCATACACCCTGCTGATTGATAACAGCATAGTTTGGGATTCAAGCAATGGTTGCAATATAGCTGGTGTGCAAGTCACGCCTCCTAGTAACCAATATAATGCTGCATGTACTTGGCAAGGGATAACATGGCCATGTACATCAACATCTGTTAATGGTTATCTATCTATAACAACAAACTGTAGAATGCCAGATGTTCAACCAGGATCACACACATTAAAAGTCACTCCGACAATCTATTCAAAACCAAAGCAATTGAATGCGATAACAGCTTCTTTCGTAGTAAAGCCTGACCAATATACCATCTCTACCCTTTTCAAAATGATAATATCATTTTTAGGCTTAAACTATACAATTAATTATTAGGGTTCACATGAAATCTTTCATCTTGGCTGTATTTGCATCAGTTTTCTTCCTATTTTTCTCTTCAAATGTCTATGCTCCTACTCTGAATCCAGGAACAACAGGATTCACGATTGAGACAATTGTTTTACAGTCAATAGGAGGGAACCTTTTGTCTTTGCAAGGCGATTCTAGCTATTTGAATATTTATTGGAATGCCACTTTTCTTGATGCTGGCAAACCCAGTATCAACGCCAAGTGTTACTTCAACTGTAACATATCAACAAATAATTGTGTTGGCTCCCAAACATGCAGTTATTCAGGACCAACAGGCATAGGTGTTTGCACAATAACAAACCCTAATTATAACCAACCACTAAGCACTACCGATCTCGTTTCTTGCAATTTTACTGATCCGCAAAACCCAAGCGTAGAATACAGACTTCCGGGTGGTAATTATCCTTCTCGATCATTTGTTCCAATAGATTTTCAAGTAATAACTTCTCCATCTGCAACAACAGTAGGAATACCTGTTAGTGTTCCTGTCACTCTGAAGAACACAGGATTATTCACTGGTTCCTTTGATCTAACACTCTATTCAATTTCAACACCAGTAGTAATCGACCCGCCTTCTGTAAGTAATCCACAATATATTGTTGTTGGGCCTTTGAGTGGTGACAGTTATTTAGCAACAAGTGAAGCAGTTTCATTTCCTGTTGATATAACTGCTTTTTCAGCACTTACTCGTGTTAGAGTTGGAGTTTTAGCAAATTCTACGCTCCAACCTCAAATCTATAAAGAAAGTATAATTGAGATTAACACAGGATTTGCAAGTCTTTCAGAATTTCATCTTGAAGGAGTTATTCAAATAATTTTATTCTCCACTATTCTTTTGTTAGTTGCTTTCAGCAAGAAAAAACTTTTTAAATAGTTTTGCTCTAAATGAATATGCACGGGTTCATAGTCTATCGGCTAGGACGCGACCCTTACAAGGTCGAGAGAGGAGTTCAATTCTCCTTGGACCCACTACTTTTTAAAAAATTAAAACCTAAAGATGTTAATATGGACATAGTTGAAGCTTTTGGCAGAACAACAAACGTAGCATTTTCTCATGGAGTAGTGAGAGGACTTGATGTTCTAGATTTGTCACCAGAAAATATCGAGAATTCGATAAAAAAGAAAAAATTAATCATTCCTTCAAAATCATTTGACATTGTCATTGATTATCGACCAAAGTTAAAACAGCTAAACATTTATATCGCTGATAAAAAATGGAGCAAGAAACTTGCAAAGAGCTTTAAAAAAACTAGCGATTTCAAGTCGATGGTCGTCTTGATAGGAAGTATGCCAGTTCTAAATGCTGTTCATGAAGTTAGGATAGGGGCTTTTGGTGTTTCTTCTTCTGAACTGGTTAAGGCTGTAATTAAGTACAAGAAAAAGTAGCGGGGCCTGGATTTGAACCAGGGACCTTCGGGTTATGAGCCCGACGAGCACTCCATTGCAGGTTGCGAAGGTTCTCTTCAACAACTGACTGCTCTACCCCGCTATCAATATCTTAATTCAATTATTCTTTGTTTTTATAAATTTAACTATTACAACCAATCGTTGTTAATTCCTGCTTCTTACCATTATCTAAAGTTCCAAATTTACTTCATAGGTTCTTTGATATCTGTTTCTCATGAACGAACAGACTAAACTTCTGATTGAAAAATTGTTTGAGGTGCCAGAATGCTTGAACAAGTAGACGAACTTTATGAAAATGTCATTGAGAAAAGGAAAAGAGGATTCTTGGGCAAATCTTTCATCTTCACAGGCAGAACACTTGGAGGCGGGATTTCTTCTCAACTAGGAGCAATTGCCGCAACCATTTATGCAGTTTCAAGGGAAGCAAGTTCACTTGCATATACTCAACAAATCTATCCGCTGACCCAGCTGGGGTTAGAATATTTTGCAATCATCGGTGGCTTTTCTGCCGCAGGCAATCTTGTTGGTCATTATGTTTCCAGAAAAATTTTGGATTTCTTTTCATAAGGAGGTGGGTAAATGAAATTAAGCGAAATAGATTTGAATTCAAGCCATTTAGTTGTTG
>Ga0315282_10000378_pt1 | contig 89062 bp, 75 predicted proteins | sample YL17G07_20_MG_FD_203693 | JGI IMG/M metagenome (GOLD analysis project Ga0315282, IMG submission 203693) | Sediment microbial communities from Yellowstone Lake, YNP, Wyoming, USA - YL17G07_20 | ecosystem: Environmental > Aquatic > Freshwater > Lake > Sediment | place: USA: Wyoming | collected...
AATGGCTCGTTGCCAGCCCGCAGACCGCCGGACAGTTCACTGCGGTGGGCTACTTCTTCGGGCGCGAGATCCACCGCAAGCTCGGCGTGCCCGTGGGACTGATTCACACTTCCTGGGGCGGAACGCCCGCCGAGGCGTGGACCAGCCACGGATCGCTGGCCGGCGATCCCGCGCTCGCTTCCATCGTTTCGGATTGGGAAAAGAAACTCGCCGATTACCCGGCGCAACTCGAAAAGTACCGCCACGAACTCGACGATTGGAGCCGCGCGGCCCAGCAGGCGGACGCCGATGGCAAGGCGGCGCCGCGGCCCCCTGAATTCCCGGACGATCCGCACAGCAGTCCATGGCGCGCTTCCGGCCTCTTCAACGCCATGATTGCGCCGCTGATTCCCTTTGGGATTCGCGGCGCCATCTGGTACCAGGGCGAGTCCAACGCCGACCGCGCCGAGCAATACCGCAAGCTCTTTCCGGCCATGATCTCGGACTGGCGCCATGCCTGGGGCGAAGGAGACTTCCCTTTCCTGTTTGTGCAGCTCGCCGGCTATGAGGAATCGGACGCCTGGCCGTATCTCCGCGAAGCCCAGGCCCTGACGCTCTCCCTCCCCAAGACCGGCATGGCGGTCGCAGCCGACATTGGCGAGCGCTACGACATTCACCCCAAGAACAAACAGGAAGTCGGCCGCCGCCTGGCACTGGCGGCGGAAGCCATCGCCTACGGCAAAAATATCGAGTACTCCGGTCCGGTTTACGACCGCATGAAGGTCGAAGGAAACCACGTCACTCTTCAATTCAAACGTCGCGCGGGAGGGTTGGTCGTGCGGGGGCGCTCACTCTCGGGATTCGAAATCGCCGGGGACGATCGAAAGTTCGTGCCTGCTGACGCTCAAATTCAGGGTGGTGACGTCGTCGTGAGCAGTCCCAAAGTGGCCAAGCCGGTCGCAGTGCGCTACGCCTGGCGGGATTTTCCCGAGTGCAGCCTGTATAACAAGGCCGGATTGCCCGCCCCGCCCTTCCGCACGGACGATTGGCCGGCTGCGAAGCCAGAGAAGAAGTAGGCAGGAGTCAGTGGTCAGTCGGGCAGAGCGCAGACCCAGCGCTTCAGCGCGTTGCGACGAAGAGGCAAGCGGCAAGGCTGGCGACAAAGAGTGCGGCAAAGAGCGGCATGATGACGCGGCGCAACGACGCGCCGCCTGTGAGCACGGCGATCCCGCCTTTCACCAGGGTATTCATCGCGCAGGCGAGCAGGATGGAGGCGCCAGCCGTGCCCGGCGCCAGAACGTTTTCCCGCGCCAGGCGCGCCATCGAAACGGTGATGGCGTCCACGTCGGTGAGGCCTGCGAGCCCGCTCGCGATATAAACGCCCGTCGAGCCAAAGTAGTGGTGCGCAGCACTCGCCCCGAACAGCACCACCGCAAAGAGCAGCGCGAACTTCACCGCCTGGCCGAGCTCCATGGGGTTCTTTACGTCCAGGCGCGCGTCCGCCCCGCTCTCACGTTTTCTCCACAGGAAAAGGCCCATCCCGATCCCCAGTATTCCCGGCGCAAGGATGGGCAGTGACAAGCCACGCGCCAGGTTGGAATCAATCACGACAACCAGGAAGAGCACGCGGAAATACATGATGGTGGAGGCGATGATGATTCCCAGCGCGAAGTACCGGGCCACGGCCTCTCCCGCCTCGCGCGCTTTCTGAGAAAGTCCGGCGGTCGTGGCAGTGCTTGACGCAAGCCCGCCCAGGAAGCCGGTCACGGCGATTCCTTGCCGCGCGCCAAGGAAGCGCATCAGCACATAGCCCAGCATGCTGACGGCGGAAATCAGCACGACCATCCACCACACTACACGGGGGTTGACGACATTGAAGGGCCCAAAGGCGCGGTCGGGTAGCAGAGGCAGAACAATCACAGTGACGATGCCGAACTTCAGGATGGCGTAGATTTCGCCTTCCTGAATCTTTTCCGCCAATTGATGGAGCGGCGCCTTCATGGAGAGCAGCAGCGTGGTGATGACGGCGAAGGCGGCGGCGGGAATCAAGTATTCGAACGCCGTAAGGGCCCCGAAAATAAAGGTGAGGATGGCGACGAACTCGGTGGTTGCGCCCTTGTGCTGGCCCATCGCAGTCACATAGTAGGCTGTCACAGCAATGGCGATGACCCCCGCCAGCGCCACGGGAAGCATCCAGGGATAACCCGCCCGCGCCAGCAGGCCGGAGAAGAATCCCGTCAGCGCGATGACAGGAAAAGTTCGGAAGCCCGCGAAGAGCGGCTCATCAGCCTTTTGAGAGTGCTGCCTCTCAAGGCCGATGAGTAGTCCCATCAGCAGGACCATACCACCGTGATACGCGATCTCAAGAAAGGTAGGCATTAACCGGGCACGGTTTCAACCGTCACGTGGTCACTCGAATCAGCGGCGGCGTAGTAAAGCTCCACACGGAGGTGAGGAAAATCTCTGGCCAGAGCTTGCTTGACGCGACGCAGGTCGTCCTCCTGCCGCTGGCGAGGATCGGAGGGCCCCAAGAGGTGAAAGGGCAACTGCTTGTACCAGCCGCAATCCTCATGGGCGATGAGAATCAGCCGTTTCAACTCGTGCGCGTCAACAAGGTAGCGTATCCATTTCGTCAGCGCCCAGGAAAGCTTGGGCAGATACTCGACGAGCGTCATGCATTGAGGCCCGCCGGGCATCGCCAGCAGGTCGTAGTTGCCCTGCAGCTTCAAACCATTGTCCAGGAAATCACGTAACGCGGCCCCGCTACGATGGTCGCTGCATTGAAAGACCAGGGCTTCGGCGGGGGCACGATTGAACTTGAGGGAGGATTTGTATCCACTCATGGAAACTCATCCGCACAGGTCAATCAGCAGTCTGCAATCAGTCGTCCTCGACCTTTCACGATCTACGACTCTGCCTTCGGGCCCCTGGCCTCCGGCTTCTTCGCTGCGGCAGTGTCGATGGTGGCTTTGGCGGCCTGGGCCACCTTGCCGCCGTCGCCCGCGCCGAGCTGTGAGAGCACCGTCGGGATGTCCAGCCCAAGGGCCTGCAATTGCTGCAACAGGCTGAAGACCAGCGCCGGGCCGGTCCTGGCGATGCGCCCGATGCCTCCCGTGCCGCCGTCGGCTGCGCCGCCGTTCCCCTGCTCGATCACCACGACCTTGTCGATATTGCCGAGCGGCGCGGCCACCGCCCCGAAGATTCCCGCTGACGCCTGCAGAACGCTGGGCAGTTTCTCCAGAATCGTCTGCAGCTTCGCCGCTTCGTTGAACTGCTGCCATGCTTCTGCTTTCTTTAAGATGGCCTGCGCCTCGGCGACGCCCTGCGCCTCGATGGCGCGCGCTTGTGCAAGCCCTATGGCCTCCACCTTGGCGGCTTCTGCGCGGCCCTCCGCTTCGACGGCCGCGGCGCGGCCCATGCCTTCCTGCTTCAGTTTTTGTTGCTGCGCCTCGGCCAAAGCAATCTGCGCCGACTTTTGTCCCTCGGCCTCCAGAATCGCCGCTTGCTTCTTGCCCTCAGCGCGCACGATGGCCGCCTGCCGCTCGGCATCCGCGGCCTTGACGACCGTGGCTTCCAGTTCTTTCTGCCTGCGCATTACTTCCTGTTCCTGAACGCCAATCTGCTCCAACGTCCGGGTCTTCTCGATGCGCACTTCCTCCGCCACCACAGCCTGCCGTGCCTTGGCGTCGGCCTGGGGACCGGCCTGCGTGGCCTTGGCCTTTTCAATCTCGATTTCTGCCTGGTAGGCCGCCTGCTTTACCTGGAAGTCCCGTGAGGCGGCGGCAATCTGCGCATCGGCGTCGAACTTGGCCTTCTCGCCTTCCTGCATGGCGAGGGCGGATTTGATCTTGGCGTCGCGCGTGGCTTCAGCCTCGCCGATCGTGCCGTCGCGCTTCACTTCCGCCGTGCGCTTCTTGCCCAACGCGTCGAGGTAGCCTTCCTCGTCGCTGATTTCCTGGATGGTGAGCACATCCACGCCGATGCCCATACGCTCCAGGTCTTGCGCGGCTTCGGAAGTGAGCTTCTGCGCGAAGCTTTGGCGGTCACTGTTCACCTCCTCCACGGTCAGCGTCCCGAGAATGGCGCGCAGGTGGCCTTCCAGCGTCTGGAAGATGACGCGCTGAATTTGCTCCTGCCCCATTTTCAGAAAGCGCTCGGCAGCGGCCGACAAGGAAATATCGTCACCCTTGATCTTGACGTTGGCGACGGCTTTTACGGAAATGGGCACGCCCTTCAGCGTGTAAGCGCGCTTGATTTCGAGCGGGATAGTGAAAACGTTCAGCCACAGGTAATCCACCTGCTCGAGCAGAGGCCAGCGGAACGCCGCGCCGCCACGAACCATGCGGTAGCCAATGATGCGGCCGTCCGGTAATTTGTGCTTGCGCCCGCTAAAGATCGCCACGGCGTTAGGCGCCACCTTGATGTAGTTCCGGCTGAAGAGCGCCATCGCCACAATCAAGGAGAGCACGACAAGCACGACGATAAAGGGAACGAAGAATTGCGATAGGTCTGGCATCATGGTACCTCCCGCAGGCCCCCCAGGGCCTCTTGTCACTCCGCCCTTTTAACCAGCACGGTCTCCCCGACCACAGCTTCGATTAACACGATGGTGTTGGCGGGAATGTCTCCTCCATCCTTGGAGCGGGCGATCTTCTCGACCACGGTCTGGCCCAGCGTGCAGCGCACCTGGCCCAGCCCGCCCTTCGGAATAGCCACACTCACCTCGCCGGTCTTTCCGGCCAAATCACTGATGCGAATGTCAGAGGATGCCTGCTGGCTGTACAGGAAACTCGCGAAAGCATAAATGAGCCCGCCGAAGAGCAATCCGCCCGCCAGTCCCATGCCGGTGCTGGCGCCGATGCCATAGCCGAGGTGAATCCCGATGGCGCCGAACCCGCCAAAGGCCGTCACAAAGACGCTCAGGACGCGGCTGCTCAGGAAGCTCACACCCCCGTGCAGGTCGCCGTGGAGATCCGCGTCGTGGCCGCCAAACAGTTCGCCGCCGTGCTCGAAAAGCTCACCGAACGCAAAGCTGACGATGAGGACCAGGAAGCCGACGGCGGCGATTCCCAGGAAGACGGCGAATGCCGAGAAACCCAAGAGCAGAAACATGGATTACGCCTCCTCGGAACCGGGCCACTCTGGACAGCGATAAGCGTTCCGAGTTGCAGACTCTGTTGGCTGCAATTGGCGCTTACTCTATGACCCCATCGTCATGAAGTCAAGGCGAAGGTGGAGATGCTCGCGACGGTAGCTCTGGGGCGCGAACATTTGCCAGCGAACTGTCAGACGATGGAGAAGACGCCCACCCAGGCAAGTCGTCGCAGGCATAAATCGACGGGGGCCGTTCGGGGATTCCAATGAATCACTGAATCGAGGACCCACCGGCCCAATCACCAAGGGACCGGGTACATGATCCAGCCGAGGAGGAGGGCCACGCCAACGAAGGCGCCAAAGACCTTGGCGCCGTATATGGCGCGGTCGCGCGGGGTATCCTTGCTCAGCACTCCGAAGACCACGGAGACGAGCAGCGCGAACAGCAGCAAGGCTGTGAAATGTGAAATGACCATTACAAAATCAGTAACAAGTGACGGGCCAAGCCAAGACTCAGTCGGCCCGGCATTTGTCGTTCTTCACTCGTTACTGCCCTTCAGGGTTTTCGCCCCAGGGCGATATCGTAAGCGTCCAGAACGGTCAAGGCATTGAGCATGCCCGCCGCCACCAGGAACGCCGTCCCATAGTCCGAGGTCACGAAGTACGGGTCCCCGCCCGCATAACCAAAGAAGCGTGCCGCCGGCATGGCCACGCCTACGCACATTTCACCGAAGAATCCCAGGGTGCGCAGATATGAGGCGGAGTGCAGCGCGAAGAACTCCCCCTGCATCAATACCCCTAGGACGAACATGCTCAAGATGGAAACAAACAGGATCAGGGCGCGGCCTTTGCGCCGCAACAGAAAGTGCCCTAGGCCCGGAATCAGCCAAGCGGCCACCAGCACGCGAACCAGTAGTCCCACCTGGACGTCCGATTTCTCCGCCACCGCTTCTGCCGCTGTTCTCTTTGCCACGAAGCCGCTGATTCCCTTCTCCCCACCGCGGCGCTGGAATCAAACCGTCACGTTCCGGGAGCCCGCAGGTCCGATATTGGAAATTAACATACCTGGCGCTCACACGGCAACAGTCCAGTCTAGGGTCGGTTCACAAGGGGAGTCAGTAAAGCGTCCCGGCGGCGAGTTGATTCGCCGCCCATCGGAGCCGTTGCTTTTGCGGGGAGGCCGCATGTCCTGGAGGGGGCGGCTCCGGCAGGGGAAATTCCGCGCGCGGAGGAAGCCGCGGGTGTGGTAAACTAGTCTTAGTGGGCGGCAGGGCCGCGCTGTTGCTGTAGCCAGCGGCACTGAGCCGCAAAGGGAAGGCAACTCGGCCCGTAGAAACTACATCATGGTAAGAGTAGGCTGAGCGGGTCACCCGACCCTCGCGAACAGGGGCCAAGGATTTTGATCGATGGGTTCTAGCAATCCTCGCGTCGGTGTAGCGTTGGAGCCACCACAGCAAGAGACCAGCACGAAAGCGCCCGAGCCCACCTATGCGCTGACCTTCGTCGAGGAGCCGAATCTACTCGTCTCGGTCTTGCGCGAGGTTCGCGACTTCCTCCGCCAACCGAAGATCACTGTCCCGTCCAAGTACTATCGCGGCGAAATCGCCCTGCCAATCAGCGAGATGCCCCCTTGGTACCGGGACATCGGCAATCAACTCAAGGTCTTCTTTGAGAAGCCTGCTGACCCTATCGGCATTTATAACGACCAACAGACGCGCAAGCGCGCAGTCTTCGCCCTCGTGGTGGGACTTGCTGGCGCCGCGGCGGGCTGGGCTTTGCACGGCAGGCCGGCCGCAATCCTCGGCGCGTTCGTGGGTCTCATTCTCGGCGAGCTGGCCGCCGTCGCCATTTTCAAGAAGCGCCCTTACCCGCCCGACATCTGGCGCGACTATCAACCGCAAGGCGCGTCCTGGATGAATTCTTTCCTCGTGCACGTGGTGGCGTTGACGGCGTTGGTGCTCCCGTTCGCGATTGAGCGGATGCTGCAGCCTGCCAAGGCAGCCACCAAGACGGAAATCGTTGATATTTCCCCTTACCTGGCGCAGCTTGAGGGCCCGGATAGCAGGACGGGCGGCGGAGGCGGGGGCGGCGACCGATCGCCCACTCCGGCCTCGAAAGGTGCGGTCCCCAAGTTCACCAAGACTCAGCTCGCCCCGCCCATGGCCGTGCTCCCGAATCTTGATCCCAAACTCCCCGTCCAGCCATCACTCCTAGGGCCGCCGGAACTGAAACTGCCCCAAATGGCGATGAACGGACCCTGGGGCGACCCGCAGGGAGTGCTCGGCCCGGCTTCCAATGGCCCCGGCTCTGGCGGGGGGATAGGGAGCGGCGAGGGCACGGGTATTGGCTCGGGGCGCGGCGGAGGCCTCGGCCCGGGTGAGGGCGGAGGGTTTGGCGGGGGCGCCTATAGTGTGGGGGGAAGCGTAACCGCACCCATCCCCATCTATAAACCCGACCCTCCCTATTCGGAAGAGGCCCGCAAGGCTAAGCACCAGGGCTCGGTAGTAATCTTTATCGTCGTTGACACCCAAGGCGCCGTTACTGATGCAAGAGTGGTCAAGCCCCTCGGCCTGGGGTTGGACGAGAAAGCTCTCGATACTGTCCGAACCTGGAAGTTCAAGCCCGGCATGCGCAACGGCGTGCCGGTGCCCGTCAAAGTCATGATCGAAGTGCTCTTCCGACTCTTCTGATCCCACCCAGTCCCATCCCTTACCGCAGCGTCATGAGCAGCAGGAGCGTGGAGGTGCAAGCACTTGACTTGTTTCGTCTGACCAAACTATACGGGGAGTGCTTGACCTCCGGCTGAAGCAGTCTCGGTGGGATCACCAGCAGTGAGACCAGGCAGGGTGGTCATGCCTGAATCTGGCGTCTACGACCCAGCAGGGCAATCCCGAACAGCAGGAACGCGGCGAGGAGGTAGAACCGCAACACGCCCCAGGAAAGCGACTGGGGCGAGGTGAACATGAAATCGAGGTTCCGGTCGTGATGCACGGGACCGATGTACCACCAGATGATGTACACGGCCTCAAACAGTTTGCCTGTTCCGCTCCAGACCCCCATCGCCAGCGCGAGGCTAGAAATGAAGACGGCGCCAACTGCAAAACCCAGCAGGCCAGCCCAATCGCGGGCCAGCAGCAGGCGCAAGGCGACGCCGGAGCCCATCAGGGCTGCCACGATGACGCCTGCGAGCCATGCCGCAGGGAACTGCCGGCGAAGCGAATGGGCGGCGGAGAAGATGAGCTCGTCCGTTTGGTGACGTGCCTCGCGCGTGCCCATCGCCGACCAGACGAGAATCGGCCAGAGCCATACCCAGGGTAGCAGTTCTCGTCGCCCCTCTTGGCCCGGATTGGCCAGGCTGGCAATGAGAAGTCCGGCGGCCACCACATACCACCACCAGCGTTGGCGCTTCAACATCAGCCGCAGCTCGGCCAGAAGCACCGCAGCAGCGCGAAACCGCAGCGCTGCGGGGTTGAGCGGCGATAGGCGAACCATCGGCTTGCGCGCCGCAGCGCCATTCATTACGCCATTCCCCCGCGCATTGGCGGTTGCCGCCCGCTTGCGCCAGCGGGCAAGAAGGTGCCACCACGAGGGCTCCGCCGAGATAGGGCGGACACGGAAGAAACCGCCCGCGGGATCGAAGCGGTCGAAGAGCCATGCGGCCAGTAGGACGATGACCAGCGCTACGCCGATCCAGTAGAGCCGGAGCGAAAGCAGTTCGCGCGACCAACCGAAGCCTTCCCACACAAACGTTTTGACGACCGGTTCACCTGAGTTGCCGAAAGCCGTCCCGCCCCGGTAGTCGGGGAGCTTGGCGAACAACCAGATCTGGAGGTGCGATTCCATGGCGCCGATGCCCACGAAGTCGGTGAACGCCGTGTGTGTCTCGAGGCCGCAGACCAGGAGGAACATGTAGAGGAAGAAATAGACCACGTTGCCAAAGCCACCGCGTAGCCACGGAATGACCTCAAAGAGAACCGCCAGCGCAGCCACAAAGGCTATCACTGGCAAAGCAAACAGCAGAAATGGGTGCAGCAGCGGCCAGAGCTTGAACCGATAGTCCTCTCCGGCCCAGAACTGGCCGAGGGCGGCCGCCACTGCCAGGACGGCCATCGCCGCGCCCAGCACTGCGAAGTTACTGAAGGCCTTGCCCAGTACGTAGTCCAACCTGCCAATCGGCGTCGTGGCCAGAATCTGGCCGACCCGCGTCTGAAGGTCGCGATCCACGGTGTTCTTCACGATGTAGAACCCGCCCAGGGACAATAACAATGCGGTGCTCATAGCCATCTGGAGGCCGACCCAGGCGGAATTGTTCACCCCGCGGTACTGCGCAAAGCTCAAACCGAAGTCACCCACGATAACGGCATAACCCAGATAGACGGCCCCAACCAGCGTGAGGAGGAAGCTATACCGCCGCACACGTTCGAGGAAATCGGCGCGGGCGAGATGATAGAGGACGCGTACCGTGTTCATGTGGCTGCCGCCTCGCAATGGGCCGAGATGCAATCGAGATACGCGTCTTCCAGTGTGGGCGGGATGGGCGTGGCATCCGGATGGGGAGACTCCTCGTCCACCACGCGCACATGAACGCCGTCACTGCGCCGGGTAGCGGCGCTGAGGAGAAAGGACTCCTTGACTTTGGCCAAGGCAGAACTGGGGATGACCCACTCCCAGACCTTGCCAGCCACGGACTTCAAGAGGGCTTCGGGCGAGGTGTGAGTCACCAACCGCCCGTGAGAAATAACGGCCATCTGCGTGGCAGTGGCTTCGACGTCCGAAACAATGTGGGTTGAGAGGATGACAACGCGCTGGCCGGCGAGTTCGGAGAGCAGGTTGCGGAAATGCACGCGCTCCTCCGGGTCAAGGCCGGCGGTGGGCTCGTCCACGATGAGCAGCTTGGGGTCGTTTAGCAGCGCCTGGGCGATACCAATCCGCTGCTTCATGCCGCCGGAAAAACTGCCCAGCGGGCGCTTGCGAGCTTCCAGCAGGTTGACCACCTCCAGGAGTTCGTCGATGCGGCGGCGAGCGGGACGCCCCGCGAGCCCCCTGACGGCTGCCAGGTACTCGAGGAATTCGATAGCGTTCAGGTTGGGATAAACGCCAAAATCCTGGGGCAGATAGCCGAGCTCGGCGCGCAGCGCGTCCGGGGAGCGCCCCGTGTCCACCCCGTTCCAGGTGACCCGGCCCTCCGTCGCGCGCGTGACGGTTGCCAGGATGCGCATCAGGGTGGTCTTGCCCGCTCCGTTGGGTCCCACCAGCCCCAATACACCTGGACCCAGCTCCAGGCTGAACTGCTTCAGAGCCCAGACCTTGCCGCTATACACCTTGCCCACGCCTTCAATTGTTAACCTCACCGTTTACCCGCCGCGCTCTGCTGCACCGCGGCGGCCTCCATATGAGAAAACGAAGTTGAGCTTGAGGAGGTTCCGCAAACCCTGAGAGTAGTGCGAGGAATGACGCGCTTTGGCGCCCCGGTGAGCGATGAGGCAAAGCGGGCAAGTGCCAGAACCAGCGCTAAGCGCGCGGTCGGCGGAAGGACGCCGAGGGTGGGTGGTCGTGTATTTTTGTACCAACTTCACTTCCCCTGACGGCGATCCCCGCGGCGAAAATCGTTTGACGGCCTGAGGCCCGACGAGATCCTTCGCCCTGTCGCCACAGCGCTGCATCAAATGAAATTCCCAGGCCCCTGGCTCCGATGCGTTCTTGTCACTTGCAGTGGCGCGGAATCTTGGCCAGATCAGTGCGACTGAAGTTGCACAACCCCCAGGTTAACTGATAGATTAGAAAAGAACTCTGGGAGGTCGTCTAACGGTAGGACTGCAGACTCTGGATCTGCGTATCGGGGTTCGAATCCCTGCCTCCCAGCCATCCTGTTCTCAATATTTGTCCTTGGATCAAATCGTTACCTCCAGCGGAGCCAACCGAGCAATACAACCGGGCGCCAAGTGAAACATGCACAGGGTGGGCACAATTTTGTAGGGTGGACCCCCAAGCCGGCACGACTTTCTTGTTCACAGTTTCCGCCTTGATAGAAGCGTTCTCACATCTTCGGGCAGGAGAAGGAGTCGGGAACGTCACGTCCACAGATGTCTACTATGGTCGGCGGGATGAGATCTTGAGAAGGAGGAACGAGGAAAAGCAGGCAACCCAGAGCGCCGGTTCCGGCACAATCTCGGCCAGGGGCCAAACCAGACCCTGGGTGAAATGGGCACTGAACTGTGGCTTGGAAAGATGTTAGTTAAGTCTCAGACGTTCTGAAGATGCACATATACGGGTCACTCGGAGAACTCAGTAACCCGTGGGAACAATCCAGTAGGACGCTTGGAGGTTCCGTCCCGCCGGCAGGATAGTCAAAGCATCGTACTTTCCTTCATGTTGGAGGGTGAACGCGTTGGTTGGGCCGGTCTGCGGCTCAATGCAAACATATTGCATATCCAGAGGTGCAAAGACGATTGCAGTGTCAAAGTGCCTGTCCATAATCACTTCGACTTTCTGGGTGCCTCCAGCTACCCAAAAGTGAGCCAGGCCGTTCTTGTCGCGTTCGAGATCCGTAAACCCGGCGTCGATGTATGTGTTCCCCAAAGCCAAGCCACCCCGGCAACCGGGCAGGTACTTTTCAGCAGGCTCTGTTTCTCCCGTGGGGATGAGCGCCGGAGTTACAACCCAGTGTGTACGCGCCGCCAAGTGAAGTGTCCACGCTTCCCGGGGTCCATCCGGCAGGAAGTACGGGTGGTAGCCGAAGTGAACCGGCATATCTGAGAGGCCTATGTTCATGATCTTCGTCGTGCACTGCAGCCTTCCCCCTTTCAGCCGGTAAGTTATTTCGCAAATGTGAGCGAAGGGGAACTGTGCCATTAGGTCGGGGTACTTGTAGAATTCATGGCGTGAAGTGACGGAGGCGCCCCCGGAATCAGAGGCTGAGGTTCTAGTCACTTCCCAGCGCTTGTCGTAGGCCAGCAGGCCATGAATGGGATAGTCCATTGGCGGCGTGCGCAGGAAGTTATCGAGATCGTCGTTCAGAAGGTATTTCTTTCCCTGGAAAAAGTAATGGTCCCGGTCTATCCGGTTTGCAAATGGCGCCATGAAGGGATTGCCACACCCCAGCATCCGCCTCGCGATGTAATCCTCGAAAGAATCCGGAGGCAGCAGGACGTGTTTGCCCTTCACCTTAAAGGTGTAGCCCCAGTTGCCGATCTCCGGCACAATGCCAAACTCCATTTTCCGCCGGCTGTCCATCAGGTGGTAGGTCTTGCGCCCCTCAACGATCTTTCTTTTGATGGAAAAGTGAGGCATGGCGAATTCCCTTCAAACACAACCATGCGGAGGACGAGATGACTCCTTGGCCGACAAATCTCACCACGATTGCTTCTTGGCCCCGGCGGTCATGATTTCCTCGGGCGATGCAGTTCCCGTCCCTTTCTTCATGACTGTGATGGACGCGACAAGATTGCCAAAACTCGCAGCAGTGACAGGATCTCCTGTCGCGGCCGTGGCCAGGGCCGTCCCGGCGGCAAAGCTATCGCCGGCGCCGCAGATGTCCACGGGGTCTTCGACCGGTCGAGCCTCCGCCCACGTTTCCCTATTTTCCTCCAGCACCAACGCTCCCTTTGGTCCATGTGTAACCATGACCGCCCTGGCTTGCAGGTGTTGGCGGAGACGCTGGAAATCGACGGTTCCGAAAAGCTGTTGGCAGGCTGCTTCAGCCTCAGCACGATTAGGTTTGATCATCACCTTGCGGAACAGGTGCACACGTTTTCGCGAATCCACGAGAAACACTTTCCTGGGGTATCTTCCAGCCAATTCAGTGATCAAATCGCGGAGAGTGGGCGTCACAACGCCGCCCGTGTCGGTCTCAGCCTGATCAGCGACGAGGATGACGTCAAAGCCTTCAATAGCGGAAACGAGGTTGTCGATAACCTTCCTTTCCGCTTGCGCAGGAAGAGGCCTCGTGGAAATGAAATCTACCCGCGGCTGGTCCTCAGCCCCCGTTCTGGTGTTCAAGAGTTTGGTATAGGTGAAGGTATGCCAGGCGGGGATTTCCACGATCAAGTCCGCGGTGGCGCCACGCTGGTTGAGGGCCTTCACCAGCTCAAAGCCAAAACCATCGTCGCCTCGAATGCCCAGCACGGCGACCTTCCCCGCGCCCAAGGCGGCCAAGTTATTCGCCACGGTCCCTCCGCCTCCCGGCGTGACCTCTGTGGCGACCACGCCGATCCGGGGAATGCCAGTTTCGCGGGAAGGTTCGGAGGTGGCAGGGTCATAAGTACACCAACGATCCAGGCAAATATCCCCAACCACCAGCGCCTTGAGTCTTCGAAAGGCAGTCAAGAGTTCAGCCGTCGTCATGAGATCTCCAACAAAGCGCGATGCAGTGCCGGAATCGTCGCCCGGTGATCACCGCAGAAATAGAAGCTTTCGCCTCCATCGGCCACGGTCCTGACCAGAATTGTTTTATGCGGGCGGAAGTAATAGCCAGCATCGGTCTTGGGCAATTCGCGGTGGATGTCGCCATGAATCGGTACCAGGTCAAACACGCAGGTGGTGAACTTCTTGAGGGCGCGGTCCTGCTGGTGGGCCACGTTGCGAGCCATCGAAAGAGCCTTCAAATAGACCTCTGGCCCCATGATGGCGGAGCCGAAATTCAGGAGGGTCCCTTCTTCCAGGTTCTCCACGGACCTCGCAAAGACCAGGAAATCACGGTAGCTGGCGTCACCGAGGGCACCTCCATCACAGTTGGGATGTTCGTGGATAATGTCATAACCGATCCCGACGTGTACGGTGGCCGGGATCGAGAGACGGTAGGCCGCCGCAAAGATGCTCACCTCTTTGTGCGGGAACTCACCACTTCCTATGCGCCGGCCGATGTTCTCGCCCAGTCCCAGGGAGAGCTCGGCCGCCTCCCGAATCAGCTCGTTCAGTTCCCCTGTCTCCTGCCAGAGGCCGAACTCGCCGCTTCGAATGTAACGAGCCACACTCTCCGTCGTCGCGCCGACGCGAGCCAATTCGTAGTCATGGATGACGCCGGCGCCGTTCATGGCGATATGAGTTACGTAGCCCCGCTCGAGCAGGTCGATGATATAGCGGCTCGCCCCTGCTTTGATGACGTGCGCACCCATCATCAGAATCCGGGACGCGCCTCCTTTCTTTGCAGCCAGAACTCTCCGTGCCACTTCAGGAAGCTGTGGGTGGGAGTATTCCGGCGCTGGTTCTTTCAAACCCAGAACATCGTCGAGCGTCATGTCGTGAACGCGCTCACGCAAGGGTTTGATCACAAGACGCGAGCGGTCAAACACTTCATACTTGGATTGCATGCTGCCCTTTCAATTGGGAAATAGAACCCGCAGGAGCTCCTGGGCGCACAGAAAGTTGGGAATAATGAAGTCGGCTCCCACCTTGACCAGGCGCTCCCGCTTCATCAGGTCAACCGCCCGGCATGCGGGCTCGTCCGTCGCTACGCCCACGGCGACACCGCCGGCATCCTTGACGTTCTTGACTTCCACATACCCGTCGCCGAACCCCAGCAGTTCGTCCCCGCGGCATTCCAAGCCAGACAGCATCTTCCGGATAAGAATTTCTTTTGAAAAACTCTTGTAGTCATCAAGCGCGCCATAGATTCGTCCGTCGAAGTAGTGCTCGATGTCCAGCAGCCGGGCCTCTTCACGTGTATACTCCTGATCCGTGCCACTGGCGCAGTAGAGCTTTAGCCCACGGTCTTGCAGGGCTGAGAGGAGTGCGCGAGCGCCCGGCACCAGGTATTTCTCAGGTGGGACCTTCCCCAGGCGGAGTTCTTCTCGCCGGTCTTGGATCTTCTGCATGAGGCGATCGTTGTACGTGTGCTTATACTCCACGGGTTGCCGGGGCTTGCCTCCTCTCTTCTCCACCTGCCGGGCCAACTCGATCATCTGATAGATGGTCTGCTCTCCAGTGAGGCGTGAAACATACTCCTCCACGAGCAAGCGCAATCCTTCCTCGCTCTCGCCGGTCTTCAGCTCAGCCAGCGTCTCGACCATCATAGGAACCATGACTTGTACCCAGCCAGTTCGGATTAAGGACAGTGTTCCATCAAAGTCGAACACAACAACCCGCGCCCGGCAGGCCGAAACACCTTGATGAAGAGGCTCGATCATTTCCAACCGTGGTGCCTTCCCGCCCTGGTCTTTAGCAAGGGACGTAGCCAATTATTCTACCTCTCGTATTCAACGCCTTCGCGTGAAATACTAGGTTCGAAGTTGCGGGCAGTGAATTCTCTTTCACTTCACTTGGTACAAGAAGCCCCGGTCACGTTATGTCAGTCTCGGGGTCTGCGTATCGGGGTTCGAATCCCCGCCTGCCAGCCAACCGCCCACAACGCATCGACTGCCACGCTCGCGGCATAACAAGGAGTGGAGTCCCCCCGACCGGCCGGACCTCTGTCATCTCGGCAGCGCGATCGGACATCAAATCTCTTGAAACCAGATGGAATGTAATGTGGATTGAAACGCCTCCTAGGTGGAAAGAAGCGCGACGGCGACCAGCGCGCAGCCCACTCCCAGGGCTTGCGGACGTGTTACGGATTCGTGCAGGACCACGGGCGCTAGGAACACCATGGCAAGTGGGTAGAGGGCTGTAAGCGGCACGACAATGGAGGCTTTTCCGCCATGCTTCATCGCAGCCAGCAGCGCCCACGCACCCAGGGCGTTCAGGAATGCGCTTAGAAATGCCCACGCCAGGCTCCGCGACGAGTATGCCAGGACGGACTCCTTCGGATAGAGCAACGGATCGATGAGGAAGAACCCCACCACCAACCAGACCAACGCCGACTCCGCCGACAGGTGATTGGTGGAGAGCTTCTGGAGCAATCCTACGATGCCCCACGCGACGAGCACCACTGCGCACTGCCAGAACCAGGGAGGAAGATGCATCAGCAAGGACTCCGGAATCAGATCGAAAACAACACAAACGCGGCACCTGCAAATCCTAGCCCCACGACATGAAGCCACGTGAGCCGCTCGCGCAAGATAGTGACCGCCAGCACCACCGTAATGAGCGGATACATGGCGGTGGCCGCCGTAATCACCGCCGCGTTTCCTCCCGTCCGATAGGCGGCGAAGAGCGCCAGGCCTCCAATGCCCGCGAGAACTCCGTTGGCCACGCCGTAAAAGATTCCGCGCGGACTCTTTTCCAATTTGAACCGCCGCGCCCAGAGCATGGCAAGAGCGACCGGAATGCAGCCGAAGGGGAAAAGAAACTGCAGCGTGGGTGCGGAGATTTCCGTCGAGCCGAGTTTGCCGAAGAGCGTCCAGCCACCCCAGCAGGCGATGCACAGGATCGAATACCAGAACCACTTGGCTTTCAATGCCGAAGGCAGAGACATGGTTTCATTCCGACAGCACTTTCCTCATCGCCGCAGCCGTGAGCGCGCAGGCTTCATCCAGAGGTTTCGAACGCAGCAGAGCGTTGAAAGGTTCAGCGTGAACGGGACCGTCATAGCCGATCTTCCTCAGGCCTTCAACGAACGCCTTCAGAGGGATAACGCCCGTCGCGCCGGGCAGTTCGCGGGCACTATCAACCTGCTGGTCGAGTGTCAGGCCGGCGGGAGCATCGTTCAGGTCAACGGCAACAACATCTTTGCCGTGCAGCGTCAGAATATCTTCCTGCGTCTCCTCCGCATTGAACCAGTGCCAGCTATCCAGCTGAATTCCCACATTGCCCGTGCCAATGGCCACGATGAGTTCTTTCACTTCGCTGAGGGTGTGGACGAAGGGATGACGGCCGCTGCGCCAAAGCGTCCGCGGCCCCAGGTACTCCAACCCCAACCACTGTCCGTGGCTATTCAGGATTTCCGCACAGGCGCGCAGCCGGTAAGCGTGCTGCCGAAAGTTCTGGAGGTAGGTCAATTTTTCATCAAAAGAGAGGACCCAAGTGCTCAGGCGCGTGACGCCAGCCCTTCTGAGAAGCTCCACAGCAGCCGGTAAGCCCCTCAATCCTTCGCTGAACCTCGTCTCGTCCTGGCGAAAATCCACCTGCAGTCCCGCCACCCCGAGCTTCAAGTTCTTCGTTTTGAGATCGTCGAGAAGTCTTTTGAGGTCATCCTCCGAAAGTCGCGCGAAATAGCCGGGATCAGGGTCCAGGCCTTCAAAGCCGTGCTTTACCGCTAGGCTCACCGCCTCCGGGAAGCTGGCCTTAAACCCCAGCCGGCCGATGCTGAGCACCGTGTAGAACCTTCGATTCGGCGCATCCGGCCAGGATCGAGCCATCGCCGGAGTCCCTGCGCTGAGCTGAACTGTCCCGGCCAGCCCCCATCCCGCCCTGGCCACAAACTCACGTCGATTGAGCCCATTCACGGAGATGCAACCTCCCTGCACAGCCAATGTTTCTCGCGTCGCAAAGGCGTGAGAACCTTCTGTTCGGGGCAGGCTCGATTCTAGATCGCAGAAGGAGAATGCTCGGATATTCTCGGTCGACCAACCTCGAACGGCACTAGCTGGCCGGCTTCTTATCAGCGGCCGCAAAACTCGCCAGCGCTTCGTCCTCGGTTTCGAAGATATCGAAGGCCTGCAAGAGCCGGTGGGTGGAAAGAATATTGCGAATCAGGCGCGGCACATTGAAGAGTTTGATCCGGCCCCCCTCTTTGGCCGTAAGGATGACCGCCTCGACCATCGCGCCGATGCCCGTGCTATCAACACGAACAATGTCGCCCAGGCTGATCAGGATGCGATTCTGTTCCGCCGTCAATAGGTCGCGGATCAGTTTCCGGAAAGCCTCACATTCCTCACCAGAAACCAGCCGCCCGTTCGCTTCAATGACCACCACTCCCTGTTTTGCTTTGGTATTGAGGGTGAGCTGCATGGACGCGTCCTCCTGCCTGCGCCATGATAGGCAGGCCGTGCCCGCAAGTCAAACAACTTCATCTCCTCGTCTTCTCTTGCCAGGCTCAGTGCCGGAGGACGAATCCCGCCTCAGTCGATGATCAAGCCATCCAAAGGCTCTCCTGGTATCCAGGAGAACCACCGAGCTATGGTTTCGACGCCCCACCAGCTAGGTGCGAAAGTAAAGCGAACAATGTAGAATCTCCTCTCCCGAAACTACACAGTGGTTGACACGCGGACAGGTTTCCGTCAACATATCAACATATGGCTCATGACATTGCCCCGATGGGCGTGCTCACGCCCCATGCTGCATCGTGTCGTTTGGTAGTTCGCAAGGACAAATCTCCGGTTGAAGTCCTCCAATTCGTGGTTTCCGGCCTGGAAATGGGCCAGCAAGTGGTCGCCTTGGCGGGACCCGGCTGCCTGAAAGACCTGGCGCGCAGCCTGACGGAGAGTGGACTGAAAACCGAGACGCTGCTGCGCAACGGACGGTTGGTGTTCCTTACGGCGCCCGATTGCCTCGCCCAGCTCGCCGATCCCCAGCAGATTACCCAGCGTGGCCCGCTCCGGCACGCGAGCTCACTCGTAAGGTGGGTCACCGACTGGTCGTGGGCTTACGCCAACGGCACCGACTCCGCTACGATTCTTGGTTATCAGCGTGTCGTGCATGATTTTGTACGGTCGCTGACTGCCGTCTCCATGTGCACGGTGCAGTGCAAGGAATCAGCGCGGGGTTCGCTGCTGGCCATGCTCGCCGATCATCGCCGTGCTGCCCGGACGGTCAAGCTCCCAGCGTAGCTTACCGCGACACATCGCCCGCCGCCGCTTGCCAATCGGCGCAAGCGAGCTTCTGTGTCCCCTTCTGTCATCAAGAAAGCCCGCGAAATTGCGGGGAAGATCGAGAGGCTTACTGGTCTGTCAGCGATGTCATGGCGGGCAGGCCGCTTTACTGGCTCGAACCCGCAAATCCTGAGCCGGACGCGGCCGGAGAAATCCCACCGCCCTGCCCCGGCACGCCCCCACTCGCGCCCATTTCGATTCCCAAGAACTCCCAATCGCCATAGCGTGTCTTGTTGTTGTAAACGCGAATGGAATTCTTGTTGCTCATGCTCGCAACACCGACAATAAACGCTCCGCGGACTTCCTTGCTGTCGCCAAAGAAGGAAGATTTCTCGCCAGACTCGCCCTCCTGGCCGGTGCCAGGTCCGGTGGAGGTATCCGAGGGTGAAGGCGAAGTCGAGGACGAGGAGCTGCTATCGCCGAGCGGTTTGGGAGTCTTGGGACGGGAGAACGTACGCGAATCGATTGGAGTTCCGCTGGCGTCAGCATGAATGAAGCGCCACTTCCCTTTCCGTGTCATAGGGTCAGTGTACTCGTGGCGAAGAAAACGAATACCGTTCGTCTGCACAAGATCCTTCACTGAAACGGGAAAGCGCCGGAATTGGCGGCGGTACATGGCGATCGCCCGCGCGTATTCGTTGCCACGGAAAATCAGTTCCTCTTCCTTCTCGCGCTGCCCCTGCGTGTAGATGCTCGGCAAGGCAGCGGTCAGAGAGATGAGCAGCACCGTGGCGAGCATCAGTAGGATGACCAGCGCGTAGCCGCCGTCCCTTCGGCACCGTGTTTCTTGCCCCTCCCCGTTTCTAGCTGAAGGGCAGGCGGATGTCTTGCTGTGTGGTCTCATCATTGACTTCAACTTGATTCGGGGTGATCTTGAGGACACGAAAACGCTTGGCGAACGTCTCGCCTTCGTGAATCACGAAAAGCTGGTCATCGAGGGATACGATGGCCTCGCGAACTCCTCCCGTCTTTTCCGTGTAGCCGACGGCCTTGAGCGGAGGCGGAGGCGGGGGTTGAGGCGCCGCTGGCTGCGAGGCGGGAGCTGCCGCCGCAGAATTCTGCGCTTTCGGCGGAGGCTGGTGAGCCTCAAACTCGAAGGGATCTCGAGCGATCTTGATCTCAGGGCGTTCTGCAATCTGCTCAAGTAAGTCCATGCGTATGGCTGGGTTGTACCGGGCCAGATCATCGAGAGGGCGTTGCACCCCCGCGTGACCCCGGGCCGCAGGAGCCGGCCGGGGCGCCGGGGCCACAGGCTTTGCGCTGCCGGTCTTGAACCCGCCGCGAAACACCAGATTCACAACGAGGATTAGACACACGAGCCCCAGCCCGATGGATCCCCATTTTTCCAGGTGTGATTTCGATTTCATGGCTGCAAATAGAGTGCTGCGCCCATCCGCAAAGCGATCGTGCGGCCCTCTCCCGGCTCGAAGGAGAAGTCGCCCAACGACACGAGCTCCCCACTGGTTTCAAGCGCGTGCGCAAAGCTCATGACGCCGGGGAAAGGGCCATCCACTTCCACTTCCAACCCCAGCCGCGCGAGAGGATCGTCACCATTGGAAACCAGGTGGTAAGAAACGCTTGTCAGGTGAACTTTGGATTTCTCACTCAACTCTCGCACCAACCGCGCCGCGCGCGAGAAGCCTTGCCGGCGCTCCGGCACGTAATTCTTGAGAAACTCACCGAGCTGCGTTTCGGATTCAGGCACCGCCTCCTTAAACTTCTCCAGAAGGGCAACACGTGCCTGCCCCTCCCGCACACGATCACGCGCCGCTTTGTATCGTACCTCCTCCGTGACGCGCAGGCTTCGCAGCGGCCGGACGAGCGCGAAGTAGACCGTCAGGTCGAGAACAACCAATGCGATGGCTAGAACTTCCACGATCCTCACAAGAGTCTTTCGGCGGCTCATAGTCCTAGCGCCCCTCGGCGCTCTGGGGTGCGGGTTCGGCCAGATAACGGGCCGTGCAAGCCACGGTGGCCGGTTCGGCGTCCTCCCCCTCTTTCGCTAAACCCTGGCTGACGATCGTCACGTCGGCAAAATCGGTTGAGTCTTCGAGATGAATCAGGAATTTCTCGATCGACTCGGCCTTGTCAGAGGCCACGACCATGCGCACTACCCGCGCCTTGTCGCTCTGGGTCATCGAAAGCCCATCGAGGCGCACATCTCCGGGCAACAGTTGAGCGACCTTCCCCACAAGTTCCGTCATCGCAAACTGTTTTTTGTCGATCACGTTGTTGATGAAACCCGTCCGGCGGTAGATCTCACGCAGTTGCGGGCGATCGAGCTCCAGACGGAATGAATTTTCCTGCTCGTGGACGCGCGATTCCTCCTGCTGAACCTCCAGCACCGACCGGCGGACGCGCCGATAATCGCGAAAGTCGCGCACTGCCATCACGCCCATCAAGGCGAGCATCAGCGCGGCGGCCAGCCCAACGGGAACAGCCCAAGTCAGACCGTAGCGCTCACGGACGTTGGAAGGATGGGCGAGATTGAGTGTGACCTTCATTTATCCTGCATTCGCTACCAGACCAGCTATGGGCGCGCCAAACTGCGCAAAAGTCTCACGGCTATCCGGTGAGAGGAGCGCGCTGAGCTCCGCTCCCGGCGTCAGCAACTCGACTTGCCGACCCACCGCGGAGGCGATGGCGGCGACCATCTCGCGTCCTGCGGAGGGACGCGCGCACAGCCAGGCGCGGCTCAAGTCGGCCTGCAGGCGGTCGCGAGCGCTGGCCAGCACACGCACGGCTTCCGAGGCGGCCTCGCGCGCATGAGTTTCGGGAGCCGCTGCGTCGAGCTCTCGCGTGCGCCAAACGCAAGGTCGCGAGCCCGCCACCGCTACTACCGTCACCCAGTTCGAGCAAACGTGGAGGAGGAGTTGTCCGCCCCCGCCCGCGTCGGGCAGCAGGGGCAGCAGAGCCACGGTCGCAGGCAGGATTAGGGCTGGCCCGCCGTCCGCCGCCGCCCAGGCCGCTTCGTACTCCGCCAGCACCGCGGCCCGCACTGCGATGGCCAGAACCTCCAGGTGCCCAGCTTCCTGGGCCAGAACCTGAAAGGAAGTCCGTGCTTCCTCGGGATTATAGGGAAGCTTGTCCTTCATCTTCCAGCGGATGAGTGCTTCAGCCTCCTGCGGATCGCCGGGCAGTGTTTCAAAATCGAGGATAGCGATGCGGACCGCCCCGTCCGGCAGGACGAGCCCGTAGCGGCCGCCGCCGTTCCCCACCGCGGCGAGGAGCCCTTCAGCAACGCTCTGCAAATCAGCGGCGTTTGCGACGTTGGCGTGGCTCAGGTGCGGGCCGAGCGTCTGCGCTTGCAGGACCGCCAGCCGGAAACTACGGATCTTGCGCGCCTGGCGGCCGGAACCCTCCAGGCGGTAGCCGGCCACAAAGCCCGGAGCGATTTCATAAATCACCGGAGGCAGCGTGAACCTCGCCGCTCCGGCTTGAGTGACCGCCATAAGACGCTTGGTAATCGAATCAAGCATTTCTTCCGAACATCCTCACTCCCGCCACGCTCTCCCCGGAGCTTCGGCGCATCGAAATGCTCTCTCCCGCACGCGGACCATCGCGCTCCTCATCACTCCACGAAAGTAATCTTGTTAATCTCCTTCAAGGTGGTGAGACCCAGGCGGATCTTTTCGATCCCCGATTCGCGCAGCGTGATCATTCCCTCCTGCTTAGCGACCCGCTTGATTTCCGAGGAGGGCCGCTTATCGAGAATCAACTCGCGGATCCGATCGGAGAGCGCCAGCAACTCGCCGATCGCCGTCCGGCCGCGGTAACCCGTCTGGCTGCAGTTCGCGCAGCCCAGGCCCTCGTAAAATTGAACTTCCGCCCAGGCAACCGGATCGAGACCCGATTCCTCCAGCGCCTCGCGCGGGGGTGGATCGACGCGCTGCTTGCAGTGTTCGCAGATCGTCCGCAGCAACCGCTGCGCCAGGATACAATTCAGTGCCGAGACAAAGTTGTAGGCCTCCACCCCCATGTTCAGGAAGCGGCCGAGTACGTCCACGACGTTGTTTGCGTGCACAGTTGTGAAAACCAGATGGCCGGTCAGCGCCGACTGAATGGCGATCTGCGCGGTCTCATTGTCGCGAATTTCGCCCACCATGATCTTGTCGGGGTCGTGGCGGAGGATGGAGCGCAGGCCACGCGCAAACGTCAGTCCCTTCTTCTCGTTAACCGGGATCTGCGTCACACCGCGCAACTGGTATTCGACCGGATCCTCGATGGTGATGATCTTGTCCTCATCAGTCTTGATCTCGCTCAGGGCCGCATAAAGTGTCGTCGTCTTCCCGCTGCCCGTCGGTCCCGTCACCAGCACCATCCCGTAGGGTTCGCGGATGAAGCGCCGCAGGCGCTTCAGTTCGCGCTCTTCGAATCCCAGGATATCGAGGCGCAACTGGTGAAACTTCTCGTGCAGCGATTCCTTGTCGAGAATGCGGAGCACCGCGTCCTCGCCGTGCACGGAAGGCATGATCGAAACGCGGAAGTCGATGGGCCGGCCGCGGTAGCGGACGCGGAAGCGGCCGTCCTGGGGCACGCGACGCTCGGCAATGTCGAGCTCTGCCATCACCTTGATGCGGGTGATGAGGTTCGACTGGAACTCGCGCGCCAAGGGCGCCATCGCCTGCTGCAGAACGCCGTCGATCCGGTACTTGACCACCACGGAATTATCGCGGCTCTCGATGTGGATGTCGCTCGCGCGGCGCTCCAGCCCCGCAAAGATGAGCGAGTCCACGAGGCGGATCATGGGACTCGTGGAGCGCTCCTCAACAAGCTGTTCGAGCGACAAGCCTTCCTCCCCGGCATCCTCGTCGCGGATCACATCGAGGCGGAACTCTTCCGTCGCCTGTTCCAGAACGCGTTGTGACGGCTCGGTCTTCTTCAGGAACTCGCGCACCTGACTGAGTGCCGCCACGCGGACCACCAGGCGCCGGTCGAGCTTCATCTCCAGTTCATCCAGGCGCGCCAGATCGCTCGGATCGCCCACCACTACCACGAGTTGATGGTCATGCGCCTCGAGAGGGAGAAACTGATAACGCACCATCAATTCCAGCGGTAGGGTGCGGAGCAGATCCGCGTCTGGCCGGCAATCGCGCAAGTCCACAAAGTCGAAGTGGTAGCGCTCCGCAAGCTCGCGGGCGTGCTCCATTTCCTTCGCGAGATCCGGAGTTGTCTCTTGCATGGTCTTTCTCCCGGACTGAGGTGCCGGGCTTCCGCCCGGCCGCTGCCGGCCTCAAGGCCGGCGTTGCAACCACGTCAATGCACCTGCGCCGCCATCGAAAAGAGGGGCAGGTAGAACGCGACGAGCACAAAGGCTACGACCACGGCGATGGCAGCAATCATCAAGGGATCGACGAGTGCCACAAGCGTTGCCAGATCGATGTTAACGTCCTCTTCAAAGAATTCCGCCACGCCGTCGAGCATGGTGGGCAGGGCGCCGGTGGCTTCGCCCACTTCCAGCATATCCAACGCGATAGCGGGAAAAAAACCGGTGGCGCGCAGGCTACCGCTCAGCGAACGCCCGCCGGTCACGTCCGTCTGCGCGCGCCCGATGGCCTGCGCGAGGAGAGGGCTGGTGACCGACTCCCGCGCCGTCCCGAGCGCCGGAACGATGGGAATTCCTCCTTGCAGCAGGGTGCCCAGCGTCCGCGCGAACTCCGCCACCGAGAACTTGAGCAGCAGTCTTCCGCCGATCGGCAGGCGGAACTTGACCCGGTCCCAGGCGAGGCGCGTCCGCTCCGACTGCCAAGCCCCGCGCAGAATGAGCGCGATCCCGGCCATGCCGGCGAGCACCAGCGGGCCGAGGCTCTTCACCTGCATCGAGAACTCGATCATGAACCGCGTCAAGGGCGGCAATTCGACGTTCAGGTCGGCGTAAAGCAGCGCGAAGCGGGGCACAATAAATGTGATGACAAACGCAATCAGGACCGAGAGAAACACCATGAGAAAGGCCGGGTAGATGAGCGCCGAAAGGAATTTCTTGCGAAACGTTCTTGCGGTCTTCTGATAGACCACGTACTGCGCCAGGACTTTGTCCAGGCTCCCGCTGCGTTCGCCGGCGCGCATCGTGGCGGAATAGATCTTGGGGAATTTTCCGGCCGCCTCGAAGGCCTCGGAGAGGAGCTCCCCGGCCTGCACGCGCTCGTGCACATTCTCAATCGCGGCCCGCAACTCCTCGCTGCGCGTCTGGCGCGACAGCAACTCCAGCGACGTCTGGAGCGGCAGGCCCGATTTTGATAGGGTCAGAAATTGCTGATTGAAAATCAGGAAATCATCGGGCCGAATGCGCCCGGCGCGCAGGCTGCTGAGCTTCGCCTTGATGAGGTCCCGGGGCTGAATCGAAAAGACGTAGTAACCCGCGGCCGCCAAGCGCTGGCGGAGTTCGGATTCCGACAGCGCCTCTTCCGTCTGGCTAACCACCTTGCCCGACGCGGTTCCGAGTTTGCAGATAAATTCCATCGATCAGCTCAGAGCTGACAGCCGACAGTCCACAGCATGAACCTGGTTCTTGGAATTTGACCCTGGACCCTCAACTGTCGCCTGTTCTTCTTGTCACCAGCTACTGTATGGCGTCGTGCCGTCGCTCGAGACTTCCTCCGACCCGCTGTGCACGTCCACGATGCCCGGCATCGCCTGATTGGCGCCGACAACGACGTCTTCAAAATCGACTTGCCACGTGTCCTTCGACCGGGTGATCGGGTCTTCAGGCACGCCGCCGCGCAGATAGCCCGCCTCGACCAGTTCCTCGAGCGCCTGCGGCGGACGTTGCTTGTCGAGCGTGAATTGGTCGATCAAGTTGCGCATGGTAAAGAGGTTGTCACGCAGCACGGCTTCGCGGGCGCGCAGGATGGCGCGTTCGTACATCGGCGTGGCGATCGAAACGATGGTGAGAATCAGCGTCAGCACGACCATCAGCTCAAGCAGCGTGAATCCGAATGGCTGCTCGCCCCTCATCTGCGGGCCTTTGTCCTTGGTTTGGGACCGAGGGCCAGAGATTAAGAAGCAATGACTCTGGTGGTTGGACGGGAACTGAAACCATCTGTCCGCTGGACTACCAATCTGCATACTTTGTCCCATCGAGCCCTGTGCCATAGCTCTTCGAATAGACGTCGAAAACGTTCCCCCCGCCCCAGCTCCGGGAATCGGGATCGTCCTGCATGGAGCGCAGACCCCAAGTGGCCTCGCCGGTCATGGGATCAGGAGGAATTCGGCGAAGGAATTTGTACTTCGCTGTCGCCGCGCCCTTCAGCGGCACACCCTTCACCAGAGTCTCGAGATCGGGGGGATAGCCAAAGGTGTTGGCGTTGGCAGGGATCATGCCGCGATCAGCAAAATCCTTATAACGATCAATAGCCTGGCGAAGGTCGCGCAAGTCGCGCCGCAGCTCGAGCTCCTTCTGCCGTTGGATCTGCACGCGAGCGAGCGGCAGGGCCACCGCCGTCAAGATGAGCATGATGGTCATGGCGGCGATCAGTTCGATGAGGGTAAATCCTCCATCCCTATCGCCTGACACGCGCCTCGATATTCTTTGGAACTTCATGGTTGCGGCTGACCCGGGGCCTCCGCCGGCCCCTCCGGCTGCTGCGGCACCTCCGGAGTCGGCTGAGGCGTGATGCCTGGGAAGGCCGGTGGCGGAGCGCTGCCCGGGGCACCGCCTCCGGTCACTGCCACCTCCCCGCTGCCCATCCCCAGTTCCGGCAGACGGATGACGCGGGGCGTGAGCATGACGAGCACTTCCGTGTCCGTCTGGTCGTGGTGTTCGGCCGAAAAGAGATAACGTAGGAGAGGAATCTGACTAAGCCCCGGCAGTCCCGAAACCGTGACAGTGTCGCTCGTCTGAATGAGCCCGCCCAGCAGGTTCACTTCCCCCTCCTTGAGACGGATGTCGTGCTCGATCTTGCGCTGGCCGAAAGTCGGCTGGCTGAAGCCCCCGATCGTAATGGTGCCCGCCAGGGAGGAGATCTCGATCGTGGCATGCAGCGCCACTTCGCCGCTGGCCATCAGGCGGGGGGTAATATCCAGATTCACGCCCACGTCCTGATACTGAAATTGTGTGCTGGCCAGCAAACCATAATTTCCGCTCGTAGTTGATGTGGTTCCCCCGAGCGAGGGGAGAAAGCTGCCCGTGGCGTAGGGAATACGCGTGCCGATGCGCAGCTTGGCGGTCAAACCGTCGGTAACGCGAACTTGGGGGTTCTGTAAAACGTGGGTGTGCGAGTCGCTGAGCAACGCGTTGGCCACAGCTCCGGGCACCGAGATACTGAAATCCGCCGTGCTGATTTTCCCCAACTTGTTGAGCGGAATAGCGGCGATGGTCGTGTCACCGCTGGTAATTGCTGATCTCGGGTTGAACCCAATCCCGGCGATATTGGGCGACGACAGGGGCGATGTGGCAACGGTCGTCAGGCCCAGGTCGCGCACACGGCTGCGATCCGCTTCCACAACCGCGACATCGAGGAGAATCTCGGCCTTGCCTCGGTCGAGGTCGCGAATCATTCTTTCCGCAGCAGCCACCTTGGCCGGCGTGTCACGCACGATGATGGCGTTGGAATCGGGATTATCGACGATCCGCTGAAGGCCAAGGACCTGCTTGAGTGCCGTGGTGATGGCCGTCCGGTCGGCAGGCGCCAAGGGATTGCTGATATAGATCGTTTTCAGGACTTCCTCGTCGTAGTCCCGCCTGTTCGTCGGATTGTCGGGAATCACCAGGATCGTGTTCGTCGTAAGGGGCCGCCAGAAGGTCTTAGTCTGAAAGGCCAGGATGCGCAGCGCGTCCTCGATCTTCACGCTGGTCAGGTCCAAGGACACGGGCTTGGGTTGGAAATCGGACGTAAAGGCAACATTCAGGCCCGCGAGTTTCCCCAGAGCCTCATAGACCTTCCGGCTGTCAGCGGATAAGCGGAAAAGCGTGAGCGGCTCGGGGGGGAGGGGCTTCAACTTGACCACGCCGCCGGTGACCGAGGTCGTCTGCTCCCGGGCCTTGAGGGCTTCCTGGAGAGTCTCCTCTCGAGTCTTCTTCGTGGCCGCTTGCTGAGCCAGGACTCGAGCCAATTCCTGGCTGGCGGCCTGGTTGGTAGGGTCAATGCTGGCGGCTTTCTGGAACTCTCCGGCGGCATCGTCCAGTCGCCCACTCGCCAATAGCTTCCGTCCTTGGCGGACATGGAAGTCCGCCGCATGTGTTCGGACATTCCTTTCGTGTAGGAGATAACTGGCGTTTTCAGGTTCCGACTGCAAGGCTTTTTCATACTTGACCAAGGCCGTATCCCAGTCCTTCCGGGCCTCGGCCCTCCGCCCTTCTTTGAAGGCCGTACTGCCGCCTCCGCACGACATGCCGACCAGCAGCAAGCCGCCCACGCCCGCCAGAAACCCCTTTCCCAGCATTTTCTGTCTCCCTGCTATTCGCGCGACTGCGTTCGATTATCCTGCATCGCGCGAAACAAATGCAACCCAGACGGCGAATGTTGGTCAGTTAGATGCCGAGTTGCCGGTGCTTGGCCGCCTCCCCTAGTGGAACTTCCGTCCGCGTCCACGGCCGCCCGCTCCAGGATGACCGCCTGCCGGGTGACCCGACCCACGATGGAGCCGTCGGAAAGCCTCTGGCCTTCCTCGACCAACTGGACCCATTCGCCATCCGCGATGACAGCCTGAACCCGGCCGGACGGCCACTCCACGATTCCCAGCGGCCTGGCGATTCTTGTCCCCCCAATTTGAGTCTGGAGCGCTGGTTCAACCCCGGATGGCACTAACTTGGATACTTCACCGGGCACACTCTGCCCTGCGAGTCGCCCTTCGGGCACACTTCGACCCAAAACCTGCTGCGTCTCGCGATTGATTTCGAAGAAAGCGCGCGCAGTAGCTTCAGCATTTCCCGTAGTGGCGTTTGTCGGCTCCTCGAGGCCCGGCAATTCCGCTTCCCAGAGGCCGTCGCCCAGCGAATGGAAAGGCGGCGGACGTGAGTTGGCTGCCGCCACCTTCTCAGGCTCGCCGCCGGCACGGGCATCGGGCTCCCCGAGCGCCGCCTGCTCGACTTCGGGTGGCGGCCGTTCCACCTCTTCCGACAAGGCCAGTGCCGCCATCTCTTCTTCCTGCCTTGGAATCGGCGCGTCGCTGGCCGGGAGCGCCGAACCGTCGGCAGGAGCTTCGGCCACAGGAGGCGTCCCCCGAATCTGGCGCGCCTCCGCCAGGACTCTTTCATTATCCGCAAACTCGACGAAGTCACCATCCGCCACAATCGCCTCGGTCCGACCATCCGCCCATTCCACGAGACCGATCGGCTGGAGGGGGTTCTGATTTCCAAATTCTGGATTCTGGGACGCGTCGCTCCGTGCGACTGCCGCCTCGGCAGGTGGGATGGGGCGGACCGTCTCCTTGGGTTCAGCGGCCGGGCGCTGCGCCGGGCCCTCGACGCTTTGCGGAGACGGCAGTCCGTTACCCTCGTTGTTGCCCCGTCGCACATCGGGCGTCGTTACGGCCAAAGATTCCTCTGCCCCAGAAGCCACAACGGGGCGGACGACCCGACGGGTCGGCCTGAAGGCCGCGACAATATCGACTGCGGAAGCAGCTGCCCGCGACGGCTCGGGAGCGTTCGCCTTTTCCGCGCTCGGTTCCGAAGGCGGCGCGGCACGGGCCAATTCGACATGGGGCGCGGCATCCGGCAGTGCCAGTTCGACCCCATCGGCCGAGATGCGCACGACACGCCGATTGTCGGCTAGCACCTGGCCTTCTTCCACCAGCTCCACCCACTCGCCGTTCTCGATCACCGCCTGCACCTGCCCGTCGGCTTTCTCGACCAAGCCCAGTGGTTTAATCAGTCTCGCGTATCGCGACTCTGGAACCTGGGTTGGGTCCGGGCGAGGGGTGGACCCGGTTGGTGTCTCAGGGGTCTCGGGCACCTCAAGATTGGATTTTCGGACTTCGCTTGTCGCTGATTTCAAAGCTAGTTGATGCTCGGCGACGCTCGGACGCGCTGGGGCAGAACGCCCCACTCTCGTCTCCGGGCGACGGCTGCCGGGCGGCCTCGCCTTATTCTGACGTGCGGGCGTCGCAGCCGACGCGGCATCGCTCTGGATCGTCCTGGAGGCGGCCTGGGAATCCCAGGCGGGCGAAGGGCTGGCGAGATAGGGCAGCAGGAAATTCGCGGCCACGAGCGCGGCGCACAGGATGCCCAGTGCGGCGCTCGCCCGAATTCCCCAACGCCCGGAAGAATGCATCTTCTCTCTCAGAGGGCGGCTCGCTGAGCGGCGTTGCCCGCCCCACAAAATCTTGCAGCGCAGTTATATCACGATTAAGAGCAGGTGTCAGGTGTCGGGCGCCAGGGATCAGGGGTTGGGGACTGGAGGTCCGGAACTCGCGATGCGCGGCTCGGGACTCGGGGCCAGGGTTGGGGACTCGCGCTTTTCGAGTTTCCAGTTTCCAATCTCAGATTTCCAGTCTCCATTTTCCAGTTTCTATTTCTCACTTTCCCATTTTGCCCATTGCTATAACGAGCGGTTCGCGCTATATTGCCTCTGTTCGCGAACTCAGGGAAGCCGACAATACACTCTAAAGCACGCCATCCTGGGAACCGGCGACATCCCAGTAAAACTCCTGGAGGTATAACCATGGCCACAGCAGCCGCGCCCATCCGTCGTTCCCGTTCTCAAACCAAGCTCGTACTATTTGTCATCTTTGGTTTGATTACGGTCTTTGTTACCTACATGAAGAACGCGCGGATCTTTGACCCCGGCTCAGACATCGCGCAACATTTCGCCCCGGTCAGGTGGTACCTGGTTCCGCACGCCTTTTTCGGAGGGCTGGCGATGCTGCTCGGCGCGTTTCAGTTCTCCAACCGGCTGCGTGCACGCTATCTTACGATGCATCGCACGATGGGCTACCTCTATGTCGCCGGTGTATTCATCTCCGCGCCCTTGGGCTTTCCTATTGCGATGCGCGTCGATTCGTTGTCTCTGGCTGCCGCCTCAGCGGTGCAGGCCTTGGGATGGATGGTGACCACGGCCATCGCGCTCTTCTGTGTGCGCCGGGGCAACATTGCGCAGCACCGCCGCTGGATGATGCGCAGCTATCCTTTTGCCATGGTATTCACCGTGGCGCGCATCATCATCCCCATCCCACCCATCTTGAAGATGGGCCTTACCGGCATCGAGATGGTGGTTTGGACCACCATCGCGCTCGCGGCTCTCCTGCCCAACATCTTCCTCGACTGGCGCGCCATTGCAGCGCGTCCCGGACGTGAAGAGACGTAGCGGCGATTTCACATCGCCACGCTGTAGCGGCGGTGTCCTCACCGGTGCCTCACATTTGTACGGGCGCACAGCGGTGCGCCCCTCCAGTAGCGCCGGCTTCCAAGCCGGCTCCTCGAGCTGCCGCCAGGATGGCGGCGCTACAGATTTTGTTGTAGCGGGGGTCTATGACCCCCGGTTCTTCTTCCTGCCAAAGTCTCCGCTCCCCGATCAGGTCGGGGCAGGCGCCGAGCGGCGCTACAGTTATCGCGGCGGCGGAGCCCTCAAGGCCGTGCAGGCTGGCTCGAACTTCGACCGTGAGGGTCCGCCACCACAATCTTGTCATGCCGAGGCGGGCCGCGCATTGCGGCCCGCCCCGCGTGCTCACTACTTCGTGAACGCGAACTTTGCCAAGTGCATCGTGCCGTCATTGAGCGTGACCTGCAGCGCCCGGCAGGTGTTCTTGTAATTGGTCAGTGTCTGCCAATTGAAGATGAACTGATTGCTTGTGAAGTCATAACGCAACACAGTCCCGCCGGTGAAATCGAGTTGCTCCTCAACAATGGAGGCCGGCGAGGCGTCGCATGCGATCGGCGCAGTCCCCCACGACTGGACGCTTGCGAGATCGGAGATGTAGTTGTTATTGGCATCTGTCAACTGCCACTTCACGGGAATTGTGCGTCCCGCCTTTGCAACGTTCCATACCGGCGGGTTGTCAATCGGCGGCAAGAACCCGATGAACTGGTAGAGAATCTTTATCGTCACATTGGCGGAGCCGGAAGCGTTGTCTTTATCCTTCACGGTGACAGCGATGGTCTTTGAGCCGACGCTCGTGTATGTGTGACTAGCTGGGAAAGTGCCGGAATTGCATGTGACGGGGCCGAGGCTCTCAGGCAGGCTTCCATCGCCCCAATCAACAGTGGCCGCCCACGGATTATCGAGCGTGCCCGGATCCGTGCAGGAAGCCGTGAGCGGGACCGACGCGTTCAGCAGGAAGTCCAGGTTCGGCGCTGCTGGCGAGGTAATTGTAACGCTCGGGGCAACGTTGCTGACCGTAACCGTGACCGAGGCCGTGCCACTGGCCCCATCCGAGTCGGTGAAGCGGACGCGGACGTCCGTGGTTGCCGGCCCGTCCGGGAATTTGCAGTCGAATTTGCCCGTCTGGCTACCGCTGTTGCCAGAGACGCTGAACGATCCGCCCACCAGACTGCCGCCCGTGCCGCAGTCGGGGAAGCCCGAAGCCAGAGCATAGGTGTCGTCACCCGGATCGTTCACCGTAAAGTTGTAAGTCTTGGTCTGCCCTTCATCCACGGTCGTTACCGGGCTGACATAGGCCACCTGCGGCGCAACGTTGTTGACCGTCAGTGAGAAGGTGGTCGTCGTTACGCCCCCGTTGCCGTCGTTCGCCGTGATCGTGACGGTCTGGCTGTCGTCGGGGCCGTCAGTGGTTGCGAATGACCAGCTCCACGTCCCAGCCGCGTTCGTCCCGCTCTTGATTACACTCCCCACGGAAGCGGAAAGCGCCACGGTGTCGCTGGCATCGGCATCCGACCATGTCCCCGTGTGGGTTGCTGTCTGCCCCTCGTTGACCGTCACAGAGGCGTTGTCGGCAGCAACCGCCGGGGGCGTGTTAGCGGCAACGGTGTAGACGCACGTCTCAGAGCCCAGGTTGTCCGCATTATCTCTCGCTGAGACCACAACCGTGTGCGTACCGTTTGATAGAGTATGGCTGCCGGAGCAGCTTGTTGAGACTAAGGCAGCATCGACCGTCACGCTACATGTCGAGGTCCATACGCCCGAATTCACCAAGTTACTCAGCGGGTCGGTGATATTCCAACTGAAGCTGTAAGGAGAGGGCAGGTTTCCGGCCACAGGGCTCATCCCCATGGTCGGCGGCGTCGTGTCGATGGTGATGCCCAGCGCGCCGGAAAGCCCGGAAACGTTGCCCGCCAAATCAGTCGCCTTGGCTGTGACGCTGTGTGTTCCCTCGGCGAGGGCGCTTGAGGTTACTGAGTAGTTCCCGCTATTCGTGTTGGAGTCGGTTCCGCGTGAAACACCATCAACGAAAAGCTCGACGGTACTTTTCGCTTCTGTCGTGCCTGTAAAGACGGGCGCTGTAAAGTTCGTGATGTTGTCGCTATTCGAGGCGCCTGCTGAATCAGTCCCGTTTGTTAGGTCCGGAGTCGAAGGGGCCGCGGGTGCGCTGGTGTCCTTTGTAACGACTGTAGTCGCATCGCCAACGTTGTTGGGGGGGCTTCCCGCCGTCACGCATACTCGGATTGTGTTCGACCCCTCGATTAGGGAGGCCGACATCACGACGGTGTCGACATTGCTGTCTGCGGTGGGATAGCTTCCGCTGGCTACCTGCGTCCCGGTTGAACAATCCGTGCCTCCTACCCGCACACTAAAAGTGCCAGATCCTTGATTGGCTTTCCAGTTTACAGTGGTAGAAGTGTCGCTCGGGCCCAGGACCGCGTCAGATACGCTGTTAATAGTAACATTTGGTTTGGGCGCGTCCGTAAACGTCCACTGCGCCTGGGAGCGCGTGCCGACGGCGGTCAGATAAAACCGCACCCCAACGTCGTGGATATCGGTATAAAAGGTGTTCTCAACAATGTTGCCCGCCGCGTCGGCGGTGACGGTGAGGATGATGTCGGGGTCGGGTGTGGGGATGCCGGTTTCATGCAGCGTCAGGTTGACGGTGTCGCCGGGTTCCCAGCCCGAGCCGGAGATGAAGACCTGCTGGCCGGGAGGATAGTCGTCCTGATCCGTCTTGAGGGTGGCGAAGCCGAATACTTCGGCAGTAGGGAGTGGGGAGTCGGGAGTCGAGGAATAGCCGCCCGCGAGGAGCAGCAGTCCGTCGGTGCCGGTGGGGCTCGCGACGGCCAGGGCGCGCGCGGTCGAGGGAGAACCGGTGGGGTTCGAGCCGCCCGCCCAGGGCAGGTACAGTTCTGCCGTCGAGACGACGGCGCTACCGGTGGTACCTCCGACAACTAGGACGCTCGAGTTGTGCGGCAGCAGCACGGCGAGATGATCGCGGCGCGCACTCGAAAGCAGACTCGCTCCCGCGACGACCGTGCCGGCCGCCGGGTCGAAGATTTCCGTGACTGCCAGGTCGCTCGTGCCGTCGTTGCCGCCGGCAAGCAGGACTGTGCCGTCAACGAGCGTGGTGGCGGAGAGACCTGCGCGCGCCACAGAAAGCGCGGGGCCGGGCGAGACCATGCCGCTCGCGGAATCCCAAAGCTCGGAGGAGGCGAGCGGGCCGGCGCCGTCGGAACCGCCGGCAAGCAGAACTTGGCCGCTGGCGAGCAGCGCCGCGGCGTGGTTCTGGCGCGGCCAGGACATCATGCCGCCCGGAACGAAACCGTCGGAGACGGGATCGAAAACTTCCAGCGACGCGCTGGCCGCGCTGTCGTTCGCGCCCCCCGCGACGAGCACCTTGCCGTCAGCAAGCAGCGTCGCCGTCGCGCCCGAGCGCGCTTCAACCATGGGGAGCGCGGCTTGCCAGACATTGGAAGAAGGATCGTAGATCTCGGCGGAGCTCAAGGCCTTGCCGTCAATGCCCACGCCGCCCGCTACCAGCACGCGGCCGTCTTTCAAGGCGACGGCAACATGCTTGGAGCGCGCGACGGTCATCGGCGCAACGGGCGTGAAGGAGCCGTCGAGACTGAAGAGCTCGGCGCTCGAGAGCGCCGTGCCCGCCGCTCCGTCACCGCCCGCGACCAGCACGCGGCCGTCGGAGAGCATCGCCGCGGCGGCGCCACTGCGCGCTTCTGCCAACACTCCGGGCGTCGGCGTCAGGTGCCACTGGAAGGCGCCGGCAACATCGAGCCGTGCACAAGAAATCCCAACAAGCCCAGGGACACGAGAGACAGAGAGAGTACGACCACATAACGCGTTATGCGCTTCATGGACTACAACCTCCTAATGTACGCGTCGGGTCATCGTGCGGGCGATGACTAGCTCGCGTTGGGCCGGCTTGGGTGCCGAACCCTACGTCGTCAATCAGAGCAGGGACAGACTACCTCTTCTTAAAGTATCGATGCCTTGAAGATAAACCGTTTTTGACATTTGTCAAGTGAAATTATCTTTTTCATTCCGGTCTACCCTTCGACGTCATCGGCCGCGCCGCGCACGAAGCGGTAGTCGTGGATGCGCGCCGCCAGGAGCGGCGGCTCCTCCGGCGTGGCGCGGGGAAGAACGCGCGCGATGTGCGCAATGCAAACCACATGCGCGCCGGGCTCTCCTCCCATCTCCGCCGGCAGATCGAACATCATCTCGATGACCGCATCCACATCGAGCGGATGTGGGGCGCGAAACAGGATTCCGCTGCGGCTGATATTCTCCGACCGGCCCTCCTGCCACGCGGCGTCGTCGAGCGTCCGAAACTGGACCGGCAAGGAGATGGCATAGCGCTGCGGACGCCGGGTTCCATTCGTGATGAGGTCCACCCACCGCTTACTCATCGGGCCTGGTCGCCACCTGTGTTGTACGGGCCGTAACTCCCCTTAGGGCACGCTCCTACAGCGTCGATGTTATAGCACGGCAAATACCGCGCAATGGCACGGCGGGCTAGGAGCGATGGCACGAAGGTGGCGGAAAAGAATTACCACAAGTTGCCCAAAGGGTGGGGCAGAAACTCGACCGGCAGGAATCAGGGATTATCGCCGAGACGATGATTGACGGCAAAGAGCGCCAACTCCAGGCGGTTCGAGACGCCCAGCTTGTCGAAAATATTGGTGAGATGGTGTTTGACCGTCTGCTCGCTGATGGAAAACTTCTGCGCGATGTCCTTGTTGGTGTAGCCGGCGACAATCGCCGAGATGACTTCCATCTCGCGCGGGGTAATGCCATAGCGCTTCTGGGGCGCCTCTTCCCCGCCCCGAGGTATCAGCTCGCGCAGCGCGGCCACCAGGTCGGAGACGCTCTCGCGGCCCAGCCAGTATTGCCCGCCCATCACGCTGCGCACCGCCTTCATGAGCAGTTGCGTGGCGGATTCCTTGAGGACGATGCCGCGCGCCCCCAGTTGCAGCGCCTCGACGATCTGGTTCCGCTCGATGGCGGCGGTCAGCATGATGGTGTGCACGGGAGTCTCGCTCCGAGCCAGTTCGGCCAGCGCTTCCAGTCCCGGCAGATTCGGCATCGCCAAGTCGAGGAGCAGCACATCGGGCTTGAGCTTGCGCACCAGCTCCACCGCCTGCGCGCCGTCCGACGCCTCGCCCACGACGCGAAAGTCGCGTTCCAGCTCCAGCAGGCGCTTCAGGCCGTCGCGAAAAATGGGGTGGTCGTCAGCGATGAGGATTTCCACGATGGGAGTGTTTTTATCCATAGGTCTTCCGGGGAAAGATGATTTCCAAACGAGCGCCGCGTCCCTTGCCGGATTCTACTACCAATTCGCCTCCGATGGTGCGGACTCGTTCCTTGATGACCAGCGGGCCTAGGTGCTGGGCGTCGAGCTCGGCCAGGCGAACCCGGCCTTCGAAATCGAAGCCGCGCCCATCGTCGTCGATGAGCAGGCGCCAGTTGCCGTCCTGGGCGTCAAAGCGCACCAGCACGTTGCGCGCGTGGCTGTGCTTGCGGATATTCACCAGCGCTTCTTGCAGGATGCGGGCCACCTCCGTGCAGACGCGGGGGGCAATCGCCACCTCCTCCAAGGGCGAAACGAAGTGGGCGGTCACGCCGACCTCGCGCCCGAACCTGTCCACGGTGGTCGCCAGGTAATCCAGGAAGCGCTGCGGGGCGACATCCACGGGCCGCATCTGCTGCATCAACTCGCGCAAGTTCAACACTTCCTGGTGCAGCAGGTTCTGCACGCGATTCAGCTCTTCCGCGACGAGATCGCTCTTGCCCTCGGTTTGGCGGCGCAACACATCGACTTTCATCTCCAGTCCGATGAGGGACTGGATGACGCCATCGTGCAATTCGCGCGCCACGCGCGCCCGCTCCACCGCCCCCACTCGCGAGCGCAGGCGGCGCGTCAGGAAGACGCTGTAAATGGTGGGAGTGACCTGTCGCGCCAAGGCTTGAAGAAACGGAACCGCCTGCTCGGGGGGAGACGAGGGCTCCGGGTCCAGGACCATCGCCTGTCCTGACCAATCGGGCCCGAAACTCAGCGTGACACCCAGCATGGCCCGGAAGACCGGCAGGTTCTGAAACCATTCCGGAGGCTTCCACGCCGCCTCGTAGATGCGCTGGCCCTTGGCCGAAACCACATAAAGTTCAACGCGCCGGCTCAGCCGCGAAGCGCTCCGACGCCCTGCGAACCAGGTGTGCCCCGGGGGATCGAAGAGATAGGTTGAAACTTGCGCCTCCGCGAGTTCGGCAGACTTCAGGGTGATTTCCTCCGACCGGGACTCGCGCAGCGCCTCCCACAGGAAAACACGGCCGGAGCTGGCTTCGCGCAGCGCCAGGGCGGCCCGCCGCGCTCCGAAGATTCTCAGTACTTCGTCAAACACCGCCCGCAGCGCGGCGTGGAGTCCCACTTCGCCCTGCACGCGCGCGATGACGCGCGCGATGGCCGAGATCTCCGTCCGCAGCCGCTTCTCTTCTTCGCCCAGGTAGCCGAGGAGATAGCCTGCGATCAGCAGGTAGAGACTCCGAATGACGAAGTTGTTCAACGCGAAGCCGCCCTGGAAGAAGACCTGTATGGTGCCGCGCGGGGACGCCACCCAGATCGCTTGCGCGAAGAAGAGAACGATCGCCGCGCAGGAAGTCGCCAGGGTTTCCAGGAATCCCCAACGATACGTCGCCGCCAGCAAGGCGAAGATGGTGAAGATGAAAAAGGGGCTGTTCAGCCCGGCGCTGAAAAAAGAGAGGAGCGCCGGCCAGAAGACGTCCACGGCGTGCACGATGAAACGAAAGGCGGAGGAAGATTGCTGGCGGACTCGCACTAACACCATAATGAGGAGGCTGTGGACCACGTACATGACCAGCAAGACGTAGGCGACGGCGGCGTAGCCGCCCTCCCGCGTGGGGTCCAGCCAGGTCGCAATCAGGGCACTGACCGCCAGGAAAGCGCGCGCCACAGCGAGCGTGCGCTCAACCCGCTGGGTCTCGCCCAGAACCGCCGAGGTGCCGAATCGCGAACGAAGTCTCTGCAGCATGGCAGGCCGAACCACGAAACGCCTCCGCATCGCGCCGTGAGGCTGCCGCGTATTATCACCGATTTCAGGGGTGCGATGAAAGAGGAGTCCGGAGCGGCCCAGGCGCTAAGTGCTTTCAGCGGCTTCCTGGCGCTCGAAGGAGGCGGTGATGCGGTCCAGGTTGTGCCCGGAGATTTCGGTGAAGACCACGCCGCTGCCGCGGTCGGCAATCGTGTACAGGACCTCGCCCCTGCAATTGATGGGAGGCTCGCCCTCTTCGAGCTGGAAGGAAATCTTGACCTGGGGAGATTGCAGTCCCAGGAGCGGAGGAAAAACGAAACATCCTCCCCGGCTGAGATTCTTCACGTGGACCTGCATGACGCCGGACTCCAGGTAGAGCGTGGCCGGTAAGTCAGTCTGATAGCGGGGAAAGCGTCTCCTCTGCGGCGGAGAGTCAGGCATAGGCGCCTATCATACTTGCGCCTAGGGCTTTGTCAACTCAATTACATAGCCCCGCGAGGCATTGACAGCCCAGCGATGGTAGAATGCTGCCGCTTGTCCCCCGAGGAGGTTGGAATGGCCAAAGTGCTGCTGTGCAAAGATCTGGGAATGAACTGCTCGAAGGAGATCCACGCGGCCACGGAAGAAGAGGTGCTTCGCCTCGCCGCCGAGCACGCCGAGACTGACCACGGCATCCACGCGTCGAGCATCCCGCCGGAGATTCTGGCCATGGTGAAAGCGGCGATTCACGACGAGTAACCTCGGGAAGACCGTGCAACGTGCGACCCCGGCGGGGCATAGGGACCCCGTGGGGCTGAAGGGGCACGCCCATTGGCATCTGAGGGACCGTCGCGACTGAAAATCTGGCTGACGCGCATCGCGCCCGTCTACCCCGGCGAAGGGGCGGTGGTGGGGCTCTGCTTCGCCATCAATCTGCTGGTCGTCGCCGGGATCATGTTCGGGCGCAACTCCCGCGATTCCCTCTTCCTCGTTTACTTCGGAGTGCAATACCTGCCCTACATGTACTTCGCCAATGCCGTGTCACTCATCGTCTGTTCACTGGCCTACACCACGCTGGTGGACCGGCTGGAGCGCAAACGATTCCTGGCGGGCCTGTGTCTGCTTTTCACCGCCAGCCTGATCGCCAGCCGGGTAGTCCTGTTGGAGCACCCGCGGTGGTTCTTCCCCATCCTTTACATTGTCGCCCAGGCCATCTGGTATTTCTCTTTGATGGCCTTCTGGACGTTTGTCGGCGAACTGTTCGACACCCGTCAGTCCAAGCGGATATTCCCTTTCCTCGCCGTGGGCGCGCTGCTGGGCATGGTCGGGGTGGGTTTGTTCAGCAAGCAACTGGTGCGCGGACTGGGGACCGAAAATCTCTTGCTGGTTTGGGCCGGACTCATCATGGCGGCTGCGGCTCTCGGGGCGTTCGTGTACTACCGTTACGGAGCGGCCAAGGAGGAAGCTCCCCGGGGCGCCGCCTGGCTTCCCCCACCGGCCAAACCCTCCGAGTGGCAGAAAGTCCGCGACGGTTTTCAGGAGGTGGGAAAGGAACCGCTGCTGCGCTCCATGGCGGGTTATATCCTGCTGATGTGGACGGTCTATGCGGTCGTCGATTTCTGCTTCAACAAAACGATTCGCGCCCGCTACCCCAACCCCAACGACTTGGCGACCTTCCTGGGCATTTTCGTTGGCATCCAGGGATTCCTTTGCCTGGCCATCCAACTGTTTCTGACGCGGGCGGTCATCGGCCGGCTGGGAGTGGGAACGACGATCAATTTCCATCCCGGCTTCCTGGTCGCGGGCACCGCGTGGATGAGTCTTCAGTACGGCTACGCCTCCGTCCTTACTACCAAGCTGGGCGACGCCTCGATGCTTTACACCTTCTCCGACTCTTCCTACCAGTTGCTCTACAACCCGGTTCCGCCGGACCGCCGCGCCCGCGTGCGAGGCTTCATCGAAGGCTACATCCGCCCCCTCTCGCTCGCCGCCGCCGGCGCCCTGGTGCTGGTGGGCAATAATTACTTGAAGCCCCTGCAACTTGCTTCGGGGGGAGTCATTCCGACCGGCCAACAGCTCGCCTGGGTGGCCATCGCAGTAAGCTTCGTCTGGCTGGGCGTCGCCCTCACCAGCAAGCGCGGCTACGTCGGCGCGCTGCTGCGGAACCTTGAAGCCGGCAGCCCGGCAATGCGCCAGGCGGCCGCCAACGCCCTGCGCAGGATGCAGGATCCGTCGAGCGTGGCGATGCTCGCCGCCACGCTGCGCAACGCTCCGCCGGACCGCCTGGTTCTGGGCGTGCAGTTCCTGGCCGGCTTCGAGTCCGCCGGGGCGGACGACATGCTGGTGGAATTACTCGCCCACCCGGACGCCCGCGTGCGCGCCACCGCCGTGAGCGCGCTGGGACGACGCGCCAGTGCGTCGCACACCGCGGAACTTCTGCCCCTGCTGGAAGACCCCGACGCGCGGGTGCGCGCCAACGCGGTCGAGGCGCTGGCGGCGGCGCGGGATCCCGCCCTGGTGGACAAGCTGCGCCCGCTGCTTCAGGGCGACTCGACCCGTGCCCGCATTAACGCCGTGCTGGCGATTGCGACCTTGGAGGGAGCCAATGCCGCCGGAGAGTCGATGCCCATGCTGCGCGAATTGGCGGGCGGGAGCGCGCGGGCGCGCGCCACCGCCACCTACGCGCTCGGCCGCATTCCGCTTGACGACTCTCTGAACCTTCTCGTCGATTTGCTCGCTGACCCGGACCTCGAAATTCGCTGTGCCGCCGCACAGGCCCTCGGCCGGGTAGGCTCGCCGCGCGTCATCCCGGATTTGATCGAGGCTCTGCCCGGCCCGCCGGAGTTGCGCCACGATGCGCGTCGCAGTCTCGCCGCCATCCTCCGGCGCTGCGGCAGCGAGTGCATCGAAGAGCTGACCCAAACCGCCACCCATGCCCCGCGCGCCGAAATCCGCAGCGAGCTCGCCGACGTTCTCGGGCGGCTCAAAGACGAGCGCGTCATCGACCCTCTCCTCGAGCTGCTCCACGACCCGGAGTGGCGGGTCCGCTGGAAGGTGCTGAAATCGTTTGAGCGCCTGGCGCGCGACGGCCCGTTGCCCGAGCGCGTCCGCCTGGCGCTCTTCGAGTACGCGCACGCCGAGCTGGGCGCCTTCCGCCGCAGCGTGGATTGCACGCACGCGCTCCTGCGCCAACCTCAGACCGAGGCGCTTCGCCTGCTTAGCCTGGCTCTCGCCGAAGACCGCACGAACATCCAGGAGCGCGTCTTCCACATGCTGGGAATCGTCGCGGGGCGCCAGCGCATGCTGGCCATCTACCAGAAGCTGCAATCCAAGGAAGCCCGGCTGCGCGCCGACGCGCTGGAGGCTCTGGACAACCTCGCCCCCAAGGCCATCGGGCGCGAGGTGCTGGCGCTGCTGGAACCGCCTCCCGCGCCCCAGGCCCAGGCGCCAGACGCCGCGCCCCTCATCGAAGCTCTGGCTCGGCACTCCAAGCCCTGGCTGCGTGCCTGCACGGCGAATTACCTCGCCGACCACGAGCATGCGGAAAGAGAAACCCTGCTCGAATCGCTGCGTGCCGACGGCGCTCCGCTCGTGCGCGAGACCGCGCTCTACGCCGGCTGGCGCGCCTTCGGCGAGAACTGGCCGCCCCTCGCGGCCGCGGCGCGCGACGACGATCCCGTCCTGCGCGAGGCGGCACGCAAGCTGCGCGCCCGCGCCACCAAGGGCGGCGCCTTTCATCCGCCCAACATCGGGAGTGATGCCATGCTGCTCTCCATCGAGAAAGCCGTCTTTCTGAAATCCGCCCCCCTCTTCGCCGCGCTGGAAGGCGAAGAGCTCGCCGCGCTCGCGGACATTTCCCTCGAACACACCTACCAGCCCGGCGAGATGATCTTCGAGGAGGACGCCGTGCCCCATCATCTCTATCTTGTGTTGGAAGGCAAGGTCGAGGTCTTCCGGCGAGTCAATAACTCTGACCGCTCGCTCGCCTACCTCGGGGAGAAGGAGTGCTTCGGCGAGATGGCCATCCTCGACGACCACCCGCGCTCCGCCTCGGTGCGCGCCGCAGAACCCACCACCGTCCTCAAGATCGACCGCGAGAGTTTCCGCGAACTGATCCTGGAACGCCCGCAGATCGCCTTTGCGATTTTCCAGATCCTGAGTGGCCGCCTCCGCCACCAGAACCTGGAGGCCGACCGACCGCCCGCCGTCTACAGCGGGGGGCAGTACGCGTGAATTGAGGATTGAAAGATTGATGATTGATGATTGAAAAGCGCTGCTGGCAACCTTCAATCGGCAATCTTCAATTCCATTACTCCTGGCACTTGTCGCAGTAGCCGCCCGCTTCCACGCGCACCACCGCGATGCGGAAGCGCCGTTCGCGCTCGATCTGGCCTTTCAGTTTTTCGAAGAGAGAGCTTTCAAACTCCTGGATGCGCCCGCATTTCAGGCAGGCGAGATGGATGTGGTCGCGGGTGGTCCGCGCTTCGTAGTAGTGGCGCCCGCCCTGCAGGTGGAGCAGGTCGAGCTCATCGACCAGCCCGTGTTTCTTGAGCAGCGTCAGGGTGCGGTAGACCGTCACCTTGTTGAGTGTTGCGTCGCGCTTGCGCGCCCGCTCCCAGAGGTCGAGCGCGTCGAGATGTCCGTCGGCCCCCTGAATGATCTCCACCAGCAGGCGCCGCTGCTGCGTCATGCGCACCCCGCGCGAGATCAACTCCTGCTCGAGCCGTCGCCGCAATACTTTTTGTTCCAGAAGCATATGTCAGTCGAGCCTCACATCCGGGCTATTTCTGCCTGAGGACAGTTTCGCCTTCACCCCGTGCGGTGTCAATCCTCAATTCCCAAAGCCAATCCCAGTCTTCTCTCTGGCGGGTGGCGCCTGGAAGCTGCCACGAAGCCTCTTGACGAAGAATCCGAGCCGGGGTATAGAATTCTTCGGCACAGTCGCTGCGCGTGGACGCCACTATGTCCTTCCGCTCGCCGCGCTCCGAAACGCCACCTCACTACACGGAGGTTTCATGCGGAGATCTTTTGTCATTGCTTGGCTGACGTTGCTTCTGATCGTGCTCGGCACTGCGCTAGCCGTGGGGGGCGCGGAACAAGCCGCGCCAGCGGACATCTTGATCCTGAAAGGCAACCCCCTCGGCGGGGTCAAGTTCCCCCACAAGGCGCACGTGGAAACCGCCGGAAACAAATGCGAGACTTGCCACCATCCGTCCAAACCCGAGAAGCCCGCCACAGCGCCGCAGCAGGCTTGCCGCGATTGTCACACCAAGCCGCCGCAGCCGGGAATGCACACAGCCACGCAGGGGGCGTTCCACAACCCGACGGCCAAGTCCGGCACCTGCATCGATTGCCACATCAAGATGAATGCCGGGGGCAAGAAGGCGCCCACCATGTGCATGCAGTGCCACAACAAGGCGAACGCCTGAATAGAGTAGATGACGCAGACTCGTTCTTGAAGTCCGCTGCTCTTCCTTGAATCAGCGAACAGGTAGCGCGAGGCTACAAGACAGCCCCGCACTGCCCTTTCCTGATCGCCGCGCAGGCGAGCCACTGTTTTGGCGGAGCGGCTTGCTGGGCGGTTTTCTCCCGGCGTTCCGCCCGCTGCTCGCGACGCTTGCCGCGGCGTTCCACGCGCACACCGCGCTGTTCGCGCACGGCTCCCCGCGTTTCCAGCCGCTCGCCCTTTCGCTCCAGGCGCGCGCCCGCTACCGGATGCCCGGATTGTACGAGGGCTGCCCCACGCTGCTCCTTTCTTTCCCCTTGGCGCTGCATGCGCTCGCCCTGAAGCTGCATCCGCTCCCCGCGCCGCTCCGTGGTTTTCGCCCGGCGTTCCTGCTGTTCGGCGCGCTGCGCCTTCCGTTCCGCCCGCGTTTCGGAATTCGGGGCCGCCGTCTGCGCCGCCTGCCCAAACGCCGCCAGGCTTGATCCCAACACCCAAGAAAGAACCACCAGCCAACTGACATGCCTTTTCATGAATCGTTATCCTCCTTGTTGAATTCTCCTTTGTGTTGTTGGAAGCACACGCGTTGCCAAAGCTTCTGAACTTGAAGCAGTTCGGCGTCCCGGCGATTCAAGGAGTTACGCCCCCCGGTCGCAACGAACCACCAGCCCTCTTTGCCGATTTCGTGCAAGCCCTGCACGAAATGGAGCAAGCCTTTACTTCCTGGGTACCAGCAACCGCGCATAGACGGCCCGCGCCTGGCGGAAGAAGTCGAGCATGGCCTTCCGATCAGATTCGGTCTTGAAGCCGGGCTGCTTCCTGTAGTATTCCGTCTCGCGGTCGAGCCAATTCAACAAGAACTTCACATCTTCGGCGACGATCCCACGCGTCGCGCCCACCTGCACGTACACGGGACTCGTCTGCGCGAAGCGGATGCTGGGCGACGATTTCTCGAACGCGCGCGCCGCGACCCAGCCGGTTTCATTGGCGTCGATCTCCGCGTCGTCGGCGAGCGTCGAAGCGGCGCCCGGCGCGGCGATGGATTTAACCACCTGCCCCTTCCAAACGATTTCCAGCTTGTCGAGTTCGCCGGCGCTGCTTGCTTCCACATGGACCGTGAGCTTGCGTGCCGCCTTCCCCGCCCCGGCGGGAATCTGCAGAGTTTCTCCCGGCTCGCGGCCGTTGACCGCAAGGAAGAGTATCGGCCCGTTGGTGGCAAAACTCCGCCCCGCCTTGAGGGCGCGGAACCAGGGCCGATATCCGAAGTTCTCTTTCAAGTGGACGTAAACGCGATTGAATCCCAGCGGGCTGGGCTTCACGCCCGAGGCGCTGCCCGCCGACACGGGCAGTTTGAATCCGCAATTGAGAAAGCGGTAGTACACCTCCATCGTCCACAGCGCCATGCCAAGCGGCGATTCGTATTCGGGCTTCCCTTTGGGAATCATCCCCCACGCGCTCGTGTCGACGTCCACCCCGTGACGGTTGAAGTGATTGTGCACGACGCCAGCGAAGTCCGCCTCGCCCAGCGCCACGAGCGCGGCGCCGTCGCGCCAGGTGATCTTCTCCGCGTCTACCCAGCCGCCTTGCGCGTGCGCCGCCTGCGCAAAAACGCTGTTGGGTGGAAAAAGGCGATAGCCGCCGAAACTGACCGGCGTGCTGAGGCCCACCAGATCGACGGCGCCCGGGCCTTCGCGCAGTCGCTCGATTTCGGTGTCCACCACGGAATAGACGTGCGTCGCGTCCACCTGACGAATTGCTTCCGCAGCTTCGACCTTTGGCGCGCGAGAAGTGTGGCTGTCCTCCCAAACCCATTCACTGAGCGTGGGGGCGAGGTTCAAGTCTTCGGCGAGCAGAAGCTGCGGCATCTCTCCGACGTCGCGATGGTTGTGCAGATCGCCCGAGTACCATCCGCGCGCGTTCAGGTTCGTCCAGCGCGTCAGTTCGATTTTCTCTTCCCGCGCTTCGCCCGACCGAATCTCAATCTCGCGCGTCGTGGCGCGATACTCGGGGCCGCGCTCGACGACGAGCTTGTAGACGCGCGGCGGCAGGGCAATCTTGAACTCGCCCGTGGTGATGAAGTTCCGTTCCGGCGGCTTGACGTAATTGATTGCCCCCACCGGCGACCAAAACTGGTTGGTGGGATCGGTCAGGTAGCAGCGCGCAGCCGTTGATTTGCCCGTGTCATGGTCGATCACGCTGACCTGCAAGCTTCCCCACACCTCGGCCTTGCCGCGCGCCGACTCCTGGGAGAAACCGGAGGCAGTGGGCAGAAGGCAGAAGACAGCGAGAAGCAGGGCAGACGAGGTCAGCCGCTGGCGCCCCGCGCGCCGCGAATTAGACTCCCGCGCCCAGCGCTCCAGAATGAAAGGAACTTTGAATACCGGAAGGCTTGATGGATGCATTTTACTGTCCCTCGCTTCGAAAAACCGCAACCGGAAACGTCACGCCTGCCCAGGGGTTCCGGGCACGCGATTCCGGCTGGTCCAAAACCCTGTCAATATAACCTGAAAATTACCGTAAGTCTGCTTGCGGAGTGGCACCGCTCAAACTGCGAAAGAACGAAGGGTGCATGGCGGAGAGGCAGGGATTCGAACCCTGGGTACAGTCATTCAACCGTACAACGGTTTAGCAAACCGCCGCCTTCAGCCACTCGGCCACCTCTCCGGGGAACGTAGCTCGCGAAGACGACAGCGCGCCTGCTAAAACCAGCCGTCGCTCCCCAGTGTACTCGAATTGGCGCGATTCCGCCAGCCAGGCTCGTGCGCCGACACCAGCGCCGACGCGCTGGGGCCCGCGGTGCAGGCCGGCAAAGCGGCGATTGAGAAAGCCAAGGTCGATCTCGATTACTGCACCATTCGCTCGCCCATGCAGGGCTGCGCCACATTTTCGGCAAGCCTTCGCGCGAGGCCGTCCCTGAACTCACCCCGGATTTGAACGGCAATTCCGTCGTGATGGGCGAGCGCGCCTCCCGCGATTCGGTTTAGCAGCTTGTTGAAGAACGGGTAGCGGCGCCGTTGCACCGCGAGCCTGGAATTCCCTCCCATCGCGCCCCCGCGTGTCTTACAATAGGGTCACGCGCGGGGCCAGCCGAATCATGGGCAAAGCGGCAACCATCGATCCCGACCTCATCGCCGGCAAGCAGGCTCACCTCAGCGTGGAGCGCTACTTCGAGACCTCGCTGCTGCTGATGCTGGCGACGGCCTTCGCGACCGTGGCCACGACCGGCAAGCTCGATCTGCCTTCCGTCCTGGTGGTAGCGGCGGCGCTGGCGCTGCGCATCTGGAGCCAGGTCCGTGAGCTGGGCCTTTCGCTTTCGCCGCGCACCGTCACCCGCCTCTCGGTCTTTTACATCTTCTTTTACGTTCTCGACTTTCTCATCTTCTCCAACGGCCTGACGATGCTCGACAACATGCTCACGGCCACCGTCCACCTCGTCCTCTTCACCGCCGTGGTCAAGATTTTTTCCGCCCGCACTTACCGCGATTACGCTTACCTCGCCACACTCTCATTCATGATGATCCTAGGCAGCGCCGTACTCACCGTGGGCACGGTGTTTCTGGTTTGCTTCACGTTCTACATGCTCTTCGCCATTTCCACGCTCATCAGCTACGAGGTGAAGCGCTCCACGGAGCTCTCGCACCGGCCGCCGGAAGGCCCCTTCCGCGCCCCGACTGAAAATCGCGGTGCCGTCGAAAAGGCCCTGAGCACGGCCACCGTGGGACTGGCGGCGGGAATCGTGGCGCTCGCCGCAATTCTCTTCTTCGTGATTCCGCGCTACCGCACCGGCTACCTGACGGGCCTGGGCACGGAGGCGCAGCATATTTCGGGATTCTCCGGCACGGTGAACCTGGGCGACATTCACAAGATTCTGCGCTCGAGTCTCGTGGTGATGCGGGTCATGGTGGAGGGAGGCCCGCGCGAGTTCCAGGGCCTCAAGTGGCGGGGCGTGGGACTGAACAGTTTCGACGGCAAGCAGTGGTACAACGACAACACTGAGCAGAAGAGCATCCCGGCGGCGTCGTTCCAGCGCTTCCTCGTGCCGCGCCCGGAAGGATGGCCGAACCGGCGCTCCCGCCCCCTGCGTTACCGCATCCTGCTTTCGCCCGTCTCGACCGATGTGCTGTTTGCCGCACCCATGCCGCGCGAGATTATCGGCCGCATCAACGCCGTCATGCAGGACCAGACGGAATCGCTGCACTCGCCCGGCCACGGCTACGCCCCCTTCAGCTATGAGGTGCTCTCCGACGCCGGCGTTCCCTCCCCCGACGAATTGCGCCGCGCCCCGGCCGAATATTCCGCCGAGGTTCGGCGCATCTATCTCAGTCTCCCGGAACTCGACCCGCGCATTGCGGCGCTGGCCCGCCAGCTCACCGCCCCCGCTGCCAACAACTACGACCGCGCCGTCGCCCTCGAGCAGCACCTGCGCAACAATTTCACCTACTCGCTCGACCCCCAGGGAATCGACCCGGCAAATCCCCTCGGCAGTTTTCTCTTCGAAGCGCGCAGCGGCTACTGCGAGTTCTTCGCCGCCGCGATGACGGTGATGCTGCGCACCCAGGGGATTCCGGCGCGGCTCGTCAACGGCTTTCAGACCGGAAGCTACAATCGCGTGGGTAGGGACTTCATCGTGCGCGGACGCGACGCTCACAGCTGGGTGGAAGTCTATTTCCCCGACTACGGCTGGGTGAGCTTCGACCCCACTCCCGCCGACCCCAACCCCGTTCTGCCCGGCGTCTTCGACGATTATCTCGACACCGCCAGCCTGTTCTGGAGCGAATGGATCATCAACTACGACTTCGCCCACCAAGTGCGGCTGGCGCAGACCGTCGAGGAGGACTCGCGCCAGATGCAGCACGATTTCCAGCAACGCCTGAAGCGCCTCCAGCAGCAGACGATTCGCCTCGCTTACCGCGCCGAGGGCTGGCTGATGTCGCACAAGCTCCTGGTCTTCCTCTTCATGCTGGCAGTTCTTATCGCCCTGGTCCTCGCCGAGAAAGGCACGAGTATTGCCGAGTGGCGCTTCCTGCTGGCCTGGAAATTCCGCCGGCTCGACCGTTCGCTCACCCCCGCCGAGGCGACGCTCACCTACGCGCGCTTCCTGCGGGCGCTCGGCAGGAAGGGCTTTCGCAAATCTTCCGCTCAGACGCCGCGCGAGTTTGCCACTGCCTTCCTTGGCACGCGCTTGGACTCGCCCGTGGGGGAGTTCACCCGCCTCTACAACGCCCTGCGCTTCGGCCAAGCTCCGGTCTCGCTCGCGCGCCTGCGCGCCTTGCTGCAAGAAATCACCGCCAGCAAGCAGTAAGCAGAAGGCAGCAGGCAGCAAAAGAACAGGCTCGGTCGCACATTGCGGCCGCGCCTTTTTGCTTTGGTAGCGCAGCGTTGTTCTTGAACTCCGCGGCTTGTATACTCGGCAACCGTGGAGGTGCCGGAGAGTTTGAAAAACAACTCTGCGCCCCCGCTCGGAGTTAGTCGGACTGGCGGCCGGACTCCAGAACGATCCGTACCTGAACAACCCGTATTTGATCGACTTCAAACAGTAGCGAAATCAAAGGACGGGGTGATAACGCAAGGAGCATCCATGACATCCAAACCCGACTTAATGCCGACCGAAGGTTCAACGAGGCCCACGGGTCTCTCGCAGTTGCTCGATACTCGCCTTCCGCTCAACCGAAAAGAAGCCTTTTTCACGGCAACGGTGCTACCGGCGATCATTTGTGCTGATAGCTTTAAGCATTTCGACCGCTTTTTGAACCTGCTAGGCCTAGGAGATGTGCCGATAGATATTAGTAAAGACAAGGCGAATATTCAGTTTTTTACCGAATATTGCCTTGCGGAATCCATCTGCGGCGATTTCACTGAAGCTAGATTTCTAAACCCTCCGCATGAGAAGGTAAGACCCGACGTGATGATTCTTATCGAGGGTTCAGGGCCGCTACTCATTGCGGTCGAAGCAAAACTTTATTCCAGCGCTCGGGCTTCCGACTTGAAGAGGGAAATGGAGAAGCAGGAAAATCACGTGCTGAGCTATTTGGAGGGATGCTGGCCAGGACTTCACAAGATTCATGCGGCTTTGCTGCCTGAGGCTATGAAGAAGGAATTTGGAGATCAGGGGCCAGCGCTAATAGTTACGTGGGAAGACATCCTACGCAAGTACGAGGACGTGGAAAGCGCACGATACTTTCGTGAGATTCTAGAAATCGCACTTCACGACTACGACATTCTCAAAAGCCCAGAGATCTCTTTTGGGACACATGCCGACGGGAAGCTTACAGGCGCCGATATTCTGCGCCGCCACCAAATTGGCGACTCGGAGTTTCAAGCAATGGGGAGACGAGGGGGCATAGATGGCGGTCCCCTAAAAGATGACATTGCGGATAACAGGTGGCAGGAACACGAGTATGAGGTGCGTAGGTCGTCTGCCGTGCTCCCTACGAACTGGTTCCTCATTTCTGATTTCGTTGCCCTGGTCTCTCGGAAAAACCTGATTACCGTGTTCGGGCAGGTGCTAGAGGCAGCGCGAGATAGCGAGGCCGACGATGCTGCGTTCGGACACCACGTCAGACAACTCCTAAGGGAGCAGGGCGGCGTCGATGTGTTGGCGGCGCAATGCGAGGCTGCATCTCAGCCGACCGAGTAACCGATCCCAACCCAAGTTTTGCTCAAAATTGCACGCTTTGCTGAAAACAGTGCGAAATCAGCAGGAAACCTAGGAGCCTCGCTTCTGGGCAAGAAGGATGGGCACTGGCAGGAGGATTGACCAGCGCCCGATGAATCAGTGGATGAAATGGCTGAGATACTGGTCGTGCTTGGCAAAAGCAGGGTCAACCAGAGACAAAGCCGGGGTTTGGGTTATGAACTGACGCAGAATCTTCACTGTGTCTTCGTCAGTACAAGCAGTACCGTTCTTCTGGTGCCAGTCGTCACATGCGAGTATTTGAGCCGCGATGTCCGACATGGTGAGATCGTGGGACGCCTGATGCCAGTCATCGATGGTGACAGTGAGACCGCCCTTGAACATTGAGTCGATGCCGACCATGTCCCGGAGATACTTCGGCGGTGGATTGAGCCCCGGCATGTAGATCGTGAAGTGTTGTTTGGTGATCGGACGCCCGAGTATATCTTGAGTCGTAAACGGCTCGACCTGATACGAAAAAGTGTAAGTCGAGTACTCGGTCAGAATCCCGTGGTCAGGCGCGTGCGCATTTTGCGAGATGTAACTTTCGACTTGAATCAAGCCATCAAGGATGTGACCGTTGCTCAGAAGGAACTTCGAGTGAGAGAGCCGGACGCCACACCGAACAGAAACATCGTCGGCGTGACAGATATCGTCGCCCACGGAGTAGAGGTTCGGGCTTTTGGCCAACATTGTATCAAAGACGACGACATGCCACCCGAGTTGGGTGTCGGGTGGAGGTGGGCTAGGTTTCTTGCCGAACAGATTGCCTGCCACAAGAATCGGGATGATGGTGAGAATGATCGTTTTCATGAGTGTCCTTTCGTGCGTCGAGTATACCGCCAGACTGCGACGATAGAAAGCGCGCCGGCTGGCGCAGACCCCTGATTTGTGGGGTCTGCGATCTCGCGAAGCGACGTTGGTTTGACTGACACCGCCGGGCGCGCACCCTACCCTGTGGGAAATCGCAGCGGGTAGCGCAAACCTCGCGCTTGAGGTCTGCGGCTTTTCCCAAGCAGGCGCAGAGTTCGGCTTTCTCGAACTCTGCGGTTCGTTCTTCAATAAAAGTGCCGTCCGTCAGCTGACGGATTAAAGACCAACTCTGCGCTACCCCGCTCTGACGCCAGCTTGGCCCCTGCTGCCTACTGCCTTCTGCCGACTGCCTCCTTCACGGAATCGACTTCCCACCATCCACGGAGAAGACTTGCCCGGTGATGAAATCCCCGGAAGTAGCAAGGAACAGGACCATCTCGGCGATATCCTCGGCGCGGCCGGCCTTCTGGAGAGGCGTCGTCTTCAACACATTCTCGGACCAGCTACTCGGGTCTTCGTCCGGAAGCATGATCGAGCCCGGCGCGACGCTATTCACCAGAATCCGCGGGGCGAGCGCGCGCGCCAGGCAGCGCGTCACGGCAATCACCCCGGCCTTGGAAGCGCAGTAGTGCATGTAACTCGGCCAGGCCTCCAGCCCGCCCAGCGATGAGATATTGATGATCCGTCCGCCCTTGTGCTTTTGCATGAGGCGCGCCGCCGCCTGGGCGCAGAAGAACGTTCCCTTCAGATTGGTTCCCAGAATGCGGTCCCAGTCCTCTTCCGTCAGTTCGTCCCACGTGCGCCGGTAGAAAATCGCCGCGTTGTTCACGAGGATGTCGAGCCGCCGGAATTTCTTCTCGATGGCGCGGAACATCGCCTTGACCTGGGCGGGCCGCGAGACGTCGGCGCGCACGGCCATTGCCCGCACGCCGAGGGCTTCGATCTCGCGCACGGTGCGCAGCGCCTCCGCCCGCGAGCTCAGGTAGTTCACTACGACGTCGGCGCCCGCCCGTGCCAGAGCGAGAGCGATGACTCGCCCAATCCGCCGGCCGGCGCCGGTGACCAGCGCAGTCTGCTCCTTCAACGGACGATCATTCATAACGAAAGAATTGATAGCACGGGTCGAGAGAATTGTCGATTGACGACTGCCGATTGATGATTGAAGAAAGAGTTGCGGCGTATTAACATGGCTCGGCATTCGAGCGGAAAGCCGGTTTTCAATCGGCAATCAGCAATCATCAATCACCAATGCTCGACGCCGGAGAGATCATGGAACTGGACCTGTTGTCCATCGTTGCCCATCCCGACGATACCGAGCTGACCTGCGGCGGAACGGTCATCAAGATGGCCCAGGCGGGTTACAAGGTCGGCGTGCTGGACTTGACCGCCGGCGAATCCGGAACGCGCGGCAACGCTCACATGCGCGAGCGCGAGGCGGCGACAGCTTCCAAGGTGATGGGACTCGCGCATCGCGAGAATCTGTATCTGCCCGACGCCGGAATCGAAAACACGCGCGAGTACAAACTGAAGATCGCGGAGCGCATTCGGGCCCTGCGCCCGCGCACCGTGATCCTGCCCTACTGGGAAGGCCGTCACCCGGACCACTACATGACCGGCCGCATCGGCTACGAAGCCTGCTTCCTGGCCGGCCTAGCGCGCCAGCCGCTCGCCGGCAGACCCCATCGCCCGCATAAGATTATCTATGCGACGTATTACGTCCCCGCCGTGCGCCCCACTTTTGTGGTGGATATCACCGCGCAGCTCGAGCGGAAGCTGAAAGCCATTCTTTGCTACTCCTCGCAATTTTCGCCGCAAAAGGACATGCAGAACCTTTTCCCCGCCCGCGCCGACCTGCGCGAGCGCGTCGCCTCGCTGGCGAGGCATTTTGGATTGATGATCGGCGTGCGCTACGGCGAGCCCTTCGTCACCCGCGAGGTCGCCCAGGTGGACGACATCGTGAATATGCCGGTGAAATCCATCTGAATTGCCACGCGCGAGGCCGCCACATCGAACCGTGACCGAGAACTCGAGCAGCCCGCCGCTCGCTCTTCGGGGTGCTATTTTTCGCTGCCTCTCTCGCCATCACCATCCCCTGGCTGCGCTGGCCCGGGATGCCGCCAAGATGGCGGCGCTACGGGCGCACTGGAGAGGCTTCCGGTCGATGTACCCACTTGACAATAGTAACGTAGCGTAGTACGCTAGCAGTGTGGGTCGATATGTCTGGCAATTGGGGCGCGGGAAAGGTGGCGATTCGCATGACACTCTGTCGGTCGGCCTGCGGCAGCGAGGATGGGTCCCTTATATAGTACATGAGCGAACCTGGAAAGTTGCTTGGAATCAGTTACTTCCAATTTCTCATAGGCGGGACGAACCGGGAAAGCCATTTAGAATCAACGAGGTGTTGCGAGATTTAGCGAACCGGGAAAGTCATTGATTATGAGTAAGTTAGAAGACCGGCGAATTGACGAAGCTAAATGGCGGACGACGGGAATGACAACCATGAGTGCGGGAATGACAGCTACCGTTGATTGTCACCCCCGCGTAAGCGGGGGTCCACTTTGTTCCGCGTTGGAGATGCGCAGGCGGTTCTTCCAGCGGTTGTGGACGAACCACGCCGCGGCCACGACGATGAGTACGCCGATGACGGTATCGAACCGATGGAAGTAGCCGCGCAGGCTGGGCCATTTCTCGCCGAGTATAAAGCCGGCGTAGGCGAGGGTGTAGCACCATGGGAGCGAGCCGAGGAAGGTGAAGAGGTGAAAGCGCAGAACGTTCATGCGCGCGATGCCCGCGGGCAGAGCGATGAAGGTTCGGATGACGGGCAGCAGGCGCGCGATGAAGACGGCCCAATCGCCGTAGCGGGCAAAGAAGCGGTCGGCCGTTTCGAGGTCATGCCGGGTGATCAGAACGTAACGGCCAAACTTCTCGACCAGAGGCCTTCCGCCCCAGGAGCCGAGATAGTAGGCGACGAGCGATCCCAGGTTGCAGCCGACGGCTCCAGCAACCGCCACTGCGAGGAGATTGAACCGGCCGGTAAAGACCAGGTACCCCGAAAAGGGCATGATGATTTCCGAGGGCAGCGGAATGCATGCCGACTCGATGCCCATCAAGAGGACGATGCCCGGATATCCGCTGGCACTGATAAAGGAGGTGATAAAACGCGCCAGGAATTCGAGGAGAGCGGAGACCATGAGGTAGTTTGTCGCAGAGAGAGAAGGTCGAGTTCCGGCAGGGCGGTCCTAGAAAGCCTCCGATTCCTGGGCAAAAGTGAATCCCGCCAGGCTGACGCCGCCGCTCGCTCTTTCGACCTTGACGCGCCGGACATCAGAATCGCCGCCGCCCACCTTGCGCAGAACGGCATAGGAGGTAAAAACCTCGGAATAGACCTTGGTCACCAGCCAGGTGTCGCCGCTTTCATTCAGCTTCCAGAGTTGCCCTAACAAAATGGACTCCACAGCCACAGGTTGTTACCTCTCGGTTCGAGAATCGGAATTCCCGCTTCAGGCGCGGTGGGACGGCACCCTTGGCACCGCATTCACTCGCTGTAACTCTATCCGGGTTGTCGGAGGGGAGTCAATAGCGGGTCGTATCCTGAACGGGAAGAAAGCGCCAGGCTTCAGACCGCCAGTTGGCGGGCCGCTGCCGCCCCGGAGGGCGGCGCCAGGTGCGAAACGACGGCATCGCCCCTTGTTTTCTACCACCTGCAAGGGTCGGATTCCCAGGGCGATGGAGGCAACTTCCCTGCCCGGAGGTCCATCCCAAGGGAAGACGAGCAAGAAAAAAGCGGCGTAGGGACGGCGCGGCTGGAAACCCGCTGCCACGATCCTGCGTCTAAGCTATAATGAGGAAAGAAATAGGCTGAGGAGCTTTGCCATGCCAATCTCCCGCAGGCTAGCCGTACTGCTTCTGATGGCGCTCTTGGGCGCCGGTGTCCCGGGTCGCGCCGGGGACAAGAAGAAAGATGTGGATGCCATTGGCGACCGCAAGGTGGCGCGCCGCTCCATCATCTCGCAGGAAAAAGAGATCGCCATCGGCAAGCAGTATTCTGCGGAGGTCGAGCACCAAGCCAAGATGATCACCGACCCGGTGGTCACGGAGTACGTCAACCGCCTGGCGCAGAACGTGGCGCGCAATTCCGACCTAGCGATTCCCCTCACCGTCAAAGTCATCGACTCGCCGGAACTGAACGCCTTTGCCCTGCCGGGCGGTTTCCTCTACGTGAATAGCGGGCTGGTCCTCGCCGCTGATGAGGAAGCGCAGGTGGCGGGCGTCGTGGCCCACGAGATCGCCCACGTGGCGGCGCGCCATTGGGCCTCGCAAATGACCCGCGCCACCATCGCTCAGTACGCGATGCTGCCGGTGATGATTCTGGTCCCTATGTCTTATCCGGTGTATTACGGCGTGATGTCGGCATACATGAACGGGGTGCCGATGCTCTTCCTCAAATTCAGCCGCAACGACGAAGCGGAAGCCGACATGCTGGGCCTGCAATACATGTATAAGGCCGGCTACGACCCGAGCGCCTACGTGACGTTCTTTTCCAAGATTATCGAGCAGGACCGGCGCACCCCGGGGAGCATCCCCACGGTCTTCGCCTCGCATCCTCCCACGCCGGAACGGATCCTGGCCTCCGAGAAGGAAATCAAATCCATCCTGCCGAAGCGGGAGCAATATATGGTTTCCACCTCGGAATTTGAGGACGTGAAGGCGCACCTGCAGAGCATTCTGACCACGCGCAAGAAGATCGACAAGAAGGAAGGTCCGACGCTCCGCAAACGCGACTCCGCCGACCAGACTTCCGGCGATACGCAGACGACAGGCCAGGGAACGAGCAAGGACGACGAGAAGCCGCCGGTTTTGAAACGGCGCGACTAAGCCGAAATCCCGAGAGTCCTACCTCAGCCCGCGCCTTGCGCGGGCTTTTTTGCGGGGCACATTGCAGGCCGATCGAGGAAGCCGCGCGGCAGCGAAGCGGCATGACTTCGGCGCGAGCAATCAGGTGCGGGGCGGCGGCGCGATCACAATCCCCAGGCGCCGCAATTCGTCAACGTAGTACTTCTTGTAGAGGATGTCCCACTCCGCGCCGCCCTCGGGAATGGTGCGTTTCTGGGAGGTGATCTTCTGGCGGACGGTCTCGTCCACCCTCTCCTCTTCGTGTAGAAGGTCGATGAAGATCTTCACAATCTCCTGGCGGATGGTGTTGGGCTCCTCGAAAATCTCCACCTCATCCAGATGTTCGATCGCCCCCATCACGCGATGAGAAAGTTGAATCACTTTTTCGCGGGTCAGTTTCATGCGGACGGATTACAGACGGCGGCAGACCTCATGCCGCTAGAGAATGGCCTTGCGCTCGCGAACGATCTGCTTCTTCACTTTCTTGAACATTTCTTCGTAGGAGGCGCCCACGGCCTTCATCTCGTTGCCGTGTTCCTCAAGAATCTTGCGCACTTCATCGTTGATGCGGTCCTCAACCGAAATCTCGTCCAGCATCACCTGCGAGACGACTTCTGTGACGTAGGCCGGCTGGTCGTACTGGATCAGTTTGGCCTCCACCAGCTTCTTCAGGAGCTGTTTCGCCATGTAAGCAACGTATTCTCGCGGCAGGTGCATAGCAGACGGCGAGCGCCATTCTTGACGCTCAAAACAACCTAGTGTAGACTTGTGGAGCTGCGAGTGTCAAGGTGCGCGCCCTGTCGCGCGGAATTCGCATTCAGCGCAAGCAGGATTCCGGCGGTTGCGAACGGAATGGGGGCGGTTAGCTCAGTTGGTCAGAGCGTCTGCCTTACAAGCAGAAGGTCATCCGTTCGAGGCGGATACCGCCCACCAAGTACAGTGACAAGTGGAGAGTGACGAGTTGCGAGTTGCGCCATGCGATGGCCGCTCGATCCTCTGATGAAGGGGGCCGCAGAATCAGGACAACGTGCGGGATTCTCATTTTTGCCTGCGCGTCACTTGTCACTCGTCACTTATCACTGCTTTTGAGGGGACGTAGTTCAGCTGGTTAGAACGCATGCCTGTCACGCATGAGGTCGCGGGTTCGAGCCCCGTCGTCCCCGCCAGCTTTCTCGATTACCCTGGACGCGCGAGAATCGCCTGCTTTGCCCGAAATGCTGCCGACGATAGGTGGAGTTGGAAACCAACTTGAGCCTGGGGGTCAGTTGACCTGCAGGGTCACCACCAAGCTCCGCGTCAGGGCGCCGGAAGTTGCGACAGTGGTGAGCAAAAAAGTTCCTGAGGGCGTCTTGGAAATCCCTCCACCGTCGCCTGGTGCCTTGCTCCCACTGCCACAGGCACCCCACAGCAAAATGACCAGGAGTGTCATCCCCAGGGGCAAGAAAGCCCGACGTCCCCGGAGGGTGACCATGGTCACCTGTCCCAGGAGCAGCATCGCCCAGAGCACCACGGAACCTCGGGGCGCACTCAGGATGCGTTCGTGGATGAGTACCTGAGGCATCTGCATCGCGCGTGCCATGGTCGTCACGGTCACGGTTACGGCCGCTGGATTTATTCCGTCCAGAGCTACCGGGTCAGGGTGGGCTGTGCAGGTCACCCCTATGGGAGCGTCCCTGCAACTCAGCGACACAGGCCCTGTGAACCCGCTGGGTGTGAGGACCAGGTAGTAAGTTGCCGATTCTCCCGCCGTGACCGTGGCTGCGAATGAAGAACCCGGGGCAAGGGTAAGCGAGAAATCCGGGGTGATCACGGGTTGCGCGGAGCTAGGCGGGAGGAGCCAGCTCTGCCCTGGGAGGGCGGCACAGCTGTACAGCTGGACGGTAGTGCCCTCGGCGGAGTTGCCGCCGGGAACGTCGAGGCACTTCCCGGCGAGACCGCGAACTTGGCCATTCTCAAACGCTGTCCACCGCTGCTTGGCCGTGCCGTCGCAGGCCGCAAGTTGTATCGGGGTTTCGTCCAAGGACATGTTACCGCGCACACCAAGGCAGCGGCCGTCGAACCCCGTGACGGACCCATCGCCGTTGACGGACCAAGTCTGGCTGGGAGCATCCCCGACGCCTGCCCCGCCCTCAAGGCACGCCGAGATAACCGCCGGTGCGGTCCCATCCGTTCTCTCCGCGCCGGCCGTCAGACACCCGCCGGAGAGTACAGCCAGCGGACCGGAGAAATCCTTCACCTGTGCGATGCTGTATTCGCGGTAGCTCCACGAGTCATAGAGGCTGTCGATGAGACAACCTGTGCCGGTACCGCCGCACATGGCGGAATCGTACTGCGCGTAGGTGAGAAAGACAGCCCATTTCGCGTCGCGCTGGGCTTGCGTCAGATTAACGGGCTCATTGGAGATGTTGTACCCGCGATAGGTGGCGAAGGTATCGTGCGCCCCCCGACGCGGCGTAAATCTGGTGGGCCTCAAACGCGCACTGTGCGCCGTAGCGGTGGTCGGAGTGGTCGTTGCCGTAAAGATTGCTCGCGTCCTGCGTCTGGACGTGTTGCGCGCGGGAATCCAGCATCAGGTTTGCAAGCGTCTGAATCAGCTCGGCTTTCGTGTACGTGTTGACGCCGTCCAGCGAAGCCAGCGTGGGAATCTGGCGCTCCCAGAGACGCTGGAGACTCTGCAAGTCCGTGACGGCATAGCCGCCGCCGTCCGGATTGCCATCCGGCAGACGCAGAAAGGCCACGCTGACGTTGGGTGCGCCGTTGAGCGTGTAAACGCGGAGGAGTTTATCCGCGATAGGTAGGTCGGACGCGGTCCAGGCATTGGCGACGCCCGCCATCTGCGCATACGCGGTCTGAATCCCCGCTTCCCGGTTCATCCAGTAAGAGAGCCCCAGTCCCGCATCGCCCGCGGTCAGAAAAACCGCACGGACGTTGTCCCCCGCCTGGATGCGCGTTTGGATGTCAGGGCTCGTGAAGAGCAGATCATCGTCTTCGTGCGCGACGATGAACAGATCGTGGTCGCCGGGGAGGAAGGGTTCGTGGGCGGATTGGGCATCACTCTTCCGGATGACCCCGGCTTCGGAGACGCTGCGGCCTGCCGCTGGGGGAGCAAAGAGCGCAGCCATGCTCGCTGGGGCGCTGGCGTGCCCTTTTTCCTCAGAGGCTGATCCAGCAGCGCCTGCCGCCGTCGCCGAAGTCACCGCGCAGATTATCCACAGCAGGACGCACACCCAGGTGGCCAGCTTCAGGCGTTTGGGCCTCATTGGAATCAAACCCGGCTCGAAGGGAAACCTCTTCGCCGGATGTCAGAGGCCTCCCTTGAGTATCGATGCTACGCCGCGCCCTTGGCCAAATCAACGTGCGCAGCATTATGCTGAATCTATTTCATTTGGAAGGAACTCCAAAACTTCATTGGGTATTCTGGGGCAGCGTTCGGGATGATTCCAGATTCCCCCAAACCTGATTGCGCTGCTGATGACCGAGAAGCAGGAACCGTCCACTCGCCTAGGTCACCATCATTCGCGGCCAAGGCAACCGCCCAAGGAGGATATGGGGATCCAGACACTTGAGACTTGATTTGGTTAGCAGTGGCGGGCGTAGAATCATGGCATGCGAACGTGGAGCTCACCGCTGCTTGCGGTCATGCTTGCTGCGGGTTCGTCTGCCTTCGCCGCGCAGACTCCCCGGCTACCCGAGATCCCACAGCTCAACATCAGCGAGTTACGTTCTGAGATCCAGGAGCAAGTTCAGCAGGCTTACACCGCCGCCCGCAGCCATCCCAAGGATGCCAGCGCCGTCGGAAAGTTGGGAATGCTTCTGGACCTGTACAACCGGTCCGACGCGGCATCGCTCTGCTACCAGCGCGCGCACGAACTCGACCCCCGGTCCTTCAAGTGGCTGTACTACTGGGGATCGCTCCTGCTCAAAGACAAAAAGAGGCACGAGGCCGTGCCTATTCTGGCATCCGGGCTCAAGCTCCAGCCCAATTACTTGCCCGGTCAATTCAAGCTGGCCGAGAGTCTGCTGGAATCCGGGAAAGCCGAGGAAGCCGGGAAAATGTACGAGGCTATCCTGAAGGGATATCCGGACTCGGCAGAGGCGCATTACGGCCTGGGCCGGGTGCACGCGTCCAGAGGGAACTTGACAGAGGCAGCGAAGCTCTATGGCCAGGCCTGTGAGCTCTTCCCTGCCTATGGGCCCGCTCACTACGCTCTTGCCATGACGTATCGCAAGCTTGGCGAAGCTGACAAGGCCCAGGCGGAGTTGAGCCTTTATGAGAAGGACAAGAATATTGTCCCTCCGGTGGATGACCCGTTGCGCGATCAGTTGCGCGCGTTGGATATGAGCGCCATCTCTCTTCTCGAACGCGGAGCCGCCTTCGAGCAGGTCGGGCGCCTCGAGGACGCCATCGCCACGACCGAGCGGGCGGCCCAACTTGACCCCAAGCTGGTGCTGGCCCACACCAATCTCATCATCCTGTACGGACGTACGGGCAACGTCCAGAAAGCAGAAGAGCACTATCGCGCCGTCCTGGCGCTCAACCCCGATCAGTTTCCCAGGGCTCACTATGACTATGGGGTGTTGCTCATACAACACGGCCGGGACCAGGAAGCTCTGGAAGCTTTTCGGCGGGCAATCCACGCCAATCCGGCCTACGCCGAAGCCCACAACAATCTCGGCGTCCTTCTCCAACGCCAGGGCAAGCTGTCGGAAGCACTGGAGGAATTCAAGAAAGCCATCGAGAGCCGGCCCGATTATCGGCAGGCCCGTTTCAACCTAGGCCGGATTTTGGTCAACCAAGGCAATTATCAGGGGGCCATCGAAGAATTCGAGAAGATCCTTTCCCCCGCGGACGAAAAAACACCTTCATACCTTTACGCCCTCGGCGCGACATACGGCCGAGCCGGCGACCGGCAGAAAGCCTTGCTCTATCTGCAGCAAGCCCGCGAAAGGGCCTTGGCACACGGGCAGGCGAATTTGGTGAGCAGCATTGACCGGGACTTGCGCGCCCTAGAGGCCCAGCACTAGCTGGATAGTCCTACCAGAGCTCATTCGAATTTATCTCGGTATTGGGCGCATTGTGAGGGGCTCTGCTGGCAGAAGGTGCGGAACTCGCGTCTCGCGTTGTCGCGATCGCCGAGGTTGAGGTAGGCGAAGGCAAGACTCAGGCGCGCTGGCGCAAGGTCCGGCTTCATCTTCAACGCTTTTTGATAGCACTCCGCGGCTTCCTTGAAGCGGCCAACATTGGCCAGGGCCGTTCCTAAGTAGTGTTCGAGGCGGGGGTCTTCCTGCCCGAGCTTTTCGGCGCGGCTCAGCGGGCCAAGGGCTTCCTGAAAACGGTTAAGGTCGACTAGGGTGATTCCCAGCTCCTGCTGGAAAATCGCGATCGAGGGCTTCGCTTCGGCGGCTTTGAGGAGGTAACGATAAGCTTCCTCGTTGTTTCCTTCCATGCGCGCAAGTCTCCCCAGAGCATGAATAGCGAAAATATCGCGAGGGGATTGGTGGATCACCAGTTCCAGCAACGGCCGCGCTTTCGCCTCCTCGCCTCTGACCATGTAGACGCGTGCCAAGCCCATCAGGGCACGGTCGAACGTAGAATTGAGCCTCAGGCAATCTTGATAGCTCTTCTCGGCTTCTTGCCAGCGGTTGGTGCGGGAGAAATTCTCCGCCTTGAGGAAAGGAATCACGAAGAGGCGCGGCTCTTCGGCGGCCAGCGGCTCCAGGGCCCGATTGGACTCCTCGTAGCGCCCCGCCTCGTTTAGAGCTTGCGCGCGCATGATCGCCTTGAAAACTTTCAGGCGGTCCTTGGGATCAGGGAGCGGCCCGGTCGTGGCAGGCTGCACTGCACTCGAATAGGCTATATACCCCAGCGATTTGAGCTTCTCGACGGTTTCCGAAGGCAGGGGCGGTGCCGTCGGTGTGGGCTGGGTGGAGGCATAGCGCCGTTCGAGCCCGGTCAGTTGCTCGCGCAGCGCCGCGGCCAGCGAGGCGCGCTCAGCGTACAGGTTGCGGGCCTCTTGGGGATCGCTCTGAAGGTCGTAGAACTCGGGGTGTGGTGCGTGGATGTATTTGAAGCGCGCGGTAGTGATGCCGCGCAGTTCGCTACAGCCGAAACCATCGCGCGGATAGTAGGTCTCAGCATAGACAGGGCGCTCACGGGCTGCGCCCTTTTCCAGGATGTCTGGAACCAGACTGGTTCCCTGAAACTGCCGGCTCAGCGGGTCCTGCAAGTGTAGCAGATCGAGCAGGGTGGGCGCCGTGTCGATAATTCCCACAAGGCGGCGAACCACGTGCGGCCTGCCCATGCCCGAGGGCAGCTTGAAAATCAGCGGGACATGCAGGGTGGAGTTGTAGATAAAGAAACCGTGCTCGTCTTCACCATGCTCGCCCAATGACTCGCCGTGATCGCTCATCAGGGCAATGAGGGTCCGATCGTAGAGGCGGTTGTCGCGCAGATACTCGAATAGCCGGGCGAGCTGGCTGTCCGCGTAGGCAATTTCGCCGTCGTAACGATGCGTGGCGTATTGGGCGCGGAAAGGTTCCGGCGGGTCATAGGGGGCGTGGGGGTCGTAGAGGTGCAGCCAGACAAAGAAAGGATGCGCCCCGGTCCTGCGCGCGGGACGGGCCCGGAACCAAGCCAGCAGGCGGTCGACCGTCTCTTGGGCGCGACGCTCGATGGCCGCGGGATTGCCGGCTTCCACCTGCCCCTGCCGCAGGTTGAAATGATCGTCGTAGTCTTGGAAGCCGCGATTAAATCCCCAGGTTGATTCCAGCACGGCTGAACTCACAAAGGCCGCCGTTTCGTAGCCGTGACGTTGGAAGGCTTCGGCCAGCACGCCGACGCCTTTTGGCAGCGGACCGCTGATGAAACCCCGCACGCCGTTGTACATGGGGTAGGTGCCAGTCAGGATCACAGCGTGAGATGGCGGCGTGGTGGGGACCTCCGCCAAGGCGCGGTCGAAGCGCACGCCTTGCGCCGCCAGCCCATCCATGGCAGGAGTGCGGATGTTGCGTGCTCCGTAACAACCCAGGCGGTCTGCACGCACCGTGTCAACCGTGATCAACAATACCGGCGTGCCAACGGGATCCCGGCTGGGATGGCCCTGGGGAAACGCAGAGGAGCAAAGAAACCCCAGCAGAACAATAGCGCAGACGGTCAGGTCTTTTGGCAATCCATTCACCGTAAGTAGCCTAGTTGCGACAATGAACTCAGGACTTCGGTCGGGGCGTGGTGCGTCCCGAACTCAATACTCTCTCCCCGCCCTTACGCTGCGAGACCCGCAATCCCTCAACATTATAAACCCAAGGGGCGAAATTGGAAGCAGTCCTCGATCTGTACGTTCCAACCGCCTCACGGCTTTGGCGCAGGTGAAACCGCGCGCCGCGCGCCCTCAAATTGCAGACTATTTGAGGGAATGCTTGTGGTTCCGGAGAGATGGCGTGACTCGCCATGTGGGGAAGTCCCATCCGCGCCCCACGCTGAAAGCAGACGGACTCCTCCCACCGCTGAAGAGATTCTCCCCCACCAGGGGATGTCGTGTCCTCCAGAAAGCAGAATTTCAAAAGCGAGAATCCAAAAAGTCATATTTCGGCTAGGGTCAGAAACCACCCCAACTCCGAGGGTTAGCCCGTAGGATGTGTGGAATCAGTTACATCAGGCTTACACGGCCAGATAACATGTAGGATCCCGTTTGGACCCTTTCTTGCTTGAGCATGGCTAGTATCTTTATGGAGCCAGAGATAGTGTGTCTGCACGCCAACAACAACCAAGCTAGAGCGCGCCTGCGAATCGGTCAGAAAGGTTGCGCAGCTCCGTCCATTATCTCTCGCGATCAGACGCCGACCCATCCGTGTACTTCTCCGGCCAGCCTCGGGGCTGGTGGACGCTCTCTTTCGACCGTCGCGGCTGTTCACGGCCATAGCACTCAACCATCAGGAGGTAACATGCCCAAAAAGGCAATCCGGCTGTGCTTGATTTTTCTCGCGGGTGTCAGCTTCTTTCTGGCACCGTTTCTTGTCCAACGACTGCACGCCCAGGTGCTGTACGGTTCCGTGACGGGCGCGGTTACAGACGCGTCCGGCGCCGTGGTACCTGGTGCACAAGTAACCATAACCAACGACGCTACAGGGCTAAAGCGGCAGGCCACCTCAGACGCCACAGGCGTTTACAGAGTCCTAGACCTTCCTCAAGGCACCTACACGATTGAGGTCACGGTCAGCGGATTCAGGCCTCTGAAGAGGACCGGCGTCGATGTGCGCATCGGCCAAGTCAATGCCCAAGACCTGCAATTAGAGGTCGGAGGCGTCACGCAAGAGGTGACGGTCCAGGCCTCCGCGGTGGCGCTGCAAACGCAGAAGGCTGATGTACACACCACCATCACCAACTTTGCGATCGATAACTTGCCTACCGATATGTATCGCAACTTCCAGACTGTGAGCCTACTGGCTCCTGGGGTTTTCTCCGACTCGCAAATTACCAGGTCCTATCCAAACTCTTACGCGGATACCCCGGAGCGCTCCTTGCACATCGATGCCAACGGCTTACCGCCACGCATCAACACCACGCGGGTGGATGGCGCCACGAACCTGTTCATCTGGCTGCCCAACCACATGCTGGTTATCCCGCCGCAGGACACGATTCAGGAAGTCAACGTCCAGACCTCCAACTTTGACGTGGAGAAAGGGCTAACGGCGGGCGTGGCGACGGACGTGGTGTCCAAGTCCGGAACCAATGATTTGCATGGCACTGTTTACGCCTTCCACAGCGACAACGCCCTGGATGCCAGCAACGTCTTCTATCCCGGCAGCCAAAAGAAGGCGAAGCACATCATTAACCAGGACGGCGGCACCGTCGGGGGGCCAATCAAGAAGAACAAGCTGTTTTTCTTTGCCAACTGGGAGGGCCTCTTCGAACGGAATAACGTTTCATCCGAGGCCCTGCTCCCGCCGACTGCCGTAGGAACAACCATCAGTAACTGGCGCGGGGGAGACTTCTCAAGCGCGCTGGGCAAGCCGCTTTACGATTCCGATGGGAACCCCATCATGGTCCCCACGACCGAAGGCGGCAGCGTACAGTTGCAGCAGGGAATGGTTTTCGACCCGACGACTGGGAATGCGGATGGGACCGGTCGCGCTGTGTTCTCCTCAGGCGGGGTGCTCAACGTCCTTCCCTCCAACCGGCTTAACTCGGGTGCCATGGCCTTCATGGACCTGATTCCCACCCCGACCTATTTCCCGCAAGGCCAGGTCTTCAATCAAGACACGACTGCGAACTACTTCATCAGCACCGTGCAAAAGGGCACGCGCCAGATCTTTGGCGGGAAGATCGACTGGAACCGCTCCGACAAACACACGATCTGGGGCAAGTACATGGGCCAGAACTTCAACTTCAACGACCCCAATTGGTATGGCGAGGCAGGAGGGGGCGGGGGCACGGGCCTCAGTCACCAATTCGCTACCACGGCGACCCTTGGCCACACCTGGACGATTTCACCCAGCATGGTGCTGACCGGCCACCTGGGCTTCACGCGCATGGCGGAGAACAGCCACAATCTGTCATATGGCAAAGCTCTGGGCGAGAGCCTCCTGGGAATTCCGGGCTCCAATGCGCCTGACGGCGACCCTCTTTACACCGGGCTCCCCGGAATCTCTATGGGCGGGTATTATTCGGGGGACTTTTCCACCCTCGGCGATGCCAACTCGTGGCAACCCGTCTTCCGCAATGACTGGACGGCCACCACTTCCCACAATCTCACCATCGTGCGCGGCAGTCATGAGATCCGTTTGGGAGTCGACATTTCTCACAATCACCTGAACCACTGGCAACCCGAAATCTACTGCTGCCCGCGGGGGTATATAGTTGATTACGCGGACAACTCGGGCTTGAACCTGCCGGTAACGCCCATTGACGCAGACTATACACAGATGCCAGTCTTCACCTCCGGCGGGGTCGAAGCCGGCAAAGGCTTTGCCTCGGGCCGCCAGAATGAAGTGGCCCTGTTCGATTTGGGTATCGTCTCCGAAACCTATAAGAGCCGCCAGTACATCAAGAACACCGCGATGGACACGCAATCCGCCCTGTACGTCGGTGACCGTTGGAAGGTCACTCCCAAGTTCACCCTGGACGTGGGGGTCCGTTGGGAGTACTACCCCTTAATCGTCCGCGACGGAGTCATCAAGTTCGAGCTGTACGACCCCACCACCAACGAAACGCGACTGGGCGGGGTGGGCGGTAACCCCACCCACCTGGGGGCGACATCGAGCAAAAGGCTTTTCATGCCGAGACTTGGGCTGGCGTACCGGCTCAACGACAAGACGGTGATTCGAGCCGGGTTTGGCATGTCGAACGATTCACTGCCGCTCGAAAGGCCACTGCGGGGCTTCTTCCCCCTGTCGATGGGGGCGGCTAACGTGGTGCCCAACACGGCAGTGAGCGCTTGGCAGCCACTCGGCACCTTCGCGGATGGCATCCCCCTGATCCCGGATCCCGACATCTCCTCGGGCTCCATCATCGCTCCCAACACCGTGGACGTCGGGACTCTCGCTGCGGGCGAATTCAAACGCGCCTACATCGAGTCCTGGAACTTCTTTGTTGAACGCCAGTTGCCCCGGGAATTCCTCCTTAGCGTTGGTTACGTGGGCAATCACTATGTCCACATGATGAACGGGAGGAACATGAACCCCGCAACGCTGGGTGGTACAAGTGCCAGCCAGCCGCTGTACTCGGCGTTCGGCCGGACGGCTGGCACCTACATGTTCCAGGGCTATTTGGACACCCACTACAACTCCCTCCAGGTCACGCTCAATCGTCACTTCAGCAAGGGGTTGTACGTCCAGGGGTCCTACACTTGGTCGAAGGTGATCGGCTACACCAGTGACAATAGTTGGGAAAACGCACTGAGGTTTACTTGTGCTGCCTCAGACGCGCTGCCCCAGGGGTGCCAGAGCCACAATCGAGGCGTGTCAAGCTTTGATCACACCCAAATGTTGAAGATGGCGTTCGTGTACGAGCTGCCCTTCGGGGCCGGCAAGCAATTTGCCAACACCGAGAAAGTCTCTCGAGCAATTCTCGGCGGCTGGCAGATCAACGGCGTTTTCAGTGCCTGGACCGGTGCTCCGCTGACTCTGGGCCAAAGTGGCGGCGGCAACCTCAATACCCCAGGCACCAGCCAGGATCCAAACCAGATCGCCCCCGTCCGCTACCCGAAGGGGCAAGGCCCCGGTCAATACTGGTTCGACCCGGCAAGCTTCGCCCCGGTCGAGGAAAACGGCGTGCTTGGGACCGTAGGTCGTGGCCTCTCCTGGCTGAGGGGACCAGGTCTGGTACAGTTAGACGCCAGCTTGTTCCGGCACTTCAAGCTGACAGAGCGCTACGACCTGGAGTTCCGTGCGGAGGCGCAGAACTTGACCAACTCGCCTCACTTCTCTGACCCCAACACAACCTGCACAGACGTCCTCGGGAAGTGCGGAGGGAAATTTGGTCAGATCAGCTCTGGCTACGGCGAGAGGTATGTACAGCTAGGGCTTAAGCTCAGATTCTGAGGCTGACCGCTTTGGTAGGGGCGCATCGTTATGCGCCCCTGCCCGCCGTCACAGCGCACATCAGCACATCTCTATGACGGCTGTTCCGAGGTAAGAACAGTTTGATGCTCGAAGCGGGCGCGTTAATCGCGCCCGCTTTTTCTTTCGAGGCAGCTCTGCAATGCTGCACCTGTCCCGCCGCGGTTGCGGCGGCGACCGACCTGTTTGCTTATTGCCTGCAACACAGCCCACGTGCTAAAAGTTTTGGCTGGGAGATTGGCATGAAGTTCATTCGCGGGCTGCTGGCAGTGTCTGCCCTCCTCGTGGTGTCATGTTCGCTCCTTGCTCAGTCGGCGGATCTGGCGCTGAAGTCGCATCGGGCCAAGGAGCTGTTGGAGGCGGGGAAGGCGGAAGAAGCCATCCCGATCTACCGTGAGCTGGTGCGTGCCCTGCCCAACAACCCGGGCTTAAGGATGAACTTGGGCCTGGCGCTGAACATGGCCGGACATAAACGCGAAGCAGTGCGCGAATTCGAAAAGGTTCTGAAGCTCGACCCCCAACACGTGCCGGCGCTGCTCTTTCTGGGAACAGGCTACGTCGAATTGGGCGAGCCGGCGAAGGCGGTCGACCCGCTCACGAAGGTACTCAAAGCCCAGCCCGACAGCCTTGACGCCCAAGAGGTGCTGGGTGAGGCTCTCTTGTCCCTCGACCGACTCGAGGAGGCGGCAGAGACCTTCCGCAGACTCGCGCAACGGGATACTGGGAATCCGAGAGTCTGGTACGGCTTGGGGCTGAGTTACCAACGCCTGGCACAACGGAATTTCGAGGAGCTCGAAAAAGTTGCCCTGGGATCCGCGTACTGGCTTGAGCTGGTCGCCGTGTCGCGCTTCAAGCTGACGCAATACTTCAGCGCCTTCTACTTTTACCGACAGGCGCTTTCGCAGATGCCCACGATGCGTGGCGTCCATGCGGGCCTGGCGGAGGTTTACCGGAAGACAAATCACCCCGACTGGGCGGCCATCGAGGAAGAAAGAGAACGTGCGCTGGCACCGCCGGACTGCTCCGTGGAGAAGCTCGAATGTGACTTCCAGGGGGGCCGGTACTTAGAGTTGGTTGCATTGTCGGAAGGCGTGAGAACCCCGGAGTCCTATTACTGGCGGACGCGCACCTACAATCAGCTGGCGCTGGAGGCTTTCACCCGCCTTGGTCAGCTTCCACCGTCCGCTGAAATGCACGAATTAATCGCCAAAATGGAGTCCAGCCGCAGGCAGTACGTGGAATCTGCCCGGGAGTGGCGAGAGGCACTGAAGCTTTCCCCCGGCAATCCGTCCCTCCAGGAGGGACTGGCGGTCGCGCTGTATCAATCCGGGGACCTCGAGGGGGCTCGGGCTATGTTCGAAGACCTTCTCCAACGCCAACCGGAGTCCGCGGAACTGAACTATATGCTGGGCGACACGTTCTTGAACTCACAGAAGCCACAAGAGGCTGTCCCGCACCTGGAGAAGGCCGTCACGCTCATGCCGGGCCTGCTTGCCGCACACGGCTCGCTGGCCCGTGCCTACTTGGCGCTCGGGGAGGCCGAGAAAGCTGTCCCGCACTTGAAGGCGGCCCTGCCCATCGACGAGGACGGCAGCCTGCACTATCAGTTGGGACGTGCGTACCAGGCACACGGCGAACCGGCACTTGCCCGCGAGATGCTCAAGAAATACCAGGAGATTCACCGGGTGCAGGAAGCTGAGAATAAGGCGGTGGAAAAAGAAGTCGAGATGACACCCCCATGATCGGGCCCTGGAATCATCGGGTCATCGGACCATTGAGCGATGGGGTGATTGAGTCGCGGGATCATCGGGCCCTTAACCTAATCAACCGCATATCCATGGCAGGCCGCACGAGAGTCTGACCCAGAAAGGAATGGCTCATCATTCAGACTTCAGCTTTTGCACTCCATCCTTCGGATTTCACGCTTTCTGTTGACGCCTCTCCCGCGCCCCTAACCCCCAGCCGCCAGTTCACTTCTCCGGCTCGCGAACCTGCAGGATCTGGTCGGCCTTCACGTCTTTGAGGGTCTGCTTGATCCCGCTCGGCCACTCGATTTCGATTGTGTCGATCTTTTCGGTTTTCCCCAGCCCGAAGTGCACCCCAAAATGACCGGACGAAGCATAGCCGCCGGCGGATGTCATGTGATTCACCTGGTTGCCGATGCGGACGCGCGCGCCGAGCCCATCCCGGTTGCTCTTGGTTCCGGTGAGCTTGAGGATAATCCAATGATTGTCCTCGGGGCTGACGTTCTCCCAGAGTTCGGCGGGCTCGCGCAGGGCGGAGACCACCACATCGATCTTGCCATCGTTATTGAAGTCGGCGAACGCGCTCCCCCGATGCGCCGCGGGCGCCTGGAAACTCTCCCCGGCTTCCGTGGTCACGTCGCGAAATGTTCCGTTGCCCAGGTTCACGATGACGCTGTTGGGCTGTCGATACTCCATCAGCCGGAAAAGGTGGACGTTGTCGTCGGCATGGGAATTGGCCGTGAAAAGGTCTTTCCAGCCATCGTTGTTGAAATCGCAGATGCCAGCACTCCAGCCGCTGCGCTGCACGCTGACCGGGCCCAGCCCGCTGGGATAGGTTACGTCCTGAAACCAGCCCTCCCCTTGATTGCGGAAGAGCGGCCAAGTCTCTCCCTCCAGGGCGGTCACGAAAACGTCCGGGAGGCCATCGTTGTCATAATCACGAAAGTCCGCGCCCATGCTGGAGATGGGTTTCCCGCCGTCTAGCAGCGCCGCTCCGGTTTCGAGTCCTACCTCTTCAAATGTCCCGTTGCCGCGATTGTGGAAAAGGAAATTGGCTTGATTGTCGTTGGTGACGTAAACGTCCATGAAACCATCGCTATCGTAGTCCGCAAACGCGATACTCATGCCCCGGCCCTGGTACTTCGCGATGTCTGATTTCTCGGAGACGTCTTCAAACGTACCATCGCCGCGGTTGTGGTAAAGGTTGTTGGTAAGCCCCTCGAAATACATGGGGTGGCAATAAACCCGGAGGTTGCGCGCCGCGTCGCCGCAGAAGCGATTGTAGTCCGGCGTCCACCTGGCATAATTGACTACAAACAAATCGAGATAGCCGTCGTTGTCATAGTCGAACCAACCCGCCGCCACGGACCACTTATCACTCTTGATACCAGCTTTCTCGGTGACTTCCTCGAATTTGCCGTTCCCCAGGTTGTGGTACAGGTGATTGCTGTACACGCCCGCCACGAACAGATCGACGTGCCCATCGTTGTCGTAGTCCGCAGCGGCAGCGCCCATGGAATAGCCGGCGCCGCCTACCCCGGCTTCCTCGGTGACGTCGGTGAATTTCATGCTGCCATCATTGCGATACAGGCGGTTGAAGTATAGGGGGGAGGTTTTCTGGAGCCCGGGAAGCTCAGCCCCATTCGCAAAGAAAATGTCCGTCCGCCCATCGCCGTTGTAATCGAAGGCGGCAACCCCACCCGTCATGGTCTCGATCATGTGTTTCTGTGGCGTTGGGTAATTATGGAGCACGAAGTTGACTCCCGCATTCGGTGCCACGTTACGGAATTGTATCGGGGCCAGTGAGGCCTTGGGTTTTGCGCGGGCAGGCCCTTGGCTTTGAGCGTAGAGGTGGAGCCCCAGGCCTGTCAAAAGAAGGCCCACCAATAAGCGACGGAGCGTTGAGCGTAGGGCAACCATTAGGCGCGAAAGTCATGATGACACGCACCGGAATTCACCGTCAACGGCTTACAATGCTGTCTTCTCGGAACCGTGATCACCCGGTCCGGGAGCCTCTGCATTCCTTATGCCGTCGTCACCCACTCCACGGCTTGTTTCGGTGGCGGCGTGTGGCACACCCTCGAACTCGATTACCCGAGGATCGCCGACATTCTGCGTAAGGCTAACTACTCTGGCTACATGAACCTGGAAATGGAGGGCCGCGAGAACGCGGAGACTGTCGTCCCCAAGAGCCTAGAAGCGATGAGGAAAGCGTTGGCCAAGCCAGACTGGATCTAGCGGGGATGTTGTAGCTGCAATAGGGGCATAAACCTCGGTGGGCAAAACACGTAGCTGACAACCTGCGCTGCGCCCCGGGATTCCAAGACTTACTGTGCCGCATGAATTTCCCGCCGTAATCCCGCAAGGCATTGGGCCGCTGCGAGCTTCGCGGCGCGTTCAGGCGCATATCATTCCAACTGGCAACTGTTCCAAGCGAGGGTTCGGCGACAGGATCTCACGAGCCGTGGGGAGTTGATGTGAACAGGTACTCCGCGCTGGCGCTCGGAAGTTCTTGATAGCCAGTTCTGCTAACCGGTCATGGCGCGATAGTCAGGCCAGTTTCTTCGATTCAAGACGCTTCATCTGGGTAGGTCACAAACCGGGCGAACGCACTCACTTCTGTTCTACAACCTCGTGCTTTTGCTCCCCCTTGTTAATCCCCAACAGGTACCCATCGCCTTTGTCGGCTGGCCAGAACTCGGAAAGGAATTTCTGGTCCCCGACGGTATCGAACACGACCCTCGCGCCGTGCTTCTGGGAGGGGTCCGTCTCGGCGAGTCGCTCGATGACGGAAACGTATATTGAGGTGTTTGCCTGCATGTTGCGCAGCAGAAGATGGGATCCCTGTCCCTCTTCCCTCACCACTTCGTACTTCCCGGCCGGCATCTCTTTCTTGGCGACCATGAACTTGAATGGTATGTTCACGCGCCCCAAGAGTGGCGACGCGGACTGCCCGTAAGCAAACGGCACCACCAGGATGGTGATGAAGCTCAATGCGATCGCAATTCTAGATTTCATCAATAACCTCCCTATGTTTTGATTTTGCAGACTCAGTGTCCGTCACTCCGCTCCTCCCCTGCGCAACAGCGTCCGCACCCATGCCGCGCAACGGCGGAAACGAGGTTCCGGTCTCTGTGCTCACAGTTCCAGGGCGAGCACAAGTCAGTTGGTGTCCCCCAAGGGACTCCCTTAGAATTCGCCTTTCCTTACCCAGATGAAGCCCTGCCCACGAGGTAATAGAGCGACACAGAGTATAGCACAACAAGCGGCCCGCGGAACGGAGTGTCTCGCCATCAACGGAGCGCCGGCATGGGTGCCGCGGATCCCTCGAGGGAGTGTGATCATCAACCTGGCGGCGGTGCTTAACCCGCGTCGCACCTCTTTCTGCGCCGCCGGCCAGGGCTGGGAGGTCTGTTATTTATGCCAGCGCGCAGAGTGGCCCGCAATCGCGCGAGTTTGCCCAGGAACGCATCGATTAGAGCGAGGCAAGCAATCCCCGCCCTCCCTTGCTAATAATCGAGGTCAGCATGGGCGACGTACGGTTGACGTAACTACTCTAGGAAGGAAAAATGTTCGTGAATATGCATCAGTGGCGGCTCACAATTGTCAAGCCTTCCGAAGACCTATGAATACTGGTCACAATTCTGCTCTAGCTCTCTCTTGCTGTTATCATTAGTGGAACTGTTATGCATAAGGGCACGCAGTCGAGCCTCGTTGTCCCCGTCAGGCGACCCAACAAGATAGTCCATCAATTCCCAGAGACATCCGAAAGGTAGTTTTCGTTTTGATGCATCGACACACTTCGAAGCGAGGAAATCGGCAGCGGGCAGCTGCAGCCCCAAGCAGCAAGCCCGTGCACTGCCCCGAAGTACCCACGCGTCAGGTCAGACAATGTCCTCCGTCTTGGGATCCCATCGCACCGTGCGCCCCTGGCGGTAAGAAGCGATGGCCATCTGGCAGGCGATGGCGGAGCGGAAGCCGATCTCGAGCGGGCAGTTCGGCTCTTTTCGGCTACGAACGCAGTCAAAGAAGTTCTGCATGTGCAAGTCGGTCAAGTCCGATCCGCCAACGATATCGGGTGATTTCGCTGCGCTTGCTGCGGATTCGCCCGCCGGCGCTGCCGCGGATTCCTTCCCCTCCGGCAGATAACGCACATGTTCCTCTTCGTCCCGGGCGATTGCTCCTTTGTCTCCCAGCAGAAGATCGTCGCCTTCGCCGTAGTGACGATTGCCGAACATGGAATTCCAGGTGAACAGGATTTTCTCCGATTGTTCCATGGAAACATCCATGGTGTCGGGAACTTCCATGCCGGGAGAAAGGAAGGTGCCACCGGTCATGGTTACCTTAACGGGAATCTTCAGGTCGAGCATCTTGTACCAGAATCCCACCTGGTGAACCATGTTTTCGAAGACGTTCCCGCCGGAGTAGTCCCAGTAGAAACGCCAGTTAATCACTCGATTGGAATCGAATGGGTGGGGATTTGCTTCCCCTTGAAACGCTTTCCAATCGACGTGCTGCGTGTCGCAGTCGGCGGGGATTGTCCGTTTCCATCCCCCGTAGGGTGCGTTGCGGTAGTGATGCGTGTGCAGACCCGTGATCGTGCCCATGTGCTCGGGCTTCAGGTACTCGCGCACCCGCTGCACGGCCGGCCCACTGGTAGACTGAATTCCCACCTGGACGACGCGCCCGGAGCCTTCCAGCGCCTTCCGCATGCGCTTGGCGTGGTCGGGATTGAAGGCCATGGTCTTTTCCTGATAAACGTCCTTGCCCGCCTGGATGGCCGGAACGAAGCTCAAGGCGTGTTGATGCTGAGGGGTGGCGATGAGCACGGCATCAATGCTCCTGTCATCGAGCAGCTCGCGGAAATGGCGATAGGTCTTCACCTGAGGTGCGAACGCTCTAACCTCATCGAGGCGGCGGGTGTAAACGTCGGCCACGGCGACACCCTCGACGTTCGGGCAGCGCATGGCAGCCTTGAAGATCTCCTGGCCGCGCCCGCCGGCGCCGATCAACGCCACCCGGATGCGGTCGCTGGCCCCAAGAACGCGGCTGGAAGGAAGCAAACCATAGGCCGCCAGAGCAGCCGAACTGCTGAACGCTTGCTTGATAAAGGCACGACGATTAGACATGAAACCTTTCTCCTCTCACTGAGATTCGCAGAATGCAGCAATCCTTCGCGCCAAGATTGTACAACCAGCGGGAGTCACCGCTCACGGTTTCGCCTTCATGACCCTCGCCCCACCCGGCTTAGGTGATCTCCGGTACCACAAACGGCTCGCGATAGGTACCGCGCAAGAGGCGGTTTGCCTCTTCGTCTCCGACGACCTTTTGGGTGACGGGATCGAAATTGAGTGTACGACCGAGCCGGTAGGAGGCGTTAGCCAGATGCACGAGAGTGCAGGAGATATGCCCTTCGTCGATCGGCGCATGGAGGTTTTCTCTCTTCCGGCTCCGCACACACTCGATGAAATTCACCCAGCAGTTCCCTTCCCCACGGGTGGCTATCGGACCGTGTTCCTGTTCTTCTCCCATCCAAGTCCGGTAGGACTGATGTTGCACGTCGTCGACCATGGCCATGTAGCCTTTGGATCCGTAGAAGATGTTGCCCACGGTGTCCCGGGCGCCCAATTCGCGGCCCTTTCTCGGCCGCGGATAGCCGATAAATCCGGGAATCTCCACCCCGAACCCCGGCGTGTTAATGTCCGCCTCGTGGTTGCTGATCCAATGGCGCACTTCGAATTCCAGCATCTTGCGTCCACCGCCGGGCAGGTCGAACTGGAAGGCGCAGTTGAGGACGTTGGGCGTCTCCTGGTCGTCATCAAACATGAAGTGTCCGCCAATCGCCGAAACCTTGTTGGGAAAAGTCACGCCAAGCCCCCAGCGCGCGACGTCAACCTGATGAATCCCCTGATTGCCGATGTCGCCATCTCCGGTATCCCAGATCCAGTGCCAGTTGTAGTGAAACCGGTTGCGCGTGAAAGGCTTGAGCGGCGCGGGCCCCGTCCAAAGATCATAATGGACGCCGGCAGGAACGGGCTCGACGGGAGTCCGGCCGATCGAGGGGCGCCCGTTGAAGCACAGCCCGCGGGCCATGTATACGTCGCCGAGCACGCCTTCGTGCAGCTGCTCGATACCCTCCCGAATCGCCGCACTGGCGCGCATGTTGGTGCCGTGCTGAACCAGCCGGTTGTATTTCGCCGCTGCGCGTGTCAGTTGATAGCTGTCCCACCAGTTGTGCGAGCAGGGCTTCTCGACGTAGGCGTCCTTGCCGGCTTGGCACGCCCAAAGGGCAATCAGTGAGTGCCAGTGATTGGGGGTGGCAATGGAGACAGCGTCAATCGACGCGTCTTCCATGAGCTTGCGCGCGTCAATGTAGGTTTTGGGCCGGGGCAGGCCCATGCGGCCCATGTCTGCCAGCCGTTCGGCGAGAATATTCTCATCCACATCGCACATGGCCGCGATTTCCACGCCGGACATCTCTGCATATTCCTCAACATGAGTGAATCCCTGCCCGCGCACGCCCACCACGGCCACCCGCACCCGGTCGTTGGCGCCGAACACGCGCTCGGGCTGGGTCAGAAACGTGATACCTGCCAGCGCTGCCAGGCCAGGCGCCTTACCGGTCTCTTCGCTTCCGGCTTTCGATCCCTGCTTCGCATGATTGCCACTCATTCCGTCCTCCCCTCGTGGTGCCGCATCACAATTCATCGAACGTCTCTGCCTCGAGGGAGCGAACCCTGCTCTCCCTCGGCGGTGCCATGATAATGCAACTCCGCCATCTTGATTCAAGTTTTCTCCCGCCAAGACGAAATAGTCCTGCCGAATCCCCACACGGATCTTTGGCCTCTCACGCAATCTGAAGGAAGTGACTCAGGCGAACGGACCAAACTCGAGAAACGTCATTGGCCGAGAAGTAGTGTTAGACTGTGCCGCTCGTTGGGCGGCACTTTTGTGACGCCTCACAGCTGCCCTGGCGGAGCGCCGCCTTCGCGCGCGCCCGGCCCCGACGAGGGACTCGCATGGCCGAACATTTCTGGTGGGGAGTGGTCGTCATTCTGCTGGGCGGCGCCGCGAACGGCGCGTTTCCGCTGCCCATGAAGTACCCGCGGCACTGGAAGTGGGAGAACACCTGGCTGGTGTTTTCCGTCACCGCGCTGCTTGTCCTGCCCGTGATCCTGGCGGTGGGCTTTATTCCCGATCTGGGAGGAGTGTACCGGAGCGTTCCGGCGCGCGCGCTATTCTATCCGATCATGTTCGGATTTCTGTGGGGCATCGCGCAGACGACGTTCGGGCTGGGCCTCAAGGCGCTGGGAATGGCGCTCGCTTTCTCCATCGTGGCGGGACTTGGCGCGCTGGTCGGTTCGCTCGTGCCTCTTTTGTGGGTGAATCCCGCTGATGTGCTGCGGCCGCGCGGCCTGCTGCTCCTCGGCAGCATCCCCATTCTCTTCCTCGGACTGTACTTGTACGCGCAGGCCGGGCGGGCGCGCGACCGGGAACACGCTACCGCTGCCCCGACCGCGGGGCCGAGCGGCATGAGCTTTCGCGCCGGGCTGGCGATCTGCATCTTCACCGGAGTAGTCGGTCCCAGTTGGAATCTGGGTTTCGCTTTGGGTGGGGATGTGATCACGAAGAGCCTGGAGCAGGGCGCGCGTGCCGCAACCGCTTCCTACGCAGTCTGGCCGCTTGTGCTGTCGGCGGGCTTCCTCGCTAATTTCTTCTATTGTGTCTACCTACTGTTCCGGGAAAAGAGCTGGCGGCTGTTCGCCGCGGCGGGCTGGGCGCGGGAGGGCGCGCTGGGCGTCGCGATGGCGCTGCTATGGCTCTCCGGAATCGTCTTCTACGGCCTGGGCGCCGGGCTGATCGGCAGGTACGGAACCTCCGTGGGCTTTGCGCTGTTCGTCTCCGCCCAAATCCTCTCTTCCAACACCCTGGGGATTCTGGCCGGCGAATGGCGTGGCACAACGCCTCCCACCCGACGCCTGCTCGTGCTCGGGGTAGGGATCATCGTCCTCTCCGTCATCGTGCTGAGCCTGGGCGGGCTCTTCAAGACCTCCTAATTCACCCTATCGAGCAACACTGACGTGCTGTCGAAGTCGCCGGTGAGCCTCAGGTTTATTCCGTGGTTCATCAGGAAAGAGCCGCTCAGGTTTTCTTCTTCCTCGATAAGCTTGTCGTCGATGGTGGTGACGTGATAGACGGCGGACTCCTCAAGTCCCCGCAGGAGCAAGGTCGGCGTCGGTCGCAGGTACTGCTGCGAGTGCAGGAATGCAAACACCACCGACTGCTTTCCGTCGGCGGAAACGCACTGGTTCGCAGTTACGCTTCCCTCGCCCGGCGAGAACAGGCGATAGAGATTCCCTTCCTGAACCGTTTTCCGAATCTTCTTGTAATAACCAATCATCTGCGTCGCCAGCTCGAAATCGGCGGACGACCAGTGATTCAAATTGGAGCCGATGCCGAGCGACCCTTGCAGGGCCACGAGAAACCGAAACTTGAGCGGCGTCGAGCGGCCGTTAAGATTGGGGACGTCCGTCACCCAGTCCATCATGACCTTGGGCGCGTAGGCGTGGCTGAAACCCTCTTGAATGCGCAGCCGGTCGAAGGCTTCCGTGTTGTCGGAAGTCCAAACCTGCTCAACGCGGGTCAGAATGCCGAGATCGACCCGCCCGCCGCCGCCGGAGCACGATTCGATTTCGAGGCCCGGATGCTTCGCCCGCAGCCGGTCGATGATTTCGTACACGTTGCGGACGTACTTGATCCAGATCTCCTTCTGCTTCTCCGTCGGAACCTCCGCCCATCCGGGCTCGGAGAAGTGGCGGTTCATGTCCCACTTCAGGAACCTGATGTTGTTTTCCACCAGCAGCCTGTCGAGCGCATCGAAGATGTGTTCCTTCACGTCGTCGCGCGCCATGTTCAGCACTAGCTGATTGCGCGCCTCGCTGCGTGGCCGGCCGGGGAAATTCATGGCCCAGTCGGGATGCTGGCGGTAGAGATCGCTATTGGGATTGACCATCTCGGGCTCGACCCAGAGGCCGAAGTCCATGCCGAGATGGTTGACGTGCTCGATCAGCGGTTTCAGGCCGTGAGGAAATTTCTTAGGGTTGACGGTCCAATCGCCCAGCCCCGCGTGATCGTCGTTGCGCTCGCCGAACCAGCCGTCGTCCATGACGAAGAGTTCGGCTCCGATCTTAGCGGCCTTCTCCGCCAGCGCCTTCTGCCCCTCCTCGTTGACGCTGAACGTCGTCGCTTCCCAGGAGTTGTAGAGCACCGGCCGCAGCCGCGCGCGCGACCGCTCCGGAAAGATCTCGTCGCGCTCGAAGCGGTGCAGCAGCCGCGAAGCCTCGCCGAATCCCTGGCCGGAGAAGCCGCCGTAAACGGGCGGCGTGGCGAGCGCCTCCCCCGGCTTCAGGGGATAGGAGAAATCGAAATCGTTGTACCCGGCCACGACGCGCACTTGCTGGGCGGGCGTCTCCTCGACGACAAGCTTCCAATTGCCGCTCCAGCCGATGGCGCCGAACCAGACGCGGCCATGCTCTTCGTCCGCCTCCCCGCTCTCGTCCAGGGCGAACCAGGGATTGAGCTGATGGCTTGTATTTCCTCGCCGGCTCTCCAGCACGACCTTCCCCTGATGGATTGGCACGCGCGTGAGCTGCGTCTCGCCCGCCCAGCGGCCGGTCAAATAGCTGAGCCGGTATCCCTCCCCTTGCGGCACGGACCAGACCCCGGACTGCACGCTCTCCAGCGTGATCGCCTGTTTCGTGCGGTTCTGAATCTCCGCCTGTTTGCGGATGATGTCATCGTGAGGAGAGACGCGATAGCTGAGCTTCACGAACACGTCGTCCTGAATATCTTTGAGATAGATTTCGAGAGCGTCGCCGTGAATCTCGTGCGAGGCGTACTTGAGAACCACGTCGCGGTCGCCGTCAGCGCGCGTCAACTTGAGGCACGGCTCGTTGTACTGCCGCGCACCCCAAGCGGGGTACTCGAGGTTGGTCATTGTCTCTGGCGAGTCGAAGGAAGCGTGCTCGGGTCTCATCCTGGCAGCGACCAGGTCCTCATCGCGCAGGAGCCTTCCGCCCCAGTAGATCTGCTGCAATTCACCCCGCTCATTGACCCCCAGGACGTAAGAGGTGCGTTCGGTTTCGAGAATCCAGAGTTTCTTCTCGCTCAAGTAGCGGATGGGTGCAGCGTCTGCTGCCCGGCCCGGCATCCACACCCCCAATGCAGAAACCATCATCATGCCCGAAACAATGACGGCCTGCCCCAACAAAGAAATCCTTTTCCCGTCCATGGTATTTCTCTCCTTGTCCAACCCGATCGAAATCTCCGCTTGCGGTTCATTCCGCTCGTGGCAGCGGGTTGGGCCACCGAATCTCAACTCCCTGGGCCTGAATGAAATCTTGAAACTCCACCAGCCTTCGCGGCTGATTCCGCACTTGTCGCGGTAGAACATTCCGCCCCTTGCAGAAGGCCGCCAGCAGTCCCACGGCCTCGCCGATATTCCACTCCACGTGATGCAGCCGGTAACAACCGTTGGTGATGTGCGTGACGCCAAGATTCTTTGCGGCGGGTAGGAGGTTCTCAACCCGGCGCGGGATGAGCGCACCGAGGGGGATTTGAAAAGGTAGCGAGGCGACATCGATGTAATTGTCCCCGCCCGTCGAGGGGTGCAAGTCGATACGATAGCTGCCCACTCCCACCGAATCGGGAAACGGCTCGGCCGCGAGGGCTTCCGTTTTCCCCAGCATGGCGCGAGGGTCCGCTCCGACGTGCTGCTCGCGCACGGTGAACTCCGCCTTGATGCGCCGCGCCTCGCGGATGTAGGGAGCCATGGCGAGGCCATCTTCAGTCCCCACCACGTCGCCGCGCAGGCGTAGACCGCGCCAGCCTGTGCCGCCATCCGGCCGTGGCGCCTCGGTCTGCAACCAGTAGAGCAACGACAGGCTCAGCTCCTTTGCCTGGCGAAGGTGCTTTGCCGCCTCGGGCGCGGGAACGTCAATCAAGCTTCCCAGCCAGTAATCGTTTTGCGGCCAGTTGACCAGCGTGATGTCGCTCGTGTAGGCGCCGGGGGCGAAGTTGTTGCGGTCCGCGACGCGGCGATAAAGCCAGAGATTCTCCCCCTCGCGGGGTTCTCTGTTGCTGGGGTCCATGTACCCTCTCGCACTTTTGAGCGTGATCGGCTCGGACCATGTCCAATCGAGAAGCCGCCCCGGCCAGGGGGGCTTCAACTCCGGACGATAGTCGCGCCAAAAGTCGTAGGAATCGGGCTTCGTGATGGCGTGGTCTTCGCCTTCAAGATAGTCCATGGCGAAACAGAAGGTGATTCCCTGCATGTTCTGCGGCGCGGGCGATTCTGGTGCGTGCAGTTCGCCGGTCTGGTTGCGCGATTCCGCTCCGGTCACGTACTCAACTCCCGCCAGCGGCAGAAGGTCGCCGAGTTCGGTGGCCTCCACAAACCACGCTGCTTCCAGGACGACGCGGCGCCCGTTCCGTAGATTTTCAGCCGTGACCGCAGTGACCTCGTCGCCCTTAACATCCGCCGCCACCGGCTTGTGGTGGAGGAGGATGGAAAGCCGCCCCGCGCTCAGATGCGGCGCGAGCATTTCGCCCAGCACTGCCAAGGCGACACGCGGCTCGTGACAGAGGCGCGACACGCCACCATTGCCGGGATTCAGCATCACCGCCGCGCGCGCCTCCGGCGTGAGCGGGTAATTCCTCCGGTAGTAATCTCGGACTCGCTCTCGAAAATCACGGTAGCTGCGCGTTGCGCCGCATGACTCAATCCAGGGATGCTCGTCGGGCGGCACCGCCTGGGAGGTAAACTGGCCGCCAATCCAGTCCGTTTCCTCAGTCAGGATCGCGTGCAGGCCGTTGCGTGCTGCCGCCAACGCCGCAGCGCAGCCGCCCACTCCGCCGCCGATAATCACCACGTCAGCGCGCCACTCGCTGCCAGGCAATGGCTGGGGATCAAAGCTGCTTCCCAAGCCCCGCCGCGTCATGCCAGCGGCTGCGGCGCCCCATCCCAAACACTGAATGAAGTCACGGCGTCTCATTCTATTTCTCCGCTCAGTGAAGTTGCCCTTTTTCCAGCTCTGACGGCCGCCACCTCACGGGCCTGCTGCAAGCGCGCGCCGGCATCATACCAACTCTCTTCCATCCCTGACACTGACCAGTTAGAATTCCTAAAATGCGCTTACGATTTCTGTTCATCGTTCGCGTCGTGGCGGGGATCGCTTCCCTGGCGATCATCCTCGCGCTGGCGAGCCGCGCGGTGCGGGACTGCACCGTCGCGCCCTACGTCTACGAGAACTGCCTGTGGATCGGCGTGCGGGACACGCTGCACCTTCCGCAAAGCAAACTGCTACGCGCCGCCGCGCTGGAAATTGTCGGACTGAGTTTACTGGCGGGCGTTTACCTGGTCTGCCGGCACGTGTTCCCGCGCCGCACATCATAGGCCGGTGCTGCAGCCTACTCGAAGATCTCCCGCAAAGCGGGCCGGGCGCCAAAACCAGGCTTCTCGATTCCCAGTGATTTGAGCAGTGTCGGGGCGATGGCGGTCATAGGGATGCGTCCGAGCTTCACACCTTTCTTGATGCCGGGTCCCCATGCGATAAACGACGATTCCAGTCCCGCACGGAAGGGGAGGTAGCCGTGCGTGCCTGTGGTTTTTCCCAGTTTGCGCACGACCTCGCCCACCGCCCGATCGTCGAAAGCCGCGCCGGAGGGAGCCTCGAGCGCCAATCGAATCGCCGGTTCCGCCCCGAGATCCTTGACCGCCGCCGGGCCGAGTTCGCCCCAAAGCACACCCTCGTCGCGCAGCGGCTGGAGCGCCGCCTCAACCTCACGGCGGAGGTCCTGGGACTCTGGCCAGTAGATGAAGAAAGCGCCTCCGGTCGCGAGCGTCGTGATTTTTCCGCCCGTGACCTCGCCCCGTGCGTCGGCCTGGAGCAAACCGGCCCGCGCGAGCAGTACGTTGGGATTGATTTCGCGCTCGACGGGCAGGAAGCCGTGGTCGGAGACGATGAAGACATCCGTCGAGCCGGCAAGGCCGGCATCCTTCACAGCGGTCAGCAATTCGCCGATGCGCGCGTCGCTGCGTTCCAGCGTGGCGACAGCCTCCGCGCTGCGCGGCCCGTGCTCGTGCTCAGTCTCATCCAAAGCCGCCAGGTGCAGTAGCAGAAGATTCGGCTTGTGCTTCTTCAACACGAACGCCGCCAAGTTGGCGCGCGCCACGTCGTCATCCACTTCGGCCTTGGGCGGACCCAGTTCCAGCCCTGCCTCGAACAGCAGACCCGGCGTGGCGAACTTGGCGATGTAGAGCGGGTCGCCCGTTGACCCCTTCGCCGGATCCCAAATCTCGGGAATATCCCAGTTGATGCGGCCGCCGGTCGTGACCGGCCAGAAGACCGTGGCCGTGGTCAGACCGCTCTCGCGCGCCACGTCCCACACCGTGGGCACCTTGATGGCGCTGGCGAACCAGAACCAGTCCTTGGAATTCTTCCCCGCCTGGCGCGAAGACAGATTCGAATAGACGCCGTGCTCGCCGGGCATCCGTCCGGTCACCAGCGTCGTGTGCGACGGATAGGTCACCGAAGGATAGACCCCCACCACGCCTTCCGCGTAGCTCCCCTCCTCCATCAACCGGCGCAGGTTGGGCACGCGCAGGCCGGCGGGCGGCGACACACACCAGCTCGCGCCCATTCCGTCCACGGAAATCACGAGAACGTGCCGCACCGGCGGAGCCGATTCCGCTCCAGAACCCTGAGCGCTGGCGGGCGACCGCAACGCGATGAACGATGCGGCCAGAACCAGCAGCCCGGCACCAAGCACCGCCAGCCGTTTCAATTTCAATCGCCCGAGTCCCTGCCCTACAATAATCTTGCACACGTTGATGAGCACGGTCACCTCGCAATCGGATGTTGGCGCGGCCGGCGGCCGGGCTCCGGCGGCTGCCTTCGCCACGGCGCTCGAAGTCGCGCTAGTTTATGCGGGCATTCTACTCTACATCTGGCGCTGGCAGTTCACGTATCCACGCGCATGGGTGGCGCTCCTCGCCGTCGTTCTGGTCAGTCACGTCGCGCATCGCGACCGCCTGGCCGAACTGGGGCTGACATTCCACGGCTTGCGCGCGAGCGCGCGATTCGTGCTTCCCCTGGCGCTGGCCTTCTTCCTGCCCGCGGTCATTTACGGCTTCGCGAGCGGCGCCCTGCGGGTAATTCAACCCGGCGGGAGGACACTCATCTCGTTCCTCGGCTACGGGGCGTGGTGCATTTTCCAGCAGTATTTGATGCAATCCTACTTCCACCACCGGCTGATGGGCTTGATCTCCAACCGCCATTTCAGTTCGGCGCTGGTGGCTTTGATGTTCGGTGCGGCGCACATTCCCAATCCTGTTCTCACCGTGGCAACAACTCTGGGCGGCCTCCTGCTGGCCGAGGTTTTCACTCGCCACCGCAATATCTTTCCCCTGGCACTCGCCCAGACCGTCGGCGGCTTTCTGATCGCCGTCCTCTCCCCCGCTGCCTTGATTCACAACATGCGCGTAGGGCCGGGATATTTCTTCTACGCGCCGCATTAGAACCCGGGAGCTCCGCCGCCCCAGATGTGTCACCCTGAGTCCGTTCTGTGGACGAAGGGTCTGCAGTCGTTTGGCGCCAAACCGAACTGCAGATTCTTCGTCCGTCGGCTGGCGGACTCAGAATGACAGCGCGCGGGTCGTGCGACCCTCACCGGGTCTGCCCGGTGGAGGTTCACATTCGGGCTATGGGCTTCGCCGCTACACCATGCGGTCAGCGCCCTGGATGGCTTCGACACGTTTGCGAAGGGCTTGAACGGCGCTGCGGGAAGGTGCCGCAGGACGCTCGAAGTGGCCGGAGATCTTGTGGCCGCAATGCCGGCAGGTTCCGTCGTCATTGATCTCAATTGCGGTCACATCGTGCCAGGAGCGGTGGGCGACCACCCGCCGGCAGCCCGGGCAAATCGTATTCGCACCGTCGGAGAAGATGTTCCCTTCATAGACGTACTTCAGCCCCATCCCTATGGCGATGCGGCGGGCGCGGTGCAGGGTTTCGGGCGGAGTGTGCGGCTTGTCGCGCAATTTGAAGTCGGGGTGAAACGCCGTGAAGTGGAGTGGGACGTCGTCGCCGAGATTCTGCAGAATCCAGCCGCTGAGTTCCTTGATCTCTTCCGCGGAATCGTTGAGGGTGGGAATCAGGAGCGTTGTCAGCTCGAACCAGACGCTCGTTTCGGCGCGCAGCATCTTCAGCATATCGAGCACGGGCTGGAGGTGGGTAAGCGTCTGCCGGGCATAGAAATCCTCGGTGAAGGCCTTGAGGTCAACGTTGGCCGCGTCGATGTGGTCGTAGATGTCGTGCAAGGCCTCGCGCGTGACGTAGCCGTTGGTGACCATAACGGTCTTGAGGCCCATCTCGTGCGCGACCTTGGCGACGTCGATGACGTATTCCCCCCAGATCGTCGGCTCGTTGTAGGTGAAGGCGAGGCTCGGGCAGTGGTATTCGATCGCCGCGAGCACCGCAGCTTCGGGCTCGAGATGGAACGAACTCACCTGGTCGGACTTGGATTTGGAAATATCCCAGTTCTGGCAGAAGAAGCAGCCCATATTGCAGCCCGCCGCGCCCAGGGAAAAGATCTTCGTGCCGGGCAGGAAATGATTGAGCGGCTTCTTCTCGATAGGATCGACCTGGACGGCCGCGGGCTGCGCGTAGCCCAGGTTGTAGAGCTTGCCGCCGAGGTTCCTGCGGATGAAGCAGAACCCGCTCTGCCCCTCGCCGATGTGGCAATGGCGCGGACAGAGGTAGCAGTGGAGCTTGCCGTCCGGCAGAGCTTCCCACCAGCGAGCTTCATGAAGCTGGCTTGCTACTGCGTTGCTGGCCATTCGGATGCCCCGGAAATATTGTGTCCCTCGCGGATGGCGGTGTCAATCGAGCCCGGTGGCGGCGTAAAGCCGCCATTACGAGCCTTTCTGCGGCGGGCGGGTGAGGAGCATGGCACGCAAGGCTTCGAGGGCCTCCGGGGCGCGATTGCTCATCCATGTTTCATATTTCTCCGCAAGTTTTTCTAGGTTGCTCCAGACGTGGGGATTCTTGCGGGCCTCGCGCGCATCGGGGACGAACGGCTTCGCCTTCTCCCACACGAGCCAGAATTCCGTCGTGTTTTCAAAGAAGAATTCTTCTTTAATTAGCCCATGATTAACGATGGAAGCGACCATGTCCCAGTAACTGATCACCATTCGGAAGCGGGCGTTATCCTCGGAGCCGCCGGGATACTTCTTCAGAAGGTCCGCGAAAGACTCGGCATGAAACTCGTGCAGGAACCACTCGCGGGCCTGGCGCAGCTTCGCCTCACGGCGCAGATCGTAAAGTTTCAGCAAGAGTTCGGCATCGTGATGGTCAGGGTGTTCTCGCATGAAGAACCTCCAGGCAGTCAGGCGGGGGCAGCCGGCTGGGGCGCCGCGATCGCGGGCAGCTTGGTTTTCACCGCGTCGAGATCCAGCACCAGATCGCGCGCCGTCTGATACCGTTCCTCCGGCTTCTTGGCCAAGCAGCGCGCAATGATAAGCTCCAGATCGTAGGGAAGGTCCGCGTTCAGCTGGCGGATGGGAGTGGGACTCGCGTGCACGACTTTGTAAGCCACCTCGGTGATCGCCTGTCCCGCAAACGGCTTCGATCCTGTAAACATCCAGTAGAGAACAATTCCAAAGGAGAAGATATCGCTCCGTGAATCGACCTGGCCGCCCGTGATCTGCTCGGGCGACATGAAGGCGGGCGTGCCGACGAGCAGGCCGGTGTGGGTCATCTGCGTACCCACTTGTTTGGCAATGCCGAAGTCGGCGATCTTCGCCTTGCCTTCGGTGGTGACCAAGATATTCGCCGGCTTGATGTCGCGGTGGATGACGTTGCGGCGGTGCGCGTAATCCATGGCGTCGGCGACTTGCACGGCGATGTCGAGCGTCTGGCGCGTGGGGTGGCGGGCGGCAGCGTGGCCGGGAAACTGCGGCGCCAACAGCTTGTCGAGCGTCGTGCCCTCGATGAACTCCATCACGAGGTAAGGCTGACCGTACTCATCCTCGTTCACGTCGTAGATGGTCACGATGCCAGGATGGGACATCTGCCCGGCCGTCTGTGCTTCGCGGTAGAAGCGCTGCTTGTACTGCTCCATCTCGGCCGCGTCCTGGTTGCTCATGATAATCATCTTGATGGCCACCGTGCGGCCGATCTGTGGGTCGCGCGCCTTGTAAACCGCGCCCATGGCGCCGCGCCCGAGTTCGCCGAGCACTTCGTAGCGCCCGATGAGCTGCTGGCCATCGGCGTCAGGCGCCTGCACGGCAACCGGCGCCGGGCGAGCGGCACCCGCCGTGGCCCTGCGAATCGCGGCAGCCCCCGCCGTCATTTCCACGGGCGTCACGCGTGCGCGCCGCCCCGAGGGACTCCATTCGTAAACCTTCAGGTCGTCCACAACCTGTCCGGTGGCAGTAAAGCCGCTCTGGTCGCCCAGCAAGTCGTAAATTTCCTTGCCCAGCCAGAGCGTGTCCGGGGCGCCGTGCTTCTGCATGTGGCCGGCCACGTCGATGACGTGGTCCGCCACCTTCTCGAGCCTGCTGTCCTCGTAGATCGCCACTTCGCCTTCGTTCAGGCCGCTACGCACGCGGAAGGAAGTACGCAGCTTGTTCTCCGTGGCGTTAAAGTCCTTCAGCTCTTTCAGGACAGCCTGGGCGGCGGCCACCGCCAAGTCGAGCTGCAGGAAACAGACCATCACGCCGTCGGGCGTCCAGGCCACTTTCCAGGCGCCGTGCTCCTCGAAGATGCGGTTGAGCATCTCCTCATAGGCTTGGAATGTGGCCGCGATGTTGGTTTCCTCCTCGCCCTGTTTCATCTTGGTCGAACCGACCACATCGATGGAGAGGAAAGCGCAGCGCTTGCGCTTGGAAGATTTCAGCGCTGATTCAAGCTCCCGGTAACGCTTGAGGAGTTCTTCGCGGGAGCGCTTGGAGTCGAGCGGCCTGCCCGTGAGCTGGGAAATGAAGGTGTCTTCTTTTTCTTCTGCCTTCTTGGGTCCCAGCACCTTGCCGAGCGCATCCAGCACCCACTGCAAGGCGGCGTCCGCGCCCACCTTCAGGCCCCAAACGGCCAGCGCTACGACGAGGGGAAGAAAACTCCAAGACAGGAGCGGCGCTGGCCAGACGATCCCCGCCCACGAACCGATCTCGGTCAGAAGTGGATCCCCGTAGCGGTGGAGAATGACGACCAGTTGCAGGGTGTCCAGCTTGGGGGCGTGCGCAAACTGCAGCGCGAAGAGGGCCACGAAGCCACCCGCCACCGCCAGGAGCGCCCAGCCGATGAGCCGCTGCAGCGCCCGCAGAAGTCTCAGCACAGCCGTACCTACGCTAGCTGCCAAGTCCGAATCCCCCGACCCAAAGCGATGCTGGCTGCACCTTCATATCCTCGACGTGCGCTCGCCCCCTAGGCAGCCGAGATGGCCTCCTGCCCTTTCGCGGCGCACATCATAGCACATAACCCGGCGATAGAATCTGCTCAACGCGAACGCTGTCCCGGAGAGCGTCGCGCCTGAAAACGCCTCACCCGCCTGCCGGGTGGGACGCCCGGAAGCCGCCGCTAAGCTTCGGCTTTCGCCTCGTTTTCGCCAGCATCCCCGATGCGGGCCAGATCGTCCAGCAGCGCCGTAACCTGCCGGGCAGTCAGATCACGTACCGCTCGAAAAGCCTCCAGACCTCGCCCGTAAGGGTCCGGGATATTCCACTCGATCACCCGCCCCTTGAAGCCCACGGGGACGGGACAAACAACCTCACATCCCATGCCGACGACGATATCCATGTCATCCACCGGAACATCGCGCAGCGACTTCGACCAGAGACCGTCAGCAGCGATGCCCTTCTCTTCCAGAACTTCCAGCGTTTCGGGCACGATTCTTCCCAGTGGGCTTGAGCCAGCACTCCAGGCCCGCACACGCCCATTGCCCAGACGGTTGGCCAGTGCCTCCGCCATCTGGCTGCGGCAGGAGTTGCCCACGCAGACGAAAAGGATGTTTAGTGGTCTCGGTCCCTGCGGATTATCCATAGCGATTTGATATCACAAATTCCCAATTGAGTCATTGATTCATCGGGTCATTGCGCCATTGCCGTTCCAACCCGGTCGGCACTCCTTCCTCGCTTGCTCCGAGCGAGATGCCGACAACCAACAAGGCTGCATCCTCCAAATGGCTCAATGATTCAATGGGTCAATTTCTTCAAGAAATACCGGTGGATGGTTTCATCCTGAGTAAGTTCGGGATGGAAGGTCGCCGCGAGGATGTTTCCCTGCTCGACCAACACCGGCAGGCCGTCGCAGCGGCCTAAGACGCGCACGCCGTCGCCCACTCGGCGAATGATGGGCGCGCGGATGAAGACCATCTGGACGGGACGGTCGGCGAGTTCGGGACAATCGCCGCGCCGGACGCTGCTGTCGATCTGGCGGCCGTAAGCGTTGCGCTCGATGCTGATGTCGATCAGCCCCAAGTGCTCCTGCGGCGGATTTAAAACGTCTTTCGCCAGCAGAATCGCGCCCGCGCACGTGCCGAAAATCGGCTTACCCTTTCTGGCAAATTCCAGGATCGCCGGGCCGATCTGCTCGTTGGCGAAGAACTTGAGCATCGTCGTGCTCTCGCCGCCCGGCAAAATAAGCCCCGCGACCCCATTCAGGTCGGACGCGTGCTTCACCAGCGTCCAAGGCGCGCCAATGCGCTCCAGCACCTTCGCATGCCTCTCGAAGTCGCCCTGAACGGCGAGAACCCCGACCGGTTTGTGGTTGGATTGATTCATCGGTTCATCGGAAGATCGAGCCATCGACTCAATGGCCCGATGATCCG
>Ga0315282_10000379_pt1 | contig 88988 bp, 83 predicted proteins | sample YL17G07_20_MG_FD_203693 | JGI IMG/M metagenome (GOLD analysis project Ga0315282, IMG submission 203693) | Sediment microbial communities from Yellowstone Lake, YNP, Wyoming, USA - YL17G07_20 | ecosystem: Environmental > Aquatic > Freshwater > Lake > Sediment | place: USA: Wyoming | collected...
ACGACGCTTGAGGCGGGGCCCTTTGCCGGAAAGACCGCCTGGACCTGGTTCTGGTTTCAGGGCGCTAGCCTGTTCGTCTTCAGCGACGCCTACGGAGTCCTCATTGTGGGCGACCTCACGCGCCACGAGTTGATCGGTCTCGCACAGTCGCTGCAGCCTTACCAGCAGTAGTCGTCGAACTACTTGAAGCGGTCGAGAACCTGCCTAGATGTTGCCCGAACCCCCATCTCACTTCTGTCACAGCTTTGACGCTCGCCGCGTATACTGGGTAGAAAGGAGGGTGGAGGGGTGGCGAGGGGCATGAAGGAGCACCAGTCCTGCCTCGGGTTACACAGACTGCAGAATGACTGTTGGGCGGGACAATCGAGCGGCACACTGGTGCGTGGGTTGCAGAGTGGGCTATCGTAGAGTGGTCGCAAGGAGGTGCGCGCCATGAAGGCATTCCAGTTCGTCGTCGAGCGCGACCCGGAGACGGGGGTGCTCGTCGGCTACGTTCCCGGCTGGCCCGGCGCCCATTCCCAGGGCGCCGACAACGATGAGCTGCAGCGGAATCTTCGTGAGGTCATCGAGATGCTCCTCGAAGACGGAGAGCCCACTCTCGAGTCGGAGTTCGTTGACGTCCGGACCATCCAAGTCGCCTGACTGTGGGTAGCGTTCCGGTCCTCAAGCCCCGGCAGCTCGTCGCCCTGCTTGAGGCCCAAGGTTTCGCTGAGGTCCGCCAGCGAGGCTCGCATAAGCAGTTCCGTCATGCGGACGGTCGCTGCACCACGGTACCGTTCCACAGCGGCCGCGACATCTCGCCCACGCTGCTACGGAGGATCGCGAACGACATCCATCTCACGGTCGACGAGCTGTTGTCCACTCGGTAGTTGCGCCGCCCAACAAGCGCTTCAACCTGACAAGGCGCTGTCAGGCAAGCTTGGCCCGCGGGCGCAGCGAGCGCCTTGCGGGTTTTGTGCGCGAAGCGTTCTGACCGGTTTCCTCACGCGCGCGGCCTCGCCGCTACACGTGCATCGCCAGTGATGAACAGTCGACTGTCGCGCCCCGGCCAAAGGTTCTCCAGAGAATGGCCAGACCGCGGGGATGCGAGCGAGCGCAAAGGCGAGCGGGCGAGGCGACAGCCCCTGTACTTCTCGACCGGCCCGCCGGTGCCTCGAACGGGACGCTCACCGCGGGGACTCTGCTAGACTGAGCGTCGAGACTGCAGGAGGGGGGAAGACCTTGAAGGTGCTCCCGGTAGTGATCGTCGGGCATACTCTTGCTCGCCGCGCTTCGACTCGGGTCTATCCTCGGTATCTCGAGCCTTTCGACCCTCTTCAATGCCTTGCTCATCGGGGCTTCGCCTGCGTCGCTTTCGGGTCCGGCCTTGCCTGGATGCGCAGGTCGGCAGGGAAGAAGTGACGGGGGGAGGAGTGCCGTGCTCGGCCTGATCTGGCGTTCGATGCCACGTCGACCATCGGCATGGGGCGTCTCGACGTTGCTTGCCGTCGCCTTGGTCATCACAGGCGTTGTCTTGCTGATAGCGCTGTGGATTCTCACGATGGCATCGCTCAAGCAGCTGCCCGGCATCGACCCCTGAGGCGAGCCAAGCTTCGGGGGGGCTGCGCTTCAACGACGACAGCCAAGGCGCAGCCCTTTCAACAGAGCACCGGGTGCTAGTAGCCCCATAAGCGGGTAGTAAGACAGGGCAAGGTATCTCACGAAGGTCGGTGGCCAGCGATGATGTGGGACTACGGTGGCGACTGGGGTGCCTGTGTAGTGCTCCCCTCATCTCAAGCCACCGCCTGTAGTTGTTGCGACCTGTACTGATGCGGGCTCAGGTAGTCGAGCGCCTGATGGGGACGACGCTCGTTGTCCCAGCGAATCCAGCTGGCGATCGCCGCCCGTGCCTCGACGAAGCCGGCGAAGTTGTGCTGCCAGACGCACTCCTCCTTGAGACTGCGGAAGAAGCGCTTGGATCATGCCGTTCTGCTCCGGCGTGTAGGGCGTGATGAACTCCTGCCGCAGGCGGTAGTCGCGGCAGGCGGCGCGGAAGCGCCGCGCCGTGAAGATCAGCCCATTGTCACTCCTGATGACGGGCGTCGGACGCTCAGGCCGGAGCGTCCCGAAGCGATGCAGGCAGGCCTCCTCGAGGGCGCGCTCAGCCTCGCGTGCTCGTCCGCGAAGCGAGAACTCCCAGCCGACGATCTCGCGGTCGCAGCAGTCGCTGATCGCCGCCAGGTGGCCCCAGCCGTCCTCGCCGCAGTAGACGTGCGTGAGGTCGATCGCCCAGCGGCTGTCGGAGACGGGCGCGATGCTCCTGCGCCCCTGCACGCGCGGCCGCGGCGTCACGCTGCGCTGGTGCACGAACCACCGTTTCGCCTTGAGGATGCGGTAGACGGCCTTCAGGTTGACGATGAGGCCCTCGCCGTAGCGGAGCAGCGCCCAGAGCTTGCGGTAGCCGAAGGTGGGATGGTCCTTGATGAGTTCGCGGACGCGCTCGACGAGGACCGCGTCGAGTGGATGCCGCAGGCGCTTCTCCGCAGGCGCGCTACGTAGGCTCGAGCGGGGCACGTCCAGCAGTCGGCAGACGCGCCGCTCCGAGGCTCTCGGGATCACCGTCCTCACTCGTCTGACGTCCCCGGGTCGAAAGGGCGGCCCTTGTTCGCCTCCTTGAGGATGTCGATGTCGAGGACGAGCTCACCGACCTTGCGCTTGAGGCGCTCGATCTGTTCGTCCTTGGCGGCTTCCTCATCGCGAGGCCGGGCGCGCAGGGCGTTCTCGCCGGCGGCGAAGAACTGCTCCTTCCAGCGCTCGATCTCGGCGATCGTGAGCCCGTGCCTCCTCGCCGCCTCTGCCGCCGAGGTCTCACCCTTGACGATGCTCATCACCACGGCTGCCTTGCGCTTCACCGTCCAGCGCTGCACCTCGTCGGGAACGTCGGTCATGAACGCCACCTCCTTCTCCGCAACCATCATGGCTGTGTACTAAGGGTGGCTTCAAGAATCAGGGGAGCAGGATACCTGGATGATGTTCTTGGTGACGATCGTCCTTGTCGTCGCCATCATCGTGGCGGTGCGAGATCGACCGCGAGGAGTTCCAGCAGCGGCTACGTGACCTACATTTGCAGAGCCGGTGAACAGAGGGCCGCAGCCCTAGCGGGGTAGGAATCTGGCGTGATCGCCGCAAGTGTACTCGCCGAGGTCGGGCGCGCCCTGAGCATGGCCTTTGCCATGTTCTGGGAGACCCTTTGGGCGCTCATCCTCGGCTTCGCGCTCTCGGCGGCCGTGCAGTCCGTGGTCTCGAAGCGCACCATGACCGGCTTGCTGCCCGACGACTCACCGCGGTCACTGGCCGTCGCCTGTGGCCTGGGCGCCGCCTCTTCGTCGTGCTCCTATGCCGCGGTCGCCCTCGCCCGCTCGATCTTCCGCAAGGGCGCCGACTTCACATCCTCGATGGCCTTCGAGTTCGCCTCGACCAACCTGGTCATCGAGCTGGGCATCATCCTGGCGCTGCTCATCGGCTGGCAGTTCACCCTGGCTGAGTTCGTCGGCGGTCTGCTCATGGTCGTGATCCTGGCGCTTCTCTTCCGCGTGTTCCTTAGGGGCGGCTTGGTCGACGCGGCGCGGCTGCAGGCCGACCGAGGGCTGCTCGGCTCGATGGAGGGGCACGCGACGATGGACATGTCGGTGACGGAGGGCGGCTCCCTGCTGCATCGCATGGTCTCGCCGCGCGGCTTCACCGCCATCAGCCACTCCTTCGTCATGGACTGGGCGGCGATCTGGAAAGACATCGCCGCCGGCCTGCTGATCGCCGGCGCCCTGGCGGCCTGGGTGCCGGAGAGCTTCTGGCGGTCGTTCTTCTTCGTGCAGCACCCGCTGTTCGCCAAGTTCTGGGGGCCGCTGATCGGGCTGGCCGTTGCCATCGTCTCGTTCGTCTGCTCCATCGGCAACGTGCCGCTGGCGGCGGTGCTCTGGAACGGTGGCATCAGCTTTGGCGGCGTGATCGCCTTCATCTTCGCCGACCTCATCGTGTTGCCCATCCTGAACATCTACCGCAAGTACTACGGCTGGAGGATGAGCCTCTTTCTGCTGGCCACCTTCTACGCGACGATGGTCGCCGCCGGGCTGATCGTCGAGTTGGTGTTCGGAGCCGCCGGACTGGTGCCGAGCGGGGCGCGACACGCCAAGGTGCTCGAGGCGCACGTGACCTGGAACTACACGACCGCGCTGAACATCGTCTTCCTGGCGCTGGCTGCGCTGCTCCTGTGGCGGTTCTTCACCACGCGCGGGCTTTCCATGCTGCGCATGATGAACCGGCCCATGCCGGACACTGAAAGTGAGTGAGGCTGTGACCGAGACCGCCTCCATCGCCACGCCGCTTGTCCACGAAGACGAGAGGAAGCGTGAGGTGAGCCCCGCTACCTGCGCGCGTCGAGCTGCTCGTCCACTGGATCGCCAGGTGCTGCCCCCGTTGCGACTCACCAGTACGCCGCCCGGTCCGGCGCGGTGGTGTAACCAGCACTGTTGCCCGGGTTTGGCACCGATGCTGATCAAGGGCGGCGGGAGGATGTCGCGCACTTTGCCGCGCTTGGTTACCAAGCTTTCCGTCTCACCCTCGGACGCCGGCAGTGAGGGCTGGGAGCCCAAGGTGCCCGTGGAGGTGCGCGGGATCCAAAGGATGTCGGCGGGGTTGTGATCCTCTCGCGCTTCAGCTTCTCAGCAGGAGCTGTACGACAATGGCGACAACGACAACGACGACTACCGCGACCACGACGGTAATCACCGCGGTCCGCCACGCAATACTCCAGTCCTGCCGACCCAAGCCGACCTCCCCGGTGCTGTTGCGGGTGAGTCTACCACTGGATCGGCTTCAGCATCCTTGCCGGGGGCCTCGCCGGCGCCCTGGCTGTGGTCCAGGCTCAAGACATCGGGATCGTGTTGCGCCGCGCCAACTGGCGAGCCCTGATGGTGACCGCAAACTCCGCGCCATCGGAAGGCGAGACGGGTTGCGCGGCGAAGACTGACTCCGCTTGGGTCAGTTTCCCACCCTGCTGTCAGTTGCCGGGTACGGCCACGAGACCGAGAGGAGTGCGATGTCCAGCATCTTCGAGTACGTTCCGCACCCCCACCAAGAGGAGCGAAAGGTCAAAGGACCACCGAAGGTCGCGGCGGCCGTTGCGCAGGTCCACGGCCCCGGACCCATTGGTCGCCTCAACGCCAAGGTAGGGCTGCGCATCACCCTCATCGTGGGCACTATGTGGTGCGCCTACCTGTTCACGCTCCTCGCGCTCGTCAGCGCTCCCTCGGCATTCAAGACGGGCAACTCGATCATCATCGTCGCCTGGATCGCGCAGACGTTCCTGCAGTTGGTGCTCTTGCCCATCATCATCGTCGGCCAGAACGTGCAGGCTGCGGCCGCCGACGCCCGTTCGGAGGCGACCTACAACGACGCGGCCGCCGTGCTCGAAGAGGCCAAGCAGATCCAGGCCCATCTCGCCGCCCAGGACCACGAGATCGAGAAGATCGTCGCGGCCCTCAAAGCCGGGAAGGCTGTGTGAGGACATCGCCCGCGCCGATTCCAACTCCGGCCTGTTCGGGCCTGCGAACCAGGATGTCATGGGGCGGCGAGTCACCTCGATGCGGCTCGTCATCAATGGCCGGAGCCGACCAGAGCTCTGCTGAAGCGCCCAGGGGTCGCGGGCAGGAAGGGCCCCCGCATGGTCTCAATGACTTGCATTGTCCTGGCGGTGCTGGTGATACTGGTCCTTCCTGTCGCGTCACGCGGCCGCTCCAAACAGACCCCCACCCAATCGGGTGTGTTCGGCATCGCACTGTTCACTGACGGCGCGTATTTCCCGAGCCCCTCGCCTCTTCCCTCCGGTTTCGGCACCAACGCCGATCAGGGCAAGCTCCACCCTTACGTGACGGTGCAGATCGAAGGCGCACTGGGAACGGCGAACTCGGGCAAGGTCGTGGCCAGGGTCAAGCCCGATTCTCAGGCTCTCTTCAAGGTTTCCCTTCCCCCGGCGTCCACGTCCTCAAGCCTCTTGTCCCTAGTGAATCGCCCTGGGTCTTGCGGAGGCTCCGTTTCTAGGATTATCGCATCCTGGAGGATGCGCGGCCTCGATGTGCATCCCGACTCTGAGGATCTGGGTGCGCCAGGATGAGGGCGACGACGGCGCGAGGTCCGACCGGCTCGCCACCGTAGGGCCCGAGGAGCTCACAGCACTGCGCAAGAGGGCGCGCGACCTGCGGCGGGCCAACGAGATCCCGAAAGCGGCGAGCGTGTGTTTCGCCCGCCGACTCGACCAGCCCAGTCCGAGGTGAGCGTGTTCGTCGATGCGAACCGCGACCGCTTCGGGGTCGAGCCGATATGTCGGGAGTCGGAGATCTCGCCCAGCGCCTACCGAGCCAGGCGGGTCGGACCCCCGTCGCTCGAGTGTCGCGACTACTCGGGGATAGGACACGCTAGACTCTCTGATCCAATTGCTCTCGCATACCTCTCGTGAGCAAGGAGTGGGGGGCGCCTCACGGCGGAATGAAGAGGGAACGACAGAACGTAGCGAACGGCAGCAGGAGTTATACTCTGTCTGCAGAATATCCAATCAGGTTGGACTTTGAGCAGACAAAATAACACACAGAAGACGCTCGGCAACTCCGCGGCACTCGTTGTTACCACGCTGCACGATCAGCGCCGCCCTGTCTTCAGACTCGCTGATGCGCGAGAGATCACAGGTCTCTCGGCGCACTCGACGGCCACACTGCTCGACGCCATGAGCCGGCGTGGCGTGGTGACTCGCTTGGCGCACGGCCTGTACGGGCTCGTGCCCTATGAACTAGGAAGCGAGCGCGAGTACTTCGGCGACCCTTTGCTCGTGGGGCGAGAGCTCATGGCCGATGGCGAGTACTACTTCTCGCACGCCACGGCGATGGAGTACCACCACATGCTCACCCAGCCGCAACTGGCAGTCACGATCTCGACGTCGCAGCCTCGCCGACCGCTCGTGATCGGCGGTACCGAGTTCCGTTTCGTGCGCTGCGATGCAAAGCACCTGTGGGGCTACGGGCCCGTGTGGGTCAGTAAGCAAGAACGCGTCAACATGAGTGACCTCGAGCGCACCGTGCTGGACGGGCTGCGCCTGCCCCTCTACGCGGGTGGCGTGACCGAGGTTGCCAAAGGTCTTTGGCTTCGCCGCGCCGACATCGACCCCGACCGCTTGGCAGGCTACGCTCTGCGGCTGGGGGTGGGAGCCGTGACTCGTCGTCTAGGCCTCCTCCTTGAGACCTACGAGATCGCCGATGAGGCGACGCTCGACAGACTGCGCGAGACGCTTACGAGCACCTATCAGCGGCTCGACCCGCTGCTTCCTGCCGAGGGGCGGCGTCTGCGCCGCTGGCGCCTACAGCTCAACGTCGAGCCCGATGAGCTGCGGCAAGTCGTGGCGGTCTGACCGCCCCCCGGCGTGATCCCCTCGCGCGACCTGTCACTGCTTGTCAATCGGCTTGCCAAGGGGGGTGGCCGGCGCATTCTCGAGGCCGTCCTGGAGCGCGACTACTGTCTTGCCTGGTTTCTCGTAGGTCTCTCGGGGAGCTCCCTTTGTGGGAAACTGGCCTTCAAGGGCGGCACGGCTCTGAAGCGCTGCTACATCGGCGAGTACCGTTTCTCGGAAGACCTCGACTTCACTCTCACGGAGCCGCTCGAGCTGGACGAGATTGTCGCCTCGTTAGAGGCTATCTTCGCGGCCGTGGGTGAGGCGAGCAACGTGCAGCTACGCTACCTTGGGCCCGATCGCCATCGGCACGAGAACACCTACACCGTCTTTCTGGGCTACGAGGGACCCTTGCCGCCTCGAGACAGCCGAGTAAGAGTCGACATCACCCATAGAGAGAAGCTTGTCTCGCCGCTCGAGATGCGGCCCGTCTTGCGCGCCTACGATGAGTTCGCCGACATCCCCGAGGACGCCCCCGTCCAGGCCTACTCCATGATCGAGATTTCCTCCGAGAAGGTCGTGGCTCTGCTCGATCCGGCGCGCTTGGAACCGCGCGATCTCTACGATCTGTGGTTCCTCATGACGGAGCGTTACGTGCAGGCCTCAGACCTGACCGGCCCCGTAGAGCAGAAGTTGACCTTGCGGGGGCGGCCTCTGGCCGAGTGCGCCGGTCTGCTGCGCGACAAGGAGAAGCGACTTGCCCGCTCCTGGTCGACGCGGCTCGCGGCGCAAATGGTCTCTTTGCCCGAGTTCGACGGTGTCTACCGGACCGTACGCCGTGAGCTCCGCCAGGCGGGATTGGCAGAGTAGGGCCTCCTACCCCGGCACGCCGACCTCAGCGACCCTCAGGTCGTCACGTTCCTCATCGCCCGCCGGCAACGCGCGTTCGGGCAGGCGCTGCAGTCTGTGGCGGCGCGGCAGTTTCTCTCCGCCAACTTGCGATCTCGCCCGACCTTCGGCCAGCTGGGTGTCGTGCAGGTCCGCGCCAAGGTCCTCGATGTCCACCTGGTCAGGCGGCTGCCCGGCGGCGACATCGTCGTGCGGGCTCTCATCTGAGAGGGGCAGCAGGGGGTCCCGTCGGCGGCATGATGGCGGGCACGACCGTGCGGAAGATGCAACAGGCGAAGCTCGTGACGCCACCCGAGCCGCCTCCTTCCCTGACTGCGGCAACCCCGGGGTTCGACGAGACGGGCGCGCACGTCGGTGGCACCGACTACCGAGTGCGAAAAGCGGCGGGGACCTGGAAGATCGTGAGCGAGGAGTGGCTGGGCGCGTGGGAAGGCGGGAGCAGGTCCAGCGGTTAGGATTGAGCGTTGCTTCACTCAGCTCCCCGAACGTCGCGTCAATGAGCGCCGCTGCCGGCTTGTGCACATCACTTGGTGACCGTTGACGGCTGCGGTTCACTCGCGTCCCCTTGAAGGCCTCGCTGCGGCGCCATAGAGTCAAGACATGAACCGGGCACGACGCGCCACAACCTCCGTGCTGGTCCCGTTGCTCGGCGTCCTCGCGGTCTGCCTCGTGACCCCGGCTCAGGCGACCGCACAGGCAACCACCCAGGTGACCGCTCAGGTAACTGCCCAGGCGGCCGCCCAGGCGCCCGCCACCTTCACACCCACCCCCGGCTGGCCGAAGGGCGGTTACACGCGGCTGCTCAAGGTGCGCCTGCTCGACGCGCTGCCGCAGCCGCCCGAGCTCGTCGTGTTCGGCGGCTCGCGAGCCATGAAGGCGGAGCCTTCATGGCTCGCGAGCCTGACCGGCCTGCGCAGCTTCAACGCCGCCGTCTCCTCGAGCAGGCCGACCGACGTCTGGGCCTTCGTCAACCTCCTCCACGCCGAATACCCGACGACGCCCGAGCATTACGTGTGGTTCCTCAGCATGGAGGCCTTCCGCGAGGTGGGGATCGTGCAGGACCAGCTCCTCGTCGTACCGCGCCTGGCACGGTACCTGCCGCGCGAGCTCGTCCCGCACGACGTGCAGCCGGTGCCCCCGGGCGCCTTGCCGCGGGGCGACCTCATCATGCCCGACCGCACGGTCTGGGCTCACGACGGCTGGCTGGTCACCAGCCGCTACGAGCTGGCTTTCTCGCGGGGCGCGACCCTGCAGGGCATGCTCGGCAGCCGCATCAGGCAGTATTCGCGTAACTACCAGAGCACGTTCACGAAGCTCTACGACCAGCCCAAGGAACTGATCGCGCGGGTCATCGAGGTCATGAACGGCTACGGCGCCACGCCCGTCATCGTCCTGCCGCCCTACCACCCGGATCTGCTCGCCGCGCTCGAGCCGCTGGGCTGGGATGCGCGGCACAAGGAGGTGCTGGCCTACTTCGCCGACCTGCGGCGGAGTTGCCGCTTCGTGCTGGTCGATCTCTCCGACATCGCTTCTTTCCACGGGCGGCCCGACGGCTTCTACGACGGTGTCCACCTGAGCGTCGGCATGATGCGTCGCATGCTCGGCGTCGTGGTCGAGCGTGCGGGAGCGGCGCTGCTGCGGCGCACGCACATCCCGCTCGGGGCTGTATAATGACGATCCGTGCGCGCTGCCGGTCTCGGTCTGCACGGTGCGTCCGCGCGTAACCCGTGGTTTGGTCGCCCGGGGAGACGAGCAGATACACCAAAAGGCCGCCTTGTGAGGCCGTGCACAGGTTTGGTAGGGTGATGCCCGGCTCGCCGTGGCCGGTGGGCATCCCGGCGGGGCGAAGGGAATGTGGTGAAGGCAAGGGCTAGCTGGCGCGAAGCGAAGCGCGCGTTGCGCTCCTGGAGGCACATCCTCCCGGCCGGGCGCAACGACGCCATCCTCCAATTCCTCATCCTGTTCACCGCCTACATCGCCTACGATCTCGTGCGCTTCTTCACCACCGGTCGCGAGTCGACGGCGATCGCCAACGCCCAGCACATCATCCACGCCGAGAAGGGCGTGCGCCTTTACGTCGAACCGTGGGTCCAGGCCAAGGTCAGTCACGTGCACCTGCTGGTGCAAGCGATGGACTGGTTCTACGCCAACATGCACATCCCGGTGACGATCGGCTTCCTGGCCTGGGTGTACCTGCGCCGCAACGACGTGTGGGCGGTCTTCCGTAACGGCTTCCTGTTGGTCAACGCCATCGCGGTGAGCACGTTCGCGCTCCTGCCCGTCGCGCCGCCGCGGCTGGTGCCGACCTCGGGCCTGGTCGACACGCTGTTCGTCTTCTCGAAGGTCAACTACGAGTCGGGCGGCTTGGCCAGCATCACGAACCCGTTCGCGGCCGTGCCGAGCCTGCATTTCGGCTACGCGCTGTTCGTCACCATCGGCATCGTGCTGCTCAGCCGGGCGCTGTGGGCGCGTCTGCTCGCCGTCGCCTACACGCTCGTCGTTCTCGTCGCCATCGTGGTCACCGGCAATCACTTCCTGTTCGACGCTCTGGCCGGCGGCTTCGTCATCATGATCGCCTACCTCTTCACGCTGTCGGGCTCCACCGTGCCCGAGACGGTGGCCGTCCGCTACGACGAAGAGCTGTGCGACTAGGCGGTCGCACGCCGCCCGTGTCGATCCTCGTCTTCGTCCCGCGTCTCTGTGAGGGGTCCTGATGGCAGGCCTCGAGAAGGTGAAGGTCTACGCCGATGTGCGTCGCGCCTTCGTGCCGCTCACCGTGCGCCTGGTCAACGGGCACGTCACGCCCAACAACCTGACGGTCGCCGGCCTTGCGCTCAACGTGGCGACGGCGCCGCTCATCATCACCGGCCATTTCCTGTGGGCGGTCGTGGTGTTCCTGCTCGCCGGCGTCTGCGACATGCTCGACGGCGCTGTGGCTCGCCTGGGGAAGCAGGTCACGCCGTTCGGCGCCTTCCTCGACTCGACGAGCGATCGGCTGGCCGAAGGCGTCGTCCTGGGCGCTGTCGCCATCTGGTTCGCCCGCAACGGCCAGTACTTCGAGGTCGGCGCCGTCTTCGTGGCGCTCATCGCGTCGTTCCTGGTGTCGTATACGCGGGCGCGGGCCGAGGCGCTGGGTCTGGAGTGCAAGGTCGGCCTTATGTCGCGTCCCGAACGTATCGTGCTGCTCGGTGTCGGCTTGCTCTTCGCGCCGCACTTCTACGCCCTCACGGTGGTCGTCTCCGTGCTGGCGGTGCTGACCTCGTTCACGGTCGCCCAGCGCATCCTGCACGTGCGGCGAGAGCTGCTCGGGCACGGCGACCGGTAGTTCACCGTGATATACTTGCCGCCGCCTCGGGGCGCGATGTCCAGGCGAACCGGGTCTACACAAGCGAAGTGACGACAAGGCCGCGCCGCGGCCGGTCTGCAGTGGAGGGAGACTGATCTTGGGCAATCCAGTACGCGTCGCCATTGTCGGCGTGGGCAACTGCGCCTCCTCCTTCGTCCAGGGCGTCGAGTTCTACAAAGACGCCAAGCCCAACGACTTCGTGCCCGGGCTCATGCACCCCATGCTGGGCGACTACCACATCAGCGACATCGAGTTCGTGGCCGCCATCGACATCGACAAGAACAAGGTGGGCAAAGACCTCTCCGAAGCGGTCTTCACCAAGCCCAACAACACGGTGAAGTTCGCCGACGTGCCCAAGAAGGGCGTCCAGGTCGTGCGCGGCATGACCCACGACGGCCTGGGCAAGTACCTCTCGCAGGTCATCGAGAAGGCGCCGGGGCCCACGGCCGACATCGTCGGTATCCTCAAGAAGACCAAGGCCGACGTCGTGGTGAACTACCTGCCGGTGGGTAGCGAAGAGGCGACCAAGTGGTACGCCGAGCAGATCCTCTCGGCCGGCTGCGCGATGGTCAACTGCATCCCCGTGTTCCTCGCCCGCGAGCCCTACTGGCAGAAGCGCTTCGTCGAGAAGGGCCTGCCCATCATCGGCGACGACATCAAGAGCCAGGTCGGCGCGACGATCGTCCATCGCGTGCTCACACGCCTCATGCGCGAGCGCGGCGTGCGCCTCGAGCGCACGAGCCAGCTCAACGTGGGCGGCAACACCGACTTCCTCAACATGCTCGAGCGCGAGCGCCTCGAGTCGAAGAAGATCTCCAAGACCAACGCCGTCACCAGCCAGCTCGACTACGACATGGGCGCCAAGAACGTGCACATCGGGCCGAGCGACTACGTCGAGTGGCTCGACGACCACAAGTGGGCCTACATCCGCATGGAAGGGCGCACCTTCGGCGACGTACCGCTCAACATCGAGCTCAAGCTTGAGGTCGTCGACTCGCCCAACAGCGCCGGTATCGTCATCGATGCCGTGCGCTGCGCCAAGATCGCCCTCGACCGCGGCCTCTCGGGTTCCCTTGAGGGCCCCAGCTCCTACTTCATGAAGTCGCCGCCGGTGCAGCACCCCGACGATGTCTGCCGCGAGATGACCGAGGCCTTCATCGCCGGCGAGAACAACGCCGTGCTGACCGGCGGGGCCGAGCCGCCGAAGGCGGCGAAGGCCCGCGCTCGGGCGGCCGAGACGGCCCCTGCCGGCGAGTAGCACGATCGTCCCGCGCGTCGGGGCGGCCGGGCCGGCAGGCCCGGCCGCCCCGACGGCGCTCAGTCGCGAACGCGCTCAGTCGCGAACGCGCTCGGGCGGCAGGGGTATGATTGCCGCGTGGTTCCAGTGAAGAGCGCGAGCTACAAGATCGGCATGCTGACGCCCTATGCCTGGACCGTGCCGGGAGGCGTGAACCAGCACATCGCCGCGCTTGCCGAGCGTTTCACGGCCATGGGCCATCGCGTCACCATCATCGCCCCGAGCGACGACAAGGCCCAGGTCAGGGAAGGCCGTCGGCGCGTGCGGGCCGTGCTGCTCGGCAAGCGCGAGGCGGTGTTCGACGCCGACGAACCCTATCCGCGGTACTTCCTGGCCGGCGGCACCTATCCGGTGCGCTACAACCGTTCCACGAGCGTCATCGCCGCACCCGTGGACCTCATCTCCAACATCGACGTGTTTCTCGAGAGCGAAGACCTCGACATCTTGCACCTGCACGAGCCCTTCGTGCCCAGCCTCGGCTGGACGGCCTTGAGGCACGCTACGTGCCCGATGGTGGCGACCTTTCACGCCAACGCCGAGGGCTTCTTCTCGTACTGGATCACCAAGCCGATCTTCCAGCGCTTCTTCGAAGCCTTCGACGGGGTGATCGCCGTGTCGGCGGCAGCCCGCGACACCGCCGCGCGCTACTTCGAGGGCGATTACCGCATCATCCCCAACGGCATCGACCTGGGGTGGTTCCACCCCGCCCCGCGTCGCAAGCCCGGTCCGCTGCGTATCCTTTTCGTGGGCACCGAGTCGCAGCGCAAGGGCCTCAAGGTGCTGCTGCGCGCGCTGCGCTACCTGGGGACCGACGTGCCGCCCTTCGAGCTCGACGTCTGTGGCAGCGACCTGCAGGAGCAGCGCTACGGGCGCTTGGTTCCCGAGGCCGTCGGCGGCGCCGTGCGTTTTCGCGGGCGCATCGCTCACGAGCGCCTGCCCGAGCTCTATCAGCAGGCCGACATCTTCTGCGCTCCGTCGCTCGGCAACGAGTCGTTCGGCATCGTGCTGCTCGAGGCGATGGCGACGCGCACGGCCATCGTGGCTTCCGACATCGACGGGTACCGCGACGTCGTGACCGACGGGGAAGAGGGGACCCTCGTGCCGCCGCGCGACGCCAGGCGCCTCGCGGCGGCCCTGCGTCGCCTCATGCTCGACGCCGAGCTTCGTGAGCGGTACGCGCTGCGCGGTCTGCAGACCGCGCAGCGCTATTCGTGGGACATCGTCGCCGGCCAGGTCATGGATCTCTACGGCGACGTCGTGTGTCGCCTCAAAGGACCGGCGCGCTCACGGCGGCACGTCAAGGCCGAGCTGTACGCCGACTTCCACCTGCACACCAACCACTCCGCCGACTGCGTGACGACGGTCGACGAGCTGCTCGTACGGGCGCGCGAGGTCGGCCTTGACGTGGTCGCCGTGACCGACCACAACACGGTCGCGGGCGGCCTCGAGGCGGCCTCGGTCTCGGACCGCTATGGGGTGCGCGTCATCGTCGGCGAAGAGATCAAGACGCGCGACGGCGAGGTGATCGGCCTGTTCCTGCGCGAGACCATCCCCGCCGGCCTCTCGTTCGACGAGACGATCGCGTGCATCAGACAGCAGGGCGGGATCGTCTACGTGCCGCACCCCTTCGACCGGTTGCACAACGTGCCCACCTACGACCTGCTGCGCGCCCACGTCCACGATCTCGACGTGATGGAGGTCTTCAACTCGCGCGTCGCCTTCCCGGGCTTCAACGAGCGCGCCGAGCGCTTCGCGCGCCGCTACCGCATCCCCGCCGCCGCCGGCAGCGACGCCCACGTGCTGCCGGGTCTGGGCACGGCGCTCACCGGCATCGGCGAGTTCACCGGCGCCGGCGACTTCGTCGAGGCGCTCACCGAAAGCCACATCGTGCGCCGTCCGAAGAGCCTCATCTACCTGCAGTCGCTCAAGTTCCTGCAGACCAGCTTCGAGGGCGGCCAGCGGCCCTGAGCGGTCCGCCAAACGTGTGTGCCGCCAAGGGATTCGGCGCGCGCGGGCGAACCTTATCGTGAAGGGAACGAAAGGCGGACGGTGGCCCAACCCAACGAGATCTACGACAAGTACCTCACTCGCGCCATCTCCGAGATCAATGAGCTGACGGGCGAGGTGCTCCGGTGCCGCACCTGCCCGCACTCGAAGACCATGCCGGTCATCGGCTCGGGGCATCCGCTCGCCGACATCCTGCTCCTCAAGTACCAGGCCCAACCCAGCGAGTACCACGAGGGCGTGGCCTTCTTCGGCCGCGCCGGCGCCGCCGTCATGAAGAGCTGCCAGCGGCTGGGCATCGACCCGCTGCAGCTCTACGGGACCAACGTGCTGAAGTGCGGCAGCGTACGCGACCAGTCGCGCGCCAAGTGCCTCGACTACCTGCGCCGCGAGATCGTCATCGTCGGCCCCAAGATCATCGTGGCGATGGGCGAGAAGGTCGTAGAGGCTCTGAACGACCTCGCGCTGCCGATGGCCAGGCCCGTGTCGTTCGATCCCGGCGAGGTCGTCGAGCTGACACCGGGGACCGAGGTGCTGGTCACACCCGACATCGACCGCGCGCTCGACGAGCAGCGCCAGAAGGCGGCCTTCTGGCAGGCGTTCCGTCGGCTCGGAGAGTGGTACGAGGCGATCCCGCCGTACTGACGGGGAGCCACCCCTATCCATGGCTGATCTGGTGTCCGTGCGCCGCCTGAGCTTCCTCCTGGCGGCCGGCGCCGCGCTCTACCTCTTCACGGCCGTCAGTGACGTCGTTCCGGCGTTGCCGTGGTTCCGCGCCAACGTGATGGTCTCGCTGGCCTGTGCGCTCACGCTGATCGCGCTGTTCGTCGTCGGCCTCGCGCCGCTGCGCGCACTGGGCCACCGCCTGCTCGCCGTGGCCAGCGTGGCGCTGCCGTTGGCCATGCTCTCCACCTATCTGGGGTGGCTACCGGCGTCGAACCTCGCCAAGGTCGTCTTCGCCGTGGCGCTGGGTCTCTGGCTCGCGGCACAGATCGAGAGCCTGCGCGTCATCGCCGTCATCGCCGCGGTCGCCGCTTTGGTCGACATCTACAGCGTCTTCCTCGGGCCGACCAGGGCCCTCCTCAGCCATGCGCCGCAGACGCTGCCGTACTTCGCCGTGGCGCTGACCTGGTTCGGCTACAGCTACCGCGAGGCCTACTCGGCGATCGGCACCAGCGATCTCATCTTCTTCGGCCTCTACCTGGGAGCGGCGTTCGTCTTCCGTCTACGTCGCGCTGCGACCGTGGTCGTGATGACGGCCTCGTTCCTGGTCACCGTGGCCCTGGCACTGTGGGGCTTCAGCGCCTTGCCGGCGCTGCCGCTGCTGTCGGCGGCCTTCCTCGCCGTCAACGCCGATCTGCTGTGGAAGGGGCGGCGGGCGGCCGACCGCTGACGAGGAGGAAGGGGCGGCGGGCGCCGCGTGGTCGACGAACGCGGAGCGATGACGGGCGCCGCCTGGCCGGGGGGTCGGCCGGGGTCGGTGAGGGCGCTCCGCGGTCGCCGAGTGGTCGCGACCATCAGGCATCGGTGCATGCTAGACGCGCTCGAACAGGGCGACAACCTCGATGTGGTGAGTCTGCGGGAACATGTCGACCGGCGCCACGCGCGCCAGCCGGTAACCCAGTGTCGCGAGCTGCGCGGCGTTGGCGGCCAGCGTCGTCGGGTTGCACGACACGTAGACGATGCGCTCGGCCGCCAACGCCGCCATGCGCTCGACCGACTTCTTGGCCATGCCGGCGCGCGGTGGGTCGGTGACGACGACGGCCGGCGGCGAGCCGCCGGCCGTCGTCGTCTCAGTGCCCGTCGTCGTCTCAGTGCCCGTCGTCGTCTCAGTGCCCGTCGTCGGCTCGGTGTCCGTCGTCGGCTCGGTGCCGGCCGCCGCCGGCCGGAGGAGCTGCTTGCGCACGTCCCCGGCGGCGAACGTCACGTTGTCGATGCCGTTGAGGCGCGCGTTCTCGCGCGCCGCGGCGACGGCATCGTCGACGATCTCCACCCCGTGAACGTAGGCCGCGTGCCGGGCCAGGAGCAGCGAGATGGCGCCGATGCCGCAGTACAGGTCGTAGGCGCTGCGCTTTGCCGCCGGGGCGGCAAAGCGCAGCGCCGCCTCATACAGGGTGCCCACCATCACGCCGTTGGTCTGCAGGAAGCCCAGCGCCGGCACGCGCAGCTTGACGCCCAGGATCTCCTCGCCGAACGAGGGTGGTCCGACGACCATGAAGGGGCCCACTCCCACGGCCGCATCGGCGCGCGTCTCGTTGACGGTCACGGCGAACGAGGTGAAGGGCTGCTCGACCGCGACGCGCGCCGCCAGTTCCTCCTCCTGCGGGAAACGAGAGGTGACGAACAGGTTGAGCAGCAGGTCGCCCGTGGCGAAGCCCTTACGCACGACGAGGTGACGCAGCAGGCCCTGGTGCGTGGCCTGCGAGTAAGCGGGCAGACCCAGGGCGCGGCAGGCGGTCGCGACCGCCTGCCGCGCCCGGTTCACGTCTTCGGGCGCCAGCCAGATGTCGGCGGTCTCGCTCACCTCGCGCCACGAGCCGCGCTTGTGCAGGCCGAGGAGCAGCTCGCCGTCGTCGCCGACGCCGAACGAGAACTCCATCTTGTTGCGGTAGCGCCAGGGTACGTCCATCCCCCTGATGGGCTCGATCTCGAAGCCCGTGAGACCGCCGATGTGCGCGAGCGACTCTGCTACCTGGCGCTGCTTGAACTCGAGCTGTGCGGCGTAGTCGATGGTCTGCCACTCACAACCCCCGCAGCTCTCCTCGTGGCCGCACGGCGCCGGCACGCGGAGGGGCGACGCCGAGAGCAGATCGAGGAGCTTCGCCTCGGCGTAGCGGCGCTTCTTCTTGACGACCTGGGCGCGCACCCGGTCGCCGGGCACGGCGCGCCGCACGAAAACGACGAAGTCTTCGTGGCGGGCCACGCCCTGCCCGCCGTAGGCCAGCGTGTCGATGTCGAGCTCGAGGATGTCTCCGGACTTGGGCGGCATGAAAGGCAGTGTATCCGAGCCGCGCGCCGCGCGCTCGCGCCGCTCCGGCGAATTGTCACCCAGTTGCCGGCTCAGAGCGACGAACTCCCCGGTCGGAGTCTGGTAAAGTGCCGGAACCGTCATCGTGAGAGTACCGTGGCGCCGACCGGCTCGCCGGCGCTCCGGCAGACCGCAAGGAGACGCCCTTGACGCCCATCGATGTGGCAACCTATCGCCGCCGCGCCGAGCAGTTCATCGGCGCCCTCGACCGCGAGTACTACGACCACTATGCGGGCCTCAAGCCCCAATGCGACTTCACTGCCGTCTACGAACGCTTCCCCGAGTTGTTCACGAAGGCCGCCGTCGACGAGCTGAACGCCATCTACGACGTCACGCAGGGCGACGAGAAGAAACGCCTGGCCTTCCTGCTCGAGTTCGCGATCGACGGCTTCCTGGGCGAGCAGACCAAGCGCCTGACCGACGACATCGCCAATACCGAGGCGCGCGTCGTCGTGCGAGTCGACGGCGAAGACATCCCCTTCCGGCGGGCGAGCATCGTGCAGGCCAACGAGCCCGACCGCGAGCGCCGGCGCCGCATCCAGCGCGCCCGTCTCGACGCCGTCGAAGAGCACTTCAACGAGCGCTACGACACGCTGTGGCGCACCGCGCACGACCTGGCGCGGCAGCTCGGGTACCCCGACTACGAGGCGCTCTACGCCGAGCTGAAAGGCGTCGACTTCGACCTGCTGCGAGCCCAGGCCGAGGCCTTCCTGCAAGATACCGAAGGGCTCTACCAGCGCTCGCTCGAGAAGCTGCTGCCGGTCAAGCTGGGGATCGATCTCAACGAGCTCGATTTCGCCGATCTGCCCCACCTCATGCGTGCCCCGGAGTACGACTCCGTCTTCAGCGCGGCGCGTCTGCTGCCGACCTTCGCGGCTACGCTGGCCGGCATGGGCATCGACCTCAAGGCGCAAGCGAACGTCCACATCGACGCCGAGCCGCGCGAGCTCAAGTCGCCGCGCGCCTTCTGTGCGCCGGTGCGCATCCCCGGCGAGATCTACCTTGTGGTCATGCCCAAGGGCGGGCAAGACGACTACTCGGCGCTGCTTCACGAGGGCGGGCACACCGAGCACTTCGCCCACACTCCGGCCGACCTGCCGTTCGAGTATCGCCATCTCGGCGACAACGCCGTGACCGAAGGCTACGCCTTCATCATGGACCACCTGATCCTCAACGCCCGGTGGCTCGACACCTACCTCGGCTACGGCGACTCGGCCGAGTTCCTCACGTTCGCCAACATCGTCGAGCTCTACTTCCTGCGCCGCTACGCGGGCAAGATGGCCTACGAGGTCGACCTGCACCGCCGCACCGCGAGCCTTGACGGCATGGGCAAGCTCTACTCGGAGCGGCTCTCCGAAGCGCTGATGGTCGACGTGCCCGGCGAGAGCTACCTCATCGACGTCGACCAGGGCTTCTACGCCTCGAACTACCTGCGCGCCTGGATGTTCGAGGGTGCGCTGCGCATGCTTCTCCAGGATCGCTTCGGCATGGAGTGGTGGCGCAGCGAGGCGGGGTGCGCGTGGCTCAAGGGACTCTGGGCGAAGGGGCAAGAGTACTCGGCCGACCAGCTCCTGCTCAAGAACGGTGGCGGCAAGCTCGACATGGACCCGCTCAAGCACCACATCGAGCGGGCGCTGGGCCGCTGAGGCGAGCTGCCACACACTGCGCCGCGTGCTGCCGGCGCGCATGCGCCAGCGAAGGCCGAAGGCCGGTCGGTGGGCTTGCGCGTCTCGCGGCGGGTTACGACAGGAGAGGCTGCACGAGCAGGCGTCGCCGTCGGGGGCCGTCGAACTCGCAGAAGTAGATCCCCTGCCAGGCGCCCAGTCGCAGCTCGCCCTCGACGACGGACACGACGACGCTCGAGCCGATGAGGCCGGCCTTCACGTGCGCGTCCGAGTTGCCCTCGAGGTGAGCGAACGGCAGCGATCGGGGGACCAGACGCTCGAGGGCCATCAGCAGGTCGCGCCGCACCGACGGGTCGGCGTTCTCGTTGATCGTCACCCCGGCGGTCGTGTGCGTGACGAAGACGAGCAACGCCCCCGAGCGTAGTCCGGTCTCACGCAGCGCGTCTGCGACGCGCTGCGTGACGTCGATCAGCTCGGTGCGCCGGCGGCTCTCCACGGCGATCGACAGCACACGCATCCTCTCGTCGCTAGCCGAACAGGCCGAACCGTTTGGGCTTCTCGCGACGGGGCGAGACTTGCCCGCTCTTGAGGGCCGCGACCACGTCTGCCGTCGAGCGCACCGCGTCGGGGAAGCTCGTGAAGCAGGCCATGAGGCGGTCGGGTCGATGGGCGTCGCTGCCGCCGGTCTCGGGCAAGGCCAGATCGGTGGCGATGCGCCGCGCGGTCTCGACCTCTTTGCGCGCCGAGTACGTCCCGTTGTAGACCTCGACGGCATCGATGAGAGGCGCCACCTGCTGCTCGAGCGAAGGGTAGTAGGCCGAGCCGCTGCGCCCGCCTCCGGCGGCGGGATGGACCCACACGACGGCGGCATCGGCGGCTATCGACCCCGGTCTGGGGAACTCCTGCACGTCGCGGAACGAGGCCAGGTAGTCGAGGTCGGGCGAGAAGATGACGAAGTCGCCGAAGAGCGTCGAGATCTCGACCCCGTGGATGAGCACGATGCCCTCGTCGGCCAGCGGCCGCTCGAGCTTGCGGTTGTCGCTCACCGCACCGTGATTGGTGAGGGCCACCGCCGCGACGCCGTTGGCCTTGCAGGCGGCGATGTAGTCCTGGTGTGTGATCGCAGAGCAGCTCGAGGCGGGGTAGGTGTGCGTGTGCAGGTCGATGTCCACGACCCGAGTATACACGGGCGCGAATGCTCTCCAGCAAACGGCGCTTTCGTCCGATAAGGTGCGCTAGAGGCTCTCGTGCAAGGGACACTAGACACTTTCAGCGTCGTCGAGGTCTTGCAGATGCTCAGCAAGGCCAAACGTTCGGGCACCCTGCACATCGAGTGCTCCGAGCGCCTCATCGACGTGCACTTCGTGCACGGGCGCATCGCCGAAGCGCGCGACTCCACGCGCGTCTTCACCGACACCGTCATCGGCAGCCAGCTCCTCAAGCGCTCGCTGATCAACGAGGCCCAGCTGCAGGAGGCACTTGAGCACCAGGAGCACAACCCCAGGCCGGTGGGCACGATCCTGGTCGACAAAGGGTTCTTGCAGGAACGCGAGCTGCGCGAGGTGCTCTCGCGGCAGGTGGCCAACACCTTCGTGGCCGCCAAGGCCGCCGGCAACGGCACCTTCATGTTCGTGGCCGACCCGCGCCCGAAGCCGGTCGACTGCATCACGATCGACACCCATGCCGTGCTGATGGACATCTCCTCCGTGGGCGGCGACTACTGCCTCGCCTTCGAGGTGCTCGGGCAGGCCAACACGGTGCTGATGCGCAACCACGACTACGAGTCGCTGCCGCGTCACTCCATCACGATGGGTCGCGACGAGTTCTGCGTGCTCTCTCAGGTCGACGATCGCAGGACGGTGCGCGAGATCGCCGCGTCGGTCATGCTCGAGGAGGTCACAGTGATCAGCGTGCTGGGCAAGCTCTGCGAGGCAGGCGTGCTTCTGGCCAAGGCCGAGAAGCAGACGCGAGCCCAGCGCGACGACGAGTTGCGGGCCCATCGCGACAGCGTGTGGAGCGAGGTCAATCAGATCTTCGACGAGCTCGGCTTCAACGAGGCCGAGGAAGGGCCGCTTGCGCCCGTCGTGCTCTCGGCCGAGGTTGTTCAGGAAGACGCGGCCGAGGCCTTCGACCGTTCCGACGGCGAGGGACCCGGCGGGATCGACGCCGACGACCTCGACGCAGACGTGGGCGCCAGACCGGCTAGTCTCGACGCCGACATCGGCGAGAACGGCCTCTTCGCCGACGGGCTCGGCTAGACGCCGACATCGACGAGAACGGCCTCTTCGCCGACGGGCCCGGCTAGACGCCGACATCGACGAGAACGGCCTCTTCGCCGACGGGCCCGGGTGGGCCACGGCTGAGCGATGGCCCGGGTCGCAAAGACGGACGGGGCGGGGTGAGGCTGTTCCACAGCCTCACCCCGCCCCGTCTCGCTTCTGCCCGCCGCGCCGTGTGGCCGTGGCGGCCGCGTCGGCCTAGCGCCGCCTCACGGCCTCACGCGGTGACGTCGCGCACGAGATCCTCGTACGCGGCGACGTAGCGGTCGATGTCTTCGTCGGTGTGCTGGATGGAGAGGGTCCACTCTTCCTCGCGGCCGGGGGCGATGATGATGCCTCGGTTGATGTTGTAGAGCCACGCGAGGGCGACGAGCTCGTGGTCTTGGTATTTGATGAACGACTCGTAGTCGGTGATCTTGCCGCTGGCGAAGTTGACGCAGCCCTTCGACGAGATGCCGACCGTGTAGGCGGCGAAGTCGTACTTCTTCGCGATGGCGTCGCACTCGCTGATCAGGCGGTCGTTCAGGTAGTTCAGGTGCTTGTAGGCGTCGGGCGTCATGACCTTCTCGAGACTGGCGCGCGCGGCCGCCATCGACAACGGGTTGCCGCTGTAGGTGCCGACCTGGAAGACCTTGCCGCTCTCGACGACTTCCATGACCTCGTCGGTGCCACCGATGGCGCCCGACGGCAGACCGGCGCCCAGCGCCTTGGCCAGGGTGATCATGTCGGGGACGACGCCCCAGCGCTCGACGGCGCCGCCGGGGGCGGTGCAGATGCCCGTCTTGACCTCGTCGAAGATGAGCACGATGCCGTGCTTCTTGGTGATCGCGCGGACGGCCTCGAGGTAGCCGGGCTCGGGGAGCACGACGCCGAGGTTCATCATGGCCGGCTCCATGATCACGCAGGCCGGCGGGCGCCCCTCGGCGACGAGCTTCTCGATGCGAGCTTCCATCATCGCGGGGTCGTTGAACGGCACCGGGATGGTCATGTCGACCGAGGACTGGGGGATGCCGCCGCCATAGGGCAGCGACGCGTAGTTGTCACGCGGGCCGATGGTGCCGTAGTCGACGGCGCCGATCGAGACCATCACGTAGTCGTGATGCCCGTGGTAGGAGCCGAAGATCTTCATGATCGTGTCGCGGCCGGTGAAGGCGCGGGCCACGCGGATGGCGTCCATCGTCGCCTCGGAGCCCGAGTTGACGAAGCGCCACTTCGGCAGCTTGAAGTTCTTGGCGAGGTGTTCGGCGACGACGACCGAGTCCTCGGTCGGCAGCGCGAACTGCGTGCCGAGCGGGGCGCGCTTGGCGATGGCCTCGACGATGGCGGGGTGCGCGTGTCCCTGCACCATGCAGCCGAAACCGTTGTGGAAGTCGCTGATCTCTTGGCCGTCGACGCTGTAGACCTTCGAGCCCTTGCCGTGCGTGAAGTAGATCGGGTAGGGATCGCGCGCCTGGTAGGTCGAGGCGACGCCCATCGGCATCGACTTCGTGGCGCGCTTGTACATCGCGAAGGATCTCGGTGTCGAGCCCTCGAGACGCTTCTCCTCGCGCTCGGCGAGCTCATGGATGCGCTTGCGGTCGATCTCCACTGGTGTTGCTGAAGCCATTCGGTTCACTCCTTCATCTGCGCCCTGTCCGCGCGCCATGTCAGCTCGGCGGGCCGGCGGGGACTACGCCCACTCATCGTGTCGGGAAGTGCGTTTTGCCGGCGGTCGGATCGCTCATGGGATGGAACGAGGCCGGCGGAACGGGAGTGCTACGGATGTATCTTGATCGATCACCCCTCACTGATCGTCCCCCGGGTCCCGGCACACCCACGTCCAGGCCCGCACTGCCGCGGCCCCCGAGTCACCCCCGATCAGCCGAGGTAACCCAGCAAAGCCGCCTCTTGCGTGGTGCCTAGTCTATACGGTTTGCTCCCCACGAACAGAGGTTTCTGCTGCCGTTTCCGCCAACTTCGTCGCGTGCGCGACGGGATTCGGCAGTCATCCGGTAGATAGGTACCGATTCGGCATGGTCTGGTGGCTCCCCGCCCGCGCGCTTGAGCCCCCCGAGGGGCCACGCTTCCGGGAGGGCCGCACGAGGAGATCGTGCGTAGCTGGGACATGACCGAGGGGCCGCGCGCCGGCGGGATGATTCGTGGTGGGCCCCTCGTTCAGCCTCTCTGTGGCAGCGCGAGGGGCGGCTCCCTGGCGGGAGCCGCCCCTCGCGCGAAGGCGGTGTCGTTCCGCTTAGCGGGCGACGACCTTGATGACCTTGCTCGTACCCATCACCAGGGAGGTCCCGGCGGGGCACACGGCGCGCAGCTTGTAGGTGCCACGTGCCGTCTTGAAGGTGGCGGCAAAGCCACCGGTGCTGCCGATGGCAGCCGACTTCAAGGTCTTCCAGCTCGTGCCGATCCGGCGCTGGATGGTGGCCTTCTTGCCGGCCAGGTCGACCAGTGGGAGGACCTTGCCCGTCAGCTTCACCTTGGTACCCCCGACTACGAGGGACTTGGAGGCCTTCAAGGTGACCTTGTAGGCCACGTTGATGCCGACCTCGGCCGACGTCGCGGGGGCGTAGGCGTCGCTGCCCAGGAACTCCACCTTGTAGAGGGTGTTGGCCCGCGGAGCGACCGGGAACGAGAAGGCGCCGCTGATGACGAAGACCTGCGCCACCACGTCGTAGCTGCCGCCGGCGGGCTGGGCCCACAGGCGGGCCTGCGAGCCGACGAGGCTGGCGGCGTCACCGACGACCGTGCCCTTGATGGCCGTCGAGGAGCCCCAGACGATGGTCGGCGTGGTGCCGTACACCGGCATCGTGACGTCGACCGAACCCACCGGTCCGCGGACCGAGTTCGCCTGCTCGAGGGCCTTGCCCAGGATCGCCTCAGCATACTGGAAGTTGTGGATGCCCTTCGAGCCGTCGATCTGGGTGAACTCCATGTTGACGATGGCCTTCAGGAAGTTCGTCTGATCGACGGTGCGGTCGCCCATGCCGGCAAAGGCCGTCCGTGCGGCCGCGTAGTCGGCGTACCCGTACAGGGCCGCCTTCGTGTTGAGGACCGCCTCGATCTCGGTCCACTTGTCTTCGACCCACGCCTGGCGCGCATCGATGACGCTCTGCAGGCGGAGGGCCAGCGGATCGCTGGTCGTGCCGTGGCAGGTCGAGCACGAGGAGTTAGGCATCGGCTTGTCGACACCACCGACGTTGGTGGTGTGCGTGGCTGCGTACTCCGGCATGATCGGCTTGAAGAGGTGGTTCGCGCCCGTGCCGGGAGCGCCGTTGTACTCGTAACCCGTCGGCACCATATGGCACTGCACGCAGTCGCCCTTGTGGAGGGCGGGAGTCTGCGGCACGTCGACGGCGCCGTAGCCCTTCATCATCTCGTCCTGCGGATGGTGCACCTCACCAGCCGGGTCGAACGACGCGCCCTTGGCGAGGTGAGCGTTGTGGCAGCTGCCGCAGAGGTCTTTCTGCGGCATGATCAGCTGCGCATCGCGCTCCGCGTTGAAGACGGACGGTGTGCCCGTCTTGTGCGGGCTGTGGCAAGCCACGCACGAGTCGCCGTACTTGAGGTCGGCCAGCGTGGTGCCGGCCGGGACCGTGCCGCCGTTCCTGTCGGCGAGGATGCGTGCCGAGCCCGACATGCAGTGCGAGCAGTTGTTCACCGTCACGCTGGCGGGCAAGCCCTCGGCCGCGGCGGCCTGCTTGAGGGTATCGAGCGAGTTGAAGTGCGTGACCGGGATGACCTGGGTGGCGCTGCCGTCCCACTTCGTCCAGTCTTGTGCCATCTCGTCGTACTGGACCGCGTTCTCGCCGTGCGCCTTGGTGCTCTGGCCGCTGGGCCAGAAGCCGCCGATCTGGGGCGAGCCGGGCGAAGCGACGTTGAGGACGCTGGCGAGATCGGTCGTGAACGGGTTGTAGTTCACGGGGTACTGCAGCTTGCCCGTGGTGGGGCTCCCGGACGGACCGGTCCAGGTGAAGTCGGCCACGGTCTGCGAGTAGCGCGCGTGGCACTGGCCGCACACGTTGGGGTTGGCCAAGTCTTGATAGGCCAGGGTGTCCTTTTGCGCGTGCATCGTGTTGCTGTTGTAGTGGCACGTGGAGCAGCCCACGAACGGCTCGGCGAAAGCGTGGTCGCTGCCGTCGGTCGGGTAGATCCCGCCGGAGGGCGTCGCCTTGGTCGGGTCGTAGTTGCCCGAATGACAGCCGGCGCAGCCCGGACCCTCAGAGATGGGCAGAGCGTTGGTCGCCGCATCGGCGTGGGCCGTCTGGGCCCAGTCGTCGTGCACGCCCTGCACGAGCGCCTCGGCGAACGTGCCGTCGGTCGTGTTGTGGCAGGTCATGCAGTCCGCCACCGTGGTGTAGTTCGTGCGCACCCCGTCAGAGGCCGCGAACGCGGCCGACGCGAGGGCGAGCGCCGCCACCAGCACGGTAAGGGCGACAAGGGTGAAGCGCTTCAACAGCGTCACCTCCTCTTTCTTCTTCATTCGTGGGTGAGCGAGGGAATCCGCGTACATCGATCACCTCCTTTCGCGAGCGGGTGAGTTCTTGCTATGAAATACGGTGGTGTTGTGAATCTTGGTACAAGCCGGACGAACAAAAACGGCGGTGGAGGCGAGATCACGGTCAACGGCGAAACCTGCCGTCTGGACGACGGGGGAACGGCCTACGTCGATAGTAGACAAGGCACGCCCAGGGGTGTGCCTGATCGTAGTGTCAGTCGCTGGGAACATGGCTCCAATCAGCTCCGGCGCCGAATGTATGAATGTATACAAGAACTTGTGGATCGGCACAAGCCGAACCGGCCTGCCTGCGACCCCGATGCGGGCGACTCTTGCGCGACTCTCAGCCGTCGCCCGAGTCGTGCGCTCCGCCGGACTCGTGCTCCTCGCCCGATCCTCGCTCCTCGCCTTACCTTGTGCTCTCTGGGGGGTTTGTGCCGGCGTGGCGCTCTCCGTGCTCGCTCGCGCCCGGCTCAGCGGGCTCGCTTTCCCGCGTGCCGGCGAGCTCGAGCGGGTCGGGCCGGTCACGCCACCGCTCGAAGACCACCCGGGAGGAGAAGAAGCTGATCGTCTCTTTGGCCAGCGGGATGAGCGGGATGGCCAGGAACATGCCCGTGATGCCGTGCAACTCGTTGCCGGCGAGGATGGCGAAGATCACGAGCAGCGGGTGCACGCGGAAACGGCTGCCCATGATGAGCGGCGCCAAGATGTGCCCTTCGATCTGCTGGATGATCAAGAAGGCGACGATCACCCACAGAGCGGCGAGCGGGGAGTGGAAGAGCGCGACGAACGTGGGAGGTACGGCTGCCATCACCGGGCCGATGTAGGGGATCAGCTCCATCACGGCGGTCCAGGCGCCGAAGAACACGGCGTACCTCGACCCCGAAGGGAAGGCGCCGATCGTGCCGAGGAACCACATCGCCAGTCCGGCGCTCACGCCGAGAGCGGTCGAGAGCAACACCTGGGCCTCGATGTACTCGACGACGGCCCTTTGCACGAGCACCATGTAGCTGTCGCCGTCGGCCTCGGACCGCGTGGGGAAGTGCGTCCTGATGAACGCGCCGATTCTGCGCGCGTCGAGCAGCATGTAGATCGAGATCACGACGATGATGATGGTGATCGTGAGGGCGCGCACGACCGAGACGCCGATGCCCACAAGGCCTCGCGTGGCGGACGGCAAGCTTCGCGACAGAGAATCGGCGATCGACCTGGCCTCCGCGTTGACGTTCACGTTGAGGTGAACGCGTGTGGCCAGGACCTGCAGGCGGTCGATGGAGCCGCTCGCGTTCTGGACGAGTGACGGCAGAGCAGTCAGCAGGTTGTCGAGCTGGCGCGCCGCCGGCGGCACGACGAGGACGGCGACGGCCCAGATGAGCACGATGAACGCTCCGTAGACGAGGAAGACACCCACCGGCCTCGGGATGCGCGCGCGCTTCAGCAAGCGGACGAGCGGGTTGAGGATGAGCGCGATGAGGGTGGCGGAGAGGAAGATGAAGATGGCCTCGCCGATCAGTCCGATCGTGAACCAGATGATCAGGAGGAGCACCGGGAGGCCGGCGAGCTGGACCCAGCGCGGTATCTCGATGCGGCCGTTCGCCTGCTTCTCCACATCGCCTCCCCCGGCTTGTCTTGCGCTCCGGCGTTCCGCTCCAGACCCGTCCCGCACCTGCGTGCTCGCGGCGCCGTCTGGAGCCTGCGTTCGGCCGCGATTATATCCTTCCGGTCTCTCGCCGTTCATGTCTGTGGCGTTCGCCTGGCGTGAGGTGGGACACCAGGTGGGAACGCGAGGAGCCGACGCGAGCCGGGGACTCGAGGAGCGGATTCGAGGTGGGAGCGTGCGGTGGAGCTTTGCCGAGTGGGCACGAGCTCGATCATGGGTTCACGTGACAAAGATTGGGGAAATACCGTCTTGACACCATATGACTCAGATTTTATGATTCTTTCTGACTACACAAGGAAAAGGGAGGAAACGGAATGGGCAAAGTCATAGGCATCGACCTGGGGACCACCTTCAGTTGCATGGCGGCCCTCGAGGGGGGCGAGCCTACCGTCATCCCGAACTCCGAGGGGGGGCGCACCACGCCGTCCGTCGTGGCGTTCTCCAAGAGCGGAGAGCGTCTCGTGGGCACGGTCGCTCGGCGCCAGGCTGTGACCAACCCCGAGAACACCGTCTTCTCGATCAAGCGGTTCATGGGGCGCAAGTACGGCGAAGTCTCCGAAGAGATGAAGATCGTGCCGTACAAGGTCGTGGCCGCGTCGAACGGCGACGCCTCCGTGGAGATCCAGGGCAAGACGTACTCGCCGCCCGAGATCTCGGCGATGATCCTGCAAAAGCTCAAGCGCGACGCCGAAGACTACCTGGGCGAGAAAGTCACCGACGCGGTGATCACCGTGCCGGCCTACTTCAACGACTCGCAGCGGCAGGCCACGAAAGATGCCGGCAAGGTCGCCGGGCTCAACGTGCAGCGCATCATCAACGAGCCCACGGCCGCCGCCCTCGCCTACGGCCTCGACAAGGAGCACGAGCAGACGATCCTCGTTTTCGACCTGGGCGGCGGCACCTTCGACGTGTCGATCCTCGACATGGGCGAAGGGGTCTTCGAGGTCAAGTCGACCAACGGCGACACGCACCTGGGCGGCGACAACTTCGACAAGGCGATCGTCGACTGGATGGTGGCCGAGTTCAAGCGCGGCAACGCCATCGACCTCGCGAAAGACAAGATGGCCTTGCAGCGCCTGTACGAAGCCGCCGAGAAAGCCAAGATCGAGCTCTCGACGACGATGTCGACCAACGTCAACCTGCCGTTCATCACGGCCGACGAGAACGGTCCCAAGCACCTCGACCTCACGCTGTCGCGGGCCAAGTTCAACGAGCTCACCGCGGGCCTGATCGAGCGTACCGTGGGCCCCGTCAAGCAGGCTCTGGGCGACGCCAACATGACGCCCGACAAGATCGACCACGTCATCCTCGTGGGCGGCATGACGCGCGTCCCGGCGGTGCAAGACAAGGTGCGCGAGCTCATCGGCAAGGAGCCCCACAAGGGCGTCAACCCCGACGAGGTCGTGGCCGTGGGCGCCGCGATCCAGGGTGGCGTGCTGGCCGGCGAGGTCAAAGACGTGCTGCTGCTCGACGTGACGCCGCTCAGCCTCGGCATCGAGACCAAGGGCGGCGTGTTCACGCGCCTCATCGACCGCAACACGACCATCCCGACCAAGAAGGCCGAGATCTTCTCGACCGCCGAAGACAACCAGACGAGCGTCGAGATCCACGTGCTGCAGGGCGAGCGCGACATGGCGCGCTACAACAAGACGCTGGGCAAGTTCCAGCTCGTCGGCATCCCACCGGCGCCGCGCGGCATCCCGCAGGTCGAGGTCACTTTCGACATCGACGCCAACGGCATCTTGCACGTGAGCGCTAAAGACCTGGGCACGGGCAACGAGCAGAAGATCACCATCACCGCCTCGAGCGGCCTCGACGAGAAAGACATCGAGCGCATGATGAAAGATGCCGAGGCGCACGCCGAAGAAGACAAGCGCCTGCGCGAGGTGGCCGAGACCAAGAACAACGCCGAGAACCTGCTCTACTCGACCGAGAAGTCGCTGCGCGAGATGGGCGACAAGGTCGATCAGGCGACCAAGGAGCAGATCGAGTCGGCCGCCGGCGAGCTGCGCAAGGCTCTCGAAGGCGAAGATGTGAACGACATCCGCAGCAAGACCGACGCTCTCATGCAGGCCTCGCACAAGCTGGCCGAGGCCGTCTATCAGCAGGCTCAGCAACAGTACCAGCAGCCGAACACCGACGGCCGGCAGGCCGGCGGCGAGGGGCAACAGGACGAGAACGTCGAGGAGGGCGAGTACGAGGTCATCGACGAGGACGAGCAGAAGTAGCGCGTCCTCGCGGAGACGCGGCGCCATCCGGAGCGGCCATCTGCCGGGAAGGCGCCGGGGACTGCAAACGAGAGATGGAGAAGGAGGTCAAGATGGCGATCATCAGGTGGGACCCGTTCCGCGAGATGACGAACGTTCAAGACCAGTTCGACCGGCTGTGGCGCGGCATGTTCGAGGGTCGCCGTCAGGAGAGCTGGCTGCCGGCCGTCGACGTGTTCGACACGAAGGATGCCGTCGTGCTCAAGGCCGAGCTCGCCGGCATGAAGCCCGACGACATCCAGATCGAGGTTGAAGACAACGTCCTTACCTTGAAGGGCGAGCGCAAGTTCGAGGAGAAGGTCGACGACGAGCGCTACTACCGCGTCGAGCGTCGCTTCGGCTCCTTCCAGCGCAGCATCGCCCTGCCGCAGGGCGTGAACGCCGACGAGATCGAGGCGACCTACGAAGACGGCGTTCTCGAGGTGCGCGTGCCCAAGGCCGAGGAAGAGAAGCCCAAGAAGATCACCGTCCAGGCCGGCGCCAAGACGGTCGAGGGCAAGAAAGCAGAGAGCTAAAGCAGCTAACTCAGGGCTTGGCGCGCCTCCGCAGGGAGGCGCGCCAAGCCCACCCGACACGTAACGGGGCGATATGACCGACAAGACACACGAGGGGCGCGGCCGCGGCGCCCGCGACGAGCAGCGGCGGCGCGGTCCGCGGGCCGGCGACCAGCCGGCCCGCGGACCGCGCGACGGGCGCGGGGCGACCGACCCCGAGGAGTCGACCATCGAGCGCGTGGCGCCCGAGGCCGAGGCCAACGGCGCCGAGGCCGTGAGCGACGAGGCGATCGAGGAGCTGTCGGGCGAGGCCGCCGCGCCGTCGGCGCTCGACGCGGAGCGACTGATGGCCGAGCGCGACGACTACCTCGATCACCTGCGCCGCCTGCAGGCCGAGTTCGACAACTACCGCAAGCGTGTGCGTCGCGACAGCGAAGAGCTGCGCCTGCGCGCCGCCGAGGAGGTCGTCGAGTCGCTGCTGCCGGTGATCGACAACATGCAGCGGGCCCTCGATGCGGCGACTAAGCACGAAGAGGGCCGTCTCATCGAGGGCGTCGAGCTGGTCGCCGGGCAGCTGCGCTCGGTGCTTGCCGGACACGGGCTCCAAGAGGTGCCGACCGAGCCGGGCATGCCCTTCGATCCGAACGTGCACGAGGCGGTCATGGTCCAGGAGAGCGCCGACCAGCCGGAGGGGACGATCACGCAGGTGATGGAGTGCGGCTACACGCTGCACGGGCGTTTGCTGCGGCCCGCTCGCGTGATCGTGGCTGAGTGAGACCCACGCATGCCTGACTTCTACCAGACACTGGGCGTCGGCAAGGGCGCGACGCAAGACGAGATCAAGAAGGCCTACCGCAAGCTGGCGCGGCAGCTCCACCCCGACCGCAACCCGGGCAACAAACACGCTGAGGAGCGGTTCAAGGAGGTCGGCCAGGCTTACGAGACCCTGTCCGACCCCGACAAGCGCAAGCAGTACGACGAGATGGTGCGTCTCGGCGCCTTCGACCCGCGCACGGGCGGCTTCAGGCCCGGTCAGGGCGGCTTCCAAGGGTTCGACCCGCGCATCTTCCAGCAGTATCAGCAGGGCGGGCAGCAGTTCGAGATGGGCGATCTGGGCGACCTGTTCTCGAGCTTGTTCGGCGGCGCCGGAGCACGACCCGGCCGCGCAGGGCGGCAGCGGGCGCAGCAGGCCGAGCGCGGCGCCGACCTGCAGGCCGACGTGACGATCTCGTTCGACGACTCGTTGCGCGGCGCCACGGTGCGCATCCCCGTCGACAAGGCCGATGTGTGCCCCACCTGCCACGGTTCCGGGGCGAAACCGGGCACGACGCCGAAGATCTGCCCCGAGTGCCAGGGCCGGGGCGTGATCGCCCAGAACCAGGGCATCTTCGCGCTCTCTCAGCCGTGCCCGCGCTGCCGTGGCAACGGCACGATCATCGAGACGCCGTGCCCGACCTGTCACGGCCGGGGCGTCGTGCAGCAGACCAAGCGCTACACCGTCAAGATTCCGGCGGGCGTCAAGGACGGCACGAAGATCAAGCTCAAGGGCAAGGGCGAAGTGGGCACGCGCGGCGGCCCTGCCGGCGACCTGTACGTAGTCACCCACGTCGAAGACTCCGACCTGTTCCAGCGCCGCGGCGACGACCTCGTGCTCGACGTCCCCGTGACGTACGCCGAGGCGGCGCTGGGCGCCGGTGTGCGCATCCCCACGCCGGGCGGCGGGCGCGTGTCGCTCAAGATCCCGGCGGGCACGCACGACGGGCGCACGCTGCGCGTGCGCGGCAAGGGCGCGCCCAGGCTGCGGGGCGGCGGTACCGGTGATCTGCTCGCCAAGGTGCGCGTCGTGGTGCCGACCAAGTTGAGCAAGGAGCAGCGCGAGCTTGTCGAGAAGCTGGCCAAGACCCAGCCCGATCCGCGAGCCGCCCTGTTCGGTGAGGAGTCATGACGTGACTCCCAGGGAGCGACAGCGCGACATGGCCGACGAACGCCATGAGAGACCGCTGTTCATGATCTCGATCGCCGCGCAGCTGGCGGCGATGCACCCGCAGACGCTGCGCATGTACGAGCGTCGCGGACTGCTGCGCCCGCAGCGTTCGGCAAAGAACACGCGCCTGTACTCGGAGCGCGACGTGCAGCGCCTGCGGCGCATCCAGGAGCTCACCGAGATAGGCATGAACTTGGCTGGGGTCGAGCGCGTGCTCGCGCTCGAAGAGCAGCTCGAGCACGCGCAGCGGCAGATGCACGCGCTGCGCAACGAGCTCGACGAGGCCGCCCAGCGGTTGCGTGCCGAGGTGCGCAGAGTCGAAGCGGCCCACAGGTTCGAGCTGGTGCCGGTGCGCCAGACCGAGATCGTCCGCATCGGGCCGCGGCGCCGGGGGCGCTGCAGCTAGCGGGGTGCGCGAGCGGTGGGAAGTGACCAAACCGAACGAGTCGCCAACCAGACCCGAGACCTGCGCAACCGGACGCGAGCGAAAGCGGGACCAAACCCGAACCAGACCGATACGAAAGAACCGGATCCATGGATATCAACAAGTTCTCAGAACGGGCGCGTGAGGCGCTCGAGACCGCCCAGGGCGTCGTGCGCCGCGGGCCGGGCAACGTGCTCGGCACCGAGCACCTGCTGATCGGCGTGCTGGCCCTGCCCGGCGGCGTGGTCGAGCAGATCTTCAACCTGCTCGGCGTCGACAAGGGTGCGGCCATGGCGCGGGCCAACCAGATGGCCCAAAACCAGCCCGCCGGCACGAGCGGCCCGGCCGGGCCGGCCGAGATGCTCATGCTCACGCCGCGAGCCAAGGCGGCGATCGACATGGCCGTCCAAGAAGCGCACAAGATGGGCGACGACTTCGTCGGCACCGAACACCTGCTCCTCGGCATCCTCGTCGAGGGCGAGGGACCGGGCAGCGCCATCCTCAAAGATCTCGGCATGACCGAGGAGAGCTTGCGTCGCGCGCTCGCGCAGGTGCGCGACACCGGCTTCGACTACGAGGCCAGCGCCACCGGGGAGAGCATGCTCAAGAAGTACACCCGCGACCTCACCGAGCTCGCCCGTGAAGGCAAGCTCGATCCCGTGATCGGGCGCGACGAAGAGATCAAACGCGTCATCCAGGTCCTTAGCCGGCGCACCAAGAACAACCCGGCGCTGATCGGCGAGCCGGGCGTGGGCAAGACCGCCATCGCCGAGGGCTTGGCGCAGAAGATCGTCGCCGGCGACGTGCCCGAGATGCTGCGCGGCCGGCGCGTGCTGGCCCTCGACCTGGGCGGCATGGTCGCCGGCGCCAAGTACCGCGGCGAGTTCGAGGAGCGCCTGAAAGGCGCGCTCGACGAGATCCGGCGCGCCAAGGACGTGGTGCTCTTCATCGACGAGCTGCACAACGTCGTCGGCGCCGGAGCGGCCGAGGGCGCCATCGATGCCTCCAACATGATGAAGCCGATGCTGGCGCGCGGCGAGCTGCAGTGCGTCGGTGCGACCACGCTCGACGAGTACCGCCAGCACATCGAGAAAGACTCCGCCCTGGAGCGGCGTTTCCAGCCGATTCTCGTGGGCGAGCCGAACGTCGAACAGACGGTCGCCATCCTCGAAGGGCTGCGCGACAAGTACGAGGCGCACCATAAGGTGAAGATCACCGACGAGGCGCTCGCCGAAGCGGCTCGTCTGAGCGACCGCTACATCAGCGACCGCTTCTTGCCCGACAAGGCGATCGACCTGCTCGACGAGGCGGCCAGCAAGTTGCGCATCGAGGCGACCATGCTGCCGCCCGACCTGCGCGACATGGAGCTCAAGCTGCAGGAGCTCACGCGTGAGGGTGCGGCGGCCGTCCAGGCGCAGGACTACGAGCGCGCCGCGCACCTCAAGGAGCAGACCGACAAGATCCAGCGCACCTTCGTCGACGCCAAGAACGCCTGGCTGGCGCAGAAGGGCATCGCCGACGCCACCGTCGACGCCGACGACATCGCCGAGATCGTGAGCCAGTGGACGGGTATCCCGGTGCAGCGCATGCTCCAAGAAGAGGCCGACAAGCTGCTCGAGATGGAGCAGGCCCTGCATCGGCGCGTGATGGGTCAGGACGAGGCGGTCGTCGCCGTTTCCGAGGCCGTGCGCCGGGCTCGTGCGGGCCTCAAAGACCCGAATCGCCCGATCGGCTCGTTCATCTTCCTGGGGCCGACGGGCGTGGGCAAGACCGAGCTGGCCCGGGCGCTGGCCGAGTTCCTCTTCGACGACGAGGGCGCCCTCATCCGGCTCGACATGAGCGAGTACATGGAGAAGTTCTCCACCTCGCGGCTCGTAGGCTCGCCCCCCGGCTACGTCGGCTACGAGGAGGGCGGCCAGCTCACCGAGGCGGTGCGCCGGCGGCCGTACAGCGTGGTGCTGTTCGACGAGATCGAGAAGGCGCATCCCGACGTCTTCAACGTCCTGCTGCAGATCCTCGACGACGGGCGGTTGACCGACAGCAAGGGGCGCGTGGTCGACTTCAAGAACACGGTAGTCATCATGACGAGCAACGTGGGGAGCGCCGAGGTCTCGCACCCGCTCGGCTTCACCGCCGACGGCGGGGGGAGCGACGGCAGAGAGGCCGAGAAGCGCCTCATGGACGAGCTGCGCAAGGCCTTCCGGCCCGAGTTCCTCAACCGCATCGACGAGATCATCATCTTCCACTCGCTGACGCGCGAGCAGCTCACGCAGATCGTCGACCTGTTGCTCGCGCGGGTGCGCAACTTGGTGGAGGGGCAGGGCATGCACCTGGAGGTGACCGAAGCGGCCAAGGCGCTCATCGCTGAGCAGGGCTACGACCAGCAGTACGGGGCGCGACCGCTGCGCCGGACGATCCAGCGCCTGATCGAGAACCCGCTCTCGGGCGAGCTGCTGCGCGGGCGGTTCAAGGAGGGGGAGACGATCCGTGTCAAGGCGGTCGAAGGGCGGGTCGTCCTCGAGCAGGCGTCGGCAAAGGTGAAGCCGCCGCGGACCTGAACGCGTCACGTTCGCGGGCTCAGACGTTGCGGCGGCGGGGCGATGCCCCTACAGTGAACTGATGGGTAAGTTCCGCAGGGTGTTCTGGAGCGGCCTCGTCAGCGGGGCGCTCAGTATCGTTCTCGCCCCGCGCCTGCGCGGCTCGCGCCGCGAGGCAGGCGAGCACGCGCACCGGCTGGTAGGCAAGCGCGCTCGTCGCGCCGTCGGCGACTTCGCCGGCACGCCGTGCTCAGGTCAGGGTGACTCGGCCGGTTGCGACGGCCCGCGTCCATGCTGAGACGCCTTTGCCGAGACCGCGGTCGGCCGAGCGGCCGACAAGGCCGCGTGCAACGCCGCGCAAGATTACCTTCCCGCCGAAGGCAGCCTACAGCCTTCGGGCTTTTCGTCCGATAGTATGGGTCGGAACGGACCGATCAGGAGGAGGGCATGCCTCAGAAGCAAGTCGATGAGCACGGAGAGATCACTGTCGATGTCGGCTTCGAGGAACTGACGCTCGTGGCCTACATGGGCGACCTGAAAGTGGTCGGCAAGGCCCACGTGGGGGTGGACAGCCGTTCGTCCTCGCGACGCTCTTCCGACTACATTCGCTCGTTCCCCGACAAGCGCATCACGCTGTCCGACGTGCGCGTGTACAAGAAGGGTTCGGCCGAGCTTTTCGATGCGGCCCCGTTCATGATCCTGAACATCGATCGCGTCGACCTCATCTACGCGCGCGAGCCCACACAGGGTCGCATGATCGAGGCGGGTTGCCTCGAAGCCGAAGAACCTGCCTGATCCAGCACTCCTTGGCGATGCCTCGTCGCGCAACGCTTCCTTGACAGGCGACGGGGTAGAACCGCGCGACGATCACACCGGGAAGAGGCGCCTGTGTACTCCATCGACATCGTGCTGCCCACGGCCCGTTCGCGCGCTCAAGGCTCTGCCGCCTCATCCTGTTCGCGCTCGAGCTCCTGCTCGGTGGCGAGGCTGGCCGCTTCCACCTCGCGCAGGCTCAAGTGCGCGATGCTCAGGAAGACGAAGCCCAGCGTCACGCCCACGAGTGTCTGCATGCCTTGCAGGCCGATGGCGTAGGTGAGGGCGTCTTCGCTGCCTACCCCTCCGATCGCCAGCGCGGCGACGGCCGCGGCCTGGAAGGTGCCCCAGTTGCCCGGCGTGATCGGGACCAGGCCGATGATGTTTGTGGCGATCATCACCAGCGCCGCGACGCCGACGCCGGCGGTGCCGATGTGGAACGCGTGCATGACGAAGAAGTAGATGATCAACTGCACGATCCACGTGGCCGACTGCGCCGCGAACTCGAGCAACGCCGACAACGGCTTGCCCATGATGCGCTGGCTCTCACCGAGGGCGATGAGGTGACCGAGAGCCTGGCGCCGCAGGCGCTGCCGTAGGTGGGGCCGTGGCAGGCGCGTCGCCACAAGGTGGGCACCGGCGAGCCGTAGCTCGCGGACGTGCCCGAGGTGCGTGAGGGTGGCGCCGATCGGGGGTTCGCCGGCGGCCTCGGTGACGCTTGCCTTGCGTCGGCGCTCGTAGAGCACGAGGGCCACGATGAGGCCGGCGGCGATGATGCCGCCGGCGATGAGCGTGCCGCGCGCCCACGTGGGCACGCCGACGCCGACGAGCAGGAAGAAGGCCAGCGCCACGATGCTGGCCACGGCGAAGAGCCGCTCGCCGAGTACGGTGCCGAAGATCGTCGCCACCGGCACGACGACGTCGCGGCGCTTGAGCGAGGCGTGCAGCGCGTAGGCGCGCGCCACCTCGCCCAGGCGCGCCGGCACGAGCCAGTTGATCATGAGGCCGATGCTTGTGGCCGAGAAGGCCTCCACGGTCCGGGCGCGAGCTGTGCCGAGCGCATCGAAGACGATCTTCAGGTCGACGCCCTTGAGGAAGATCGCGCCCACGTCGAGTGCCACTGCCGCCGCCATCCAGCGCCAGTCCACGCTGATGAACGATCGGCCGATGTGAGAAGGATGGGCTCGCCAGATGAGGATCGACAGGAGGATCGCGAGGAAGAGGAGCTTTGTCCACCAGTGGCGGTTCCAGAAGGACACGGCGCGCGAGAGTGAGCTGGGCATGGTCCATACATACACGACACCGGGGAACGATGGCAATCGGCCGCGGCGCGCGCCGCGGCCGCCGGGCTGGGCCCGTGAGGGCCCGGCCCGGCCCGGCCCAGCCCGGCTCGTGTGCTAAACTTACAAACCAGCGTTTTCAGAAGGAGAGCAGCGGGTTTGCCGATCTATGAGTATCGCTGTGACCGGTGTGGTCACACGTTCGAGGTCTTCCAGAAGTTCAGTGACGCACCGATCGAGTCGTGCGAGGAGTGCGGTGGCCCGGTCGCCAAGGTCCTCTACCCGGTCGCCGTCCATTTCAAGGGATCGGGGTTCTACACAACCGACTACGGTCGCTCCTCGAGAGCCCGCCGGGCGGGCAAGGACGAGGGCGAGGCGAAGGGCGGCGCCGATGAAGGGTCGGGCAGCACGGGCGCGAACAACGGCTCGAAGAAGGAGAAGGCCGCCGAAGCCGCCGGCAAGGGCGCCGCGGCCGCTTCCAAGACCGGCTCGAGCTGAGGCTTGAGCCCCTCGTCAGGAGGGAAGCTGGTGCAGCCGCCCGACGATCCCACCGCCGGCGCCCGAGCCCGGGGCTCGGGTGACGCGGCGGCCGAGAGCGAGGGTGAGCAGCGCGCTGCCGAGCGCCTCGCCGCCGAAGACATGGCTCGCCAGGCCAAGGCCAACCTCAAGAGCCTCGTCAGCGACGACTCCTCATCGCTCCCCTCTCTGGGCGCCATCGCCGACGACATCCGTCTGCAACTCGCTGACTCAGGCGAAGTCGCCATCCTGTACGTGAGGCTCAAACGCTACGGGCGCCTTGAGCGCATCTTCGGCTGGCAGATCGTCGCCGACATCCTCGCCGCCATCGCTCGCAACCTGAGCGAGATGGTCGGCGGCACGTTGCGCGCCCTCGACGTGCTGGCCGACTTCACGCTCTCCGACAACGCCTTCGTCGTCGTGCTCTCGCCGCCGCGCAGCGGCCAGCCCATCTCACCCGAAGATCTGTTGATGGTGCGTCGGCGCGTGTACGAGCGCCTGCAGGGCACGCTGCTCAACGACCTCGCGCCGGGCGTCTACGACCGCGTGCACCCGTTCGTGGGGGCCGCCGTCATCTACGAAGACGATGCTCTCACCTTCGAGCAGAACCTGCAGAAGGGCGTGGCGCTGGCCATGCAGGCCGCCGAACGCGACGCGAAGGGCTACGACGCCGAACTCGAGACGACCCTGGCCGAGGTGTTGGCCGGCGACGATCTTGAGGCGCTCTTCCAGCCCATCGTCGATGTGCGGCGCAAAGGGGTCGTGGGCTATCATGCCGCGGCCCGCGGGCCGTTCTACTCCCCGTTGCGCCTGCCCGACGTGCTGGCCGATGTGGCCCGCCGCTCACCGCTGCTCGGTACCTTCGGTGTTGCGGCGCGCCAGGCGGCGGTGGCTCGCGCGAACGGCCTCATGCCCGAGGAGCTCCTGTTCGTCAACTGTGTGGCCAACGAGCTGCCGAACGCGGCCATCGTGGCGCTCAGCGAGTTCTACTCCCTCAACACCACCCTCGTACCCCAGCACGTCGTGTTCGACCTCGCTGCCGCCGACCTCACCGCGAACGCCGCCTCGACCCTGCGCGTGCTCGGCAACGTGCGCGAGATGGGCTTCCAACTGTGCATCGCCGACCTGGGCGCCGAATTCACCGTGCTCGACCTCATCGGCCGCGCCCAGCCGGAGTTCCTCAGCATCGACCCGCTGCTCGTCGCCGGTTCGGCGGGCGATCCCACGATGATCGACTCGGTGCAGTTCCTGCTGCGCTTCTCGGCGCGCATCGGCGCGCAGCTCATCGCCACAGAAGTGAGCGACGAGGAGCAGTTCGAGGCCCTGCGCGGCGTCGGCGTCGAGCTGTTCCGCGGCGAGCTTGTGGCGCGCCCCGACACGCGGTTGCCCAAGGTCTCGTTCGCCAAGCTGGGGCTGTAGCGGCCGCTACGCGGTGAGCGTGACCGACAGGCGCTCGTCGGTCGTGTCGGCGTCGTGCACCGTCACGCGGTTGCGTCCGCGCCTCTTCGATTCGTAGAGCGCCTCGTCGGCGCGCTCGATGAGCTGCGTCTCATCGAGCGCGCCTTCCGGGTGGGCAGCCACGCCGGCGCTCACCGTCGTGAACACGACGTTGCCGTCGCGCAGCGTGACTCCGGAGGCCTCGATGGCGACTCGGATGCGCTCGGCCAGCTCGAAGCCGTCGTGCTCGTTGCCGCGGATTAGGACCGCGAACTCCTCGCCGCCGTAGCGGGCCGCCAGATCGGCCTCGCGCACGAGCGCGTCCAGCGCCGACCCCACGCGGCGCAGCATGTCGTTGCCCGTCTCGTGCCCGTAGCGGTCGTTGAAGCGCTTGAAGCGGTCGAGGTCGAACATCACCAGAGCCAGATGGCCGCCGTAGCGATCGGCCCGTTTGACCTCGTTGTGGAGGTAGTCGACGAACGTGCCGTAGTTGTAGAGGCCGGTGAGCCGGTCGGTGAGCGATGAAGCGGCGAGCAGTGCCTGCAGCCTGTGGTGGTTGCGCTGCACGCGCCCCAGGAAGAGGCCTGCGAGCCAGAAGGCGAGCAGGCCGGCCAGCGCATGACGGATCTCGGCCGTGCCGGCGGGCTGGCGCACGCCGGACCAGGCGACGAAGAAGAGGCCGAGCCAGCCGGCGACGACGAGGCTACCCAGCTCGAAGAAGAAGATCGCAGCGAGCATCAGGGGGAAGATGAAGAGCGGCCAGAGGGAAAGCGCGCCCGAGACGAGCACGATCGCGGAAACGCCCAGGAGGGATGCCGACAAAGCCATCGCCCGGCGCACGGTCAGGCGGCGGCGTCCGAGATCACCATGAAGTTGGCTCGCTTCTGGCACTCGCTGCTCCAGACCCGTTGGCGTTGAGTTCGACGTGGCGGCTCCGGCTCCTGTATGAGCCCGAGGAGCTGCTTGGTGCGTCGGTGTCCCAGTCCGTCCGTGTGTCCGGTGCTCCTGTGGAGCGCGAAGGCAAAGCATCGTCCCGCTACGGTAGAATCAACGCATGCCGACCATCCTCCTGACCAACGACGACGGCATCTCATCGCCGGCGCTGCTCGCGCTGCGGCGCGTGCTCGCGCCGCTCGGCGCCGTGATCACCATCGCGCCCGACCGCAACTACAGCGCCGTGGCGCGCGGCATCACCATCGACCGCGCCCTGCGCATCGAGCCGCTCACGTTCGGCGAAGACTTCTCGGGCAGCGCCGTCGACGGCACGCCGGTCGACTGCGTGCGCGTCTCGATGCTGGGTTTCTTCGGGCCGCGCCCCGACTTCATCCTGTCGGGCATCAACATGGGCGCCAACCTGGGCGACGACGTCACGTACTCGGGCACCGTGGCCGCCGCGCTCGAGGGCGTCCTCCTCGACGTGCCGTCCGCCGCCGTCTCGGTGGCCTCGCGCGAGCCGCGCTTCCTGCACGAGACAGCCGGTCTGGTCGTGCCCCTCGTCAGGCGGGCGATGGAGCGCGGCTTGCCGCCGCGCACGCTCATCAACATCAACCTTCCCGAGCTGCCGCGCACCGAGATCAAGGGGATCAAGCTCACCCACCTGGGGCGGGCGAGCTATCACGACCGGGTGATCGTCGAGAGCGACGACGGCAGCCACGACACCTACAGCATGCGCAGCGTCAAGAACGGCGACGAGGGCCACCAGGTCGGCAGCGACTTCGAGGCGGTCGAGAATGGTTACATGTCGCTGACGCCGTTGCGCTTCGACCTGAGTAGCGAGCAGAGTACGCTCTCGCTCGCGGACTGGCGCCTCGATGAGCTGTTCGCCGGCGCGTCGCACGCGGAAGGCTGAACGGTGGGCGGCTACGATCCCGTGATCTTCGATCTCGACGGCACGATCGTCGACACGGTCGAGCTCATCCGCCGCTCGTTCCGCTACGCCACGCGCCGGGTGCTGAAGAAGGAGCTGCCCGACCGCGAGATCATGGCCTATGTAGGCCAGCCGCTCATGACGCAGATGGTGCAGCTCTCTCCCCAGCACGCGCAAGAGCTGTACGACGTCTATCGCGCCTACAACCATCGCGTGCACGACGAGTTCATCCGCGGCTATGCGGGCATCGACGAGGCGCTTGCCGGCCTCAGAGAGGCCGGCAAGCGCCTCGGGCTCGTCACCTCGAAGAGCGCCGACACCACGAAGATGGCGTTCCGCGCGGTCGGCCTCGAACAACACTTCGACGTGGTGGTCACGGCGAGCGACACGACCGAGCACAAGCCTAGGCCGGCGCCCATCCTGCTGTGCCTCGAGCGCTTGGGCGCCGGTCGCGAGCGCTTGGGCGCCGGTCGCGAGCGCCTGGGCGCCGGTCACGAGCGCCCGATCTACATCGGCGACAGCCCGTACGACGTCGCGGCCGGCAAGGCCGCCGGCATCGCGACGGCGGCGGTCACCTGGGGCCTGTTCTCCGCCGACGATCTCGCTGATGCAGGGCCCGACCATCTGCTCACGCGGCCCGACGAGATCGTGGCGGTCTGCCTGGAGGGGGAGGAGGGCTAGATGGCGGTTCCCGACGAGGTGCGGCGGCGCTACGACGAGCTGCGGCGCTCGGTCGAGCACCACGCCTACCAGTACTACGTCCTCGACCAGCCCGAGATCGACGACGCCGAGTACGATGCCCTCTTCCGCGAGCTGCAGGCCCTCGAAGAGGCGCACCCCGAGCTGCGCACGCCCGATTCGCCCACCCAGCGGGTCGGCGGCGAGCCGCTCAAGGAGTTCGCTCAGGTGCGCCATCTGCAGCCCATGCTCTCGCTGGCCAACGCGCGCAACATCGACGAGCTGCTCGCCTGGGACAGGCGCAACCGTCGCCTGCTCGAAGCCGACGGGCTCGGTGACGTACCGCTCCGGTACGTCACCGAGCCCAAGATCGACGGCCTCGCCATCTCGCTCGTCTACCGCGACGGCGTTTTCGACGTGGGCGCGACGCGCGGTAACGGCAGAGTCGGTGAAGACGTCACGGCCAATCTGCGCACCGTCCATGCCGTCCCGCTGCGTCTACGGGCACGTGACCGCGGGCAGCCCGCCCCGTCTGTCGTCGAGGTACGCGGCGAGGTGTACCTGCCGCTGGCGGGCTTCGAGCGCCTGAACGAGCAGCGCGCGCACGAGGGCCTGCCCACGTTCGCCAACCCGCGCAACGCCGCCGCCGGGTCGATCCGCCAGCTCGATCCGGCGGTCGCCGCTTCGCGGCCGCTGTCGATCTGGGTCTACGGCATCGGCTATTCCGAGGGGTTCGCGCTCGACGGGCACTGGGCAGCGCTGATGTGGCTGCGAGAGCAGGGCTTCAAGGTCAATCCCGACGTCGAGCGGCACGCCGACATCGAGGCCGTCATCCAGGCCTGCAAGCGCTGGGGCGAGCGGCGCGCCGCCCTCGACTTCGACATCGATGGAGTGGTGATCAAGGTCGATTCCTTCCGTATGCAAGACGCGTTGGGCGCCGTCGCGCACGATCCCCGCTGGGCCATCGCTTTCAAGTTTGCGCCGACGACGGCGACCACGAAGCTGCATGCCATCGAGGTCAACGTGGGTCGCACGGGCGTGCTGACGCCGTTCGCCGTGCTCGAGCCGGTCGAGGTCGGCGGTGTGACCGTCAAGCTCGCCACGCTGCACAACGAAGACGACATCCATCGCAAAGACATCCGCCCCGGCGACACGGTCATCATCCAGCGGGCCGGCGATGTGATCCCCCAGGTCGTCGGCCCCTTGACGCAGGAGCGGACCGGCGCCGAACGCGTCTGGACCATGCCCGAGCGCTGCCCGTCGTGCGGCGCCCGAGTCGTCCGCGAGCAAGGCGAGGTCGCGGTGCGCTGTCCCAACCGTTCCTGTCCGGCGCAGATCGTCGAGAGCATCAAGCACTTCGTCAGCAAAGACGCCATGGACGTCGACGGTCTGGGCGAAGAGGCTGTGACGGCGCTCCACGAAGCCGGACTCATCGCCAACGTGGCCGACCTCTACGATCTCAGCCGCAGCAAGCTCGTCGACGTGCCGCTCTTCAGTCGCAAGGCTAAAGGTCCGAACGGGGAAGACATCCTCGTGCCCGGTAAGATCGCCGAGTACGTGCTCACCTCGCTGGAAGCGTCGAAGAGGCAGCCCTTCGCGCGCGTGCTCTACGCTCTCGGCATCCGCCATGTCGGCAGCGTCACCGCACAAGCGCTGGTCGAGCACTTCCCCAGCATCGACGCTCTCGAGGCGGCGACGGCAGACGAGATCGCCCGGGTGCCCGGCGTGGGGACGGTGGTCGCCGAGGCCGTGAAGGACTACCTCGCCGACGAGCGTAATCAGGAGACGCTGGCCAAGCTGCGCATCCACGGCCTTCGTTTCGTCGAGGAGGCGCCGCAGCGGGCCGAGGGGCCGTTGCGCGGCAAGACGTTCGTGATCACCGGCACACTGGTGTCGTTCTCGCGCGCCGAGGCCCGGCAGCGCATCGAGGGGCTCGGCGGCAAGGTGACCGACTCGGTGAGCAAGAGCACCGACTATCTGGTTGCGGGCGCCGGCCCGGGGTCGAAGCTGGCCAAGGCACGGCAGGTCGGGGTGGCGGTGATTGGCGAAGACGAGTTCATCGAGCTGCTCGGCGGGTCGCGCGACGAGCCCAGGCCGGGACGGATGCTCGACGGTGGGTCACGGCCTCCGCTCGGGTGAGGGCCAAGGGCAACCTCGGCCGGATCTCATGCGCAACCGCGACGTTGCGAGGTTCCCACCGGAATCACCAAGACTGCGCCTTCTGGGGGCAAGACACGTGCGGATGGCCGAGCGGGCTCTGCCGAATCGGCCATCCGTTAACATTGCTTAATCGTGCATTAACACCGGCTTCGTAAAGAGGTCGTAGAGTGCACGGCATAGCGTGACTTCCTCTCCGAGAAGCGCGCGCATGCCAGCGCCAAGCTGGTACCTCCTATCTTCTTCAGGTTCGCCCAGGCCCCGGGCGAACCACGTCCCGAATCAGGTCGCGCGGCACACCGTGCGTGCGACCGCGGCGAAGTTAACTCTGCTTAAGGCGTGCTTAACACCCCCTTAACCATCCTCGGCCATACTCCTATCTGTGGCTCCTTTCGCTGTTGCAGCGAAGACCCCCCTCCATAAGGGCGCACCCCAAGCCCTTGGCACAGAGGCCCCGTTCCCGGCGGGGCCTCTTTATTGTGCGGAGGCCGGCGGGCCGCCGGCCTCCGCGCGCCCGTACGGGCTTACTCGGAACACCACCGGTTCGCTCGGAGCGCCGTCTGCCGATACACTAGAGCCAAGGCCGGCGTAGCTCAGTTGGCAGAGCAGCTGTCTTGTAAACAGCAGGTCGACGGTTCGATTCCGCCCGCCGGCTCCAGCCGTTTCGCCGCCGTGTTCACCGCGTTCGCGGCGGCGACGCTCCGCACAGCGCGGTTGCTGCGCCGGTGGCGCGCCGCTCAGCGGGCCTCCTTCAGTGGCGGTGCTCATCGGCCTCGCGATACAATGCTTGCGGGTCTCGACAAGGACTGAGCTCGCTTGGTTCGCAGGTGGTTGTCGGGTCTCTCGGTCGTGTGCGGCATGCGCGGCCGACCGGAGCGAAGCTGACGGAGGTGATGCCTATGGAGCCCAAGATCCCCACGCGCATGGGCGACGGGTCGTTGACCGAGATGACCCGCAGCGAGATCAAGGCCGATCTCGAGGCCGGCACGCAAGCGGCGGCCAAGCGGGCCAGGTGCCCTGAGCTCACGCAGGACGAGCTCGATCACCTGCTCGACATCTACGCATCCTCAGCCAGGTTCACGGCCGTCGACATCGGCGACGAGGTCGTCATGACCAACGACGGCACGGGGACCAAACACATCGGCAACCGCATCCAAGATCTGCAGTCGTTCGAGCAGCTGCTCGGCGTCGACATCGTCGAGCTCTGGCAGATCGATTACTCGTTCAAGGCGGTCAAGACCAACGTCGCCCACGAGGCCCAGACCATGAAGATGGCGCAGCTGCTGCTCACCAACCCGGTGCAGTACGGCGCCATGCCCGATCTCGGACGCTACTCCCAGCCCGACGGCCCGATCCCCAACTGGTCGGAGCTGCTGCCGCTGGGCAAGATCGACGAAGCCCGCCGGGCCCAGGAAGCGGCCAAGGAGATGCTGGTCGAAGACATCGCGTTCGTGGCCGACAACATGGTCGCCGCGGGCACCGACGGCATCGACTTCGACACCACGGGCGCGGCCGGCGACGCCGACTTCCTTGCCGCCCTCACCGCCTGCCGCAAGCTGCGCCGGAAGTACCCGTGGCTGGGCATCGAGATCGGCATGGCGGCCGAGTTCGTGCTCGGCATGCACGGTCAGCTCGAGTTCGACGGCGAGCGTTTGGCGGGCATGTGGCCCAAGGACCAACTGCGTATGGTGCAGGCCGCTGGGGCCAGCATCTATGGCCCGGCCGTGAACGTGAACACCGGCAAGTCGGCGGCCTGGAACATCGCTCGGGCGATCACCCTCATCAAGCCGGCGGCCGAGATCGCCGAGATCCCCGTCCACGTCAACGTGGGCATGGGCGTGGGCGGCGTGCCGACCTGCGTCCATGTGCCTGCCGATGCGACCTCACGGGTCTCAAAGGCGGTCGTCGAGATCCTGAAGATCGACGGCTACTAGGTGGGCACGGGCGACCCGCTCGGCATGGAGTCGGCGCACACGCAGGCTTCGGGTATGCAGGGGATGCGGGCGGCCGGAGATCTGGTCGCTCGCATGCAGATGACCCGGAGGATGCGGCTCAAGGAAGCCAAGCAGTACGTGGCCGACAAGCTCCACTGCACGACTCGGGACCTCTCGGACCCTATAGCCATGGAGTCGCTACGCGCCGAGCATGGCCTTGGCCAGCTACCGCTCCCTTCGTCGGTCCAGCCCGACGAGGCCGGCATGATCGAGGCCAAGTTCAACATCGCCGAGCTGCTCGACATCCCGATCAACTGCGTCGAACGGTTCAAGAAGCATGCCGGGATGAGGGTCGCGGCCGAAAGCTGAGCGCAGACCGACGTGTGGGAGGCACCGGCTGGGGCCGGGTGTGCGTCGCGCACACCCGGCCCCAGCCGCACACGCAGGGGCGAGGCCGCCGCGGCGCGGATCAGCGCCGGGTTTCCCCGGCCCCAGCCGCACACGGAGGGGCGAGGGGCGACACGGATCTCGTGTCGCCCCTCGCCCACAGGAAGGAGTCCCCTGCTCCGCTCGCCGTCCGGTGGGGCCTTGTCCGGCAGGCCGAGAGGAGCGGGGCCCTCTGAGGAAGAGGGCGTCATCCGTAGGCGGGCGGGGCCGGCGGCCGGAACGGCCGCCGGCCCCGCCCGCCCGTCTTGTCTCCAACTGCGCTGCTCCCGGCCCCTCCCTGGTGCGACCTCGTGGCGAGAGTCGCGCCGGGGCGCCCTCCTTCATCTGCCGGGGCGCCGCACAGCGCATGCGCCCGCGCGACCAGGCGAAACGGGCGTGAATGCGGTGCTCGCACTCGTCGACCGACGATGCCCCCCGTCGTGCGAGCGCCGCGCTCACCGGCGCAGCAGAGCGCCATAGGAGTATAGCAGAGTCATTGGTCGGCTGACTGACCAACGACCCTGCGAAGGCCGTCGCCAGGAACTGTTCCGCCGCACAGCGGCGTCTGGTACCATGCAGACCTTCAGGAGTGGTGAGGATGGACAAGACAGACATCCCGGTCAAAGACCCGACGCCGCACCTCTCGCCGACCGCATCGGTGATCCTCGAGGCGGCGAAGCGTATCCTGCAGCGCGACGGGTTCGCGCATCTCACCTTCGAGGCCATCGCCGGCGAGGCCGGCGAGCATCCCTCGCTCATCCGCTATCATTTCGGCACCAAGGCCGGCCTGATCGCCGTGCTGGTCGATTCGGTCATGCACCTCGAGAGCCTCGATATCCTGGCGACCGTGTCGGGCAACGAAGAAGGCGCCGAGCGTCGCCGCGCCCTGCTGCGCATGCACCGCGACATCGCCCGCGAGCTCGATGCCTACCGCATGTTCTACGACCTGATCCCCCACGTCGTGCGCAACGACGATCTCCGTGCACGGTTCAGGGCTCTGTTCGAGTGGTACCGCGACCTCGATGCCTGGGCGCTGTCGCCCGACGCCGACCCCGGGTGGCGCCATGGCCATCCCCAAGACGGCGCCCAACCCCTACTGGGCGCACAAGTTCCTCGACTTCATGCTCGACCCCAGAAACGCCGCCGAGAACGCCAACTACATCGGCTACCAGAGCGCCGTGGCGGCCACCGTGCCGCTGGTCGCCGACCCCATCCAGAGCGCCCTGCGGCCCACCTCGGAGCAGCTCGCCAAGGGCGTCGTGCCGATCGACCTGGGCGCCTTCTCGCGCGTCTACGACACCGCCTGGGAGAAGGTCAAGAGCGCCTGAGGAGGGGCCGCGATCGCGGCGGGCGGGCCATGCGCGCAGACGGCCGGGTCGTGTGCGGTCGCTTGCCCGTCGGTGCGCGTCGCGTGCCCATGGATGTAGACTAGCGGCACCGAAGGCGACCTGGGGGTGAGCCGGTGGAGACCAAGATCAGGACGCGCATGGGAGACGGCTCCTGCGTCGAGCTGACGCGCGCCGAGCTGCGCGCCGACCTGGAGGCCGGCACCGAGGCGGCGGCGGCGCGGGCGAAAGTCCCGCCCCTGACGGCGGAGGAGCTCGACCACCTGCTCGACATCTGGGCTTCGCCGGCGCGCTTCAGCGCCGTCGACTTGGGCGACGAGGTGGTGCTGAGCGTCGACGGCACGAACGCGGGGACCTTCCTCTCGCAGCACCAAGACCTGCAGGTCTACGAGCGGGACTTCGGTTTCGACATCGTCGAGCTCGGCCATGTCGACTACTCGTACAAGGCGGTCAAGACCATCCTGCCCTACCAAGCGCAGCTCATGCGCGATGCGCAGCTCATCCTCACCACGCCTCTGCAGTACGGCGCCATGCCCAACCTGGGCCTCTACTCGCAGCCCGATGGGCCGGTACCCAATTGGTCCGAGCTGCTCCCCCTGGCGCGCATCGACGAGGCGCGCGCCGCGCAGGAAGAGGCCATCGAGCACGCCGTCAAAGACATGGTCCAGGTGGCCGACGCCATGTGGGAGGCCGGCGCAGACGGCATGGATTTCGACACGTCGGGAGCCGCGGGCGACGGCGATTTCCTGGCCACGTTGCGCGCGGTCGAGACCATCCGCGACAGGTACCCGGACATGGGCATCGAGCTGGGCATGGCCGGCGAGTTCGTGCTCGGCATGCACGGCAAGCTCGAGTACGACGGTGTACGGCTGGCCGGCCTGTGGCCACGCGAGCAGATGAAGCTGGCCGCCAAAGCGGGCGCCACCATCTTCGGGCCCGCGGTGAACGTCAACACGCGCAAGTCGGGCGCCTGGAACATCGCCCGAGCTCTGACCCTCGTCAAGCCGTGCTGCGACGAGGCCGCGATCCCCATTCACATGAACGTGGGCATGGGCGTGGGAGGCGTGCCGATGGCCTACTACGGGCCCGTGGACGCCGTCTCGCGGGCGTCGCGCGCCTGCGTCGACATCCTGCGTCTCGACGGCTTGTAGGTGGGCACGGGCGACATGCTCGCCCAGCCGTGCGCCCACTCACTCGCCTCGGGCATGGGTGGCATCAGGGCCGCCGGAGACCTGGTGGCCAGGATGCAGATGACCCGGGGGATGAGGCTCAAGGAGGCCAAGGCGTACGTCGCCGGCAAGCTCGGGATCGGTGAGGACGACCTCTCGGACCCGATCGTCATGAACGAGGTACGTGGTGAGCGCGGCCTCGGCCGGGTGGTGACGGGTGAGGCGAGCTACCCGAACGAGCCCAACGCCATCGAGGCCAAGTTCCGCATCGCCGAGCTGCTCGACGTGCCCATCGCCTGCGTGAGTCGCTTCGTCGAGCGGTCAGGGCTGGGGAGGGGGGCAGCAGCGGGGCATTGAGGCGGCCGTAGCCGCTCTGCTAGGCTCGCAGAGAACGGGACGACACTTACCGGGGGTGGTGCACAGTGGAACCGAAGATCCCGACCCGCATGGGGGACGGGCAATTGGTCGAGATGACGCGCAGCGAGATTCGCGCCGACGTCGAGGCGGGGATCGAGGCGGCGGTCAAGCGGGCCAAGGTGCCGCCTTTGAGCCAAGACGAGGTCGACCACGTGGTCGATATCTATGCCTCGCCGGTGCGTTTCATCGGCGTCGACATCGGCGACGAGGTCGTGCTGAGCTGCGACGGCACCGGCATGAAGACCGTTGCCACGCGTCTGCAAGACATGCAGGCCTTCGAGCAGTGGATGGGCGCCGACCTGACCGAGCTGTGCGTGGGCGACTACTCGCTCAAGGTCGTGCGCACCATCCTGCCCTACGAGGCGCAGCAGCTGCACGACGCGCAGCTCGCGCTGATCGCCCCGTGCCAATACGGCGTGATGCCCAACCTTGGTCTCTACTCCAAACCGGACGGTCCCTGCGAGAATTGGTCGGGGCTGCTGCCCGAGGCGCGTATCGACGAGGCGCGGGCGGCGCTCGACGAGGCCGTCGAGTATGCCGTGAAAGACATGGTGAACCTGGCCGACGCCATCTACGAGGCCGGCGCCGATGCTCTCGACTGGGACACGACGGCCGCCTCGGGCGACGCCGAGTTCCTGGCGGCGCTCAAGGCGACCGAGATCATCCGCAAGAAGTATCCCGACATGGGCGTGCAGCTGGGCATGGCCGGCGAGTTCGTGCTCGGCATGCACGGCGCCGTCGAGTACGACGGCGTGCGCCTGGCCGGCCTGTGGCCCAAGGAGCAGATGAAGCTGGCCGAGAAGGCCGGCGCGACCATGTACGGGCCCGTGGTCAACGTGAACACCGGCAAGAGCTGTGCCTGGAACATGGGCCGTGCTCTCACCATCGTGAAACCGTGCATGGACGAGGCCACGATCCCCGTGCACATGAACGTGGGCATGGGCGTCGGGGCTGTCCCGATGTTCAAGTACCCGCCGGTCGACGCGGTCTGCCGCTCCGCGAAAGCGTGCGTCGAGATCCTGCGCATCGACGGCTTGTAGGTAGGCTCGGGCGATCCCCTGGGCATGCAGGGGACGCACACGCAGGCCGCCGGCATCGGCGGGATCAGGGCTGCCGGAGATCTGGTGGCCCGGATGCAGATGCGGGGCCTGCGTTTGAGAGAAGCCAAGGCGTACGTAGCCGGTAAGCTGGGCGTCTCGACGCGAGACCTGAGCGACCCGGCCGTCATGAGCGACATCCGCGGCGAGCTGGGCCTGGGACGCATCCATTCCTACGCCATCAGTCACCCCGCCCAGCCGCAGGGCATCGAGGCCAAGTTCCGCATCGCCGAGGTGCTCGATATCCCGATCGTCTGCGTCGAGCAGTTCAAGAAGCGCACACGGCGCGAGACCGTGCTCCAGGAGACCGTGCTCTAGAAGACCGTGCTCCAGGAAACCGTGCTCCAGGAAACCGGGGTCTAGGAAGAGCCGGGAGGCGACGATGAGCAGCGATGTGACCCGTACACCCGACATCGTTTCGGTGACATCGCGGTTTCGTGTCGAACCGCTCACGCAGGCGGAGTGTGGCGCCCTGCAGGGCGCCACACTCCGCCTGCTCGACGAGGTCGGCGTGCACGTGCCGTCGGTCAGAGCGCTCGACGTCTTCGCCGGCCACGAGGGTGCGCGCGCCGACGCCGCGACCGGCATCGTGAAGCTCTCGCCCGACCTCGTGCGCGCGGCGCTGGCGCGCGCGCCCAGGACGTTCGTCTTGGCGGGGCGCGAGGAGCGCTTCGACCTGCTGCTCGACGGTACGCGCACGTACGTGGCGACCGACGGCGTGGGGACCGTGGTGATCGACGACGCGACGGGCGCGCAGCGCCCGTCGCGCAAGGCCGACGTCGAGCGCATGGCGCGCATCGTCGACGCCCTGCCGCTGGTGAGCTTCTACTGGCCCCTGGTGAGCGCGCAGGACCACGGCCTCACGGCGCCGCTGCACGAGTGCCACGCCGGCCTGACGAACACGCTCAAGCACGTGCGCGGCGGTACCACGGTGCGGCCGCCGCTGGCGCGCTACATCGTTGAGATGGCTGTCGTGGTGGGCGGCGGCGAAGCGGAGCTTCGCCGCCGCCCACCGATCTGCGCCAACATCTGCACGATCTCGCCGCTCGCCCACGATCGTGACGGCCTCGAGTGCGCGCTGACGTACGCGGAGGCAGGCATCCCCGTGAGCTTCATGGCCATGCCCACCATGGGGTCATCGGCGCCGGCCTCGCCGCTCGGCGCGCTGGTGCAGGGCGATGCCGAGGTCGTCAGCGGCATGGTGCTGATCCAGCTCGCGTTCCCCGGCGCCCCGGTGTTCCACTCCGTCCTGGTGTCGCAGATGGAGCCGCACACCGGCGGCTACCTCAGTGAGGTGCCGCTGCCCATCGAGGGCATGCAGGTGCAGCTCGCGCACGCGTGGGGCGTCCCCAGCCTGGGCGGCGGCAGCATGAGCTCGGACGCGCCCGGACGTGGCTGGGGCGCCGGCCGCCAGGCGGGCTTCGGCTCGGCCATGGTGCCGCTGTACGGCGGCGAGGTCTGCGGCTACCTCGGCTTGGCCGAGGGCAGCACCGTGCTCTCGGCGGAGCAGGTGGTCCTCGACCACGAAGCCTGCCGGTACGCCATCGAGACTCTGCGCGGAACGACGCTCGACGAAGGCGAGCTCGCGACGGCGCTCGACGACGTGCGCGCCGTCGGGCCGCGCGGCCACTTCCTCGGTCGACGGCTCACCCGCGAACGGTCGCGGCGGACCTGGGTGCCGTTCTGGCTGCGCCGCGAGCCGGGCATGGGCGCCGCCGAGGGGCCGCGCGAGCGGGGTCGGCGCGAGCTTACACGGATCGAAGCGACGCATCGGCCCGAGCTCTTGCCCGCCGACGCGGCGCGCGAGCTGGCGCGCGTGCTGGCGGCCGCCGACCGGGAGGCCGAGCGGCTCACCTGAGCGTGGCGCCTGTACACGCTTCAAGGTACCATGGGCACGGGGGAGAGGCTGTCGCGCTCAGACCGCGCGACGGCACGCGGGGCGCTCGTCGTGAGCCGCTTCCGCGAGAGCCGCCATACAACGCACCGGGGGTGACGCGTTTGGAGACACGGATTCCAACACGGATGGGCGACGGTTCGCTGATCGCGATGACGCGCAGCGAGTTGCGCGCCGACATCGAGGACGGGATCGGGGTCGCGGCCAAGCGGGCGAAGGTGCCGCCACTGGCCGCCGACGAGCTCGAGCACCTGCTCGACATCTTCGCCTCGCCGGCGGCCGTCGTGTCGGTCGACATCGGTGAGCAGCTCATCCTGAGCTGTGACGGCACCGGCAGCCAGGCCGTCGGTAGCCGCGTCGACGACATGCGCAACTGGGAGGCGATGCTCGGCCCCGACCTTGTGGAGATGTACAACATGGATTACTCCTACAAGGCCGTCAAGACCATCGTGAACTACGAGCAGCAGCTCGTGAAGAACGCGCAGCTCATGGTCACGGTGCCCCTCCAGTACGGCGCCATGCCCGACCTGGGTCGCTACACTCAGCCCGACGGCCCCGTCCCCAACTGGTCCACATTGCTGCCGCTGGGCAAGGTCGACGAGGCGCGCGCCGCTCAGGAAGAGGCCATCGAGCACGCCGTGCCCGATATGGTCTTCGTCGCCGACCACATGTGGGAGGCCGGCGCCGACGGCATGGACTTCGATACCGCCGGGGCGGCCGGCGACGGCGACTTCCTGGCCGCGTTGCGCGCGGTCGAGGCCATCCGCGCCAAGTACCCCGACTTCGGCATCGAGCTGGGCATGGCGGCCGAGTTCGTCCTCGGCATGCACGGGCAGCTCGAGTACGACGGCGTGCGCCTGGCCGGCCTGTGGCCCAAAGACCAGATGAAGCTGGCCGCCAAGGCCGGCGCGACGATCTTCGGTCCTGCCGTCAACGTCAACACCGGCAAGTCCGTGGCCTGGAACACGGCCCGGGCGCTGACCATCGTCAAGCCGTGCGTGAACGAGGCGACCATCCCGATCCACATGAATGTGGGCATGGGCGTCGGCGGCGTGCCCATGACGAGCTACCCGCCCGCCGACGCCGTCTCGCGCGTGGCCAAGGCCTGCGCCGAGATCGGCCGCCTCGACGGCTTGTAGGTGGGCGTCGGCGACCCCATGGGCATGCAGGGTGCTCATGCGTTCGCCGCGGGCATGGGCGGGATGCGGACCGCCGGAGACCTGGTGGCCCGCATGCAGATGACTCGCGGCATGCGTTTGAAGGACGCAAAGGAGTACGTTGCCGGCAAGCTCGGCGTGAGCGTGATCGACCTACACGACCCGCTGGCCATGGTCGAGCGCCGCGGCGAGCTGCAGATCGGCCGCATCGTCGACCAGGATGCGTTCTACCCCGACGAAGCGACCGCCATCGAGGCGAAGTTCCACATCGCCGAGGTGCTCGACGTGCCGATCAACTGTGTCGAGCGCTTCAAGACGCACTCGGGATCCGGGGCGGGGCGCGCCTAGGCGCGCCCCGCCCCGCGGGCCCGCATCTTCCCATCACTCCCGGGTGCTCAAGCGCGTGGCTCTACGTTGTGCGCTTGGTCCGTTCCCGCTACCATGCGGAAAAGGCTACAATGTGAAGCGGTGCTCAAGGCGCGCCGAGGGCGCGCCGCCGCCGGACCCCAAGAGACAGGAACCATGCTCAAGATAGGTACAGCCACGGACCGCATCATCGACGAGACGCTCGACGCGATCAGAGCCGAGTCCGGACAAGACGCGCGCCTCTGCTATCAGTGCGGCAAGTGCAGCGCCGGTTGCCCGGTGCACGCGTGGTTCGACATCGCGCCGAACCGCATGCTGCACCTCCTGCAGCTGGGTGAGTTCGAGACGGTGCTCACGTCGCGTTCGGCGCAGCTCTGCGCCTCGTGCTTCGCCTGCAGCATGCGCTGCCCGAAAGAGATCGACGTGGGCCGCCTCATCGACGCGGCACGCAACATCTGCTACGAGCGCGGCCTGACGCCGGTCGACGAGGTGGCGATGCGTTTCCACCGCACGTTCCTGCGTAACATCCGCTCGCACGGTCGGCTGGGCGAGCTGATGCTCGCCGCCATGCACAACATGGTCCAGCTGCGGCCCTTCGCCGACGTCGACATCGCGCCCGAGCTCTTCTTCAAGGGCAAGCTGCACGTCAGCCTGGGCGGCAAGGTCAAAGACGGCGGTGAGGTCGAACGCATCTTCGCCAAGACGGTGGGGAAGATATGAGCGCGGGCTGGATCCATCGCCCCAGCCGCGACACCCAGCGGCGCACTTGGGCATACTACCCCGGCTGCTCGCTCGAATCCTCGTCCAAGGAGTTCGACATGTCCAGCCGGGCGGTACTCTCGGCTCTTGGTTGCGACCTGGTCGAACTCGACGGCTGGACCTGCTGCGGGGGTAGCTCGGCGCACGCGGTCGACCACGTGCTCGGCGCGGCGCTGCCGGCGCGTAACCTGCGCCTCGCCGAAGAGCTCGGTCTCGACGTCGTCATGCCGTGCCCCGCCTGCTCGGCGCGGCATATCTCCTCCTATCACGAGCTTCAGGATCCCGCGCGGGCCGCCAAGATCAACGCGACGCTCGATGCGCCGGCGAAGGGCACTTCAAAGGTGCTGACGATCCTCGACGCGCTCGATCAGGCGATGGCCGATATCGAGAAAGGCGACCTGCCCTTCGGCGTCGACATGAAGGTGGTGCCCTACTACGGCTGCCTGCTCACGCGCCCGCGGGTCGGTGCCGGTGCCTATACCAACGAGGACGAGGAGCCCGTGATCATGGACCGCATCCTCGAGAAGGTCGGCGCCACCGTACTGCCGTGGGGCTTCAAGACCGAGTGCTGCGGCGCCTCGCTTTCGTTCACGGTCAAAGACGCCGTGCTGGTGAACTCGGCGAGGATCCTGGCGCAAGCCGTCGACGCGGGCGCCGAGGCCATCGTGCTGGCGTGTCAGCTCTGCGAGCAGAACCTCGACCTGCGTCGTAAGCAGATCGCCAAGCACAGCGGTCGGCTCTTCGGTCTTCCCGTGTACTACGTAACCGAGCTGGTCGGTGCGGCGCTTGGTCTTGCGCCCGATGAGCTCGGGGTCGACCTGCACGCCGTCGAGGCGGTGGAGCCGCTGAAGGCGGCCGTCACGCCGCAGGTCGAGGCCGTCACCGAGTAGTCCCGGCTTCCTGCCGTAGCTCGGCGTCGGCCGCCGCGAGAATGCGCGTCAGCTCGAGGCGCTTGTCCTCTTCGAGCGGCTGTGGCTGGTGGTGGGCTACGATGTCGTCGTAGCGCTCGCGGGCGACCTGCATGGGGTCCTTGTACGTGCCGTCGGGCCCGAGCTGGTAGGTGATCGGGAACTTCACCGCGTCGCGCATGTGCCGGCGTGTGTGCGCCTGCCCGAGGAAGTGCCCGGCGGGCCCGACCGCCTTCACCACGTCGATGGCCAGCTGCTCATCGTCGATCTCGAGACCCATGAGGGCGTGCCGCGCGCGGTCGTAGATGTCGGCGTCGAGAAAGATGCCCTCGGGGTAGAGACAGGTGTAGGTGTCGGAGAGGCCGATGCCGGTGACGAGCTCCGATCCGGTGAGCGCGACCATGAAGGGGTCGAGCGCCACCTCGGCGGCCGCTTGCCAGGTACCCGGTCTTTCGGACTCCGTTCCGAACGAGCCGCCCAGCGTCGGCATGCCCCAGTGATGACCGATCTCGACCGATGCGTAGCGGCCGCGCGAGTCGAGCGGGTAGCCGATGTAGGCGCCGCTGCGCGGGTCGGCCCATGCTTGCAGGAGCGAATGGAAGACCGCTGCGCCGGGCGAGGCGAGCTGCACGATCACGGTGGCCGCGATCACCTCGGCGTCGCCGACGATCAGCGCGCCGGCCTGCGTCGCGGGCGCGGTGGTGCCGATCGTTGGCATCGCCATGAAGCCGACGGGGACACCGGCCTCGGCGAAGACCAGCGCGGCCTCCATGCCGTCGCGGTCGAGGCACAGGGGGGCGACGGTGCAGATGAGGTCGGAGAGTGGTGGCCGGCGGCGCAGCTCCGCTGCGCCGCCGGCCACCACGAGGGCCATCTCGACCGCGTAGCGTGCCTCTCGCTGGCCGCCGACCATGCCCCCCATGTGCTTCACGGTGTTGTTCCAGCCGGCGTCGAGCTCGTGCAGGCGCGCCGTCTCGCCGCAGTCGCCGGCGGCCACGGTGGGCCACATGAACGAGATCGCCGGCAGCGCGTCGGCGATGCGCGCGATGCGCGCCACGTCGTCCTTCGTCGACGGGCGACGGGCGCCGGTCGCGGGATCGACGACCTCGACGCCGCAGCCGTCGGTGGTGAAGAAGGTGAGGCCTTCCTCGAGGTGAAGGTCGAGTTCCGGCAGGCGGGCGCCCAGGTGGAAGGAGCGCCGCACGTGCGCCATCGCTTTCATCACCAGGTCGGCCGGAAGCTTCGCGAGCGCGCTGGTCCGGTCAACGCGGGCCCCGGCCTCAGCGAGGAGCGACAGGCAGCGCTCCGACTGCACCTTGACCCCGACCTCCTCGAGGAGGGTCAGCGTCGCGGCCTGCAGGGTCTGGAGTTCGCGCTCAGAGAGAAAAGACAGACGGTAGCCGCTCCTGATAGGAGTGATGAACGGGCGTCCATCGGCCACGGCGTGAGCTCCTTTCGTATCGCCTCGGCGGCCGCGATGTCATCCGCATGCCGCGGCCGCCCTGCCTCGCGCTGCGTCGTGTGGTAGCGCAAGCATAGTCCGCGAGCCGGCTCAGGCCTACCAGTCCGAGCAACGTCGCGGCGGGACAGCTGGCGACGGCTTGCCCCATCGAGCATGGCGCGTCGTGCGCGGCGGCACGAGAAGACCGGCGCGCCACCCGCGCCGCGTACAAGAAGGGCACAAGAAGGGCGGGTGGCGCGACGGTTTGTCGCGCCACCCGCCCCGGGGGCGACTTGGTCCTGTAAGGGCCGTCGAATACCCCTGCGCTCGCTGCTACTTCGTCGCCTGCGCGTAGATGTCCATCACATCGTGCAGCAGTTTCACGGCCTCGTCGTGCGGCCGCTGGAAGGAGTTGCGCCCCTGAATCGTGCCGAAGCCGCCGCCCGCGGCGATCTGCCGGTTCTGCTCGAGCACGTCCTCGGTCGTCTTCGTCTCGCCGCCGGAGAAGATGACGATGCGCCGCCCCTGGAAGGCCGCCTGCACCACGTAGCGGATGCGGTCGGCGAGCGTGTCGAGCTTCACACCCGACTTCTGCAGGGCCTCGCCCGACTTCGCCTGCTCGATGTGCGCCGACGGGGGCTTGACCTTGATGATGTGCGCGCCGAGCTGGGCGGCGATGTGCGCCGCGTAGGCGACCACGTCGACCGCGGTCTCGCCCTCCTTGGAAAGTCCCGAGCCACGCGGGTACGACCAGATGACGACGGCGAGGCCCGCCTGCTTGGCCTCGTACGCCATCTCGCGGATCTGCTCGTACATCTCGTTGCGTGCCGCTGAGCCTGGGTAGATGGTGAAGCCGATCGCCGCGCAGCCCAGACGCAGGGCGTCGTCGACCGAGGCGGTGACGGCGGGTATGGGATCGTCGCCCGAGTACAGCAGGTCGGAGTTGTTGGCCTTGAGGATCAGCGGGAGCCGTCCGGCGTACTCGCGCGCGCCCGCCTCGATGGCGCCCAGGGGCGCCGCGTGCGCGTTGCAGCCCGCATCGATGGCGAGCTGGAAGTGGTAGCGCGGGTCGTAGCCGGCCGGATTGGGCGCGAAGCTGCGTGCCGGGCCGTGCTCGAACCCTTGGTCGACGGGCAGCATGACCATCTTGCCCGTGCCCGCGAGCCTGCCCGTGTTCAGCATGCGATAGAGGTTGGCGAGCACGCCCGGGTTCTCGGAACCGAACCACGAGAGGATCTCTTGGACCTTGTCAGTCATCCTGCATCCTTTCTCTTGCACGCGGGTCTCGGGGTCGACGCCCAGGCACGGCCTCGACGATCTCGGCTCGGTCTGGGCGACCGCTGCCGTTGGCGGCACAAGTCTACACGGTGCGCGCTCGGCTCGCCCATCCCTTACCCGAAGCGCCCGGCGGCGAATCAGGCGTCGTTCCATCACGACACGGTATCGTCTCGCGACGCCGTTCCCCATGCCGCTGCCAATGCCTCTCCCCGGGCCGTCTGCGTGGGCGCCGCCGCGCCTTGTGGTGCGGCGGCGCCGGCGACGACCTGCGCGCAGCTCGACGCCACCACCGTCCGCGTAGCCGCCGCCGCGCGTGCCGTTGCGGCTCGTGGAGTGTGAGCGCGGGCTTATACTCTCTTCGGTGAGCGCCCCCTATCCCAAGATCGAGCTGCATGTACACCTCGAGGCGACCGTGCGTCCGGCCACGTTGCTCGAAATCGCGCGTCGCAACGGCGTCGGGCTGCCGGCCGACACCGTCGACGGCCTGGCCGCGCTCTACGAGTTCAAAGATCTCGCCCGCTTCATCGAGGTGTGGGTGCTCACGACCAACGCCTTTCGCGGCGCCGACGACTTCCGCCGCATCGTCGTCGATTACGCCGCCGAGGCGGCGGGCTTCGGCGCCGTCTACATCGAGGGCATCTTCTCGCCGGCCGAGCGCGCTGTGCGCGGCGTCCCCTGGGAGGAGGTCTTCGAGGGCTACTGCGACGGAGCGCAGGAGGCGCGCGAGCGCTTCGGTGTCGAGGTGCGCCTGACGCCCGACGTCACGCGCAGCTTCGCTCTCGAGCTCGCCGAAGAGACGGCGCGCTGGTCGGTCCGCTACCGTGACCGGGGGATCGTCGGGCTCGGGCTCGGAGGCGACGAAGTCGCCTATCCGCCCGAGCCCTTCGCGCCCGCGTTCGCGCGCGCGCGCGAGGGCGGCTTGGGGTCGGCGCCGCACGCCGGCGAGGTTGCCGGGCCGGCGTCGATCCGGGGCGCGCTCGAGGCGCTGCACGCCGACCGTATCAGGCACGGCATCGCGGCGGTCCAAGACGAGGTGCTGCTGCGCGAGCTCGCCGACCGCGGTGTGGTGCTCGACGTGACGCCCGTCTCGAACGTGCGCACCGGCGCCGTGGCGTCGCTCGACGAGCACCCGCTGCCGGCACTACTGGCGGCCGGCGTCACCTGTTCGATCTCGACCGACGACCCCGCGATGTTCGGCACCGACCTGGCTCGCGACCACGCCGCTGCCGTGGCGTTGGGGCATCGTCCGCGGGCGATGTACGAAGCCGGGTTGGCCGGCGCGCTGTGCGACGAGGTCACAAAGGAGAGGCTGCGGGCCGTCGGCCAGGCGTTCGCTTGGACGTCGGCAGAGTCGCCCGGCGACGGCCCGCGCGAACCTTCGGACGACGGCGGCAGACCTGTCCGATCCGCCCGACCAACAAGCTAAGGAGGCAGCGTGGGCAAGTGGAGTTGCACGATGTGCTCGTACGTGTACGACCCGCAGGTCGGCGATCCCGACAACGGCATCGAGCCGGGGACGGCCTTCGAGGATCTTCCCGACGACTGGGAGTGTCCGGACTGCGGCGCCGACAAGACGCTCTTCGAGCCGGTCGACGACTGAAGCGTGAACGTCGGTCACCGTGACGAAGTATGGCTGCGTCGGCTGCGGTTACGTGTACGACCCCGAGGTGGGTGACCCGCCCGGCGGCGTGGCGCGGGGGCCGGCCGAAGCGCTTACGGGCGCGCGTGGTCAGGCAATGAACGACGTGGCGCGTCTGCCTTCGTGCGCTCCCTGGTGTGCTCCGAGGCGGCGTCCGGTCATGGTGGCCGGTATGAGCATGAGGAAGGCGGTCACCGAGGCGACATAGAACGGCAACGCGAACGCGCCGCCGATCTTGCCACGGTAGATGCCGCCGATCGTGGTCTTGAGCGCGCGTAGCCGGCTGGCCTGAGGCGTGCCGGGCGTCGGCTGGGGGAGGTCGCTGAGCGGCTCCATCATGCCGCCGCCGCTGGTCGGGCCGCCCCGCGCGGCTGCCGCCGTCGCCTGGTCGAGACCCTGAATGATCCGGCTCTTCATGGGTGCTGCGAGCGAGGCCTCACCGGCGACGATCAGTTTGGCCTGGGCGTTCGCGTCGGTCAGTGCGGTGGTCATCGTGTGCGAGAAGACGGCGACCAGCACCGCCACACCCAAGACGAAGCCGAGTTGGCGTGCGGTGTTGATGGCGCCTGAACCGACGCCGGCGTGCTCGTCGGGCAGCGAGCCCATGCCGGCGGCCATGAAGGACGGCATCGAGAAGCCCATGCCCACGCCGAGGATCACGACTCGCCAGGCGATGTCGCCCAGACCGGCCGAGGCGTCCAGCCGGGCGAGCATGAGCAGACCGACGCCGAACCCGGCGGCGCCCAGGGCGGCGGGCAGGCGCGGACCGATGCGGTCGGTGACCCTCCCGACGATCGGCGCCAGGATGAGACCCGTCAACGGCATGGGCGTGATGGCGATCCCGGCTCGAAGCTCGGAGTAGCCCATCACGTTCACCATGAAGATGACGAGCAAGAAGACCGAGCCCATCATGGCGACGCCGATGAGCAGGAAGGCGGCGTTCGAGGCCGCGAAGGAGCGGATGCGGAACAGGCGCAGGTCGAGCATGGGCGACTCGGCACGGATCTCCCACACGACGAAGACGACGACGCCGACGCTTGCGACCACGAACAAGGCGATCACGCGGGCCGAACTCCAGCCCCAGCCGTTGCCCTGGATGAGGGCCAGTGTGAGGGAGAACAGCGCCAGGGCAGACAGGGCGATGCCCCCGAAGTCGACCTTTGCCTCGGCTGCGCGGCGGCGCTCGGGGACGAGCCGCCACGAGGCGATGAACGCCGCCAAGCCGACCGGCACGTTGACGAAGAAGATTCAGTGCCAGGAGCCGTACTCGGTCAGGAGTCCGCCCAGCGTGGGGCCGAGAGCTGCGGCGATGGCGCCGAGCGCTGCCCACAGGCCGGTCGCCAAGCCGTGTTGCTCACGCGGGAAGATGCCCAGCAGGATGGTGAGCGAGATCGGCACCATCGCCGCCGCGCCGAGCGCCTGACCCAGTCGGAAGACGATCAGCCAGTCGATGGTGGGCGCCAGTCCCGCGGCGAGCGAGAAGGCGGTGAACAGTCCGAGCCCCATGAGGAAGAGACGCTTCTGGCCAAAGCGGTCGGCGATCCTTCCCATCGAGAGGAAGAGCACGGCAAGCGCCAGGTTGTAGCTGTTGAGGACCCACGAGACCGAAGAGACCGAGGCCGTGAGATCCTTCATGATCGCCGGCACGGCGATGTTGACGATCGTCGCGTCGAGGAGTGCCATGAACAGGCCGAGCGACACGGCGGCGAGCGTGAGCCACCGGTGGTCTCCGGTTCCGGAAGTATTCTTCAAAGTATTCTTCAACGTTGTCTCCTTCAGCTCGTCTTCGTGTGATGCGGCAAGCGCGCAGGCGCAGATGACCCGCCGCAGTGGTCCGCAGATGACCCGCCGCAGTGGTCCGCAGATGACCTGCCGCAGTGGTCCGCAGATGACCTGCCGCAGTGGTCGAAGGTCGTCAGTGGCCGTCAGCGCCGGCTGCACCTCGGTGCCGCGGGGGACGGGGCGCAAGACCCGCGCTGAGCTCCTGCGCGGTCCCTGTGACGAAGCTGTCGCGGTCGGCGACAAACGATGGAGTGTGCAGGCGGTGGCTGACGAGGAAATACATGAGACAGGCCGAGATGAGCAGCCGTGAGGCGGGTTCCAGGGGGCCGCGCCGCACCTCTCCGCTCTGCTGCAGGTGGGCAAGGTAGCTCGCGATGGCCTGAAGGCCGCCACCGAGCATCTCCGACCAGGCGTTTGCCACCTCTTCGTCGGTCACCGACTGCCCCAGCAGGAACAGGACGATGCGCGGGTCGTGCTCGAGCGCGTCGAGAAGGTGGCCGATCACTGCTTCCAAGCCGCCGCGGAGGTTCAGATCGGCGGCTTCATCGGCCAGTCGTGCGATACGGACCGCGGGGCTGCGCTCGTTGAGGAGGGCCGACAAGAGGGCGCGCTTGCCGGGGAAGTAGTGGTAGATGAGCCCTTCGGTGACGCCGGCCCTTTGGGCGATGCCCCGGATGCTGGCGCCTGCGTAGCCGAAGTCGAGGAACGACTCGAGAGCTGCGTCGAGGAGCTGGCGACGGCGCACTTCGGGTGCGTTTCTCGTATACGTGGAGCGCTTTTCGCTCACTCTGACCTCCTCTCCGTCGAGTGCCACCGGTGTACGAGTGTTCGTCGATGCACAGGTGCTCGTCGGTGCGCCAGCGCCGACGGGTGCACACGAGCCCTGTGCCGGCCAGATCCGGACTGGGACGTTAGTAGACGACTACCCAACAGAACCTCGAGGGCTATTAAACAACTACTCAATAAGGAACGTCAAGAGGGGCGTCGGCCGGCGCACGCGGGTGTCGGTGCGCTCTTGAACGAGAAAGGCGATCGGCGTGCTCGGTCGACGTGTCGGGTCTCAACGGACGGCGTCTCCGCCACGCGTGATCGTGTGTGACGTGCCCTTGCGGCTGATGGGGCCCAGAGTGGGAGTCCAGTCCTGGAGATCGGTCCGGGAGATCGGTCCGGGAGTCGAGTCCGGCAACGCCCTCCGGGCGGCCTTGATGGCGCACGCGCCCCAGCGTACGGAAGGAGTCGAGGAGTCGCGAGAGGGTTGGGAAACGTATTGCTTTTTTCTATCATGTTGCTAAAATACATACGTTTTTGCGATTGATGACCAAGGAGCCTGCATGCCTCAGACGCAAACGACGCGCTCGCTTGTCGACGAGTGCGTTGCCGCGATGACCCGACTCGCCGGTGTCGCCAAGCCGCGCGAATCCGAATGGCTCGACCTCGACCTGAGCATGGGTCAGCTGAAAGCCATGTTCGTGCTCACCGCCAATGGTCCCACCTCGGTGGGCGGTCTCGGTCGGCTGCTCAACATCGCCGAACCGTCGGCGAGCCTTCTCGTCGACAAGCTCGAGGAGCGCGGTCTCGTGCGCCGCGCGAGCGACCCGACCGACAGGCGGCGAACGCTCGTCGAGGCCACCGAACGGGGGCAGGAGCGTCTGCGTTGTCTGCAACGAGTCCGCGACGAGCGCCTTGCCGACTGGCTGAGTCGGCTCGCCGACGACGACCTGCGCGCCCTTCTGCGCGGGGTGAAGGCGTTCATCGCCGTCATCGAGGCGACGGACGCAGCAGCGCAGCTCGCCGGGAGCGACGCATGAGTCGGTCGTCGAACGAGGGCTCGCTGACTCTGGCCGAATCGCGCGCGGCCGCACCGTCCGCGAACGCTCGTCAGCCGTGGGGTGAGACCCTCAGCAGGCGCAGGCTCGGCCTGGTCATCGTCTCGGTCATGTTGGGCATGCTGCTGTCGGCCCTCGACCAGACGGTCGTGGGTACCGCCATGCCACGCATCATCGCCGACCTGAACGGCCTGCAGCACTACGCCTGGGTGGCCACCGGCTACCTGCTCGCCTCGACCGCATCGATGCCCATCTGGGGCAAGCTGTCCGACGCCTACGGACGCAAGCGGTTCTTCATCATCGGCATGGTCGTGTTCGTGCTGGGATCGGCGCTCTCGGGTCAGAGTCACACCATGATGGAACTCATCGGCTTCCGCGCTCTGCAGGGCCTCGGCGCCGGCGCGATGATGCCGATCTCACAAGCCATCATCGGCGACATCTTCCCGCCCGCTCAGCGCGCCAAGTGGAGCGGCGTGCTCATGAGCGTCTTCGCCGTGGCGACGATCGTCGGACCGCTCTTGGGCGGCTACATCACCGACAACGTCGGCTGGCGCTGGACGTTCTACGTCAACCTGCCCATAGGCCTGATCGCCATCGCCTTCGGTGCGTGGGCGTTGCCGGGCCACGTGAGCCTGCACCGGCACAAGATCGACTACTCCGGCGCGGCGCTGCTCGTCGCCGCCGCCGTGCCGCTGCTGCTCGGCTTGAGCTGGGCGGGCAGCAGCTACCCGTGGGTCTCATGGGAGATCATCGGCTCGTTCGTCTTCTCCGGCGTGATGTGGATCGCCTTCGTGTGGCGCGAGATGCGCGCCGCCGAACCGGTGATCAGTCCGCGCCTGTTCGAGAACGGCATCTTCAGCGTCTCGGCCATCGCCAGCAGCATCCAGTCGGCGGCGATGTTCGGGGCGATCATGTTCCTGCCGCTGTTCGTGCAGGGCGTGCTCGGCAAGTCGGCGACCAACTCGGGCATCATCCTCATGCCGATGATGCTCGCCGCCATGGCTACCGCTGTCGGTTCGGGGCAGATCCTGGGGCGCACGGGCAAGTACAAGGTCCTCGTCGTGTTGGGTTTCGCCGCCGTCGTCGGCGGGTCGTACCTGCTCTCGCGGATGGGCGTCGACACGACGTCGACCCAGCTCACGGTGAACATGGTCGTCATGGGCCTCGGGCTCGGTGTGGCGATGAGCGCCTTCCTGGTCATCGTCCAGAACCAGTACCCGCCGCACCGCCTGGGCGAGGTCTCAGCCGCCCTGCAGTTCTTCCGTTCCATCGGCGGTACGGTGGGCATGGCGGTGTTCGGCACCATCCTCAACAACCGGTTCGCCAGCGAGATGCTGGTCACCATGCCGGCGCCGTTGAAGAAGTACTCGAGCGGCTCGGCAGCCGGCCTGCTCGACAACCCGCAGGTGTTGCTCTCGGCGGCGGCCCAGACGCGCCTGCACGCCGCCTTCGGCAAGTTCGGGGCGCAGGGCGAGCAGCTCTTCAACGCCTTCATAAGCGCCGTGCGTCACAGTCTGGCGGCGGCCATCAGCGATCTCTTCGTGCTGGCCGCGATCATCGGCGTCGTGGGCTTCGTCGTCGTGCTCTTCCTCAAAGAAGACCCGCTGCGTCGCACGCATGCACTTGCCGATGCCGAAGCGCCCGGCGACGACGAAGGCCCGGAAGAGGCCGAGGCGGGCGCGTAGCCCGAGCGAGGCGAGGCGGCGAGCCGTCGGGGAAGAGCCGCGCATCGAGGCGCAAGGTGAGCGGGTCGCCAAAGACCTGTCTTGTGGCGGCCCGTGGTAGACGAGTATCCCCCGGCCGGGGTGCAGAAGAGACGAACTCCCGTTTTGCAGGGAGTTCGTGGAGCCGACGCGGGGAATCGAACCCCGGACCCCATCATTACGAGTGATGTGCTCTGCCAGCTGAGCTACGTCGGCCCGAACGCCGACCGATTGTAGGGCAACCGGTCCCTCTCTGCAAAGTTGCGCTGGCTGCTCGCTCGCACGGGCCACGAACCGAGGGGTCGCCAACCGAGGGGTCTCCGAGTGGGTGATCTCGGACTCGGGGGTCTCGGGCTGTGAAATCCCGCGCGCGGTCAAGCCGGCGCCTTCCCCTGCGGCAAGAGAGGGGTCTCCACGGCTACGGTGACACTCACGGTCTCGCTCAAGCGCCTGGTCACAGCCGACTGACCGCCGTTCGCCGACCCCTCGCCGCGCGGACGCGTGGCCGGCGCGGCCCGACGACGGTGATCGGCCTCACCTCCTGGATCACGGGTGCTGTGCCCGCTCACGTCTCGGGGATCGAGGAGAAAGGGTCATCCGCCCCGCTTCCGCCTCGGCCGTACCCCTCTGACGGCGGGTGCCGCTTTCAATAATGTCGAACCCTTGTAGAATGTATCACGAGCACGACCCTTTAGTCTGGCGTTGGGGCAGCCTCAACGAGAGTCGCGTGTCACGGACCGGGGCGCGAACCCGGCGGGGAGGCCGGCCGACAGCCGGCGCTTGGACAAGGAGGAGTCATGAGGGAAGCCCACGTTCACCCTGTCTCAGCTGCGAGGCGACCGCCGGGTCGCCGTGCGGTGATGGTTGTGACGCTCGCCCTCGCAGTGGCGACACTTGCGATCGCGGGCGCGGCTCCGGCCTTTGCCGCGTTCACCCATCCGACGACCGATCTCGGCGGCAGCCCGATCGTCTCGGCCACCCAGTGCTGGGGCTGCCACTCCAGCGAAGCCACGCAGTGGAAGAACAGCTCACCGTATAGCAGCACCGATCCCAACAACGTGTTCTTCGGGCTGCAGGGGCACAACGTCACGATGCCCCAGACGCTCCTCAACGCGGCGCACAACACCGAGGAGCTGCTCACCGACGAGTGCGTGACCTGCCACTCGCCGTTCTCGGTCAAGCACGTCGACGGCTCGGCCGCGACGATCGGCGAGTTCGTCCAGCCGCTCGACCAGACCGGCCCGTGGGCGATCATAGAGCCGTATGCGACGGCGATCGGCGCCTCGAACCCGAGCGGTTTCTGGTTCCTCACCGACACGCCGGCGCCGAGCGCGACGCAGTCCGCGTGGGAGGGCATCTCCTGCCGCGTTTGCCACGACATCAACTCGCTCGACAGCAACGGTTATCCGCGGCTGCGCTTCTTCGATCCCGCCACGTACGCGTACTCCGACGTGACCAGTGCGACCGACCTGTGCACCCGCTGTCACCAGACCGGATCCGACGACAGCCGCACGCCCGACCCGGCGTCGGTCCACGCCGGCCTGCAGTGCACCGATTGCCATATGACGAACACCGACGGCACGATCAGCCACACGCTGAGTGCCGGCCCGGCCGACGGTAGCGGCACGCTCGCCAACACCGCCTGCGGGCGCACGGGCTGCCACGCGTCGCCCGGCAACCCCGCCGGCCATCCCGACGTGACCATGCTGGCCACCAGCCTCAGCGACCCGGCCACCTACGCGGCCGATCCGCTGAACATCCAGTGGGACGCCAACCAGCGCCACAACGTCCACTTCATCACCTGTGACACCTGCCACCAGCCGACCGGCGTCAAGGCGACCTACACGGTCGTCTACGGCTCGGCCGTCAAGGTGAGCGGTGCGCGCACCAGCAAGCCTCTGCCGGCGGCTGCCGACTCGGGTGTCGTGAGCCTGTGGGCGCAGAACAAGGGCGCCGGCCAGGCGATGGTGCGCCAGGCGCAGTCGACCGACGGCGCCGCCGGGACCGTCTTCACGCTGAGCTGGGTGCCACGGCAGAACAGCGACATCGCCGTCACCCAGGCTCTCAGCGCCGACGGGACGACGGCCGGCTTCCCCGGCTTGGGACGGGGTGTGAGCGTCCACGTGTCGGTCAAAGACAAGGTCACGCTGGCCGTCTCGAAGGCGAAGGTCCATCCGCGCACCGTGGTCGTGATCTCGGGCAAGGTGCTGCCGGCACATGCCGGGAAGAAGATCGTCATCCAGAAGCGCAAGGGCTCGGGCTCGTGGGCGACATGGAAGACCGTCACGCTGTCCGCGGCCTCCGGCTACAGCGCCAAGTGGACGGCCCCCACGCTGAAGGCGAAGTACTCCTTCCGCGCCAAGTTCACCGACACCGACGGCCTGCACGTGAGCAACATCTCGGCCGCCAAGGTCGTGGTCGTCTACTGACGTATCGGAGCGTGTCGTCCGACGGTCGCCCGGCCGTCTGACGGCATAAGCACGGCGAAACGGCTGGGGCGCCGCGACAGCGGCGCCCCAGCCGTTTCGCGCCGAGACGAGGGCCTTCCAAGCTGTGCGTGGGACGGCTCGGCGTTTGTACATTCCGACTAAAGTCACCTTAGGGTGTACACCCCATTTTTGCCTGAAGTGCCTGTCAAACCCTTGCTATTCCGCGTTGCTCGTTCCACGATGTTGCTATCGCTTTCACAAGCATCGGCTCGTGCAAGCGGGAGTTCCGGCCCTCTTTCTCGGCCCTCTTTCGGGGGGCGAAGGCGAGGCGGCGGATGTGTCGGCGCAACGGAAAGGCCCAACGGACGGACGGAGAGTCACCGAGAGCCGCGACGGACGGAGGCCGAGCGCACGATCACGACCGAGACCACGGCGAGGCGGCCGGTGATGGGTCGGGCGCCACGCTTCTGACGTCAGCGTGCACCCGGCATAGGGGTGCGGCACGACGACGGCAGCATCGTCCCAGGGGATTTCAACGCAGAAGGGGATGGGGATGGCGCAGCTAGTGACCAAGGAAGACGTCTCCCGGTTGCACAAGGTCTTCCTCGAAGACATGTACAGCATTCCGGGAGGTGAGAAGCTCAAACTCTGCCAGCAGTGTGGCGCGTGCTCGGGCTCTTGCCCGACGAGCTACCTTATGGACTACACCCCGCGCGAGATCATCGCCTCGCTGCGGGCCGGCATGCTCGACAAGGTCGTGCACAGCAACACGATGTGGATGTGCTCTTCGTGCTATCTGTGCACGGTCCGCTGCCCGGCCGGCATCAAACTGACCGACATGATGTACGAGCTCAAACGGTTGGCCATCAAGTACGGCCTGACCGACGGTTCCAAGAACCCCACGATGACGAAGATCTTCGTCGACAACGTCGACACCTACGGGCGCAACTGGGAGGTCGGCTTGATCGGCAAGTTCAGCCTTCGGCACCCTTCGGTGCCGTTCAAGTTCATGAGCATGGGTCTGAAGCTGATCGCCAAGGGCCGTCTGCCCCTACGGCCCAAGTCCATCAAGGGGCGCGACGAGCTGGCCGCCGTCACGTCCTTTCTCGACAGCAAGGAGGCGGTGCAGTGAAGTACTCCTACTATCCCGGCTGCTCCGCCGAGGCGACCGCTGTCGCCTACGATGTCTCAACGAGGGCCGTCTGTGACCGTCTCGGCGTCGAGCTGGTCGAGCTGCCCGACTGGAACTGCTGCGGCTCGACCAGCTACTTCTCGGTGCGCGAGCTGCGCAGCTTCGGCATCTCGGCGCGCAACCTGGCCATCGCTCAAGAGCTGGGCGACATGGACCTGGTGACGACCTGCAACTCCTGCTACACGGTCCTAGCGAAGACCAACCGCTACATGGCCGACAACGCCGAGCTCAAAGCCGACATCGTCGAGGCTCTGAACCGGGCGGGGCGTCACTACGACGGCAACGTCAACGTGCGCCATCTGGTCGATGTGCTGGTCAACGATGTCGGCTACGACGCCGTCAAAGCGAAGGTCACCAAGCCGCTGGCCGGTCTCAAGGTGGCGCCCTACTACGGCTGTCAACTGTCGCGCCCGATCGGCACGTTCGACGATCCCGAGTTTCCGATGACGCTCGACAGGCTCGTCGAGACCGTGGGCGCCACGCCGGTCGACTATCCCTGCAAGAGCAAGTGCTGCGGGGGCATGATGATGCTCACCAAGGAAGAGGCCGCCCTGCGCCTCTGCTTCGAGCTGCTCAAGACTGCTTCCGACCGCGAAGCCGACGTGATCATCACGGCGTGCCCGCTGTGTGAGATGAACGTCGAGGCCTACCAGCCGATGGTCAACAAGCAGTACGGCACGCACTTCCGCATCCCCGTCATGTACTTCACGCAGCTCCTCGGCCTGGCGCTGGGCATCAGCGCCAAAGACCTTGCCCTCGACAAGCAGGTCGTGCCTGTCGACAAGGTCCTGTCGGCCGTTCCGGCGTAAAGGCGGGAGGAGACGAGGATGAGCCAGAACGGTAGCCATCGCAAAGAGAAGATCGGCGTCTACGTCTGTCACTGCGGCAGCAACATCGCCGGCAAGGTCGACGTGCCCGCCGTCGTGGAGTGGGCGGCGAGCCAACCGGGCGTGGTCGTGGCGCGCGAGTACAAGTACATGTGCTCCGACCCGGGCCAGGACCTGATCAAGAACGACATCAAGGAGCTGGGCATCACCCGCGCCGTCGTGGCGGCGTGTTCGCCGACCATGCACGAGCCCACGTTCCGCAAGGCGGCGGCCGATGCGGGCCTGAACCCGTTCCTGCTGCAGATGGCCAACATTCGCGAGCACTGCTCGTGGGTCACGGAGGACCCGGTAGCGGCCACCGACAAAGCGAAGCGCATCTTGGGCGCGCAGATCCACCGTCTGCCGTTCAACGAGCCCCTCGACTCCATCGCCGTCGACGTCAACCCCGACGTCTTGGTCGTGGGCGGCGGCATCGCCGGCATCGAGGCGGCGCTCAAGCTGGCCGAAGCCGGCAAGCACGTCTACATGGTCGAGCGCAACCCCTCGATCGGCGGCCACATGGCCATGTTCGACAAGACGTTCCCGACGCTCGACTGTGCGGCCTGTATCCTCACGCCGAAGATGTCGGCGTTGGGCAAGCACCCCAACATCACCCTGATGGCCTACTCCGAGGTCACAAAGGTCGACGGCTATGTGGGCAACTTCACGGTACGGGTCAAGAAGAAGGCGCGCTACGTCAATACCGATAGCTGCACCGGCTGCGGCGCCTGCCAGGAAGCATGCGTGGTGCGCAAGGTGAAGAGCGAGTTCGACCAGGGGCTCGGCTACCGCAGCGCGATCTATATCCCCTTCCCTCAGGCGGTGCCGCTGCGCGCGACCATCGACCCGGAGAAGTGCCTCATGCTGTCGAGGGGCAAGTGCAAGCAGCAGTCCTGCGTCGAGGCATGCGGTCCCCAGGCTATCGACTTCGGTCAGAAGGACGAGGAGATCGAGCTCCCCGTGGGCGCCATCATCGTCGCCACCGGCTTCGAGCTCTTCGACTGCAAGAATGAGTCGACCTACGGGTACGGCCGGCTCGACAACGTCATCACCAGCCTGGAGTTCGAGCGTCTCTCGAACGCCTCCGGTCCGACCGGCGGTCGCATCGTCATGAAAAACGGTGAGGCGCCGAAGTCGGTGGCCATCTTGCACTGCGTGGGCAGCCGTTCCGAAAACCACCAGGAGTTCTGCTCGCGCGTGTGCTGCATGTACTCGCTCAAGTTCGCCCATCTCATCAAGGAGCACCTACCCGAGACCGAGATCTACGAGCTCTACATCGACATGCGCGCCAACGGCAAGGGCTACGAGGAGTTCTACAAGCGCCTCATGAACGAGGGTGTGAACTTCATCCGGGGCCGTGCCGCCGAAGTGACCGAGCTCGCCATCACTCACGAAGAAGAGGGCAAGCTGATCGTCAAGGCCGAGGACACGCTGCTGGGCGTGGTGCGACGTCTCCCGGTCGACATGGTGATCCTCTCCGCCGGCCTCTCGCCGCAGCACGACGCCAAAGAGGTCTCGCAGATCTTCGGCTTCGGCTGCAGCGCCAGCGGCTTCTACCTGGAGCGGCATCCCAAGCTCGAGCCCGTCTCGACGGTGACCGACGGCATCTTCATCTGCGGCGCCTGCCAGTTCCCGAAGGATATCCCCGACACGGTCGCCCAGGCGGGCGCTGCGGCAGCGGGAGCGCTGACGCTGGTGAACAACGCCACGGTCAAGGTGGAGCCGACCATCTCGTACATCGACCCCGAGAAGTGCTCGGGCTGTCACATCTGCGTCGGGCTCTGCCCGCACGCGGCGATCCGGTTCAACGAGGAGAAGGGCGTCGCCGAGGTGATCGAGGCCGCCTGCAAGGGCTGTGGTGTGTGCGTGGCCGCCTGCGGCTCGGGTGTGCCGCAGCAGCGCGGCTACCTCGACGCGCAGATCTTCGCCGAGATCGAAGGAGCGTTGGCCGTCTAGGCCGGCGATACGGGAGGAGTGCAAGCAGTGAGCGACAATGCTTTCGAGCCGCGGCTGATCGGCTTCCTGTGCCGTTGGTGCAGCTACAACGGCGCCGACCTTGCCGGCACGGCGCGGATGAAATACCCGCCCAACATGGTCCCGATCAAGACGAACTGCTCGGGGCGGGTAGATCCGACCTTCGTCATGAAGGCGTTCCAAGAGGGCGCCGACGGCGTCCTTATCGCCGGCTGCCATCCGGGCGACTGCCACTACATCAACGGCAACTACCGTACCGCTGCCCGCTACCCACTCATGAAGGTGCTGCTGCAGCAGATGGGTCTCGAGCCTGGGCGTGTGCGTCTGGAGTGGATCTCTGCCGCCGAGGGCGACAAGTTCGCCCGCACCGTGGCCGAGTTCACGGAGCAGATCCGGGCGCTGGGGCCGCTGGAGTGGGGCAAGCAGTTCAGCGGCAACGGCTCCGGGAGCATCGGGGCCGGAGGTCAGGAGCCGACGGAAGCGCTTGAGGAGGTGCCGGCATGAGGAAGCCCAAGCTGGCCCTCTACTGGGCGGCGAGTTGCGGCGGCTGCGAGATCGCCGTTCTCGAGCTCAAGGAGAAGATCCTTGACGTGGCCGCTGCCTTCGATCTCGTCTTCTGGCCGGTCGCCCTCGATTTCAAGTACAAAGACGTCGAGGCGATGGCCGACGGCGAGATCGACGTGTGTCTCTTCAACGGCGCCATCCGCAACTCCGAGAACGAGCACATCGCCCGGCTGCTGCGCGACAAGGCCAAGGTGATGGTAGCGTTCGGCGCCTGCTCGGCGATGGGCGGCATCCCCGGTCTTGCGAACGTCTCCGATCGTCGCGAGATCATGGACCTCGTCTACCGGCGCAACCCCTCGCTCGCCAACGACGAGGGCGTGCTGCCGCAGACGAAGACGGTCGTGCCCGAGGGCGAGCTCACGCTCCCCGAGCTGTACGACACGGTGAAGACGCTCGACCAGACGGTGGCCGTCGACTACTACGTCCCGGGCTGCCCGCCCGAGGCCGGGCAGATCTGGACGGTGGTGAGCGCCGTCATCGCCGCTCTGAAGAGCGGCCGGCTGCCGCCGAAGGGGGCGGTGCTGGGCGCCGGGGAGAAGACCTGTTGCGACGAGTGCGAGCGCGTCAAGGAGGAGAAGAAGATCTCGGCCTTCAAGCGGCCGTGGGAGATCGTTCCCGACCCCGAGAGATGTCTGCTCGAGCAGGGTATCGTCTGCATGGGTCCGGCGACGCGCGCCGGCTGCGGGGCTCGCTGCCCGTCGGTCAACATGCCCTGTCGGGGCTGCTACGGACCGCCCGCCGGCGTCGTCGACCAGGGCGCCAAGATGCTGAGCACCATCGCCTCGATCGTCGATGCGCCCACGCCCGAGGAGATCGCCGAGATCGCGGCGACCGTGCCCGATCCGCTGGGCACCTTCTATCGGTTCGGTCTCGCTAGTTCGTTGCTGCGCAGAACGAAGGTCCCCGCTGCGGAGAGTGAGGCTCGGGTATGAGAAAGATCAGCATCGATCCGATCACCAGGCTCGAGGGCCACGGCAAGATCGAGATCTTCGTCAACGACGAGGGCGAGGTCGCCAACGTCTACTTCCAGGTGCCCGAGCTGCGCGGCTTCGAGCGCTTCTGCGTCGGCCGTCCCGTCGAGGAGCTGCCGCGCATCACCACGCGCATCTGCGGCGTCTGCCCGGAGGCGCACCACATCGCCTCGACCAAGACCGTCGACCGCGTCTTCGGCGTCGAGCCCCCACCGACCGCCCACAAGCTGCGGGAGCTCCTTTACCAGGCCTTCATGGCCGGCGATCACACGACGCACTTCTTCGTGCTTGCGGGCCCCGACTTCGTCGTCGGCCCGCAAGCCGACCCCGCGGAGCGCAACATCCTCGGCGTCATCGCCAAGGTCGGGATGGAGACCGGCGGCGCCGTCATCAAGATGCGCGCCGAGGCCAACGAGCTCGTCTCCATCATCGGCGGCAAAGCCATCCACCCCGTCTGCGGGCTGCCCGGCGGTGTGTCGAAGGCGTTGAGCGCCGAGGAGCGCGACCGCGCCGTCGAGATCGCCAAGGGCCAGGTCGAGTTCGCCAAGGTGGCTCTGGGCATCTTCAACGACGTGGTGCTCGCCAACAACGACTACGTCGACCTCATCAGGAGCGACGCCTTCGCCCATGAGACCTACTACATGGGCATGGTCGACGAGCAGAACAGGGTGAACTTTTACGACGGCAAGCTCCGCGTCGTCGACCCCGCCGGGGCCGAGTTCGCCGTCTTCAAGCCCGAGGACTACCTCGAGCACATCGCCGAGCACGTCGAGCCGTACAGCTACCTGGTCTATCCCTTCCTGAAGAAGATCGGCTGGAAAGGCTTCGTGGGCGGCAGTGACAGCGGTGTCTACCGCGTCGCGCCGTTGGCGCGCCTGAACGCCGCCGAGGGGATGGCGACGCCACTCGCCCAAGCCGAGTACGAGCGCTTCTACTCGACCCTGGGCGGAAAACCGGTGCATGCCACATTGGCGACCCACTGGGCGCGCCTGGTGGAGCTGATGTACGCGGCCGAGCGCACGCTCGAACTGGCGCAGGACCCCGAGATCACGAACCCCGACGTGCGCACGATCCCGACCGGTGTCGTCGGCGAGGGGATCGGCTGCGTCGAGGCGCCGCGCGGCACGCTCTTTCATCACTACAAGACCGATGAGAAGGGTTTCGTCACGAACGTGAACCTCATCGTCGGTACGACGAACAACAACGCCGCCATCTCGATGTCGCTCAAGGAGGCAGCCACGGGTCTGATCAAGAAGGATGCCGCGATCAGCGAAGGCCTGCTGAACATGGTCGAGATGGCCTTCCGTGCTTACGACCCCTGCTTCGGCTGCGCGACGCATACGCTGCCGGGCGAGATGCCGCTCGAGGTCACGGTACGCTCGCAGGAGACAGGCGAGACCATGAGCAGCCGCAAGCGGTACATGTAAGACCATGGCCACCCTCGTGCTCGGTATGGGCAACCCGATCCTGTCCGACGACGGGGTCGGCCTGCGCGTGGCGGAGCGGCTCGCGCAGGAGCCCCTGCCGGCCGGGGTGGTCGTGGACCAGAGCGAGGTCGGAGGTTTACGTTTCCTCGACCTTGTGCGAGGATTCACAAAAGTTTACGTTGTTGACGCGCTGCAGAGCGGACGGCACCCGGGAGAGGTCGTGAAGCTTGCCGGGAAGGACTTCGAGGGCGGGCACCGGTACGGCTCGGCCCATTCGATCAGCCTGGGGACGGCCCTCGAGCTGGGTCGCTGGCTCGGCTACGAGATGCCGGAAGACGTCACGGTGTACGCCGTCGAAGCGTATGACGTGGAGACCTTCGGCGAGAAGCTCTCAGCGCCGGTCGAAGGTGCGGTGGAGCGCGTCGTGAAGATGATCCGCGAAGACATCGCGAGGTGCGCAGGTTCCGCCCGCGGTTGAGAGCGCCGGGCACGCGGGTGCGTGCGAGGAGGTCGGTATGGGCACTGCCAGCATCGTGCTGTTCGCCAGCCACGACGTGGCGGCCCTGAGCGCCACGCTGCACGGCATCTGGGACACCGCTAGGCAGCCCTACGAGCTCATCGTCTTGGCAAGCTGCTGCGACGAAGACGTTGCCGGCTACCTGATGCGCCAGTATCGGCGCGGCAGGATCACGAGCTTCGGTTTCGACGTGGCCGGTGGTTGCGGTCGACACTGTGGCCTCGATCATGGGTTCCATTTCGCCAGCGGGCAGTACCTGGTGCGTGCGCACGACGACCTCCAGTTCCAGCCCGGCTGGCTTGAAAGGGCCATCGACGTCATGGAGGCGACCCCGAAGATGGGGTGCCTCGGCCTCGTCGCGTGTGCGCAGAAGCGCAAGCCCGGGCGACCGCCCAAGCCGCGCTTCGAGCCCGTGCCGTGCGAGCTCGTCGACACGACCTGCTTCGTCACGCGCCATGACCTCTTCGAGCGCCACGAGAGCGAGCTTTTGGGCAGCCGTCCCGCCGACTCCTGTCTCTACCAGGAGCGTCTCAAGGAGCTCGGCTTCGCGCTGGCCTACCTGCCCGGCCTGGTCAAGCGCATCGAGGTCGTACCCCAGCCGCTCGTGCGGATGGGCGCCGAGATCGAAGGGGAGTTGCCCTACCACGGGCCTGCCTCGGGCGCCGTGCAAAGAATCAACCAGATCTACGAGCTCGGCGAGGACGTGCTGCTGACCTGCATGGCCTGCGGCAACAACGAGCTCGAGGTGGTGGCCGCCAAGGTCGAGTTCTGCCGCGAGCACGGTCTGCCGGTGGGCTTCACGTATACGCTGTGCTGCCGGCAGTGCGGCGAGCTGCAACACGAGGAGGACCTGCAGTTCCGGTGCCCGGAGTGAGCTCTCCCAGCCGGGATCTTCATGCAGACTCATCTCAGGGAGCGCTCTCTGCCACGCGGTTTCTCGTGAAGGGGGTCGTGCAGGGTGTGGGCTTTCGCCCGTACGTGTACGGCTTGGCGAAAGCCCACACCCTGCACGGCTGGGTGCGCAACACATCGGCCGGAGTGGAGATCGTCGTCGAGGGGGCGGCGGCGAACGTCGAGACGTTCGCCGCCGCCCTCCCGCGCGAGGCGCCCGCACGCGCCTCCATCGCTTCGTGTGAGCGGCTGCCCGCGGAGCCGAGCGGGGCGGGGGAGTTCATCATCCTCGAGAGCGCGGTCGATCCCTCCGCCTACCAGCTCGTCTCGCCCGATATCGCGCTGTGCGACGACTGCCGCCGGGAGCTGCTCGACCCCGCCGACCGGCGCTATCGCTATCCGTTCATCAACTGCACCAACTGCGGGCCGCGCTTCACGATCATCGAGTCGCTGCCCTACGACCGCGAGCGCACCACCATGCGCAGCTTCCCCATGTGCGCCGACTGCCGGCGCGAGTATGGCGACCCCGCCGACCGGCGCTTCCACGCCGAGCCCATCGCCTGTCCGGTGTGCGGCCCGCACGTGGAATTATGGTCGCGTGAGGTCGGCGGCATGTGGCCGGCGGCCGAGCGCGATGCGGCCATTGTGAGAGCGGCGGCGCTGCTGTGCGAGGGCGCCGTCGTGGCGATCAAGGGGCTGGGCGGCTTCCACCTGGCCTGCGACGCGACCGACGACTCGGCGGTGCGCCGGCTCAAGCAGCGCAAGGGGCGCCCGCACAAGCCTCTGGCCGTCATGTTCGGCGACCTCGAGCAGTTGCGCCGTCACTGCGTCGTGTCGATCGAAGAGGAACGGCTGCTGGCCTCGCCCGAGCACCCCATCGTGCTGTTGTGGTGGCCGGAGGGGGAGGCGGCGCTGCGCGAGGAGTTCGGTGCCGGTGTCGGGGAGGAGACGGAGCCTTCCTTGGCGGTTGAGCACAGGACCGCCGACGCTCGGCGATCGGGTCGCGCGGAGGCGGCGGTCGCAGCCCGGGCTCCGCGCAGCGAAGAGCGGCCGGACGGACCGCGCGCAGCGCCCGTGAGCGCCGAGTGCGCGACCCGGCAGCGCTACCTTGGGGCGATGCTGCCGTACACGCCACTCCACGTGCTGGTGCTGGAAGCTGCGGGGCGACCGCTCGTCATGACGAGCGGCAACCTTGCGGAAGAGCCGATCGTCAAGGCCTGGGACGAGCTCGACCGGCTGGGGCCGGTCGCCGACCACGTGCTCACGCACGATCGCGATATCTACGCCCGCTACGACGACTCCGTGGCGCTGGTGCGGGGCGGCACGCCGCGGCTGGTGCGCCGCTCGCGCGGCTACGCGCCCTTTCCCATCACGCTGCCGCGCGCCCTGCCGCAGGTCCTCGCCTGTGGCGCCGAGCTCAAGAACTCGTTCTGCCTCACGCGCGAGGACGACGCCTTCGTGAGCCAGCACATCGGCGACCTCGAGAACCTTGAGACGCTCGAGCACTTCGAGGCGTCGATCGACCTGTACAAGCGCTTGTTCCGGGCCCAGCCCGAGGTCGTCGCCTACGACCTCCACCCGGAGTACCTGGCGACGAAGTACGCCCTGGCGCTCCCCGACGAGGCCGCGCCCGGCGGCAAGGTCGGCGTGCAGCATCACCACGCCCACGTGGCCGCCTGCATGGTCGAGCACGGTCGCACCGAGCCGGTGATCGGCGTGAGCATGGACGGCCTCGGGTACGGCAGCGACGGTCGGCTGTGGGGCGGGGAGGTGCTGGTGTGCGACCTCACCGGCTTCCGCCGTGCGGCGCACCTCGAGTACCTGCCGCTGCCGGGCGGGGCGCTGGCCATCCAGCGCCCCGCCCGGACGGCGGCCGGCTGGCTGGTCGCGTTGCTGGGCAGAGAGGGGCTCGAGCGCGCGCCCTGGTTGCGCGCCGGGGCCGGGAGCGCCGGCGGCGCCGGCGAGCGGCTGACCGCCGCGGAGATCGAGGCGGTGGCGCGGCAGGTGGAGGTAGGCGTGAACGCGCCGCTCACCTCGAGCTGCGGGCGCCTCTTCGACGCCGTCTCGGCGCTCTGCGGTGTGCGCGGGGCGGTGACCTACGAGGGTCAGGCGGCCATCGAGCTCGAGATGATCTCGAGCCGCGGCGCCGAACCGCTGGCGTACGCGATCGAGGAGCGGCCGGCTGGGCCGGGCGACGCGTGGGGCCGGATGGCCGCTTCGCCGGTGACGGGCGAAGCGGGCCGGGGCGACGGCGCGGTCTGGGTCGTGCGTTTGCGACCCCTCTTCGAGGCGTTGCTCGAGGGCGGCGCGTGCAGGCGCGAGCCCGCGTACGCGGGCTCGCGCCTGCACGCGACCATCCCTGTCATCATCCTCGACGTCTGCCGCCGCGTGCGCACCGCGGAGGGGCTCACGACCGTGGCCCTGAGCGGGGGCGTCTTCCAGAACCGGTTGCTCACCGACCTCTGTGAGGAGGCACTGGCCTCAGACGGCTTCGAGGTGCTCACTCACGCGCTCGTGCCGGCCAACGACGGCGGCCTCTGCCTTGGTCAGGCTGCGGTGGCCGGCTATACTGTGACGACCGACTAGCGAAGGATCACCCATGTGCCTCGCCATCCCCATGCGCATCACCTCCGTCGCGGGCACCCTGGCGACGATCGAGACCGGAGGGCTGACCCAGCGCGCGAGCCTCGTACTGGTGCCCGACGCGCAGGTCGGCGACTACGTGCTCGTGCACGCGGGCTACGCGCTCACGGTCCTTGACGAACAAGACGCCGAGGAGCGCATGCAACTCTTCGCCGAGATGGACGAGCTGTCGGCCGGCGAGGACGATGCGCCAGAAGACTGAGGTCGCCCGCCTCGCGGCCGAGCTTGCCTCTGCGGTCGAGCTTGCCTCTGCGGTCGAGCGTTCGCCGACAGCCGGGCGTTCCTCTGCGGCCGCGCCCCCCTACCGCTTCACCTTCATGGAGGTCTGCGGCACCCACACCATGGCCATCTCACGCTTCGGCTTGCGCGAGCTGCTGCCGACGGCCGTGCGCCTCGTCTCAGGTCCGGGCTGCCCCGTTTGCGTCACGGCCACCGGCGACCTCGATGTCGCGGTGGCCCTCGCCCGGCTGCCGCACGTCACGCTGACGACCTTCGGCGACCTCGTGCGCGTGCCGGCGTCGCGGACGACCCTGGCCGCCGAGCGGGCGGCCGGCGCCGACGTGCGCGTCGTCTACTCGCCCGCCGACGCCGTCGAGCTCGCCGCTCAGGAGCGCGAGCGCGAGGTCGTGTTCGCCGGCATCGGCTTCGAGACGACGGCTCCCACGGTGGCCGCCGCCGTCCTCGAGGCGCAGGCGCGCGGTCTCGTCAATTTCGCGGTACTCAGCCTCCACAAGACGATGCCCGGCGCGCTGCGCGCCTTGCTCGACCTCGGCGAAGTGGGCATCGACGGGTTCATCCTGCCGGGGCACGTGAGCGTCGTCACCGGAACGGCGATCTACGAGTTCCTCGCCGGCGAGTACGGGGTGGGCGGCGTGATCGCCGGCTTCGAGGCCGACGACGTGCTGCAGGCGCTGCTGATGCTCACGCGTCAGCGCCAGCCGGCCATCGAGATAGCCTACACGCGTGCGGTGCGACCCGAGGGCAATCCCGTGGCGCGCGAGCTGATGGACGCGGTGTTCGAGCCGTGCGACGCGACGTGGCGGGGCCTGGGGAGCATCCCGGGATCGGGATTGCGGCTGCGCGACGAGTTCGCGCGCTACGACGCGTCGCGCCGCTGGCAGGTCGAGACCGGCGAGCCGACCGAGCCCAGAGGATGCGCTTGCGGCGACGTGCTGCGTGGGGCGCTCGACCCCGCGGACTGTCCGCTCTTCGCGGGCGCGTGCACGCCCGAGTCGCCGGTGGGGCCGTGCATGGTCTCCAGCGAAGGATCCTGTGCGGCGCGCTACCGCTACCGCGACGTCGACGACTGAGGGGAGCATGGGTAAGGGGCGCGACACGAGCAAGGGGCGCGACACGAGCGGGGGGCCGGGCGGACGTGAGCGCGCCGCCACGCGCGCCCGAGCGGTGACGAGCCCTCCCCAGGATACCGAGCGCATCCTTCTCGGTCACGGCAGCGGCGGCAAGCTGTACCGCGATCTGGTGCGCGACGTGTTTGTCGCGGCCTTCGCCAACCCGGTGCTGGAGCGGCTCGACGACGCGGCCGCCTTGGCGGCCGCGTCGTCGAGCCGCATCGCCTTCACCACCGATGCGCACGTCGTGCAGCCGCTGCGCTTCCCGGGCGGCGACATCGGGCGCCTCGCCGTGGCCGGCACCGTCAACGACCTGGCCACCGCCGGCGCCCGGCCGCTGGCGTTGAGCGCCGCCTTCGTGATCGAGGAAGGCTTCGCCATGGACGAGCTGCGCGCCGTCTGCGCCAGTATGGCGCAGACGGCGCGCGAGGTCCCCGTGCCGATCGTCACCGGCGACACGAAGGTCGTCCAGCGCGGCGCCGCCGACGGTCTCTACATCACGACCACCGGCGTCGGTGAGATCGTGGTCGCGCACGATCTCTCGGCGACGGCGGTACGCGAGGGAGACCAGCTGCTGCTTACGGGCACGGTCGGCGATCATGCCCTGGCGGTGCTGGCGGCGCGTGGCGATTTCCACTTCGGGGTCGCGCTGCAAAGCGACTGCGCCCCCCTGTGGGGGCTCGTCGAGGCGGCCATCGCCGTCGGCGGCGATGCGGTCAGGTTCTTGCGCGACCCGACGCGGGGCGGTCTGGCGACCGTGCTGGCCGAGCTGGCCGAGTCGGCCGGCGTGGGCGTCGAGGCCGACGAAGAGGCCATCCCCGTCAGCGACGCCGTGCGCGCCGCCTGTGAGCTGCTGGGGTACGACCCCTTGAGCCTGGCCAACGAGGGCAAGATGGTGCTCGCCGTGGGGCCGGAGCGAGCCGGCGAGGTGCTGGGCGCGCTGCGCGGGCGCCCGGAGGGCGCCCGCGCAGCGCGCATCGGCGAGGTCACCGCGTCGCACCCCGGGCGGGTCGCCTTGCGCACCCGGTTCGGCACTCGCCGCGTGCTCGACATGCCCGTCGGCGAGCTGCTGCCACGCATCTGCTAGGCGCGCACCGCGCCGGCTTGCGCCGCGCCGGCTTGCGCCGCGCCGGCTTGCGCCGCGCCGGCTTGCGCCGCGCCGGGGGCGCGCCGAGCTTCTCGTAGTAGAGGTGGATCGAGCGCTTCACACCGGCGAGACGGCAGTCGTTCTCCGGACTGACAGCACGTTTCGCCGCGCTCATCTCAAGCGCACCGGGGGCGTATCCGATACCTCACCTCGATGAGCAGTAAGAGCTACATCGACTACGCGGAGTACAAGGGCGGGGTGGACGAGCTGCGGCGCACGGGCATCGCGTCGCGCGTCGTGCTGCCGTTCGACGCCGGGAGCGGCCGGGCGGTGCGCATCGAGGACCGGGAGTACATCCTGGAGACCCCCGTTGCCGAGAGCGGGCCCATCGTGGAGCCTGAGTTCGTCGACGACCCCGACGCGATCCGGGGCTACGTGGCGCGCCCGGTCTAGGCGCGCACCCTTAAGCTGGTGGCGTTTCGCCCGCGCCTGCCCCCCCGAGCAGGCGTCGGTACAGCGCGATGAGCCGCCGCGCCACGAAGGGCAGTCCTTGCGTCTCGGCCCGTGGCCGGCCGGCCACGCGCGGGTCGGCATCGGCCAAGAGCCGTTGCAAGTGGGCCGTCCAGGCGTCGAGGTCGAAGCGCGCACACAGGGCGCCGTCGAGCCCGGGCAGGAGCTCGCGGGCGATGCCGACGGGCGTGCTGAGCACCGCGACGTTGCAGGCCAGCGCCTCGACGCAGGCAAGCCCGTAGCCCTCGCGCTCCGAGGTGACGACCACCGCGTCGGCGGCGTTGATCCACAGCGGCACCTCCTCGCGCGGTCGCCCCGAGAGGGTAAGCAGCTCCACGGCGGCGGCCGCTGCCGGATCGTTCGCCGCCCCAACCGTCGCAGTCGCCCCAGCCGTGGCGGTCGTCGTTGCCACTGCAGCCGCCTGTGCTGTCTGCGCCGGCCGCGGACCGTCGCTGGCCCTTTTGCGGTTCAGGGTGTCAACCAGGGCCTTCGCCAGCTCATGGCGCTTCTCTGGCCGCGACGGGTCGGCGGGGAAGAGGACGAGGCGGCGCGCCGCGTCGAGTCCCAGTCGCCGGCGCGCCTCGGCGCGCGGCAGTGGCCGGAACAGGTCGAGGTCGACGCCGGGCGGGATGACGTCGGCGACGGGGAAGGGGCACTGTGCGGCGAGCTCTCGTGAGACGGCCACCGTGGCGTTCGCGCGCCGCGCGGCCAGCCGGGTGAGCTGCCTGACCGCGGGGTGGTGGCAGTCGCGGCCGTGGACGGTCAGCACCAGCGGCAGGCCGCGCGGCGCGGCCAGGCAGGCGAAGCCGCTGAGCCCGTAGTGCGCGTGGATGATATCGACGCCCGGCGGCAGCCCCGCCAGGCGTAGGCCGGTCGAGACGTAGCGCCAGGGCCGCCGCCGGGCGTCGAAGGCGAACACATCGACGTCGATCTCACCGGTGGCGCGCAGCGCCTCGACTTGGCCGCGCACGAAGCTGCCGAACGCGGGGCTTTCTACGGTCGGGTACATGTTCGAGACGACGAGCACGCGCAAGCGGCGGTCCATGGCCGTCACCCTATCGTCGTGTCGCTGGGCGGGCAAGCGGCGCGGTCAGCGCAACTCTGTGTACTTGCTCATGCGCACGACCGTACCCGCGGCACTCGAGCAGACCTCGACGTCGTCCATCAGGTGGTAGATGAGGAAGAGCCCGCGTCCGGAGGCGCGCAAGGCGTCGGGCTGTCGGTCGACGTGGATGGTGCCCACGTCGAAGCCGCGTCCGCGGTCCTTGACCTCGATCGAGACCCAATCGCCGGACAGGCAGGCCGTGATCTCGACCATGCCCTCACGCTCCCGGCCGTGGACGATCGCGTTGTTGCAGGCTTCCTGCGTGGAAAGCACGATGTCGTCGGCAACGTCTTGGGGTACGTCGTGGCGGAAGAGCAGCGAACGAAGCGACTGGCGCAGCGTCAAGACCTTGCTCTTCTCCAGGGGAATCACGATCTTCAGCTCGGAATCTACCATTCAGTGCGCCTGAGCACTCCACTCATTCCCTTGCCGCCACCGCCGTGATCGCAGCCCGCCGGCTGCGCCGTGATCGCAGCCCGCCGGCTGCGCCCTGCTGCAGTTCTATCGGCTGTTCGCCGGACGACTCAACAGTCCTTGCCGTTCATCGTTGTCAAAGGTGGCGACATGAGGCTGCACGCGTGCGGTGTCGGTATGCCGGGTCATCGGCTCGAATGGCTCGGCTGGTCACCGACGGCGAAGACGAGGTCTGAACCTCGGCGGGCACGAGCGCACTCCACCGTCGCATCGGGCAACGTGGTGCGTGGAGAGAATGGAGCCCACTCGCGGATTCGAACCGCGGACCCCCTCCTTACCATGGAGGTGCTCTGCCGGCTGAGCTAAGTGGGCACGCCTGGTGGGGGAGCTAGGATTCGAACCTAGGTAGGCTGCGCCAACGGATTTACAGTCCGCCCCCTTTAGCCACTCGGGCACTCCCCCGGGAGCGAAGGCTAATCGTAAGGGAAAGGTGGAGGGCTTTCAAGCGCGGTGTGGTGCGCGATCGAGGCCGGCGCGCGAGCCCGGCCGGCGGCGCCGAACCGGCACGCAGGGTTCAGAGCCCCGGGCGGCCACCGAGAAGCTTCCGCAGCGCCCAATAGCCCCTGCGCGGCCCCAGAACGAGACGAGGGCCGCCCGAAGGCGGCCCTCGTCTCAAGGGGGCGCCGCCGGATTCGGGGGGGGATACCGGCGGCTAGGGGGGCTATGTGGCGGGCCCTCTCGGACCCGGTTCCGGAAGGGGTCAAACTCCCGGAGACTCAGTAGCCGACAACCACAGAGCACCGTGTGCTTGTGAGTGCTTACGCAGTATAACAGAAAATAGGGAACATGCAAATGGTGAGAAGTGGAAAGAACCTGGTGCCGCTTTTGCCGTTACGTACGAAGATGCGCCATATCGTCGCCCGTTGCCGACGCTCCTTCTCATCGGCTTGGCAAAGGGTCCCGACGCGGCCGCGACGCGGCCCCGACGCGCGTTGAGGAGGGCCGCCGGCTCTGCTATCATCGTTTTCCCGTTGGCGGCGTAGCTCAGCTGGTCAGAGCAGCGGAATCATAATCCGCGTGTCCGGGGTTCGAGTCCCTGCGCCGCTACCAGTCCGTCGGCAGGCATGACCGCGAGGCTAGGTGGTCGTGTGTCTGCACTCGGTGGCTCGTTCGCGTGACGGCTCAGTCCTGCTCTCGGCTGAAGCCTTGAGGGCACGAGTCGGTCAAACGGCGTGATGGCCAGGGTTCCTGCACGCGCTCGCGAAACATCTCCCGATTCCTCTTCCGGGTCCTTTTCCCAATGCGGACTCACCCGTCGTCAGCTGCTGGTCGGCGGTGGTTCGCTCCTCGGAGCGGTGGCCGTCGGCGGCGGACTCGCGGCGCGGTTCGTCTCTCTCGGCGGCATCGAGCGCCGGCTGATCGCCTTCGTCGACCAGTTCGCCGAGACCCCGCCTCGCTCCGACGCGACCGTCGTCTACGACGTCTTCGCTTCTCGCTTCATGGGCCGCGTCGAGTTCGGCATCGCGCTTCCCCCAGGCGTGCGGGTGGGCACGCGCCTGCCCGTCTGCTTCTGTCTGCCCGGCCGCGGCGGCAGCGCGCGCAGCGTCTTCGGGATGCACATGCCCGACTTCGTCGCGCAGGGCATCGAGCGGCGCCACGTGCGGCCGTTCGCGCTGGCCGCCGTCGGTGGCGGTGATCTGTACTGGCACCGGCGGGCGTCGGGAGAGGACCCGATGACGATGCTGCTTGAGGAGTTCGTGCCGCTGTGCGAGCGCCGGTACAGGCTGGGTGGGCATGGCGCCAGGCGCGCCATCATGGGCTGGTCGATGGGCGGCTACGGCGCCATCCTGGCGGCTGAGAGGGCGCCGAAGATATTCTGCGCCCTCTCAGCCGCCAGCCCTGCCTTGTGGCCCTCGTATGAGGCCATGAAGCAGGGTCCGGGCGACGCCTTCGACAGTGCCGCCGACTTCGCCGCCAACGACGTCTTCGCGCTGGCGCCGAGGCTGATGCGCACAGCCGTGCGCATCGACTGCGGCACCAGCGACCCCTTCTACCAGACCGACAAGGCCTTCTTCGAGCACCTCACCGAGACGCTCCCCCACAAGCCCTCCGGCGGCTTCACGCACGGCGCCCACGAGTCGGGCTACTGGCGGCGCATCGCCGCGCAGCAGGTCGACTTCCTCGGCCGGGCGCTGGCGCACCGCTGATACACTGGTTCGGACCAACCCGGCTACGAGCCATGTTGTCGACTCGCCTTTCCGGCGGTGCTCACGGGTCGCTACTCGCTCACGCCGCCCGATAGAATCCGCAGGACAAGCCCACCTGGGGACATCCCGCGCCTGTGAGCGAAAGGGAGTGGTTGATCGTGACGCGTCCGCTCACCATCGAGAACCTGCCGGCGACCGAGCTGGCCGAGCGCTTCGGCACGCCGCTGTACATCATCTCGGAGACCGCCATCCGCGAGCGGTATCGCCGGACGCAGGCGGCGGCGCGGGCGGTCTACCCACGGGCGAACGTCTACTACGCCGTGAAGGCCAATCCCATCCTCGCGGTGCGGCGCATCCTGGCCGAGGAGGGCGCCGGCGGCGACGTCTTCAGCGCGGGTGAGCTGGCGCTCTCGCGGCGCGCCGGCGTGCCGGGGAGCAAGCTGGTCATGAACGGGCAGGCCAAAGACGAGCCCGAACTCGAGCTGGCCGTACGCGAGGGCATCACCGTCACGCTCGACAACCTGGGCGAGCTCGAACTGCTCGTGTCGGTGGCGCGGCGCCTCGGCGCCAAGGCCTCGGTGTTCGTGCGCCTCAAGCTCGCGCTCGATCGCGTCGCGTCGGGAGCCGAGGAGGAGGGGCCGAAGATCGCCGAGCGCGTGGCGCGCACCGTGTGGGGCTTCACCGAGGAGGAGGCGATCCCGGCGGTGAAGCGCGCGCTCGAGGCGCCCGAGCTGGAGCTGCGCGGCTACCATCACCACATCGGCTACTTCGTGCCGCGGCCCGCCTACCACGGCGACCTCATGCGCGACGTCGTGGCCGGCATCGCCCGGCTGCGCGACGCCACAGGCTACGCTCCCGGCACGCTCGACCTGGGCGGGGGCCGGGCCTATCCTGCCGATCCCGAGTCGGGTAACCCCGATGCGCATCAGGTTCCGCCGCCGGAGGAGTTCGCGCGCGTTCAGCTCGGCTCACTGAAGGCCTCCCTCGACGACCAGGGGCTGCCTCATCCCGAGGTCATCTTCGAGCTCGGGCGGTCGCTTGTCGGAGAGTCGGCCACCTTGCTGGGCCGCGTCCGTTGGGTCAAGGAGCAGCACGGCCGGCGCTACGTGATCACCGACGCGACCAAGCACCTGTTGCTGCGCGCCTGCATCGAGGGCTACGGCTACCGGTGGGTGAAGGCGAACGACCTCGACGCGCCGGCGGCCGGCCCGGCCGACCTGTTCGGGCCGACCTGCACCGACGACGAGCTGGCCATCCAGTACCCGTTCGCGGCCGTCGCGCGCGGCGACCTGGTCGCCGCGCTGGCGTGCGGTGCCTACGCCCAGACGTTCGGCGCGACGCTCAACTCGCTGCCGCGGCCGGCCGTCGTGATGGTCAGGGGGGACCAGGCCGAAGTCGTGGTGCGGCGCGACACGCTCGACGACATCCTCGGTCGGTACGAACTGCCGACGTGGTTCGCTGAGGAGGCACGAGCGAAGCTGTAGCGGCTACCGGCTGGCGAGACCGCCGGCGGTTTCGCCGCCGTCCATGACGACGACGCTGCCGGTCATGTACGCGCACTCGTCGCTGGCCATGAAGGCGAACAGCGCGGCGATCTCGTCGGGACGCGCGTGGCGGCGCAGCGGGATCTTGGCGTTCACCGCCTCGAGCATCTCGGGCGTGTACTCGGCCTCCTGCATGGGGGTGAGCACGTAACCGGGGCAGACCGCGTTGACGCGCACCTCGGGAGCCCACTCGAGCGCCATCGTGCGTGTGAGCGCCAGCACCCCCGCCTTGGTGGCGTTGTAGTCGGCGTAGAAGGGGTGACCGACCAGGGCGTTCGTCGAGGCGACGTTGATGATGACACCACCGTCGGCCTCGCGCATGATACGGCCCGCCGTCTGGGCGACGTTGAACACGCCGGTCAGGTTGGTCTTCACGACCTGGTCCCATTCCTCGGCCGTGATGTCGAGTGAGAGGTGGCGGAAGCTGGTGCCGGCGTTGTTGACGACGACGTCGGGGGCGCCGCTCTGCGAGACGACGTGAGCGAAGGCCGCCTGCACCTGGGCGAGGTCGCCGACGTCGCAGCGCAGCGAGCCCTTGGCCTCGCGGCGCGCCAGCGAGAAGACCTCGCAGCCCTCCTCCTTGAAGCGCGCCACCGCTGCGGCGCCGATGCCGCTGGTGCCGCCCGTGATGACGACGCACTTGTTTGCCAGTCCACGCACGGCGGATAGTGTATCAAGCCGTGACGCGGTCCGAAGCTCGGCAGAGTCGAGACCGGGCGAGGCGGGACGAGAAGGTGCCGGGAGAGACCGAGCCTATGAGATGACGACCGTCGGCCTGGTCCTGACGGGCCACAGGCATGTGGGCAAGGTCGAGCGCGAACAGGGCGTGCTTGTCGAGATCGATCGACGGTGCAAGCCGACGATGGTTTTGCAGTGAAACCGGGCCGCGCGGCGAGCAGCGCAGAAGATGGTGCGGGGGAGGCGGGCGAGCTGGTCGGGGTGGGCGGATTTGAACCGCCGACCTCTCGGTCCCGAACCGAGCGCTCTACCAAGCTGAGCCACACCCCGGACGAGATGCGATTATAGATGATTCGCGGCCTCCGCTTCCAGCGGCCGCGAGCGGGGGCATGACGTGTCGCGCTGGGCGGCGCGGCGGCGCGGGCGAAACGCCCTTCACTCGCCGGCGCGCCGGCGGGCGCCCGGACCGCTGCCCACGCGGCGTTCGATCGACTCGATGCGCGCGGCCAGGCGGAAGCGGCACGTGTCGACCGTCTCGTCGGCGCAGGCCTTGTCGGGGTAGATCTCGTACTTCACGCGATACTGTGGCGGCGTGAGGTTGGGCATGACGACGTTCGCGCCGCGCAGCAGACCCAGCTCGCGGCCCTGCTCCTTGTCGATCGTCGCCAGCGCTGTGGTCGACGGGATGTTCGACTCGGGGCAGGCGAGGCGCGTGAGGGCCACGACCTTGAGCGCGGTGAGCTCGTCGTTGGGGATCTGGTCGTCGGGCAGCTCGGGGACCCACGTGTGGTCGCCGAGCGGCGTCGCCGGGTGCGCGATGTAGGGTCCCACGCCGATCATGTCGAGGTCGAGGCGGCGGAAGAGGTCGATGTCGTCGGCGACGCTCTCGAAGGTCTGACCGGGGAGGCCCACCATGATGCCGCTGCCCGCCTCGTAGCCCAGCTCGCGCAGGGTGCGCAGGATGGCGATCCGGTCGGAC